>Ga0116217_10005170_pt1 | contig 11523 bp, 9 predicted proteins | sample Sb_taG_6_FD_89697 | JGI IMG/M metagenome (GOLD analysis project Ga0116217, IMG submission 89697) | Peat soil microbial communities from Weissenstadt, Germany - Sb_50d_4_PS metaG | ecosystem: Environmental > Terrestrial > Soil > Wetlands > Peat | place: Germany: Weissenstadt | collected 2010-09-21 | reverse complement strand
TCATCAAGCGCAAGATGAGCAACTGGGGCGTCAAGCGCCCTGAGCACCGCGACTGGCCACAGCCGACCAAGCCCCCCGACGACGCCATCACCATCCTGGCAGCTTAAGTCAACGGCTAGGCAGGATCCGGGACCTACGCAGGTCTTGGACGTTCGGCCGGCAGGCGCCTACGCAGGTCTCGACCATTCGGCCGGCAGGCGCGACTTCGCGCGCCGATTCTGCCGGCCGAAGGTCGGGCCTGCTTTGCTAAGAGAAAGGCAAGGTGCTTCAGCTTGAACAACCATTTGATCGATGGCGTAGCAGTTATAAAAGTCCCGGCCAGCTTATCAGGACACGAAGTTACAGCACGCGTCCGGTCCTCTGGAGGACTATTTCTTTTGAGCTTTCTTATTGCGTCCCGTCCAGCGCGCGCAGCCGATCGACGAGACGCCCCTTGGCACGCCGGTAGGCGCCAAGGTTCGTGCGCCCAGCCACGGCGAGGACCGCGATGATGTGGGGCGCGCCGTCGGAGGGCTCGTTGCGGTAGACGAGCCGAAAGCGGGGCTTGTCGGTCCAGTCGTCTCGATCGAAGCGGATGCGCCGGCAGTCGTGGAGCTCTTCGAGGCCTCTACGTGCGCGCAGATCATCCCCGAGCCAAGGGTTCTCCTTTAGATCGCCCGCGAGGCGCAGGGCGACGCGGGCTGCCTCCCGGTCCAGCTCGAGCAGCTCCTTGAAGTCGCCGTGCGCGCTCGGCAGGACGACGACTTCATAGCTCATCGTCCGTGCTGGAGCTCCGTGTGGGTGAAGCCGAGCTCATCGATGATGTCATCGAGCGGGACACCCTGGGCGCTTGACTCCCCGGCACGCTCGCGCAGCAGCAGCGCGATCGCGAGGTCCTCGGTCTCCGCCTCGAGCTCCTCTATGCGCTTCACGGCAGCGAGCGCGTCGACCTCGGGGATCAGCAGCGCTCCGCCCTGACGGCGAGGCCCGATGCCGTAGGCATTGTCGAGCAGGCTCTTCGATGGCTTGCGCCGGCGGCGCATCGCGTCGACGAGCTTCGGGAGCCTCGTCCGTGCCTGGTCGGTCCCCAGCTGACGCTCCGATGGAAGTCCCGTTCCGCTACGCATGGCAACCCCTGAGTCGTACGACTTCTCGTACGCCTACGATAGCACGAGAGCGCTCGGTAGCGTCCTCCTCTCCCAGGCGCCGGTCGACCTCTATGTCCGCCGTGCTCCGGGATAGACCGTCGAGGTGAGCGTTCTTCAGGCGGTCCTCCTACAGCGTCCCGGCTGGCGCGAGCCATTCGCTCTCGAACGTCAGGCTGGTGTGCTCGGCGAGGATGTCCTAGTCGCTGTCGTAGTGCAGCACGCCGGCTTCGCCCCGGTGTGCGCAGGCGGCGATCATCACGTCGATCGGCGCGAGCCGATGGTGCCCGATCTCCGCGGCGTGGGTCCTCGCGGTGCTCACCGGCGAGCTGCACATGACCGCGGAGCAGATCGAAGCACTCGACGCCGAGCAGGCAAGGCAGCTGGTCCTGGACCACTGGTCCCGGCGACAAGTGTGACGGAGCCCGGTGGGCGCTCAACCGGCGTGCTTGTGCATCCTTCTGCGGCTGACCGTGAGTTGGGTCGCCGCCGTGCCGGCCCCGCTGGTGAGGTCATTCCCGGTCCATTGCGCGATGAAGTCGGTTGTGGCTCTGATTCCGGGCACCGTCAGCGCGAAGGTGCCACTGGAGCTCACGGTGACGTTCTTGAAGTGCCACGAGCCATTCGTGACATACGAAATGATGACGATTTCGCCTTCGAGTGCAGGGCTGAGGTGTCCGCTCAGGTGCACCTGGTTGGCGGCCCGCCTAAGCTTGGCAACGCTCAGCTTGCGCGGTCCCACGATCGAGAGCGTGAGCGTCGAGTGGTTGGGGCTCAGACCCCCGTCGGTGCTCTGGAAGAGGCTTGTGCTCCCGCTGCCCTCGGCGTAGTCGACCGAGCCCCCCGCCGTCACAGACCCAAGCGGGAACCCGAGGATCTCGGGTGTCCACGTGGCGCCCGCGTTTTCGGTATGCATGAGGACGTTGTCGTTGCCCTGAAGCTGACCCAGAACATAGCCGTCCGCTGCGCTGCTGAAGGAAAGTTGCACGAGGGAGTCGACGTTGGAGGCGTCGACAGAGAGGATTTCCTTCCAGCTGCGACCGCGGTTGCCGGTGAAGAACATGCGCCGGTCGGAGATCTCGTAGCCCGTCGTTGGGCTGACGAACGAGATCGCGGTGACGGGGTGCCTGGGCAGCGGACGCGGGACGAGCGTCCAGTTACTACCACCGTTTGTGGACTCCAGCACGTCCTTTCCGAACGCGAAGATCGCTGTACCCGCGATCTCGGCGCCGTGGTCGAGGTTGAAGCTCAACAGCGCTACCTTGCGCTTCTTACCGTGCTGGCGGCCGATCGAGACCACTCCGTTGACGGGCGTGAAGCTCGCGCCGGCGTCGGTGGAGCGCCGCACACCTGTGGGTCCCAGCAGCAGCACGGTGTTGGTGGTGGGAGCCAGCAGCGCGACCGGCGTGGGTCCGCCGGAGGTCAGGATCGACCAACTCACACCGGCATCGTCGGTGCGGTAGACCGTCCCGGTGTGACTCAGCGCGTAGCCGATCTGGGTAGTGGGAAAAGCGATGTCTTCGATGTTCGCCGATGTGGGGACGCGCAGCAGGTTCCAGCTTTCACCGCTGTCGGTCGTCGCGGCGATCTGCCCCGCCGGCCACGGCGCGTAGGCGTCGAGTGCCGACTGACCCAGCCTCAGGAGCCCGTGCAGCCCCGAGCGGAGGTTGTGCGAGATCAGATTTGGGAACGTCGCGCCGCCATCGGAGGACAGCACGGTCGCTCCGTACTGGCCCACGGCCACGGCGTCAGACGCAGTCGAGAACGCGACGGAGAGCAGGTTGAGTTCGGAAGGCGACACGAGCGATCCCGTCATGCCCCCGTCGGTCGTCCGGACGAGCACGTTCGTGTTTCCTCCAGGGGCCGGCGCGGTCGCGATCAGGCAGTGCATGACATCGCTGCAGGAGATATGCGTCAGCGAGAGCTGCGGCGTGCCGGCCGGCAGCGCCAGGGGAAGCGTATGCCAGGTGACACCTTCGTTGGTGCTCGCCAGCAGCGTGCTGTTCTGACCCACGGCATAGGCCGTCGTCGGGGTCACGAACGTGACATCCGCCAGCGGCGTAGGCGAGGAGGCTACCTGGGTCCAGGAGTCAGCGCCGTCGGTCGTGCGGAAGATCCTCCCACTGCCGCTGCCGCCGGTGACGGCGAACCCGATCGTCGGCGAGATGAACTCGAGCTTTTCCGCAGTCCCACCGTTGAGCGGCACGGACGTCTTGGGTGTCAGGGTCTGCCCACCGTCTATGGTGAGGAGAACCGTGCCGTCGGACTGCTCGACGAAGCCGGTGCTCGCGTTCAGAAACGAGAACGAGGCGATCGTCGTGGTGCACTTGCTTTCGGATTCGTCGAGCGGTAGTCGCTGAAAGCCTTCCCCCGCGTTCACGGACTCCCGCACGGTGCAGCCGCCGCCCACGACGACGGTGTTGGGGTCCACCTCCTGCACCAGCGAGAGGCTGTTCCTCGTTCCGCTGGGAAGTCCGATCCAGGTGTTGCCGCCGTCATCCGAGCGCAGCACCGTGCCGAAATCACCGACGGCGTACCCACGCGCTCCCGCGAATACGACATCGTTGAGGTTCTCGCCCTGAGGTGTGGGGTCGCCCCACGTCCACCCAGAGTGTCCGACAGAGACCGGCGCAGCGAGGGCGGACAACGCTCCGAGGAGGGCCGCCAGCGTGGAGATCACCCCCACGATCACCGTCCGTTGTGCTCGCATGCCATCCATGATTTGGTTTGGGTGCCGTCCCTCCCCAAAACAGCGGGGATAGGCATCAGGCCTGTCCTGCTAACCCTTCTACGCCTGGGAAGTATCGGCCTCGCTCCAACCATCATTAGCCCCCATGCCCGCTACTGGACATCACCGGGAAGGTAAGGTCGAGGGGCCGGTATTCGCTCATCTGAATGACCATGCGGTTGGTGGGGACCTGTGAGCTCCAGACGGCGACGGCGTTTCCGCGGTCGTCGACAGCGACCTGTGGATTTTTGAAGCGCAGCTGTTGCCCACCTCCAAACGTCGAGGGACCGAGTTCTGTATAGCTCTGCCAGGCGCCACCCGCAGTCCCCTCGGCGGCCTGAATACTTTCGCCGTCGCTGACGTGTTCCCAGACCGCGATCGTATTGCCCCGCGGGCCGGCGGCTACCTCTGGTTCACCGTCGAGTTCGCAATTGGACGGCACGGAGTCGGGTGAGGTGAGGTCGATGAGTGGCTGCCACGCGCCGTTCGCAAGGCGGGTAGCGGCCTGGACGATAGGAGTGCCCGAAACTTCGACATCTTTGCCATCTTCGCCCATGGCAGCGCTCCAGACGGCGACGGCGTCACCTCGAGAATCCATTGCCACATCTGGGGCACCCGTATCCCATCCAGGTTGCGATACGTCCACGGGTGGGGTCCACGGGTGGCCGGGCTGCTTGGATGCAGACTGAATGATGTGCGGAGCGTTGTTGTAGACGCCCTCTGTCAAACTCCATATCGCCACGACGGTACCCCGCCGGTCGACCGCGAGCGAGGGTCCGCCCGGATTTCCGCCGGTCCCCAACCCGGGGCCCGAGATGCTCACCGGCGCCTGCCAGCGGCGAGCCCTCTCGGGTCTGATTGCGGCCTGAACATCTGTAAACCCTTCCCAAGCCACAATCGCGTCCCCACGCGCGTCGAGCACAACGCGAGCGTTTTCACCGCCTGTCGCGCTGACCTCGATCGGTGTCTGCCATCTCCCGCTCTGTGAACGGCGGATGGCCGCACGGACGCCGCGCGAGCTCCCCCATACCACGAACGCGTTGCCGCGAGAATCGAACGCGACAGAGGGACGATCACCGACGGCGTTTTCGGTGATCCCCAGCTTCACAGGCACCAACCAGCGGCGCTGTCCCTCAGGCCGAACGGCTGCCCAGACCGTCGCTTCATTGTTGTTGGTATGCCCGCTGCTCCAAGCCGCGATGGCGCTACCCCGGGAGTCGATCGCCACGACCGGCGAGAACGTCTCTGTTTTTGCGACGGTGACGGCAGCTTCCCACCTGCCGTAATCGGTCGGCCGTGACGCCGCCCGGATTTCGTTCTCAGCACCTTCGGCCTGCTCGGAGACCCAGAGAGCGACCGCTGCACCCTTCGCGTTCATCGAAACCGCAGGATCCCCGTCAGAGCGCCCGGCTTCCCCGAGCACGCTCGGCGAGGACCAGGAAGACGCGGACTGGCCGAAGCTCGCAACCGGTAGGAAAAGGATCCAACAGCACACAAGGACCAGAGCAACCCACACGGCGACCCTGGTCGAGACGCTTCGCGGCTCCCCATGGCGACGATGCCGAGGCGGTAGCTGCGTCACAGCGTTCATACGGTCACCTATCGGCCAAACAAACGAAGACCACGAGAGTCGCCACTTGCCTCATCGCAGCTTAAACATCGGCCGTGGCGCGCAGTTGCGTGAAAGCGTCCACTCCGCTCGAATAGGTACTCAAACCCAGGGGCAGCACTCCAGCAAATATCGGCAAACTGTCCCGATGGCTTGACTTCACAGGCAGGACCCGTTGTTCTGCTGAGCGTGGCGTTGCCGGGCTCATCGCGGCGGTCCTATCGAACGAGATCGCGGTATGGCGATCCGCCGACAGACGGTTGCGTTGCTCGCGGTGCTCGGCGGGGTTGTCCTGTTCGCCTTTGTGCACCATCGGCCGTCTGTCTCCGAACGCGAGTCGGAACCCGGCTACTACCCGCCAACTCCCGCCCAGGTCGCCAAGCTCAGCGCACCGAAGGGCTTTTCGGCCTCGACCAGGAATTGCTTCGCTGGCGAAGTGTGCTTCCAGCGTTCGCCCTCGGTCACGCTCTCACCTGCTCGCATGGATCAGTGGGTAAGAGAAGCTGGCTTGGCACCCGCTCGACCTCGGGTCGTCCTCTCGCAGTGCGCTACAAACCACGTTGGCCACAGGCGCTTTTTGATCATGCACTGCGGTCAGTTCCTTGCAACCGAGGGAAAGGTCGCCTTCGACACATACGCAACATCAGTGCTGGTCGAGGGGGCACACGGACCTCGCGCCACAACGGCTCTGCTGGGATCGATCAGAACAGGGTATGAGGCCACAGAGCTTCACTTGCTCGACTTCGGTGTGCCCACCCCGGAAACGATCCGCGCTGAAGAGGCCGAAGCGAGGGAACGCGGCTAGCGCCTCCAACCTACGTCATGCGAGATGATTTGCGCGTGGGATCGATCGAGGCCATTTGCGCCATCCCCGCGGCAATTCGCCGTGAAACGTGTCGCTGCGAGACGCCATCATGGCGAGCGGGTTCCGCGACGTTCGAGGACAGCTCACGGAAGGCAGCTAGCGCCTTGGGCCGAAAGCCTCAGCCATCCGGGCGTTCAATAACTGCTTCACGAGTTTCTTCGCCAGCGGCTGATCGACGGGGAAGTGCAGTGAGCCCTTGGTCTTCGTGTATCCCTCGGTTTCCTTGGCAAGCTGTGGGATCACAGAGCCGCTGTGCGGCAGATAGCTCAGATGGCTCTTGAAAGCCGCGAAACCAGCAATGGTCTTGCCGTGGAGCTTGAATGCCGGCATGCCGTAGGAGATGCACTGCTCCGCGTCAGGGACGATCGCAACGATCGTGTCGCGCAGCTGGGCGAGCGTTGCTCGCTTGGGCTCATCGAGAGTGGCGAGATACTGGTCGATCTCCTGCTTGGACACAGCGGTATTCTCAACCTCAGTGCCGGCGGGGTCAAGTCACAGGGCAGTCGGCAGAATGACTACGCAATATCAGGTGGTTGTTGAGGCTTTATAACAGCTACGCCATTAATCAAGTTGTTGTTGAGGTTTTATAACAGCTACGCCATTAATCAAGTTGTTGTTGAAGCTTTATAAGAGCTACACCATTGATCAAGTGGTCGTTCAAGCTGAAGAGTTCGCCTTCCGACGGTTGTTATGGCGACTCGTTTAATTTTAGAGAAGCGGGCTGGGACTTCGGCCGGTTGGATTGGACGGCCGCCCACCCGGCAATGTCAGCCGTCCGGATGAATGTTCTAGGCTTCTGCGCCGGCTTGGCGCCTAACACCTCTGGATGATCAAACTGGGGATTTTGTTGGGAGACAAGCAGGCGAGTCCACCGCCCAACGGTGAGTGTCGCCGGCCACCACGCGGGCTGGACGAGTCAAGGGAGAAGCACGCTCGCTCCCGGCAGCGAGCACCGGCCTGTGCCGAACAAGAGCGCTGTTTGTCGTCCAACTCAGGAGCGCGAGGGCGTTCAACCGGCACGCCCGCATTTGCTGGAGAGCCGCCCTCTCTCGCTCGATGGCTCTGTGGATCAACAAGCGCCATGGGGCTGCACATAACCTAGCTCCCGGCGCGACGCACGTCCGGGGCGGGGTTTATAGATACGTCGATGCGACGCTTTGCCCTCGCGTTTCTGATCGCGGCTTTCGGACAGGTCTCAGCGGGATCGGCAGCCACGGCGGGCGTGACGCTCTCGTCGCCGTTCCGGTCGAGCGTCGAAGACGTGGTGCTCAGCCGCTCGGGCGTCATGTTCGGGATCACCTCAACCGGGCAGAGTCGTGTCGTGGTGGTGCAGCTTGGGGCGCGCGGGCGGATCGTTCGCTCGTGGCCGGTGGCGTTGCCCACCAGCAAGCTGCAACGCGTGAGCGCCGACCTGACGGTCGGCGAAGAAGGCAATGCGGCCGTGGCCATTGAGTACGAGGACGACCAGTACGTGCCAACGGGCGTCAGCTACCCCCACGAAGAGGCGGAGTGCTGCGGACACATCGCGATCTCCAGTTGGCGGCTCGGCCAAGCACCGCCTGTCGCGCACGATGTGTCCCCGAAGGTCAGGGTCGACTCACGACAGCCGTACTGGCCTCAGATTGTGCTTGCGAAATCGGAGGTCACGGCCGTGTGGAGACGCGGCAACGAAACGCCTGACGGAATCGGCGAAGCAGAAGATCAGCTCGAACAGGCGTATGGGAAGGTGGGCCGGCGGCTGCACACGCGCTCGGTCCTACAGGTCCCCGGCCAGATAGATTTCCTGGATCTCCATCTCGAGCCTGATGGCAGGCCGGTTGCGAGTTGGATCGATGACGGCAGCATCCTACGCACGGACATCGGGAGCGTCCGTGAGGGGCTGGGAGTGTCGCGCCGCTTTCAGGCGCTCTTCGGTAATCAGGAAGGAGTCGGCTTCACGCACGACGCTCGGGGACACACGGTCTTTGCCTCAGTGCTCGGCAAGCATTTGATGATCATCGCAAGCAGCGACGGCGGGAAGTTCGGCGATGCGCACCGGGTCGCGACCCTGCCGTCGAACGCGACCAAGCCCGAAGTCAGGGCCGGTGGAGATGCGGTACTACTCGTCTCCTGGATAGCGCAATACGTGGTAGGGAGAGACGAAGGGTCGAGCGACCGGTTCGATATCGAGCTGGGGCACATCTTCGGCGTCGTGTCGGCACCGCGTCAGCTCCCCGTGGCAACCAATTCGGAAGCCGACGAAAATGGAACCCGCTCGTTCGTCGATTCACAGGGCAGGGCTGTCCTGATCGCAAGCCGCTACACGCACAACCTGGAACACTACGAACCCGTCGTGTTCGTCGCCAAAGAAGACCAGCATTTTGGGCCGCCGATCCCCATCGCGTCCAATCTTCTCAATTGTCCATTTCAACTGGAACGCACGGAGACCGAACAAGAAGTCGAACCCAACAGAGGCGGAGAAGCGATCTTCGAGACGCTGTGTGAGGAAAGGAGCGGGCGCGTCCACCAAACGTATTTCGTTCGCTTCAAACCCTGAGCACCGCAGCACGACGGGCATCATCCGGTCATGGCACCAGACTTGAGCTCCGTACTCTCCACAGCGCGTCCCACGGCACCAACAAGGCTGGTGTGAGATACCGGCGATCGCTCTCGTTTTACGGCGATATCGGGCGACTCCTGGTAGAGCACGGTGCCGGAGATGCTGACAGTAAGTTCCTCCGAAAACGCGAGCACCACCACATTCTCTGCAAATGTGATGGATTCGACGCGGCGCCCGACAAACACCTTCGGTTCGAAATCATTTGGCAAGCCATACATCAGAACTCACCGTCCCCCTCGGGAAATGGAACATGAGTCTCCAGCTGAGATCCCGGTTTCCCCGTGGACGGATCGATCCCTGCCAACCACCCAACCACCTTGGGGCATAGGCTTCTCGAGGCACCAGTATCGTTCGGATAGCCAGGCGCGGCTGACATCTCACGGACGCGCCGGCCGCGGTCGGGAGGAATGTCAGTGACTAGCAACACCAGCCGCGAGCCAGGCCGCGCAAGCCGCCACTAGTACCCATCGCAGCCACCAGGGCGGGCGTGGTGGCAGGTTGATGAACATCGGCCTGATTGTTCCCCACTGGAGGTCTCGGCCACCTACACCGAAGGCAAGTAGAAGACCCGCAGGGGCGAGCACGTCCGCCCAAGTCGAAAAAATGAACCAAGAGCAGAGCGCCATCAGGATGCCTAGCACCCATGCGGCCCTCACCCACCATGTGGTCACCACAATTCTGGGATCGGGTCTTGGTCAACCGTGTGCGGCACTATCGTGTAGGACTTGCCTCCTCCGACACTCAATCCGACGCCAGCGGTTGGCCCAGCGATCACTACCGTGATGGGCTTCTTTTCGCCGCACGTAGTCGTGGTATAGCCATGCTCCGCACAGACTTGGAAGCCAATCAGCAGCGCCCCACCGGCGCAAAACTCTGTAAACGGACCGGTCAGTTCTTCCGTGTTATTCCCGTTGGAATAGGCCACCACAGGACCGCTCACGTAACCGCCCAGATTCACCCCGCCCCGAGCCGCACCGGTCCCTGTCGTCCCAGCCGATCCCGAGGTCGGGCTGAACCTGGAGTGCCCAAAACCGAACCACCGCCACTCACCCCAACTGGGGCTCCCAGACTGCCTTCCGAACTCCATCCACCGCCGAGCTCAAATAGTCCGGTGGGATCTCCGGTATTCGGCGGCGAGTCCCCCGCATAGGTGTATGGAGCGCGGGTGATAGGATCGATCGGGTCTACTGTGAGAAACTGCGCCGTCGCCGGATCATAGGTACGAGCCCGCATATAGATCAGACCGGTGTCGCTGCTGGTGTATTGGGCGTCATAGCCGAGCGGCGTGGTGGCGGTCCCGGTGTGTTCCTGCACGGCTCCATAGGGGGTGTAGGTGTAGGCGCCTTCGACTTTGCCCGTGCTGCCGGTCAAAAGCCGCGTCGATCCAGCTTGGTCGTGATGCAGGTAGAGCACGGTGCTGGTGGTGTTGTTGATTTGCTCGACGGGGAGCCCGCCTGGGCCGTAGATGTAGGCATTTACACCGTCGGCCAAGAGTAGCGGCATGCTGGGACTTACATCCCAGCTGAGGTAGTTCGTTGTTCCAGACGTTGTCTGGGATGCACGAAGTCCGTCGCCGTTGTAGGCGTAGCTGCCTTCGATCTTTGGCGTGGAGCCTTCTTCTGGGCGGCTGACGGATGCGAGGTTACCGGTCTGGTCGTAGCCGTAGCTCGTGGCCGGGCCGGAGGCGGGTGTAGTTTTGGTGCGCTCGCCCACTTCATCATAGGTATAGCTTGTGCCGCCTGAGTGTTCAAGCTGATCGGCCTGGTCGTAGGCGTTTGTACTAGACCCGATCTTGGTCACGTTGCTGGCGGCGTCGTATTCGTAGCCGGTGCTGCCGTCTTTCATGAGCCGGTTGTTCTGGTCGTAGGCGTATTCGGTCGCTTCTTCGCCAGGGAGCCCATAGCTCGTGGTCTGCGCGACCTGGCCCTGCCCGTCGCGGGCGTAGGACAGCGAGGCGAGCGTTTCTGAGCCCTTGTCGAAGCCTGCTTCGCTCATTTCGCCGGCGTTGTCGTAGGCGTAGTGGTCGGTGTTGCCGCTGCTTTCGGGGAACGTGATCGTGGTGAGGTTGGAGTCGAGGTCGTAGGCGAAGCTCGTGAGGTTGCCGAGCCAGTCCTTGAGGGAGGCGAGGCGTCCGTCTTGGTCGTAGCCGCGTTCGACTGCTTTCCCGCCGGGGTAGGTGATCTTGGTCTGCTGGCCGGCGAGGTCGTATTCGTAGCCGACGGTGTCGCCATGACCGTTGGTGGTTTCGGTGAGCCGGTCGAGCTGGTCGTAGCCGTACGTGGTGGTGCCGGTGCCGTCGGTCATCTTGGTGCGGTTGCCGTCAGCGTCGTATTCGTATTTGACGTTCGGCGTTTTGTCGTCGGAGTAGCTGACTTCGGTCAGGCGGTTGGCGGTGTCATAGCCGTAGCTGGTGGTGCGCCCGGCGGCGTCTTTGACGCTCGTGAGGTTCCCGGCGGGGTCGTATTCCTTGGTCGTTTTGCGGCCGAGCGGGGAGGTTGTCCCGTTCGCCGTAGAAGTTCTCGGTGGCGGTCGGGTGTGATGGTTACACGGTGAGGGTGGTGAGCGTGTTCTCCTCTCGGGTCGTGGTGTGAATGGTGG
>Ga0116217_10005167_pt1 | contig 11529 bp, 11 predicted proteins | sample Sb_taG_6_FD_89697 | JGI IMG/M metagenome (GOLD analysis project Ga0116217, IMG submission 89697) | Peat soil microbial communities from Weissenstadt, Germany - Sb_50d_4_PS metaG | ecosystem: Environmental > Terrestrial > Soil > Wetlands > Peat | place: Germany: Weissenstadt | collected 2010-09-21 | reverse complement strand
GGCCGGCATGGCGCCGGCGGCGCGGGCGGCTCAGAGCGGATCATCGGCAGCTGGATGGCCGCGCGTGGCAACCGCGACGAGCTGGTCATCGCCACCAAGGTGGGCATGTCGAGCGATCTCCATGGCCTGTCTCAAACGACGATCCGCGCGGGCATCGACGGCTCACTACAGCGGCTGGGCATCGACACGGTCGACCTCTACTACGCCCACCAGGACGACCCGGAAACGCCGCTGGAGGACACGCTGGGCGCGTTTCAGGCGCTGATCGACGAGGGCAAGATCCGCCATGCGGGCGCATCCAACTACAGCGCCGCTCGCCTGGAGCAGGCGATGGAGATCGGTAGCCGCGACGGCATGGCCTCATACGTGGCGTTGCAGCCGCATTACAACCTGATGGAGCGCGACGGTTACGAGGCCGAGCTCGCAGGCGTCTGCGCGCGACACGGCCTTTCGTGCATCCCCTATTTCGGCCTGGCCAGGGGATTTCTGACCGGCAAGTATCGCCGCGACGGCTCGGAGATCGACAGCCCGCGGGCGGCGGGCGTGCGCCAGAGCTACTTCACCGAGCGGGGCTTCGCGGTGCTCGACGCGCTCGACGAGGTCGCAGCGGCGCACGACACGAGCGTGGCAGCGGTCGCGCTTGCATGGCTGCTCGCCCAGCCGACCGTGCTGGCGCCGATCGCCAGCGCCACCTCGCCCGCGCAGTTGGCCGAGCTGCTGGAGTGCGTGCGGCTGGTGCTCACCGTGGATGAGATCGAGCGGCTGAACGCGGCCAGCGTCTGATCGAACGTAGGCTCGGTCAGCGCTTGGGCGCCAGCGAGCGCGCGTAGCCGACTCCCCGCGCGACCCACGGCGCCAGCTGGCGCTTGGTGCGCACTCCGTCGGCGGCCACATACAGCCAGCCGGCCATCGGGCGCCCGCGCATCTCGATCTGCTCGACGTACGGCTTGTCGAGCAGCGCGTCGGACTGGTCGGGATCGCAGCGGACCATCAGGCCGCCGCGCCGGTTCGCGCTGACGGACAGGTTGCGCCCCACCAAGACGTGCCCACGAGCCCGGCGTTTACGCGCCCATGAACGCCAACAGCTGTCCGTCCGGGTCGCGCACAGACACGCCTGCGTCCTCGCCAGACTCTTGTGCGAGATCCCAGCCCGCATCGGCCAGCCCGCGCTCGACCGCCTCGACTGCCTGCGCATCACCGAGCGCGAACTCGACGCAGCGCAGCCCGGGCGCGCTGTCGGGCGCAGGCTGCGCGCCGGCGCTCTGCCACGAGTTCAGACCCACGTGATGGTGGTAGCCGCCCGCCGACAGGAACGCGGCGGAGGGCAGCTGCGCCTGCTCCTGCAAGCCGAGCGCGTCGCGATAGAAGGCGCTCGCGCGGGGCACGTCTGAGACCTTCAGATGAATGTGGCCGACGACCGTGCCCGGCGCCATCGCGACGGCAGGCTGCTCGGGCGCCTGCGCGAGCAGGTCGTCCAAGTCCAACGGCTCGGTGACCATGACCACGCCGTTGCCGTCGGCGCGACGCTGCCAGCGCTCGCGCGGACGATCGGCGTACAGCTCGATGCCGAGGCCGTCTGGATCGCTCAGGTACAGCGCCTCCGACACGCCATGATCGGACGCGCCCTCAAAGCGCCAGCCGGCGCCTAGGACGCGGCGCACGCTCTCGGCCAGCGCTGCCCGCGAGGGGTGAAGCCAGGCCACGTGAAAGAGGCCGGTGCTCCCCACCGGAACCGGTGTGGGCGCCGCGATCTCCTCGAGCAGCAGCGCCGGCTGTGCGGAATCGGCGCCCAGCTGGGCGCGACCCTGCTGGCGGTCGATCAGCGCCAGGCCCAGCACCCGCTCGTAGAAGTCCACGCTGCGCTGGATGTCGCCGACCGCAAGCGAAACCGAGCGGATACGAAGTGCCGGGTCGATCGTGCTCATCGATTCCCAGAGTAGTCTGCTGCGAGCATGAACTTCCGCAAGCTCGGCTCCAGCGACATCGAGGTCTCGGAGGTCAGCCTCGGCTCGTGGCTGACCTACTCCGGCGGGGTCGCCGCCGAACAGGCGCGGGCCTGCGTAGATGCGGCGTTCGAGGCGGGGATCAACTTCATCGACACAGCCAACGTGTACGGGCGCGGCGCGGCCGAGACGCTGCTCGGCGAGGTGCTGTCAAAGCGCGAGCGCTCCTCCTACGTGCTCGCGACCAAGGTCTTCTTCCCGATGTCAGACACCGACCGCGGCCTCTCGCGGGCCCAGATCCACAAGCAGATCGACGCATCGCTGCGCCGGCTGCAGACCGACTACGTGGACCTCTACCAGTGCCACCGCTTCGACAGCCAGACGCCGCTGCGCGAGACGATGTCGGCGCTCACCGAAGTGGTGCGCGCGGGCAAGGCTCGCCACATTGGCTTCAGCGAGTGGCCGGCAGACAAGATCGAGCAGTCGCTGGCGCTTGCGGGCGTGGAGCGCTGGGTGTCCAGCCAGCCGCAGTACTCGATGCTGTGGCGTGCGCCCGAGGCCGAGGTGATCCCGCTGTGCGAACGCGAGGGCATCTCCCAGATCGTGTGGTCGCCGCTGGCCCAGGGAGTGCTCACCGGCAAGTACCGTCCGGGCGAGCCGCCGCCGGCCGACTCCAGGGCGGCGAGCGAGAACATGGGCGGCTTCATCGGGCGCCTGGTCGAGCCTCGTGTGCTCGAGGCCGTCGGGCGCCTGGGGCCGGTCGCCGATCAGGCCGGCCTGAGTATGGCCCAGATGGCGCTTGCGTGGGTTCTGCGCCAGGCAAACGTCGCCTCGGCGATCGTCGGTGCGAGCCGTCCCGAGCAGGTGCGCGCCAACGCGTCAGCGTCCGGTGTGGTGCTCAGCGCCGACACGCTGGAGGCAATCGACGACGCGCTGGGAGACGTCGTCGTGCGCTGACGCTCCAGCTGGCGCACGCGAGCGACAAGGTTTCCCGCGCTGTGTCAGACGACCGGCGGTGGCTGTCCTTCGGCGCTGGCGAGCAGCGCCTGGTCCCATTCGCAGACGGTGCAGGCATGGCGGAACGCGCTGCGGGCGAACTCGAGCCCGACGGCGTGCGGGTCGGCGCTCGCGCGAACGTCGTCCCAGTCGAGGATGTACTCGCCGAGCGCCGGGTCCCAGCGTGCAGCCGGGGGGGAAAGCGTGGCGGAGGCGAACCCCTGCGGTGCGGGGTGCGCGTAGGCGTAGAACGCCGCCTTGGCGTAGCGCGCATCGCCGGGCCACCAGCCGACGGCGACCTCCTGCGCGTCCATCGCGTTGCGCATGATGAAGTCCTGCGAAGGTGGGTCGGCCGGCAGGCCGGAGAACAGGTTGACCGCCAGGTCGAATGAGCCCCACCATGCATTGACCGGCGTGGAGCGTCCGCGATAGGGCGCGCGAAACGCCCCGAGCACGAGCGCAGCGTGGGTCGCGGCGGCGAAGTAGGAGGCGACCTGACCAGGGTCATAGACGGCGTGCTCGCTGTCCTCGTCCAGCGGCACGCTCCACGTCACCTCCTGTGGCGTGGGGTCGATCTCGATTACGCCCCCGAGACCGCGAACCGCCCCGAGCACTTCACGGGTGACGTCGCCGACCGGTCTGTTGGGGGTGAGCGCTACGCGTTGCGCGCGCCCGTCGCTGTGCTCGACCACCGCCTCGTGGGTGCGTAGATCGAGTGCGACCACGAGCGCCCCCGAGCCGTCGGGTGCGGGCAACGGGGCTGTCTCCCATCCCCGTGCGGTCAGACGCAGCGCCGCGTGCTGGAGCTCTGGCTCGGGCGGCGCCATCGCCACCGCCAGCTTGCCCAGCACCTGAGTGTGGGCGTGGAGCGTGTCGCAGGTCTCACGCCACTGCTCGTAGGACACCGACGGCCATTGCAGAGCCATGACTGCAAGCTATCGCGCGTGCGCGTGAAACGCGCTGACGGCGGACCGGTGACGAGCGCGGCAAACACGGGTCGCGCCGGAGTGTGGCCGGCGCGACCCGCACAGCATGTTCAGTCGGCCTTGACCGCGGAGACGTCAAGCAGGATCTTGACCTTGTCGCCGACCACCACGTTGCCCGAGCCGAGCGCCATGTTGAACTTCATGTCGAAGTCCGAGCGGTTGATCTGGGCGGTTGCCGCGAGTCCAACACGCTCGTTGCCCTGAGGGTCTGTCTCGGTGCCCTCGAGCGTTGCCACCAGCTTCAGCGGCCGGGTGATGGCACGGATCGTGAAGTCGCCCTCGATCTCGAAGGTGTCTTCGTCGATCGGGCGGATGGCCGTCGAGGAGAACGTGATCTCGGGGTGGTTGTCGACGTCGAAGAAATCGGGCGAGCGCAAGTGGTCGTCGCGCTGGGGCTCCCGCGTGTCGATGCTCGCGACGTTGGCTTTGCCGTAGGCCTTGATTCCGTCGGGCGTCACTTCGAGGGTGCCCTCGAACTCCTTGAACTGGCCCTTGACATTGGCGATGCCCAGGTGTTTGACCTGAAATTCGACGCTCGAGTGGACGGGGTCGACCTTCCAGGTACCGGTCGGAAGCGGGGTCTGCGTGGCCTGAAGTGTCGTCGAGTCGGTTGCGGACATCGGAATCTCCTTTGCGAGGGCAGTGGTCTGTTCGGTGGAACTACTACCCTCGACGTTAGCAGAGATGCTTGCGCATGCAACTATCGCGCGTGCAACTATCTCAGCTCAGCGCGACTGGACGACGAGCGTCTGGAAGGAGCGGCCGACGGGGCCGTCGAGGTCGTGGAGCACGCTTTCGGACAGCCCGCAGCCGGCGTCGTGCAGCAGCGTACGCGCGTCCAGGCCTATCCACTCGCCGCGCGGGCGGCGCTGCAGGTGGATGGTCAGGTCGGCGTTGATGAACAGGAAGCGCTCGAACGGAAGCGCCGCGCTGATGCCGTTGGCGAAGTCCGCGGTGGCGGCCAGGCGGGCGAGCGGCGTGAGCTGCTGTCCCGGCAGCAGAGGGTGGCGCAGGCGCATCCATACCCTTCCTGGCCCGAGATCGCGCGGCTCGCTCAGCCAGCGCATCTCCATGGCGCTGGCCGCGAAGCTGTTCTCCTCGCCGTCCAGCGAGAAGCGCACGGGGGTGCCATCCTCGGGCCCGGGCATCGGCCGATCGACCCACGCTTCTTGTGCGGGTGGCAGCTCGGGCAGGTCGCTGGGCACCGGCTGCACGCGCAGCGCGCTGGCGCGGGCGATCAGCCGCTCGCCGCAGCGCAGCTCGCCGGCGAGCTCCTGCACGCGTCGCCCGGGCCGCACGATCGACAGCGACAGCGACAGCGGCGCGTATGGAACAGGGCGTAGCAGCTCAAAGCCGAGGCGGGCGATCGGCAGCTCGGTGCCGGGCTCCATTCGCTCGAACGCGGCCGTCATCAGTGCCGCCGCCGCACCGCCGTGCAGCGCCTGGGGGTCCCACGGCCCGCGCGCGTGCTCGGTGGCCATGAACTCCCCGCCATCGGCGGCGAGGAAGATGCTGTCGCTCATGTGCGCGACTGATCCCAGGAAAAGCCGCGCACGGCGAGGTACACCGCGAATGCCCCCCACAAGGCGATCACGGCCAGCGCATCGAGATGCCCGCCCAGGCCGGCCCCTGTGACCATCGCCCCCGACAGCCCGTCGATCAACGGCTTGAGTGGCAGCGCTTCGGCGATCGTGCGCACGAAGCCGGGCGCGCTCTTGGTGTCGAACACGTAGAAGGACACGAACACGACCGGCAGGAAGACCGCGTTGACGTAAGCGGCCGTGGACTCGAAGTTGGGGATGGCGTGCGCGAAGGCGACGCCGAGCGCGGCGAAGCACACGACGCCCACGACCACGAACACGACCAGCGCGCCCAGCTGCGGTGGCCAGCCGATCCCGAAGAAGGCCCGCCCGGCGAGCACGATGATGACGATCTGAAGCGCCGTGTTGGTGACCGCGTTGGCGGCCACGCCGCCGAAGTAGGAGATGCTCGGCAGCGGCGTGCCATGGATGCGCTTGAGCACGCCGCGCTCGCGCAGGAACACGATGTTGTAAGCCAGCGCGGTGAACGTGGTGGACATCACGCTCATGCCCGCGATCGCCGGCACGAGCTTGTCGAGGTTGTGCTGGTTACCACTGAGGATCACCCCACCGCCGGCCAGGAACAGCAGCGGCAGGACGAAGTTGAAGAACGCAGCGCTGGGGTTGCGCCAGAACATGCGCCGCTCCAGGCGATATTGGCGCCAGGTGAGGGCCAAGGCGCTAGACATGCGGACCCGCCATTCGCCCGCTCGCAGCTCTGCGCGTAGGCCGCGCGGTTCCTTCAGGCATCGGCCGTCAACTCCAAGTAGACGTCCTCGAGCGTGGGACGCCCCACCGAAAGTTCCTCCAAGCGCTCGCCGCGCGCGAGCGCCTCGCCGGCGAGCTCGTGTAGCAGCGTGGTCGGGTCGTCGGTCTCGTGCTCGATCAGCCGGCCGTCGCTGTTGCGGTAGGCCACGCGGTAGTGAGACGCGCCCACGCCCAGCTCGCGGGGAGGCCCGATGGCCAGGATGCGCCCATCCTTGACGATCGCCACGCGGTCGGCCAGGGCCTGCGCCTCGTCGAGGTAGTGGGTGGTCAGTAGGATCGTCTTACCAAGCGCTCGCAGGTCGCGGACCGTGTCCCAGGCGGCGTGGCGGGCGGCCGGGTCGAAGCCGGTGGTCGGCTCGTCCAGAAAGATCAGCTCGGGGTCGCCCACGAGCGCCAGCGCGAAGTCCAGCCGTCGCAGCTGCCCGCCCGACAGCTTGCGGCTGCGCACGTCCGCCTGTTCGGCCAGCCCGACCAGCGCCAGCACCTCCTCGACCTCGCGCGGGTGCGGGTAGAAGCTGGCCCAGTGCGCGAGCGCCTCGCGCGGGGTTATGTGGCTGTAGATGCCGCCGGACTGCAGCACGATGCCGATGCGCCGGCGCAGCTCGATCGAGCGCTTGGCCGGATCACGGCCGAGCACCGACACCTCGCCGCCGGTGCGCGCGCGATAGCCCTCCAGGATCTCCACCGTGGTGGTCTTGCCGGCGCCGTTGGGCCCGAGCAGGCCGAACACCTCCCCTCGCGCCACCGTGATGTCGATGTGGCGAACCGCCTCGTGCTCGCCGTAGCGCTTGCACAGTGCCCGCACCTCGATCGCCGGATCGCTGTCTGTCACCGACCGATCATTCCAAGAATCCGGCGGGTGTTCCTACCAGTGAACGCCCCTGGTCAGCGTGGCCATGGCGATCTGCTCGAAGGACGCGCGCTCCTCGACGTCGCGCTGGCCCTTGGATGCGGCCGAGTCCGGGAACACGCGGTAGGCCAGGTGCAGGAGCCGGTCGACGGCACCGGGGTTCAGGGAGTAGGCGACCTCGCCGAACTTGCCTAGGCGTGTGCCCATCTCCTTGGGGCGGCTGCGCAGTGCCTCGCAGATCATGTCGGCCGCCTCGTCAGGGCTGATCGCGGGAAAGGCGTCATACATTTTCGTCGGCGCGATCATCGGCGTGCGCACGAGCGGCATGTGGATGGTGGTGAACGTGACGCCGTCTCCGATCACCTCCGAGGCGACCACGCGCGTAAACGCGTCCAGCGCGGCCTTGGAGGCGACATATGCGGAGAAGCGCGGCGGGTTGGTCTGCACGCCGATCGAGGACACGTTAACGACGTGCCCCGAGCCGCGCTCGCGCATGTGTCCCAGCAGGCCGATGATCAGCTTGACCGCGCCGAAGTAGTTGAGCTGCATCGTGCGTTCGAAGTCGTGGAAGCGGTCATAGCTGAGCGCGATCGAGCGGCGGATCGAGCGCCCAGCGTTGTTGACCAGCATGTCCACATTGCGATGGTCGGCCAGCACGCGTTCGAGCAGGCGTTCGATCGACTCCATGTCCGAGACGTCTGCTGCATACACGTAGGCGGTGCCGCCGGCCGCCACGATCTCCGCGCGCACCTCCTCGAGCTTCTCGACATTGCGCGCAACCAGCAGCGGCACGCCACCCGCGGCCGCGATCTTGATCGCGCTCGCGCGCCCGATCCCTGAGGAGGCGCCCGTGATCATCACGTGCCTGCCCTCCAGCGCCTGCTTGAGCGTGCGCCCGCGGCGCAGGTCAGGGTCCATCTCTCGCTCCCAGTAGTCCCACAGGCGCTGCAGGTAGTCCTCCAGCGGCGGCGGCGCCTCCAGCGGCGAGCCTGCCAGCGCGCGGGCGGCTTCGCGGTTGTCAAAGCGCGGCACGAGCTCCATGTGCGCGAGCACCTGCTCGGGGATGCCGAGCTCGCGCAGCGCCAATTTGCGCGCCTGGCGCAGGGGCGGCAGCGCTAGCGCCAGGCCCAGCGGCCAGCGCGGCAGCGGGTCGGTCAGGCGCCTGTCCAGTGTGACCGCGAAGCGCGGCGCGTGTGCGGCCGCTGCCAGGCCGTTGAACAGCTCGTCCACGCGCTGCGGGCGCGGGTCGGTCAGGTGAAAGGCCCTGCCGTCCAGGCCCGGCTCGTGGGCAATGTGCTCGAGCGCCCCCGCGACCCAGTCGACGGGCACCACGTTGGTGTGGCCGAAGTCCAGGCCGACCAGCGGCGTCCACTCGGGCAGCAGGTGGCGCATCCGCTGGATCGCCTTGAAGAAGTAGTAGGGGCCGTCGATCTTGTCCATCTCGCCGGTCTGCGAGTCGCCGACCACAATCCCCGGCCGGTACACCCGCCAGGGGATGTAAGGCTGCTCGCGCACGATCCGCTCGGACTCGAACTTGGTGCGGTGATAGGGCGAGGGCAGACGTTGGCCCTCATCGAACATGCCCTCGTCGAAGACTCCCTTGTAGGTGCCGGCGACAGCGATCGAGGAGACGTGGTGCAGGTGCTTGGCGTCCACCGCGCGCGCCAGTTCGACCGCGTGCGCGGTGCCGCCCACGTTGACCGCGGTGTTGCGCTCGGCCGGTGCGGTCATGTCATAGACGGCCGCCAGGTGAAAGAAGTGGGTGACCTTGCCGCGCAGCTCGACCACCTGCTCCTTGTCCACGCCCAGCATCGGCCGGCGCAGGTCTCCGATCACCGGCTGCACGCGGTCGGTCGCCTCGGGGCCGGCCACCACGCTCCAGCGCTCCAGAAGGTCCTCCAGCCGCCCCCGCGAGCTCTCGCGCAGGAGCACGTAGATCGTGCCCTGGCGCTGATCGAGCAGGCGCTCGATCAGGCGGCGTCCGATGAAGCCGGTCGCTCCGGTGACGAAGTAGGCCATCTCATTCAGAGCCTATCTCGAATCGTCCATGCCAGCGACGAGCGCCGTGCTGTGCGTCCGTGCCGGCGAGGACGGCTATGCGCCGGCCCCGGCCCCACCGCGTCCCTCCCCGCCGGCAAAGCGCGCGGCCCCGCGAGCGCCGTCTTCGAACACCTCCGGCCCGGCCTTGGCCTCCAGCGCGAGCGCGTCGGCGAGCGGCATGCCCAAGCCCTCGATCGCGGCGCGGCGATCGGCAAGCATCGTTCGCTGGGGGAAGCGCGCGAGCCCCTCGGCGAGCGCGAGCGCGCGATCGAGATGGGCGCCCGGCGCCACCACCTCGGTGAGCAGGCCCATCGCTAGCGCCTCTTGCGCGTCGATCATGCGGCCGGTCAGGATCAGGTCGAGCGCGCGCCCGAGGCCGACGATGCGCGGCAGGCGCTGGGTGCCGCCGTCGATCAGCGGCACGCCCCAGCGGCGCTCGGGATAGCCCAGCGTGGAGCCCTCAGTGGCGATGCGCAGGTCACACCACAGCGCGATCTCCAAGCCGCCGGCCAGGCAGAAGCCAGAGATGGCCGCGATCGTGGGCTTGGACGGCGTCAGGCGGGTGAAGCCCATGGGACCCTCCACGCTCATCAGCCGCGGCGCCATCGTCTCGGTCGCCTTCAGATCCGCGCCCGCACAGAACGACACGCCACCCGCGCCCGTGACCACGAGCACGCGCGCATCGTCGTCGGCCTCGAAGCGCAGGTAAGCCTCGTGCAGCGCCGCCGCGGTCGGTCCGTCGACGGCGTTGCGCCGGTGCTGGCGGTCGATCGTGATCAGCGCAGCCGCGCCGCTGCGCTCGTAGCGAACCGGCTCGGGCTCGTCGCTCATCGCCGACGCGGGTAGCGGCTCGAGGGCCAAGCTGGACGCGGACGCAAGGAGCGTCGCGTGCTCAGCACGCGAGCGACTGAGGACAAAGTCCAGCGCCGGCCATCGTGCCGCTACTACCAGCCGCCGCGCCACTGGCCGTTGGCCAGGAACGCCTTGTGGGCGGCTTTGCGCGCTTCCTTGCGCTTGTCGAGAGCCCGCTGGAGCATGCTCATGGTGAACACGAACAGGGGAAAGAAGATGATCAAGATGAAGCCCGCGTCGGTGGTGACCTTGTCGGTGGTCTCGCCGTAGAAACCGCGTCCGTTGTTGTAGGCCTGCGCGGCGGGGGCGAGCACGAGAGACATGAGCGCCGCCAGGACGATCAGCTTGCAGAGCAGTCGATTGCGCATCTGCGCGGGATCGTAGCGGAGGCTGCGGAGCCGGTGTCCCGGCGACTGCGCACGGCTGGTCGGCAGGGCCGCGCGGCAGGCGCCTACCATCAGCAGCCGATGGCGCTTGTAATCGCATCCGACCTGCACAAGGACGTGGCTGGAAAGCCGCTGCTGGATGGCGTGTCGTTCAAGCTCGAGCGCCGCGAACGGCTGACGATCGCCGGCCGCAACGGGGCGGGCAAGACCACGCTGCTGAGGATGCTGGCCGGCGAGAGCACGATCGACCGGGGCGAGCTGAGCGTGGCCAAGGGCGTGCGCATCGCGCTGCACGACCAGCGCCCGCCGCGAGAGCGCGAGATCGCGCTGCGCGAGTACCTGCTGTCGGGTTGCGCGGAGGAGCTTGCGATCGAGGCCGAGCTGGGCGAGCTGGAGGCAAAGATGGCTGACGGGCGCAACGACGAGGCGACGCTTGCGCGCTACGCCAACGCGCAGGCGCGCCTGGAGGCGCGCGGCGGCTATCTGTGGCGCGGACGCGCCGCCGCGATGGCCCACGGCCTGGGCTTTGCCGATGCGGACCTGGACCGCCCGCTGGACACCTTCTCGGGTGGGCAGCTGACGCGCGCGTCGCTCGCCCGCGCGCTGGCGACCGGCGCGGACGTGCTGCTGCTGGACGAGCCCACCAACCATCTCGACATCGAGTCGCTGGAGTGGCTGGAGCAGACGCTGGTGGAGCTCGACGCGGCGGTGATGCTGGTCGCGCACGACCGCTGGTTCTTGGAGGCGGTGGGCACGGCCGTGCTCGAGCTGTACGGCAGCGCGCCCGTCCGCTCGCGCTTCTTCGCCGGCTCCTGGCACCAGTGGCGGCGCGAGCAGGCCGCGCGCGAGATCGCGCTTGGTAAGTCGATCGACAAGCAGCAGGCGGAGATCGCGCGCATGGAGCGGTTCATCGAGCGCTTCCGCTACAAGGCGACCAAGGCCAAACAGGCGCAGTCCCGGGTGAAGAAGCTGAACAAGATGGAGCGGATTGAGCGCGATCCAGCAGAAGCCAAGGGCCTGGACTTCGAGTTCGCACAGCCCGAGCGCTCGGGGCGCGTGATCTTCGAGCTGCAGGACGGTCTCATCGAGATCAGCGAGGCCGAGGATGGGCCGCTCGTCCTGCTCGAG
>Ga0116217_10005165_pt1 | contig 11531 bp, 3 predicted proteins | sample Sb_taG_6_FD_89697 | JGI IMG/M metagenome (GOLD analysis project Ga0116217, IMG submission 89697) | Peat soil microbial communities from Weissenstadt, Germany - Sb_50d_4_PS metaG | ecosystem: Environmental > Terrestrial > Soil > Wetlands > Peat | place: Germany: Weissenstadt | collected 2010-09-21 | reverse complement strand
GCCATCGAGTTCGCAGTATTCCTTTAGGCGCTGGACGACCGACCTAAACCACACGTTCTATCTGTATGGGTACACGAAATCGGCGACCGTGAATACGGACACGAATGGGCCCGACCATTGCGCGCCCACGAGCGAGAAGTGCCCACCCATTTTGCCACCACCGGTTTCGCGCTCACACAACTTGACTGGCTCGGTCAATCTGCGCCTGCTGCTTTCGGAATCGATCACCTCGGGCACGAGTGCGGTGCCCTTCTATTTCCAGCAGACGTTGGGCGGTGCGGACATCGATAGCGCCCCGTCGCTGAGCAGTTACCAGGATTATCGCTTTCGCGCTCCGAACGTCCTGCTGCTGCAAGGAGACTTTGAGCACTCAATCTGGGGACCGTTCGGTTTCCGCTTCATGGCGGATCAGGGAAGGGTGGCGCTCACACGCGGGGACATTGGGTTCGATCATCTGAAACACAACTTTGCCACTGGACTTACGCTTCGAGCCGGCGGTTTTCCGATGGTCTACGTAATGTTTGCATGGGGCGGAAATGAGGGGAACCATACAATTTTCAATATGAATACTGCACTGCTCGGTGGGTCGTCTCGTCCTTCTTTGTACTGACGCATACCGATTCAGGGCGCTCCAGATGAAAATTGTTTCACAACGCGCGTCAAGCCATTTAAAGATGTAACCCTGGGTTCGACCGTCGAGACATTGGAAATGTAACCGAAGACCCGCCCCGCAGCTGTGGGAAAGTGCGAATCGCGCGCTTTTTGCGCGATTGGCAAGCTCGGTGGAAAAGTCTGGTTTTGGACTTTTCCACGGAGCGGCTTTTCCACAGCCGTTTCGCCGGCCGTGTTGTGTTTTTTCCTTTTCCTTCACCTGTGCACTGCGGTTCTCCGCCGTCACTTTCGGACTGAGCCGCCGATTCGCCAAGTCGTAAATGTGCTGCAGTTTCTGATCAATCAACTTCCCCAGTTGAAACGGGTCCAAACCCTGGCGCAGCTTTTTTAGTTCTGCCACCGGCTCTGGCTTCATCTGCGCACCTGCCAGCACCCGCTCGAACGGCGTCTGCGCCGCGTCATAAACGCGCCGCACTTTCGATCCCACCCGAACTTTTTTCACCAGCTTCACCGAGGGCAGATACAGGTTCATCCACCAACGTAGCTCGTGACGATAGAGATCGTTGATGGCCTTCACCACCGCTTCGGAATCGTAGCGTTCCCACCCCAGAAGCTTGCGCACGTGCGTCCAGCTCTTCTGCTCCACGTGCGCGTTGTCATCCTTCTTGTAGGGCCGTCCACGCGTCAGCTGAATCTGCTTCTGCTCACACCAACCCTTCAGATGCCAGTTGATGAACTCCGATCCGTTGTCCGAGTCCACCCCCAGAAGACGGAAGGGCAATACTTTCTCGATCTCATCCAGCCCCTGCTGCACCGCCACTTGGCTCTTCCCCAACAGGGCGCGCGACTCCGTCCAGCCGCTATGGATGTCGGTTAGGTTCAGGGTATGGGCAAATTCTCCGTCGCCCGAGTTGCCACAATGCGCCACTAGGTCGATCTCGCTGAACCCGGGATCGGTCACATCCCAACTGTCAGTCTTCACCGGAATGTGGTGCTTCAACAGCGAACCGGGCTTGGTGCGTCCGTAAATACGCCGTTTCCGCTCCCCCTTCTTCGCCTGCAAGCGCCGGTCGATTTGCCGAGCACTGATGTCCAGTAGTTGTTTCTCCGCCGCCGAGGTCATCCGGTAACCCCGCTTTCGGGATGAGTCGTCTCCTGTTTGAATCTCGAATCGTCGCCAGAATATTACCGTGGATAAGATTGCGATACACCTTTAGCTGGGTACTCACCTTTACAAGCTTTTCGGTGTGAATCGCAATCTCATTCTTAAGGCACTTCCCGCAAATCAAACAGAATTGGCAGACAGTCTCCCCGGCCAACTCAGAAGCACAGAAGAGATTCGCGTAGATCTCCTCGAAGTACTTGAAATCTTCCGATCTGTTCTTTATTTTGCTGAAACCTCGGGACAGACTCACGTAGGTGGAAAAGTGCAAAATTGCCATACGCTCCAAATCTTCGTCCAGCTCTTTACGCAAGTAAACGATTCCGCTACTCCGTAAAGGATAGACATGCAACTGCCAAAAGACCTCGTAATGCGGGAAATACTGCTTGAGGTCAGGCCAAGATTCCTTTTCAAGGTCATCGCCTTCGTCGGCGAGTAATGCAGGCATGGTGCCGCTCCCGGTAAGGATAAGAGCGCAACCTGGTACCGCTTTATCCTTGCTCCCACTTAAAAGAAAAGGTACTCAAAGAAACGGTCGCTCCACTGACCACGCCGCGCAAAAATAAACCGTACAAATTCCGCGATGAACGCGTCCGAGTTCGCTTTCAGTATGCGCTAGGCTCTGCGCAATCGAGGGCGGCGGAGTCAGCGGAACGGGAATACACCGGAATGCTGCTGCCCAGGATGGACAGCAGAAAAGGCGAGCGGGCCTGCGCGGCGCCGGCAATTTCCGCGGGCGTGGCGAAGAGAACGTCTACGCGCGGGAAGCAGTCGGCGGCAAGCTGGCGCGCCCGCCGCTCGAAAGGGATGGAACTGCCTTCGATGGGAGCGATGACGAGCAGATCGACGTCGCTGCCCGCATGCGTAGTGCCTTTGGCCCAGGAGCCAAACAGCAGGATGCGCTCCGGAGAGAAGGCCCGGATGAGACGCTGGAGGGTGCGACGGACCAGCGGGGGAAGTTCGGGTACGGTCTCAGTTAGCACTGTAAGTCACCATCAGGAGGACGTCGCCGATCGTATCGGGAGTCAGTGAGGTAAAGTTACCGGCATTCTGCTGCTGGATTTTGAAACTCCAGGTGGCGGGGACTGTGCCGGGCGTGAGGATGGGCGCGGAGAGCACGACGGGTTCGGATACGCCTGCAACGGGGGTCATAGGAATGGGATTGGTGGGTAGTGGCGCCTGAGGCACGATCACGAAATTGGTGTTGGTCGGCCATGCTATGGCAAGCACAGACAGGGATGTGACGGTGATGGTTTTGCCGCGGGTCCAGGCCGGGAATTTGGAGGCAAAGATGGGCAGCGTGAGCACCTGATCGGCGCCTGCCGTGGGCGGGAACAGGAAGCCCTGCCAGGGAGCGACGGGATGCGGATTGGCCCCGCTGGTGGGCGGCGCGACGAAATCGTTTTGCGCACTGAACACCTTCAGGCCGGCGCTGGGAGGATTCGCCGTATAGTACTGGCTGGCGGCGGTTTTCAGCGGATTGCCACCATCGAGCGCTGTGTAGTACAGGTGCAGGATGACATCGCCGACACCCGAAAGATCGACTTCGTTGCAGGACTGTTGCATTTCCAGAGACCACTTACTGATGGCGCCGGCGTTCTCAAATGGCAGATAGCGCTGGTCGGAGAGGTTGTTGCTGAGCGTTGTGAGGAAGAGCCCCGGGTCGTCCTGAGCGTTGCCCATTGCGATTTTTTGCGGAACAGCGGCATAGTTGTAGACGAACCGCGGATCTGAGTTAGTTTCCACATAACCCGCGCTTGTATCGGTGGAGATGCGCACCTTATTGCTCACCATCGTCAGTGTGGCTTTGATGTTGTCGAACTTCCCTGGATTGGGATAGACGACGGTCATGCTGACGCGCGTGAGCCGGCGGTTGTAGTGCCCCGGGTAGTCATTATCGAAGAGCGATTCGGGCAGATTGAATGTGCAGGTCCCGTTGACCAGCAGAGCCTGCAGGGCTGTGGCGTCGAGGATGCCCAGCGACACGAAGCGGCTTATCTCAAAGCGGCGAGCGTTCTCCTGGAAGTAGGAAGCCTCCATACGTCGCAGGTCATGGTTCAGGCTCTCGCCCGCGAGAAGGCCTTTGTAGAGGTTATCCCAGTAGCCGAACTGAATGAACGATGTACCCTGGGCGCCCAGTTCGTATTGGTAGCAGCGTTCGACGGCCTTACACATCTGATATGCAAGCTGGTAGCTCTGGAAATAAGTGGCTGACAGCGAACTGGCCATCCAGTCATAGAGACCGTCGTTCGTGAACTTATTGTTCAGAAAATCGATCTGTTTCTGCAGGTCGTCGATTTGTTCCTGATGCAGAGTTTGATTCTGCTGTGCGATCTGGAGGGCGAGCTGCGCGGCGGCAATTTGATCGTTGGCTTGGTTCATCTGAATTTTGGCCTCGGCTCCGGCTTCGTTCCAGTTGGTCTGCCGGTTCCACATGTCGCCGAGAGTCTTCGCGAGTCCGCTGCTCTTGTCGGCGATGGCGGCCAGCGCTCCAAGGGTCTTGCCTCCTTCGCCCGCGGCGGCGCCTGCATTGCCGCCGCCGTCCTTGACGATGGCAACGGCGGTGCCGCCGAAACCCTGAACGCCGATAGTGATGTCAGGGAAGGCGTGGGCCACGGCCGCCGTTCCATGCGCGAATCCTGCAATTCCGTTGAGGACGATGGCTGTTGTCTCCAGGCCGAGGGCGATGACCTCGGCAGCGTTCATGAAGCCCTGGGTGGTGTTGAAGGAATATTTCTGCTGGGCGAGATTATAGGATTCCTGCGCCGCGGCAAGATTCTGTTCCGCCTGCTGGACCTGCCAATCGAGTACCTGGTTGCCATCGATGAGCAGCTGTTGCTGGGTGGTCTGCTGCAGAAGAGACAGAGCCCCGGAATCGCTCTTTTCCAGCGCAGCCTGCAGCGACGCTCCATAAGCGCGCACGGCGTTTACAAAATCCAGAGCCACGGGGTAGAGCGAAGTGAAGCGATAGCTCGGCAACGGGGCGAAGATATTGCTGAGGACGCTGGAAAGATCAACTCCCGCAGCCTGTGCGGCGATCAGCAGGCCAGGATCGATGGGAGCGTCAAACAGGGCGAGCTGCAGCGGGGCGCCCGTAATGCTCTGACAATGGCGCAGCTTGTAGAGCCGGTCCGCGACAGTGCTCCAGTATCCAAGCAGCTTTTCGTTCGTTGGAATCTTGAAATAGAACGTTTGCAGGGGAGGTATACCGCCGTTGGCAGCGCCGCTCCCCGAGCCACCCGCCGCTCCGGCCCCGCCAATCACATTCTCGATTTCGACAAGTGCATTGGCAAAGGCGTCGAGCTTCGCCTCCAGTTGATCGAAGGACTCATCAGCATGCTGGGGAGGAGTGACCGCGGTCGGCGTCGGGCCGAGCATCTCGGCAGCGATGACATAGAGCAGAGTAGCTTCGCTGAGCGCCTCGCGCGATTGCGTCGAAAAGAGATTGTCTCCCCAGGCGATCACGTTGTCCAGATAAGACATGACGGTGTACTTCATGTACGGAACGCCGAGGCGCAGGTCTGCCAGCAGGAACGGATCAAATGGATCGGCCTGCCATTTGGCTACCTGCTGCAGCGCAGTGGGATCGCCAAAATTCACTGCCTGCAGGAGGGCGTTGATCTGCTGCCCGAGGACCTGTGCGGGCGTGAGATTGTGCAGCGGCTTGGGAATCCAGAACCGCTGCGGGACAGGATCGCTTCCCTGAAGGGTGGGATTGAATACGTAGTGGAACCACGATTGCGCATCCTGGAATTGCTGATTCTGGCTGAGTAGCTGCGCGATATAGATCGGTATGTGATAAAAGAGCTCCCAGTTATAAACTCCGAAGCTCGAATCGAGCGCGAAGTTAAGAAACTGGCGGTCTGCACCGGTAACATCGTCGTGATCCCACCAGACCCGCCACGACGGCTGATAGTTGGTGCCGAAGCTGAAGACATCGGACCCGCTGTTATCAATCTGATCGGGGTTCTGCTGAAGGTTCGGATCGTAGAACAAGTCGAAGCCCCCACCCGCAAGCTGATTCCAGAACAGGCCGGTGAACGGATGGTAGAACGGGTGAAACTGGTAGCGGACTTCGTAGGGAGCGCTGGCCGGATTGGAAGGCACGACAGGCGACCACGCGCTGCCCGTCGCGTAGTATTTCTGGGTTTGGACGTAATAGCTGCGCCGGTTGTCCTGGAAGAAGAAATACGAGGCTGGATCGAAGCCGAGATCCGACACCGGTCCTATGACGCGAAACGGGACCTGCGCCTGATTGAGGAGACGGCCGACGTTCTGTTCAAGAGCATCCACTGAAGTGAAGGCGAGCACCGTGTTTTGCGGTGAGCCCTGGGTCGGATCGGCAGGCCCGGTTGACAGTGCACCGGCCATCGGCACGAGTGGAACAGCGCCCGGTTCGCTGGTGAGATTGGGATCGGGGGCAGTGAGCGGCAGCAGCGGCTGCGCGTCCGGCCCATAGGTGCTTTGCGCGTGGCTTAGCAGGGGGACAGAGTAGTCGTAGTTGGTGCCCTCTAACTGGCCCAGGAACTGACCCGCAACATCGAAATTCTGCAACTCGAGATCCGCGAATCGGCCATCGAAGACGGCGCGGCCCAGATGAACCGCGACGGAGTTATCAATTCCGTCGACGACAGGCTGGCCGAAGCTAATGGTTACGAAGAAAATTGTTATGTTGTTCACGAGCTGGAAATTGCCCAGTCGGAAGATATCGACGAAGAGCGTAGTGCCGTATCCCGGTTGCGGATTCTGCGCTTGCACCTTGATGGTGTAGAGTGCGGCCACCGTCCTGGCGTCGTTGGGCGTGCTGGTGTTGTCGAAGAACGGCTTGTCGAAGAGTTTGCCTTTGGCGCTTTGCGCAGGAGCCCAGGCATTGTTGCGAAAAATGCTGAAGTAGACTCCTATCGATACGTACCGATCCGCCTGCTGGCTGGGCGGGCTGGAGGATGCCTGCGCCGGCGGAACGGATTGAGAGGGCTCATTCGAGACTTTGACCTCCATCCAGAACAGGCACAGACGGCCGCGATAGAGAGAGGGGACAACCTGATGCGCTTTGATGTCGAGCGGAATCTGGATCCAGCCGTTCCATGTATCATTGGCGCTCGAGTAAGTGCGGTAATAGAAGACCGGGGGATCCGCCTGCGTCCGGGCGACGACATAGATATCCCCGGTTGCGGGATCCTGGTAAGTGCCTGTCACCAGTAAGTGCGCGAGGCCGTCGAGCCGGTCGATGTAATTAAGCACGACGGTTTCGAGATAGTCGGTGGTGCTCTCGCCCTGGCGAACCTCCTGCTCGAGCTTTTGATAGATTTCGGTTCGATTGGGGCGCTGCGATTCGATGAGCCAGTTCTCCGGATAGAGAAAGACTTCGCGATTCGCTTCCCAGATGCGGTACCGGCTCATCCAGTTCCACCAGTTCCAGGTTTCATCCTGGTTCGGATCGACGTTGATCGCCGGGGCTTCAAGATTCATGAGGCAGCGTTCGACGAAGATCTGAACGGCGATGTAGGCCTGCACCACGCGCGACGTAACCTGGCAGGAACTCATCTGGGTGTCGATGAGGAAATAGTCAAACAGGCCGTTGGTATCGCCGTAGATCAGGTTGCTCGAGCCGTCGCGCTGTCCGATGAGCCAGGCCTGGAGAGCAGCGGCGCGGCGTTCGCGAATGGGATTCATCACAGTGGGTGCGAGGGCAACCCACGCGTCCGACGAGGGTTGCTGGGCCTTCAGCACACCAAGGGTGCCGGCAGCCAGGCTTTCGGCGGTCGGCTCGTCCGGAGGAACAGCGGCCCAGGCAACAAGCTGCATGGCACTCGCGCCGGCAGTGATGGCCATCGCTTCCAGCGTGCGCAGGGCATCATAGGCCGCGGGCTGAAGATAGTTGGCAGGATAGGTCAGCCCGAGCGCCCTGGCGAAGGAGGCGATGTCCGCTGCGGGCCATCCGGTTATCGTGGCCAGTGCCGACTGCGCCTGGGATTCGCTGAAGCCGCCTGCAGCGACAGCGCCGATGACATCGTAGAGCGTCTGCACGGCAGACGACGGTGGAGCCGCGTGAGCGGAGTTCCACAGGCGTTCGAGTTTGATGAGCAGCAGCGTACTCAGCAGATTCGCTAAGGAGCTGGTGGCCTGCGCGCTGGTGACCGGGAGTTGCGTGAAATCCAGACCGCCATAGGCGGGACCGTTGGCGATGAGCCAGGTCAAATCGGCTGCCACGAGCTGAAGTCCGCGAACGAGGACAGCAACCTTGTCAAAGAGTTGAACCGCCAGGTATTGACTGGGAAAGCTCACCGGAGCGAGCGGGACCGCGGAGCTGGTGAAAGCCGGATCGCCGAGGACAGCAAGCAGGGTCTGAGTGGTGCCCGGAACCTGCAGCGTGGTCAGGATGACGGCGCTGACGCTGTTCGTCAGGGCTGCGGAAGTTGCGGTGTGTGCATTCGACGCGACTGCGGCGACGATTGTGCCGTAGAGGTTTGCGCCGGCGGGCGTGATGACCGCGCCGCTGGTTGCAGTCGCCGCCGTAGTGTTTTGCTGGCCGCGGACTACGGTCCATGTAGTGTTTCCGCCACCTCCCACCGCGGTGACCTGGAGGATCTCCGAGCCGAGCGCGATATAGAACGGAGGCGCAGGAAATGCCGCGTCGCTGGCGACGGAAAGGGTCGTATCCTTCGCGGCGATGTTGGCGGTCAGTTTTGTGATCGCGGGGAACGGAGTAACCGGAGAGCCCGCAGCGGCTGCGGCTGCCGCGGTGCCCTGCTGGGCCCGCGTCACAGTCCAGGTTGTATTGTTCGTGCCGCCCAGCGCCGTCACCAGCAGTACTTCCGAGCCGATCGAGACATAGAAATTCGGAAGCGGGAACTGCTTGCTGCTGGCGACGGTCAGAGTGGTGTCGGCGGGCGCGATTGGGGAGGAAAGCGTCGTGGGCAGGCTCTGTACAGCCTGCTGGACCGCAGCGAGGGTGGTTGCAATATTCGCCGGGGTCATCTGCGTGGAGGTGAGCCATCCGGACGTCAACGCCACGGCTGCGCCTCCGACCGCGCCCGCCGCTGTTGTGCCCTGCTGCGCGCGGAGGACCGTCCACACCGTGTTGCCGGGACCGCTGACCGCCGTGACCTGTAGAACTTCCGACCCGATCGAGATGTAAAAATCAGGCGCAGGAAAGCCGGAGTTACTCGCGACCGTCACCGTCGTGACGACGTTATCGATGGGGGTTGCAAGAGTGGTCGCGATCGGAGGTGTAAGAAGATAGGTCAGCGCATCAAGACTTAACCCAGCCTGCTGGATTGCCTGGGCTTGAGCAAGGAACGCAACGGTCGCTGCTGGTGAGGCAAAGAGCGGTGCGAGAGCCGCCGCGGGACTCGCAGCGCCGGGGTTGAGCAGCTGGGCGATGGCGATGAGGTTGGTGATCGAGAGCTTCGACGTCGTCGCCAGCAGGGCGACCCTGTACATCAGGCTCAGATTCGCCAGCGTCAAGACATTGAAACCGACGATGGTCCCGTTCGCCGCGGGGGCAGCGGTCGTTCCATTCTGACCCCGAAGAACCGTCCATGTTGTATTCCCGACACCGCTGACGCCAGTAACGAGGAGGACCTCAGAACCAATGTTCACCGTGAAGTTCGGCGCCGGAAATCCGGCATCGCTCACAACATCGATGGGGGTTTGTGCCGCTGCGATCTCCGTTGACAGTGAGGTGTTAACGGTCGATGTCAGGCCGATGAGGGTTGCGGTATCACCGGCAGAGAGGCCGAGTGCAGACTGCAAAGCAGCCAGATGATCGCTGAGATTGAGATCAGCGGGAGTCCCTCCAAACGGCAGGACGTCCAGGTCGGGATCCGGCGCAACCGAGGTGACGGTCGGATTGAGAAATGTCTGCCCGTACAAAGAAGCCGTGGTCGAGCCATCCGGAACCCGGTGGGTCGCCGTATCGATGTTGCCGTAGAAAGCGAGCAGTTGGTCCACGGAGAGCCGGGTTGCATCCTGAAGCTGCTGGAAACTCAGCAGCGCAGCCAGACCCGCGGCGTCCAGCGTGCCGTTCGCTACGGCGGGAGACTGAAGGAGCAGATCGAGCTCCCACATTTTGTAACCGGTCTTGTTCCAAAGTCTCAGGAACCGCTGCGCACGATCGAGAAAACCCGGGTCTAGGGGAGTCGGGGCGAGGCTCTCCGCGGAAGTGTTGCAGGAATCATTGATGCCCTGGATCGCAACATTCACCCCGCCCTGGACCCACGAGACCTGCAGCAATTCCAGCAATTGCTCATACGTGATAGATGCCGCGGGCAGGAAGGCCATCTGGGCGGTATTGACCGTGGGAGGTGAAACTGGGGCGAGAGCGAGAGTCGGGTCCTGCGCGCCTGTATTCCAGGCGACATTCAGTGGAACAAAGTTCGCGTTGGTCACAAGGTCAACGGCATGAGGAGGCATGCCGAATCGGGCTGCGCCGACAGCCGCGCGTTGTGCGACGGAACCGCCGCCAAATGGCAATACAGAGTAGCGCAGCTGCCAGAGCGGCAGGTTCCATTGGCGAAGATAGGTCTGTAGCTCGTCGAGGCCGGCGCTGTAGGGCAGTGAGAATGGATAGTTAGCACCAAAGAGTACGCTGTAGGCGCCCTGATTAAAGTATTCCGGAGCGGCAGCCAGATCCGTCGCTGTCTTGTTCGCGGAAGTCTGCTTCCATTTGGGGTTTCGAGCGCCGGTGATCTGCGTGCCGTTGGTCGTGGTGACTCCTGCGCTCGTCGACCAGTAGATATTGTAACTTGTCGCTCCCTGGACCGCGTCCCAGCTCAGAGTAACTTCGCAGTCGCCCGCCAGGGCCGTAACCCCCGCCGGGGCAGCGGGCACTATGATAGGCTGAGCCGGCGTTGCGGATGCCTCGGCCGAAGGGGTGCTTTCGCCCACCGCGTTCACCGCCGTTACCAGGTAGTAGTATGTCGTACCGTCCACCAGGGTCGTTTGCGTATAAGGACTGGTGGCGCCGGGAATCTGCGTGCCCGTCGCGGGAGTAAATCCCGCGTTGGTCGACCAATAAAGGTTATAGCTGGCCGCGCCGGCCACAGGGTTCCAGCTGATCAACACCTGGCCATCCCCGGAGGAGGCGGCAAGCCCCGTGGGTGCGCCAGGAGTTGCAATCGGGGCTGCCGGTGCGGCGGACACCTGCGCTGAAGGCGCGCTCTCACCGAGCGCATTGACGGCGGTGACCACATAGTAGTAAGTGGTGCCGTTCGACAGGCCCGTCTGAACCAGCGGAGAAACAGCACCCGCTATCTGCGTCCCGTTACCCGGAGTTACACCTGCATTCGTCGACCAGTAGACGTTATAACTGGAAGCTTCCGCTACAGCATTCCAGGTAAGCGTGACCTGAGTGTTCCCTGCCGTGGCAGCCGCACCAGCGGGCGCTGCCGGGGCCGTTGCCGGAGCGGCGGGCGATGCGGAAACCTGCGCGGATGGGTTACTTTCGCCAAGTGCGTTGACGGCCGTGACGATGTAGTAGTAAGTCGTCCCATCCGCCAGCACCTTCTGGATAAAGGATGTCGAGGTTGCATCCACGGGAGGATTGATCTTGTCCGCGAGGAGTTCGTTGACGAGATCGATGTAAGGGAGTTCCGTATCGGTGTTGGGGCAGTTGAGAAGCAGATGACGGATGTCGGGGCGGCGCGCATCGAGAATATCGAGCGCGGTATAGCCGGCCTGCTGGTGATTGCGGAGCCAGAGCAGAAGATCACAGAGATAAGCAGCAGGACTGAGAACAGAAGTGCAGTCGTCCGTG
>Ga0116217_10005163_pt1 | contig 11532 bp, 10 predicted proteins | sample Sb_taG_6_FD_89697 | JGI IMG/M metagenome (GOLD analysis project Ga0116217, IMG submission 89697) | Peat soil microbial communities from Weissenstadt, Germany - Sb_50d_4_PS metaG | ecosystem: Environmental > Terrestrial > Soil > Wetlands > Peat | place: Germany: Weissenstadt | collected 2010-09-21 | reverse complement strand
GTGCGAACTTGCCTGACGATATCAAAGTGGCCGGTCAAAGTTCACAGCCGAAGACGGCGCTGCGGCCAAAAGGAGACTGCAATGATTGACGGACCCAAGTTCTCTTCGTTTCGAGCTTGGGTAGAGCCTTCACTTTCACAGAAGCCAAATGGCGGCAGGCTCCGTTTTCTCTCTCCGCCTGATGGTGACGAACCGGAAGAACGACAAGCCAAGGTCAAGCTCGCCGGATTCTTCGCCGTAGTAGCGTTGGTGTCTGTGCTAGCGGAGCACCTTGGTCGCGTGGAAGACCGGACAGATGCAAACCTCGGCCCGGATTCCACGACTCTTGTGAGTTTGAATTTATCGCTCCCAGATAGATCTGGAGATCGAGCTGGGTTCACTGTGCGGTTCCGGCTCAGCAACAGTGGGAATCATTCCGTCTTCTATCCGACTGACACCAAAACAAGCGTGCCGATCGGACAACTTGTCGCACGAGCAACCCCGTCATCGGATTGGAGGAGCTTATCCGTTACCTCGCAAGAGCCAGTCGAGGCTGTTCAGGAACTTTTCGACGCCAATCTCAACTGGATTGAAATGCCGCCGGGCGGTTGGGTTGACGGCAAATTTCATGATACTGGCGAATCTTCAGAAGAACATGCCTATGTGATCTACGTAAAGCCTGCACGGGATGCGAATGGAATTGGAATTGTCTCAAAGCCCTATTCCTCTCCTGCTAAATAGTTAACGGATCGTGCAAATCCGTTTCCGCAAAGGAAATAACAAAATAGATCGTTTGGCCTTGGAGCTTGTGCGCCGAGGGGTGGAAAAGACAGCGAGAAGTCGCAGAGGGAAGATGATGGAGTGCAGGGATGCTCTCAGCGTAACGGACCATCGCACGGAAAACTGTGAGACGAAGTTATCCGTAAGTTCTATCATCAGATCGTCGTGAGCAGGTCTCATGAACACGTTTCCGGTTGGCACTATCTTCGCGCTTAGTCTTACGGCCTACTTGGGCGGCGCGCTCGCTTGTCTCGCGAGTTGGCAGAAGCCGGCGCTCTGCCGCTACATCTGTTGCGGAAGCGCCTTGGCAGGCGCCGTCTTCGGCGGCCTTGCCGCAGTACTCGGCATTCTTCAAGGCACGCCGTTCTTGTGGTCGATCTCCTCAGGAATTCCACTCTTCACCTACAGCTTTGAGTATGACGCCCTCGCTGGTTTCTTCAACTTGACCCTAGCGATTCTGGCAGGCGCGGTTTCCCTTTACTCCTTCAGCTACCTAAGAGAATTCGAGGGTAAGAGGAACATCGGTTTCTTCGGATTCTTATTCCATCTCTTGCTTCTCAGCTTGACGGTCGTTTTTACCGCCGCCAATGCCTTCTTGTTCTTGATCGGGTGGGAAGTGATGGCACTGGTTGCCTACGGGCTGGTCGCTTTTTACCACGAAGATCGGGAGACCCGTCGAGCCGGCTTGCTCTACATCGTCATGGCTCACATCGATGCTGGGTGCTTGCTCCTCGGTTTCGCTCTATTGATGCAAGTCAGCGGCAGCGCGGACTTCGCTAGCTTTCGCACCGCCGCAGCGCAATTGTCCAACGGCCAGCAAGCCGCCGCATTTATTTTTTTCTTCCTCGGCTTCGGCATCAAGGCAGGTATCATTCCGTTCCATATCTGGCTTCCCGCTGCGCACCCGGTCGCTCCCAGCAACATCTCGGCGCTGCTTTCCGGAATCGTGCTCAAGGCAGGCATCTATGGCATGGCGCGCATTTTCCTGGGTGGACTGGGTGTGCTGCCATCGTGGGCCGGTTTGCTAGTGCTCATCGTGGGCGTGGCCTCTGCCGTTCTCGGCGTCTTGTACGCCTTGATGGAGCATGACCTCAAACGGTTACTGGCCTACCACAGTATTGAGAATATCGGGATCATCCTCATCGGCCTTGGCGCTGCTTTGGTTTTCCGCGCTGCTGGACATCCGCAGCTCGCGGCAGTAGCTCTGATCGCCGCGATGTTTCACACTCTGAATCACGCGATCTTCAAGTGTCTTTTGTTCCTGGGAGCTGGGTCGGTGCTCCACTCGACGGGGACGCGAAACATGGAGGAAATGGGCGGTCTGATTCGTCCGATGCCAGTGACAGCTTTCTGTTTCCTCATCGGTGCAGTTGCCATCTCCGGGCTCCCCCCACTGAACGGATTTGTTAGTGAGTGGCTGACCTACCAGAGTCTCTTGGCCGGATACGGCGCGACCGGAGGCTTGACGCGAATCCTGTTTCCGCTCGCGGGATCCATGCTCGCGTTGACGGGAGCCCTAGCCGCCGCTTGTTTTGTTAAGGCCTTCGCGATTACATTCCTTGCCCTGCCGCGCAGCGTCGAGTCCCGCCACGTGCATGAGGCACCTCGGTCCATGCTGGTGGGCATGGGCTGGCTGACAGCGGCCTGTCTGGCCCTGGGCCTTGGAGTTACTTGGTTCCTCCCGGTCTTCGACACGCTGACTGAGCAGCTACTCGGACAAAGAGTTGGGACCAATCTGATTAGCGGACATGGATTGGTGCTCTCTGCGGGATTGCCCCATGGGGGCACGGTATCCACGGCGGTCATTGGAATTGGGCTCGTGATCCTGCTGATTCCTGCTGTTCTCCTGGTATCGATCCGTGCGAGGAGGTTCGCGCGGAAGCGGGGACCAACCTGGGACTGCGGCTTGCCCGGACTCTCGGAAGAGAATGAATTTACAGCTACCGCATTTTCAAAACCATTGCGGATGATTTTTTCCGCGTTGTACCAGCCGCGCCGTGAGATTCAAGCCGTCTTCGATGTGTCTCCATATTTTCCGAAAGAGATCCGTTTCGAGAGTGAGATCGAGCCGACGTTCGAAAAGCGGCTGTACGTCCCGCTGAAAGATCTGCTGCTGTGGTTTTCCATCAGAATGCGAACCATTCAGGCCGGGAGCATCCATGCCTATTTGGCATACATCTTTGTAACTCTTGTCTTGCTCTTGCTCTTTGGAGTTCGCCCGTGACCGGCCTATTGGCTAAAGCGGGTCTGCAGATGGTGTTGTTATTGCTCGTTGCTCCGCTCCTCAGCGGCATCATCAAGACTCTGAAGGCCAGACTGCAGACGCGTCGCGGGCCGGGCATCCTTCAATCCTACCGCGACATCTTCAAGTTGTTTCACAAAGGGATGGTCATTCCGGACACTGCGTCGTGGATTTTCTCGACGACTCCATACATCGTCTTTGTGACGGCCGCTCTGGTCGGACTCATGATTCCTATGACCACGACAGATGCCCCTCTCAGCCTCTTCGGTGGTGTTCTCGCGGTAGTCTACCTTTTGGCGCTCGGCCGTTTTTTCCTGGCCCTTGGTGGGCTCGACGCAGGCAGCTCGTTCGGCGGTCTCGGTAGCAGCCGGGAAATGACGATTTCGGCGATTGCCGAGCCTGCCATGATGCTCGCGATTTTCACGGTGGCCTTGGCAGCAAGTTCCACGAACCTGAGTGAAATGGCAAAGGTCGCCGTGAGCCAAAGCTGGAAGTTTCTGGCGCCGTCGCAGATGTTGGCATTTGCGGCGCTGTTTATCGTGCTGATTGCGGAAACAGGCCGCATTCCGGTGGACAACCCGGCGACACATCTCGAATTAACCATGATTCATGAAGCCATGATCCTTGAATATTCCGGGCCCTACCTCGCATTAATTGAATGGGGCGCTTCCATCAAGCAACTGGTGCTGATGACGCTGCTGGTCAACACTTTCTTCCCGTTCGGTTTGAGTTCTGACTGGACGGCTCGAGGACTTGGTCTGGGCCTGATTTTTTATCTTACCAAGATATTTTTGCTGGCGGGTCTCGTCATTTTGGTGGAAACCACCAACGCGAAATTGCGGCTGTTTCGAGTGCCGGAGCTGCTCATGGTCTCTTTTATCTTTGGGGCGCTCGCGCTCATTTCCACATTCTTATTCTGAGGCGGTGCATGACCTTTTTCCAAGATCCGGAGTTCGGCGATCGAATCATCACGCTGATGGCGGCACTGGTCCTGGTGCTGCAAATCGCCGCGGTCGGGCAGCGCTGGCTCGCTTCGAGCATCCGTATTTTCGCGGTGCAATCGTTCCTTTTAGCCGCGATCGCCGGCGTCATCGCGTACTTCAACCACGCCAGCCATATTTATGTCGTTGCCTTCCTGACGCTCCTCTTGAAGGCGGTACTGCTTCCTTGGCTGCTGGAAGGTCTTGTGGAAAGAATCGGAATCCGGCGGGAGATTGAACCTCTGATCAACGCTCCGCTGTCGATTCTCATCGCAGGCTGCCTGACCTTGGTGGGCTACGTTGTCGCCGAATCCTTCTACCATCCCGAAGAAGCTTCGGTCAGGGCGGCCCTGGGGCATAACACTCTTGCCGTGGCCATTGCGCTGTTCCTGATCGGTTTCTTCACCATGCTGAATCGTCGTAAAGCTTTGTCGCAGGTCCTCGGGCTGCTTTCCCTGGAGAATGGGCTCTTCCTGGCTGCGATCTCACTGACGTACGGAATGCCATTGATCGTTGAACTCGGTATCTTTTTTGATGTGCTCGTTGCGGTCATGGTTCTCGGCATTCTCGTTTTCCGCATTCGCGAGGCGTTCGATTCGATGGACGTCAGCAAGCTTCGGAAGTTGCGAGAGTAGGCGAACGTATGATTTTGCTCTGGCTCCTGATCGTTCCTCTTGCCGCCAGCCCTCTGGCCTTCTTTCTCCGAAGACGGTCCGTCATGGAGGTGGTCAATCTCGCTGCCTTCGCCATTCTGCTGTGCCTGGCCGCGACCCTGGGGTTTCAGGTACTCCGGAGTGGCCCCGTTTCGCTCTGGGATGGATTCTTTTATGCGGACGATCTCAGCGCGTTGGTTGTTCTCTTGACGAGTTTCGTCGCACTCGTTTGTTCCATCTATGCCGTCGGCTATTTCCGTCAGGATGAGAGAAACGGGATTTTCCGGGAGAAGCAGGAATTGCCCACCACGCTTGCCATTCCTAAGTTGCGAGAGTACTACTCGCTTACGCCCCTGTTTGTTTTCTCCATGGTTCTGGTGGCTCTCGCCAACAACCTCGGAATACTTTGGGTGGCAATCGAGGGAACCACATTGGCGTCGGTGTTCCTGGTCATATTTTACGGGCGCGAAACGTCTCTTGAAGCTGCATGGAAGTATGCCATCATCGGGGCCGTTGGCCTCTCTATGGCCCTGTTCGGCACGATTCTGACTTACTATTCCGCACATGGAGCCCTCGGAACGGAAACGCTTGCGGGTCTGAACTGGTCTGTCCTCGTCGGAAACGCCGCCCAGTTTGATAAGCCGACGATGCGGCTGGCCTTCATTCTGATTCTACTAGGGTACGGAACGAAGGCTGGCATCGCTCCCATGCATACCTGGAAGCCAGATGCCTACAGTGAAGCGCCGATCCCGGCGGCGGCGATGCTCGCAGCAGGCGTCCTCAACTGCGCTCTTTACGGTCTCGTCCGATTCTACATTCTGACCTCCAAATGCCTAGGCCCGCAGTTTGCTTCTCATCTCTTGATCCTTTTCGGCCTGCTTTCGATGGGAGTAGCCGTTCCTTTCATTCTCGTCCAGAAGAACTTCCGGCGCATGCTGGCCTATTCCAGCATTGACCACGCCGGGATCATGGTGCTTGCTCTCGGCTTCGGAGGGCCGTTGGGCGTCCTGGGCATGCTTCTTCACATGACATTTCATTCGATTACCAAGCCCCTGCTTTTCTTTTGCGCCGGGAATGTCCAGCAACAATTGAAGACAGACTTATTCCGCGAAGCGAAAGGGGGACTGATCCATTCGATGCCATTGAGCGGAGCCGCGCTTCTCCTGGCGACTCTTGCGGTCACGGGGGCACCTCCGTTCAGTTTATTCCTGAGCGAGTTCACCATTCTCCGCGCAGGATTCGGCGGAGGCTATCTCGTTTTACCCATTCTGTTCATCACTTTTCTTGTGGCGATTTTCTCCGGATTCCTCATCCACTTCGCCAACCTTGTGCTGGGCCCGGATCCGGGCCTTCCCCCAGCCGAGACTTGCCGCTGGAAGAAATCCTCTGTCGTAGGCTTGGCTCTGGTAGTTATTGTCATGGGCTTCTGGATACCCGCTCCATTGTTTCGGCTTATTCAGGGCGCAGCGGACATTGTGGTGAACCGGCGATGAGGAAAGAAATGTCCACGTTCTTTGAGGCTCTTCGACAAAAATTTGGGGCGCGGATTCAATCGATCTTCGCGGAATGCGAAGAGGAAGTCTATCTTCTTGTCGGCGATCCGGACATTCGGGATCTTGCCGAATACCTGCGAAATGAGTTCGCAGCCAGACTGGTTACCGTGTTCGCCGAGGACCGGCGTTCCGCGGAAGGAGTCTTCTTCAACTACTACCTATTTGAACGCAAGGGCGACACTCGGTATCTGATGGTGCGAGCCCCGGTGCGCGCCGACCATCCCGAGTTTCCATCGCTCTCCGCGGGACTGCCGGCTGTGAACTGGCAAGAGCGCGAAATCCAGGATTGGTTTGGTTTGAAAGCCGTCGGACACCCTAATCCTCGCAGGGTCGCCCTGCATGACAACTGGCCGGACGTTCATCCCTTGCGCAAGGACTTCCCGCTAGAGACGGTACTGCCGCCTTTCGAGGGAGAACGCCACATCTATCGACCCGCTTTGGGTGAGGGCGTCCTTCAAGTGCCAGTCGGGCCGGTTCATGCCGGAACCATCGAGCCGGGCCATTTCAATTTCGCGGTGGCTGGCGAGCCGATCCTCTATTTGCAGCTTCGCATGTTCTATACCCATAAGGGCACCGAAAAGCTCTTTGAGAAGCTCCCGATACATAAAGCCGTGTTTCTCGCGGAGAGCATCTCCGGGGATTCGAGTTTTTCCCATGGCACAGCTTTCTGTCAGGCCATTGAACGCGCGGCTCAGATGGAAGTTCCGTTGCGGGCTCTGATCATGCGAACGATCCTTTTGGAACTCGAGCGAATTTGCAATCATGTTGCCGACATCGGGGCGATTGCGACCGATGTTGGCTTCGTCGTCGCGAACGCGCACGCCAGCCGCTTGAAGGAGATGCTGGTCAGCCTAAACGAACAGTTGACGGGCAATCGTCTCTTACGGGGGATGGTCTGCGTCGGCGGCGTGCGAAGGAGCTGGGACCCCGTGCAATTGGTCTCACTCCGCGCGGCAACGGATGCTTTCGCAAGCGAATTTCAGGATTTAGTTTTGCTGATTGACTCCTCCGAATCCACTCGCGACCGTTTGGAACAGACGGGAGTCCTCCGTCCTGAAAAGGCAAAGGATTTGGGAATCGTGGGTGTGGCCGGACGCGCCTCAGGGGTGGATCTGGACATTCGGCGCGATCATCCGTATGCGGCCTATGGCCGCTACTCCTTCCGCGTACCCGTTTATCAGGTCGGCGACGTGATCCACCGGATGCAGGTCCGAGTCGACGAGGTCAAGGAATCCCTGGGTATCATCCGGAGCGCCGCCGATGAGAGTCTGGACGGAGAATTCCGTGCACGAGTCCCGCCCATTCCCGCGGACCGCTACGCGTTGAGTGCCGTCGAGGGTTGGCGTGGCGAAATCATTCATTGGATTCGTACCGGCCCAGACAATCACCTCGAACGTTGCAAGATCAAGGATCCCTCGCTCAATAACTGGCCGGCCTTGGTCGAGGCAGTTCAAGGAAACATCATTGCGGACTTTCCAGTCATCAATAAGAGTTTCAATCTTTCTTACTCGGGGACAGATCGCTAGCCAATGTTCAAGATCATTCAGAAAACGTTCGCGACCGGCATCGTAACGACCAAGTATCCCGCCGAGCCGGCTCAAATCTCCGAGCGCTTTCGCGGGCGGCCGAGCTTCAACTTCGAAAAATGGAAAGATGCGCGTCCCGCTGCGGAAGTCTGCCCAACCGGAGCGATTTCCGTGTGCGATGAGGGTGACTCGCGGCGAGTCACGGTCGACTACGGCCTGTGCGTCTTCTGCGGCTTGTGTGCGGAAGCGTCCGCCGATCAGGCCGTGCGAATCACCCAAGAATTTGAGCTGGCAAGTGCGGACCGTCGTAACCTCATCCTAACCGCGGAATACTCGTTGAATACCGACCGTACCCATCGGGAGTTGCGCGCCGTGCATCGGCGCCTCGGCGATCTCGAAGAAGACGTCGAGAGTGTTGGACAGAAAGCGCGCAAAAAAATTCAGAAACTCCTGAGGCGCTCCCTCGCCATTCGAGAAGTGGATGCAGGTTCATGCAACGGATGCGAACTCGAAATCGTTGCCCTGAACAATCCTGTCTACGACCTTGAACGCTTCGGCATTCAATTTGTTGCATCTCCGCGTCACGCCGATATGCTCCTGGTCACCGGGCCTGTCACCCGAAATATGGAGCTGGCCCTGTTGAAAACCTATCAAGCTATGCCAGAGCCGAAAGTCGTAGTCGCGGTTGGTGCCTGTGGCATCAGTGGCGGCATCTTTGGCAAGAACTACGCCTCTCTTGGAGGCGTCGACAACGTCGTCCCCGTCGACGTTTACATTCCTGGATGCCCACCCCGGCCGCAGGCTCTCCTCCACGGAATCCTGCTCGCTGTCGGACGACTCGGCGAAAGACTGTACGATGACAGCCGCGGGCTGGGAAGGTGCGTTCTACCCGCTGGTCGCCCTTGATCTGTTTCCCAAATGGCCCACGTACGTTAAAGCAGGTTCAGTGCCAGGCATTATGCTTGGCCGTGTTCCTTCAAATTCGAGAATCTTGCTTATCTTGTGCGGCTTTTCCTTGCCATATCCCAGACGGGGAAGAGGGAAGACATGGCAATTCTCGTGTTTTGGCGGGGTTGTTTCGTCCTCTTGTTCAGTTTCGTTGCGAGCTATGAGCGGAAAAATTGAGATCGGCTGCTGTAGTATAGATATTTGACACCACGATGGGATCGCTGATTCGAGGAGTCGCCCACTCCGTTTCTGGTCTGCCTCAATGTATGTATATTTATTTATTAATCTTATTATGACAAAACATACAACATCCTTACTTCGAAAGACGGCGCGCCGATCTGTCCATTGCCCTACTGAAGGAGATTGAGCCGCACGCTATGTGCCACCACGCAAAGGGTCTTGTGTGCTCTACCGCTGGCGGCGTTCGCTGAGGCAGACTTGCGCCCACGGACAAGTATGGGCGAGCCGAAAGACCAAGAATGCAAATTTGCAAAACGAACTTGTTTAAACTATGTGAAATCTGTAGCTTGTCTTTTTTAGTGCGATCGGAAAAGCGTTGCGAGAGATATGTCGAAGCTCGATGAAGAGTCACAATTAGCCACTATGTCGCCTAGGGCAACCGCTGATGCTGCGGTTGGACGTCAGGATTTCCTGATCCCGAGGGCAGGGAATCAGCTACTCCGTTCCCGTGCAGGCTCTGTGTCCATTCATTCCTACGTCGGTGGGATCGCCCTGCAAGGGCGACGGCTGGATGGGCCAAAGGAAAAAGAAAGGAGCAACGGCCTCTGCCGAGCCAGTCCGACCCTCATGGCCGGTGCGTTGAAAGTCGAGGTAATCTCCTAACGGCTTGGCGCTTCTGACCGCTGCTCCCAACGATAGATGGTCACATGCGGATGCGCCTAGAACTCGCCTGCAGACTTAGTAGCGATTTGCAGAGGCATTCAATGGTCATTTCCTTCGAGCAAGCATCGATTGATGTCTGGCGGCAAGTCCTCGTCGAGAATTCGGAGATCGTCGTTCTAGGCATTGAGCGTCACCCTGTTCGGCTGACTCCGAGGCGCCGATTGCGGCAGGAGGATCCTGACTCCAACATTGCCACTGTTGACGTGAGATGGATGCCGGCACTATGCTCCCGCGCAACGGAAGACTTGGAATCTGGAATCGTGAATTACATTCTACAATCGTTGTGGAGGGACCCATGAATCCGAAGCAATCTGACCGCAGGCGATTCTTGAAGAGCGGTGCGGCACTGGCCGGTTTAGCCGCGGGATCGATCGCGATACCCTCCGCGAACGGCCAGTCGCTTAAGGACGCACTTACCCAGGCAGCCGCCGACACGTACAAGGGAACACCTGGCCCTGCCCCGGGACAGCAATTCGATCCAATTTACGGCGTGCGCTCCCGCTATGAGACCACAGGACGCGTCGGCGGCATAGGCGCCTTCCACCACGGCCCGAACGGAAAATTCAGCCGTCCTTTCCTTGGGGCGTTAACTCCGCTTCAGGATGTAATTGGGATTATCACGCCAGCCGCGCTTCATTACTACGATTCTCACGGCTACATACCCCCGGACATTGACCCCAAGCAGCATCGTCTCCTGGTTCACGGCATGGTGGACCGTCCTATGATCTTCACCCTGGACGACCTGAAGCGCCTGCCTGCTGTAACCCGAACTCATTTCATCGAGTGCAATGCAAACGGAACCACCTCCGGGCATGGGAGTGAACCGGAAGCGACACCCCAGATAACGCACGGCCTCACCAGTTGCAGCATTTGGACCGGGGTGAAGCTGTCCCGAGTCCTCGAAATGGTGGGCGTGAAAAAAGTGGCGACTTGGATCCTTGCAGAAGCGGCGGAGGGGACTCGCTTTTCGAAAGATATCCCAATGGAGAAAGCGATGGACGACTGCTTGCTAGCCTACGGCCAAAATGGCGAGGCCGTGCGTCCCGAGCAGGGCTACCCGCTGCGGCTGATATCTCCCGGCTATGAAGGAATCTACAACGTGAAGTGGTTAAGCCGGCTCGAGTTGGCGGACTCACCCGCAATCACGGAAAGGGAACTCTACTACAACACCACAGTAACGGAGGGCAAGTATGCGGACCACAAATCGCGCTGGTTCCGATTCGAAATGGGTGCGAATTCTGTAATCACTCGCCCTGCCGGCGGACAGCGGCTGGAGAGCCACGGATTCTACGAGATCACCGGTTTGGCTTGGTCCGGTGCAGGCTCGATTCGCCGGGTCGAAGTATCCACGGACAACGGCAGGACCTGGAAGGACGCGGAGCTCCAGGGGCCGGTGCTTCCAAAGGCGCATACCAGATTTGGGTTTGCCTGGAATTGGGGCGGAGAAGAGGCTGTACTGATGTCCCGCTCTACCGATGAGCGCGGCCAGGTTCAGCCGTCGCTCGTCGAGTTGGGCAAAATCTGGGACGTCGATGCGAACTATCTTAGAACGCATGGGCTAGGACACGCGAATGCCATTCGACCCTGGAAGGTTACGGCAGATGGGAGCGTTTACAATGCGATTTAGTAATCTCTTCGTGCTAGCGGTAGTTCTGGTGGCTTGCGCCTCGGCCTCGGCGCAGATGGCTAAGTATGACAATGTGGGCAGGACCGCGACCCCGGAAGAAATCCAGGCTCGGGATATCACTATCCTTCCTTCGGGAAAGGGACTTCCGCCCGGGAAGGGAACCACCAAGGAAGGCGCCTTGATCTATGCGACCCGGTGCGCGTATTGCCACGGTGCAACCGGTAAAGAAGGGGGCCCGCTCGCTCCGAAGCTGGTGGGGGACACGACCTATGAAAGGGGTCCTATGACATCCTGGCCGTTTGCCACCTCGGTCTGGGACTATATCAACCGCGCCATGCCTC
>Ga0116217_10005162_pt1 | contig 11533 bp, 9 predicted proteins | sample Sb_taG_6_FD_89697 | JGI IMG/M metagenome (GOLD analysis project Ga0116217, IMG submission 89697) | Peat soil microbial communities from Weissenstadt, Germany - Sb_50d_4_PS metaG | ecosystem: Environmental > Terrestrial > Soil > Wetlands > Peat | place: Germany: Weissenstadt | collected 2010-09-21 | reverse complement strand
AGATTGGACTCCGATCATGACAATTGCGAGCCGTTGAAGGGTCGATGGATAGCCTGCCCGCGACCGGCCCACTTGGGTAGTGATCACATCGTGGATGAAGCCACTTGGTGCCAGTATGAGGAACGGGAGACTGACCACCGCAAAGGTCAGGGCCGCTGCTATCAAGCAGAGGATCCACCGGCGTTCCCGTTCCCGGGCGGCGACAAGACAGACCGCGACGACTACGACTGCCCCCCAAAGCTTCGTGGTCGTCGCTAGTCCGAATACCACACCGGCTGCGATCCAACGTGCCGACGATCGCCGCAGGATTTCACCGTCGAAGACGAGGGCAACTGCAATGAGGCAGCCCAGAATCAAGAATGGTTCGATATTGACGGACGCGGAATCGCGAAACATCTCGGGTTGACATCCGACCACGACCATCCCGACGACCAATGCGGGAAGAGCGCGACGCCGAAGCAGCCAACCGATGATGGCAACATCGGCCGTGACGACCAGTTTCGTAGCCACCAGAGCCACTTCAAGACCGACGGCCGTGCTATGTACGAGGTGACCCAAGAAAGCAAAGGGTGTCAGGATCAGAAGAATTCCGGGTGGCTGGATAAACACAAAATCGCGATACGGAGCAATGCCATGGACCAACTGGGTAGCAGCGCCGTAATAGACCCCTTCGTTGTAGAGCGAGTTGTAGCCTGACCCGTAGAAGCCTGAGAGATGACCCTTTAGAAGTTCGGCGAGGTTGACTGCACCGACACTGAAGGTCACAAGGACGATGATGAGATTCAGGTGGCTCGTCTGACGCACCGCTTGGCCGATACTGCTCTCGGGGCGGCGGAGGAGGACGTGACCAGAGCCTCGGTGGATCTGAAAACCGAGGGACTTGCGGCGTGCAATCATGCGGCCCTTTGGCTGGCCAAGACCACGGCTCCGCACTGGTCCGAACGGTGGCTCAGCCTCGCCAAACGAGCCCCTCGCCAAGTCGATGCGAACCCCAGCCCATCGGAGCGGTGTAGAGGACCTGTCGAAGTTCGTTCGTGGCAAGGTGGGGGTCGATCAGGGCCTGGCCCACCGAGCCGCCCTCATCGGGATCCGGGTTCTTCTGGGCCTGAGCGAAGGAGAACGAAGCGCTCTCCAGGAGGAATCGCGGGCACTGGTTGGCTCAACCGCCATTTGGACCCCTTCCTCACCCCGTCCGATCCAGTGGTTCCGCTGCTCGGGGCCCCGACGTCCGGAACGTGCCGCTCCAACGCCAAAATCATGCCGGATGCTGGGCGTTTTCGAAGGCAGGGTCCATCCGCCATCAAAATACTGGCGGTCTTCAGGAGTCCGTCGTTACTCGCCTGATACCAAAAGGAGCCCCCTGAACGGGTTTCGATGTATCAGCAGCCGCTTTCGGTTTTCATATTTGTAAGCCAAGCCCGATAAGAAATTTGGACAGCTGCGACAAATCTCGAAGATGAGTCGAACTCCCCGCCTAACGATCGGTCTGCCCGTTTACAACGGCCAGAACTATCTGACCGAGTCTCTTGAGGCAATTCTCGGTCAGACCTACGAGGACTTCGAGCTCCTCATCTCCGACAACGCTTCGACCGACGATACGAGTGAGATTTGCCGTCGCTTCGCGAAATCAGACTCACGAATTCGCTATATCCGGCAGCCCTACAACATCGGTCTCTCGCCAAACCACAACTTCGTCATACAAGAGGCACGGGGTGAACTGTTCAAGTCGGCATCGCACGACGACCTCTATGCGCGTGACATCGTTGAGCGCTGCATCCATGCACTCGACGAGCATCCCGAAGTGGTGCTCGCCCATTCCTGGACGGCCTTGATCGACGAACAGGGCACGGTGACGAGCCTGCCCAACTATCCCGTCGCCACGGATCTGACGAGGCCCTCCGATCGCTTTCGCAGCATGCTGTTCGACGGATGGAGTGACGACGAAGGTGGCGTCACTCGGATGGAAGTTCTTCGCCGGGTGTCGCCACACGCCAGCTACCATTTTGCGGATCGGACATTCACCATCGAGATCGCGTTGCACGGTCCATTTTTCATCGTGCCAGAATGGTTGCATTTCCGCCGGCGTCATTCCGAGCAGGCCGGAATCAAGAACTCAGCCCGTGCACGGTGTGTCACCATGGATCCGCGCCGCGCAGGACGCCTACGCAACCCGTCTGTTCGGCTCTACGGTGAGTACCTCTGGGGATTTGTACGCGCGGTCCAACGTGCTCCCCTGGATCCAGCTGAACGGCGGGCCTGTTACGGCCACCTCTCGCAATGGGCGAGTAGCCGATGTCTTCCGGTTGCCGTGCGGGGAGTTTTACACCGGGGAATACGAGAAGATGAGCCGGCTCGCATGGCTGATCCGCCTTTCTTGATCGGCGAAGTCGTTGCCAGACCCGAAGCGGTGACGGTCAAGACTGCATCTTCGTGAAGGATCCAAGGTCGTTGGAAAACGAGGTGTTCGCCCTCTGATGTGCGAACCAGACCCCTAAGGTCACGAGAAACGCAAAGGACCCATGGGCTGTCCGTCGCAGTGGAGCTGCTTTCAAGACATGTCACATCATCAGAGAGCTTGGGCCCGGAATGAGCGGGCGACTTCCGACCCCTACTTTGCGGCCACGGGCCCGAGCTCCATTGCGTCCACCCATCGGGCACCGGACTCCTCGACCCAGGGAAGAGCGGCGCGGACCTCAGGTAAGAGATCGGGAACGAAGAGCAGCACGCTCGCTGGTTGGTACTCAGCAAGCTGAGCGGGCGCGACGATGGGAATGTCGGTTCCGGGCATGCGACATCCCTGCTTGGCAGCCGACGCGTCGACGACAGCCGGTAAGAGCACACGATCTATACCGGCGCGAACTAGCAACGGGACGGCACGCGATGCCGCGCCGTAGCCGACCACCGTTTCTCCCTCGGTTTGCTCGGTCACGAGCCACCGGTGCAGGCGCGCAGCATGATCCTCTGCCCGACTCTGAAGGCCGCGCAGCACGTTGATATCCCTGACGCCGATCTCGTCGTCACGTCGGAGGAGCGACGACACGCTCGCATCCGGCCGAGCCCCTTCTTCCGTCCGAGCGGCGGCCAGCAGGACCGTGCCTCCGTAGAGATCGAATTGCCACGCCCTCACCGCCGAAAAGCCGTTCATCGCCAGCAATTCGGTAAGCGCGCTCGTCGAATGGTAGGCGTAGTGACCGTGTCGGAGGACGTTCCACTGACCGTGAGCGATGATCGCCGCAAGAGCGTGGTACTGCAGCAGCAACACGCCGCCTGGCGCAACGCGGGCCGTCCGTTCAGCCAACGCTCCTGCTTGGTCGGGAGCGTGGATAAGTCCGAAGGTGTCGAGGACCACGTCGGCGAGCTGGTGATCGCCGACGGTCGAGAGGCCAAAGCGGATGGCGATGTTCATCCAAGGTTCCCCATGAGGGCTTGGGTATTCGGCGACTCCGCCACCACGCCGTAGGAGACCGGCAGCCGACACTCGCGCCATGGCATCGACCGCCTGCGCGGCGAGCGATGCGGGCTCCACGCCTTGAGGCTCTTCCGGGACAACAGCGTCCTCGATCAGCTGCGCCAGCCCACACGATGCGCACAGCCACAACTGCAGCGGGTAGAGGGCGTCCGGCTCCGGGTCGTCCTGCAGCGGCATGTGTTCAGCCGCAGGCTGGTCGCCGAGATCGAGCACGAGATCGCCCGCCCGGCTACGGCATGCACGGCAGGGCTTGCTCATGCGGTCCCCTTCTGACTCGCCGTCGGATGACGATCGCAAAGTCTGCCGCGGCGGAATCCCGTGACGCCATAATCCCGTCCCCCTGACGCCCCAGCTGAAAAAGCATGTATCAGGGGAGGACGTCGATGTTCTGACCGATGAGGCAATTTTCAAGGTGGATTTGGCCGATCGGGAGCAGGGATTCTGTGACAGCCAGCGGGGCTTTATGTCGACTATGTGAGCAGCCCCTCACGCACACGTTCGTCGATTTGGGAATGTCCCCGCTCTGCGAGAGCTACGTCCAGGCTGAGGACCTCGACGAGCCCGAAACCTTCTACCCGCTCCACGTGCGCCAATGCTCCTCATGCCTTCTCGTGCAGTTGCCCGCCTATGTCTCAGGCGAAGAGATCTTCTCGGATTACGCCTACTTCTCGTCATACTCAGACTCTTGGGTTGCTCACGCCAAGCGCTTCGCCACGGAAATGACGGTGCGACTTCGGCTCAATTCGGACAGCCTCGTGACCGAGGTGGCGAGCAACGACGGCTATCTGCTGCAGCATTTCCTCGCCGAAGGCGTCCCGGTGCTGGGTATCGAACCAGCGGCAAACGTCGCCGAGGCCGCACGAGCCCGGGGCATCCCCACTGTGATCGAGTTCTTGGGGTCCAGGACCGGGGAGGAGATCGTCCGTCAGCACCGTGTGGCCGACCTAGTCGTGGCGAACAACGTTCTGGCCCACGTCCCAGACATCCGCGGCTTCGCCATCGGACTCCGCGCGCTGGTGAAGGAGTCAGGGCTCGTGACCCTCGAGTTCCCTCATCTTCTTCGCCTGATTGAACGGCGACAGTTTGACACCATCTACCATGAGCACTACTCGTACCTCTCGCTCCTCACTGCATCCCGGGCGTTGGGTGCAGGCGGTCTGAAGGTCGTCGATGTCGATCAGCTCGACACCCACGGCGGCTCGCTGCGCGTTTATGCCCGCCCGCAGGAAAGCGCCGGAGAGGCTGCCGTACGGGTCAAAGAAGTCCTCGATGAGGAGGACCGAGTCGGCCTCGGAACAGTGCAAGGCCACGCGGCCTTCGCAGGACAAGTGCTCAAGATACGCAGCGATTTGACGCGTTTTCTCCTCGATGCAGCAAGTCAGGGACGGTCAGTCGTTGGCTATGGCGCGCCGGGAAAGGGGAACACTCTCCTGAACTACTGCGGCATCCGATCGGACCTTCTCAAGTACACGGTCGACCGCAATCCATTCAAGCAGGGCAAATTCCTCCCCGGTACGCACATTCCGATCTATCCGCCCGAGCGCATCCCGGAAACCCGCCCCGATTACGTGCTCGTGTTGCCCTGGAATCTCCGAGACGAGCTCACCGATCAGCTTGCAGAGATTCGATCGTGGGGTGGGCGGCTCGTGTTTCCCATACCTGAGCTCGAGATGATCTGAAGGGAGCGGAGGGGTGAAGGTCGTACTTTTCTGTGGTGGTTTGGGAATGCGGATGCGCGACGGCGTTACCAACGCGCCCAAGCCGATGGCGCTCGTCGGGGAGCGACCGCTCATATGGCACGTCATGCGGTACTACGCTCACTTCGGCCACACCGATTTCATTCTCTGCCTGGGCTATGGCTCGGCGGCGGTGAAGGACTTCTTTCTGCATTACGACGAGACGCGGTCGAACGATTTCGTCCTGGAAGGAGCAGCCGGTGAGGTCACTCTCTTCAGGACTGACATATCCGAGTGGCGGATCACCTTTGTCGACACTGGACTGCACTCCTCCATCGGAGAGCGGCTCCGACGGGTGCGCCGGTTCGTAGAGCACGAGCCAATGTTCATGGCCAACTACGCCGACGTGCTCACAAACGCCTCACTACCCGACATGGTCCAGCGATTCGAAGCGAGCAGCGCCAGTGCGAGCATGCTCTGCGTACCACCGCAGTCGACACATCACGTGGTCGATATCAGCGATGACGGGATGATCACGGACATCACACCCGTACGCGATCTGCGTCACTGGGAGAATGGGGGATACTTCCTGATGCGTCCTGCCATCTTTGACGAACTCCGGGAGAATGAGGATCTGGTCGAGGACGCGATCGTCCGACTAGTGCGGAAGGGTCGCGTCCTTGCCTATCCGTACAAGGGTTACTGGAGCCCGGCCGACACAGTGAAGGAGCGGGCTCAACTCGATGAGATGTACCAGCGGGGCAACTGTCCGTGGATGGTCTGGGATCCCGACCGGTCCGGTCAGCCCGCGGAGCACTGTGTCGACCAAGTCCCGCTGCCGAACGGCATGGGTCGTCCGTTCAACACGCTCCTGACGACCGGTTGAGCGCGATGCTCGCGCTGCAACTTCCGAGGAGCGCTGACCCGCTCCGGATCCTCACTGTTGGAGCTCACGCCGACGACATCGAGATCGGGGCCGGCGGCACCCTCCTTGCTCTCGCCCAGAGGGGTCACCTTCAGGTGCGTTCACTCGTGCTTACCGGGACGCCGGAGCGTCGCGCGGAGGCACAGGACGCGGCGCGAGAGTTCTTGCCGGGAGCCGATGTGGTAATCGACCTCCACGATCTCCCCGAGAGCCGCTTACCGGCAGTGTGGGCCGACGTCAAGGACATCCTCGAGGGTGTCGCCCGGTCGTGGACGCCGGACATCATCTTCGCTCCGTCGGTCGAGGATGCCCACCAGGACCATCGGGTAGTGGGAGAAATTGTGCCGACGGTCTTCCGTGACTCGCTGTACCTCGCCTACGAGACCCCGAAGTGGGACGGCGATTTGCGGCGCCCGGGGACGTACATTCCACTCTCGGCCGAGATCGCCCACAGGAAGGTGGAGCTCCTCCACAAGTGCTTCCCTTCCCAGCACCCTCGCCACTGGTGGGACGACGAGGTGTTCCTCGGGCTGGCCCGGATTCGGGGCGTGGAATGTCGGCAGTCCTACGCCGAGGCCTTCACCTGCTCGAAGTGCACCATCACCCCAGTGTGAGCAGTGAATGATTCAGGAGCCGGCACACGGCGGCCTCAAGGCCGCGGCAACCCTGGTCGCCCCTCCGTCCGTCGCGCCACGAATCGGGCTCAGAAGCCTGATCTGGCTGCCTCTTGAGTGACCCGGTCGAGGTATTCGGACAACGAAGGCGCCGACCTGTCACGCGGCGACATCCCCGTGACCGGCAGGGGCCATGGAATGCACAGCTGAGGGTCGTTGAAGGCTATAGCCACATCTTCAGCTGGATCGTGGGGGCGGTCGATCCTGTAGAAGACGTCCGCAACATCGCTGACCGCCTGGAACCCGTGAGCGCAGCCAGCGGGCACATATACAGAGGCCTGTTCGTCGCCGCGCAGGTTAAAGCTCTCCCATTCGAGATACGTTGACGATGAGCGACGCAGGTCCACCACAACATCGAAAACGGCGCCGTATGAGCACCGAATCAACTTCGCCTCCCCCGAGCCCTGCCTCGCGTGGAGGCCCCTTACTACGCCGCGTACCGAGCGGGAAAGACTGTCTTGGACGAAGCTGTGTGGGTCAACCCCAGCCGCTCGCATCACGTCGACGTCGAACGTCCGGCAGAAGAAGCCGCGCTCGTCCACATGGGGGTTCGCCTTGAAATGCAGGACCCCGTCGATCCGCGTGGTCTCACTCATTGTCATCGAGCCAGGCCTTGTCCCTGCAACGATATCGACCACGCGGCTGATTGCCGAAGGTTACGGGCTCCCACAAGATGTTGGATTCCTTGAGCTTCGGCGCCGGCTCAGGCATCGCCATGTCTGTTCCGAAGTATGCGATGTTGGGTGTGAACCGATTTGGGCGTTCAGTTCGCTGCCTAGGGGCGCCACCACCGGACGTCGTCGCACACATACGACCTGTCCTCGGGATCAGGGCCGACGGCATCAGTGCACAACCTGAACAACCCGCTCTCGGGGCTGGGGAAGCGGTCCCGTGGTGTTCCTATGGAGCATGCTGTCCAACGCCCCGACGTTGAGCAGATCCTCGATACGGCGAACCCGCACGAACCGCGATGAAACGAAGTCATCGTACGTGAAGTTCTGCTCCGCGTAGACCCTGACGAGCTCCTCGACACCCAATCCGACCGTCCAGCGCAACTCCGTCTTCGGAAAGGTCGCGGCGAACTTCGAGAAATCCACGCGATAGTTACGCAAGTCCGCGCTTGCTCCTTCCGCGAACGACACCGCCGACCCCGGCACCGCGTCGCGGACCATCTCGGCGATCTCCCGAATCTGGATGTTGTCTTCGTTGCGCCCAACATTGAACGCCTCGTCGTGAACAAGCTCACGAGGAGCCTCGAGCACGGCCAAGAACGCTCGACAGATGTCCTCGACGTGCACCAGCGGTCGCCATGCCAACCCGTCGCTCTCCAGTCTCACTTCGCCCGTCGTCATTGCGACGGCTGTCAGGTTGTTGACCACGATGTCCAGGCGAAGCCGCGGTGAGTAGCCGTGCGCTGTCGCATTCCGAAGATACGTTGGGCTGAAGTTCTCGTCTGCAAGCACGGACAGATGGCGCTCGGCGAGCACCTTAGTTTCGCCGTATGGCGTGAGCGGAAGCAGGCCTCCGTCCTCGGCCACGGCCCCGGATCCCGCGGCACCGTACAAGCTGCACGATGATGCGAACAGGAACCTCTCGACACCGGCCCTCTTCGCCGCATTCGCCAAGCACAATGTGCCTTCGTGGTTGATCGAGTACGTCGCCGCCCGGTTGAGATGACCTAATGGATCGTTCGACAGGGCGGCCAGGCAGATCACCGCGTCGTAGCCGACGAACTGACCGGCCTCGGCCTCACGAATGTCAACCGGTGCTCGGTGGCCGATGTCGTCTCCGACAGTCCCTAGGTCACATCCCTCGTACAGTCCAAGGTCCAAACCGGCGACATGATGCCCGGCGGCACGGAGAAAGGGCACAAGTACCGCACCGATATAGCCCCGGTCCCCTGCAACAAGCACCTTCATCGCAGCGCCTTCTCTCGTTCGGCAATGATGACAGCCAGTCAACCTCCTATACGAGAAGCAGCGCACTACATCTGATACATGCATGGTCAAGGAACCAAGAGATCTTCAATGTTTGGCGATCGGCGTTTGTCGCTTGAGGAACCAGCTCAACGACCCTGTCGGCAATGTGAGGCATCCGGTCATCGTGAGTGGCGACCACAACCAGTTGACCGGGTTCCGCCCTTCCCCGCAGGAACTTGAGCACCTCATTGTGGAACAAGCACCAGCGGGTCAGACCTGACTTCTTGGCGGGATCGATTCATCGGGCTTCACCCGACTCGGATTGACGTGCTCTTCAACCTGAGTGGGCCACTGCGACCTTATGAGTACTGCGGGCAACTCTCTTGGTACGGCTGGTTGGGCACATTGGCCGTCCACTCAGCACCGGTCATGTTCGCCCTGACCTCACCGCACACGATTCGCGAAAAGGCGGTGAGATCGCCGGTCCACAGCACGCTCTGGAAAAGCCTCACGTTGTCCGATGCGTCGCCGGCGCCGAGGATCTGACCGTTCGGGCTGAAGGCCACGCTTTGCACCGGATATCCGTCCGACAAGGTGGAGGTCAGTTGGCCGTTCGCCCAATCCCAGATGCCCATGCTCCCGCTTTGATCACCGACCGCGAGGATCTGGCCGTTGGGGCTGAAAGAGACGCTGTTCGCGGAGCTCCCCTCGGCCAGGGTGGAGATCCTCTTCCTCGAGGCCACGTCCCACACGCCGACGTGGCCGCTGACGTCACCGGCGGCAAGCGTGGCTCCATCGGGGCTGAAGACAAGGCTGTGGACCGCGCTGCCCTCGGCCAGCGTGGCAGTCCGTCGGTCATTCGCAGTTCCCCAGAGATCGACGTCAGGGCTCTGGTCGCCAACCGCCAGGGTCTTGCCGTCCCGGCGGTAGGCGACGCTGTGCACGCCGCTCCCCTCGCGCAAGGTGGCGATCTCCATCCGCGTCGCGATGTTCCACAGGACGACACTTCCGTTCCCGAAGTTCTTGCCGAAGATCTTTCCAGCGGCAAGGGTTCGCCCGTTGGGGCTGAAGGCAACGCTCGAAACGAATCCCCCCTCGACCAGAGTGGCAACTCTGTGCCTCGTCGCCACGTCCCACAGGCCGATGTCACCACTGGCGTCACCCACGGCGAGGGTTCGTCCGTTGGGGCTGAAGGCAACGCAGATGACGGGGACGCCCTGTGGCAAGGTGGCCATCCTTCGCCCGTTGGTCGCATCCCACAGCACCACGTCACCGGTGTCGTCCCCGATGGCGAGGACCCTCCCGTCCCGGCTATAGGCGACGCTGTGGACCGCGCTGCCAACGGCAAAGGTGCCGGCACTTCGCGCCCCCGCAGCGCTCCAGAGGTCCACTCGGCCTCCTCCATCCCCGGCGGCGAGGGATTGACCGTTGGCGCTGTACGCGAGGGTCTCGATGGGGCTGCCCTGGGCCAAGATGCCGGTCCGCTTCGCGGTGGCCGGGTCCCACAGGATGATCACGTCGCCCACGTCGCCCGCGGCGAGGGTCCGACCGTTGGGGCTGAAGGCGAGGCTGTTGAGCGGGCGGCCCTCCGCCAAGGTGGCGATCCGCCGCCCGTTCGTCCAATCCCAAAGACCGATGTTGCCACTCCCATCTCCGACCGCGAGCGAGCGGCCGTCGGGGCTGAAGGCCACACCGGTCACCGCCGCACCCTCCGACCACGAAGAGATGCGTTCACCGCTGCTCACATTCAACAGGTCCACGAGGTCGTTGGTGATCCCGTGACCGCTCGAGAAACCCACGGCGAGGGTCTGGCCGTCGGGGCTGAACGCGAGGCTGGCGACGCCGATCACGGCAACATCTTTTGCCCCTCGGATGAATGTGAAGCTCGTGGCGCTCCACAGACTTAAGTCCCCGTATGCGTCTCCGACTGCGAAGAGCTGGCCGTTCGAGCTGAAGGCGATGCTGGTGATCGAGCCATCGTTGGCATAACTCTTGGCATAACGGTGAGTGACTGCTCTCCGGGTTCTCGCTGACCAAAGCGTGATGTCGCCAAGGGTGTCTCCGATTGCGAGGATCTCGCCATCGGGGCTGAAGGCAACCTTGACGACGTTGCTGTTCTTTGGCTCGGAGATCGTGCCGACGACCTTGTCGGTCTTCGTGTTCCATACAGAGACCGTGCGGCCGTGTCCACCTGCGGCCAGGAGCTCGCCGTTGGTGCTGAGGGCGACAGTCTGAACCAGGCTCCCGGTCTCAAAACTCGACTCGAGCGGCTGCTCGGCTGCTTCGATCAGCGCGTCTCTCGCCGCGAGGGTCGGATCCCGGGAGTAGGCCTGCATGCTCACGAGCATTCCGAGCGGCGCATCGGTCGAGAAGAGGCTCGTCGCGTCGGCCGACATCTCCTGGGATTGGGCCTGGTGCTGGTTCGAAACGGCGGTGTTGCGTTCGACGAGCGCCACGGCCGAGAGGATCAGGGCGACCACGAGGGCGACGGAGACCAAGCTGCGAGTCTGACGAAGCCGTCGGGTGGCCCGGCGGCGGCTCTCTAGGACGAAGGTTGCCTGAAGCTCGGTCGGCTCGGGACTCTTGTCGGACCGTCCGGTCAGCCATGACTCTGCGGCCTCGAGTTCCGAGCCCGAGAGCAGAAACGATCCATCACGGTCATGGCCGTCCCATTCAATGGCCTTCTGGCCGAGCGACGTGTGCGCCCGAACCCAGTCGAGATCCGTCGTGATGGCATCGACCAAGGCACCAAGCGCGGCCTCGAAGTCGTCGTCGAACAATCCGAGTTGAGGAACGAAGTTGAGCGCCGCCAAGGTGTCAGGCACTGACCGGATATCACACTGACGAAAGTGCACGGGGATGATGCGTTT
>Ga0116217_10005160_pt1 | contig 11534 bp, 7 predicted proteins | sample Sb_taG_6_FD_89697 | JGI IMG/M metagenome (GOLD analysis project Ga0116217, IMG submission 89697) | Peat soil microbial communities from Weissenstadt, Germany - Sb_50d_4_PS metaG | ecosystem: Environmental > Terrestrial > Soil > Wetlands > Peat | place: Germany: Weissenstadt | collected 2010-09-21 | reverse complement strand
GAAAAAGTTCCGCGCCGATCACGCGCTCTTTTAATAAATCGAATTTGCCGGCAATCGCCTGCTCCACGATATATGCGAGAAACTGTGCGCTGCGAAGGCTTCCCTTAAATGCTTTTCCCTGAACGATTTCCTTAAGGTGCTTTTGAAGCGCAGCCATCCGGTCTGCCGATTTGGCTATTTTTGCAATTTCCGCTTCTCGCGAAGTGATCGAGCCCATCGGTGCCTATCCACTGCCAGCGGCCCAATTCTAGCATCTTAACCTCAAGAAATAGGGCATTCAGCTAACGGGGTTGCAACTGTTAGGAATTCTAACGTCACATAAATATATTACAATCAATACCTTATATGTCGCGTTGCTTAAAAAGCTTACGTTGACGCTCAAGTCAAACTGAGAATAAAATCGCCCCCGGATTTCAAGAAGGGCACGGATTGTCTCGAAAATGTGTGCCCCTTTTTTTGACATTGCATGAGAGACCGGTTTCTTTGGAGTATGATGAAATGCGCTCAACCCTCTCAAGCGGCAGTGATAACAGTGTTCTGGATCAGTCTTCAGTACGGGTGCTGGAGTTCAAAGCCACATTTTCCTTAACGAAATGGAGACCGATCCCTTGAGTAATGCTACGCGACCAGTTCTACGACGTTGACCGAAGCCTCACCGTGTCTGATGGTGGGCTAAATACCATTTAGGAGGCAATTCAGATGAAGCGGAGTAACGTAAGAAGTTTCCGAACTGCAAGCACACTGCGTAGGCAGGTAGTTGGGATCATGATCTCTCTCTGCCTGTTGATGGCGAGCTCGCTTTGCAGAGCACAGTCGTCGACAGCAGGAACCATCAATGGCACGGTCGTCGATCAGTCCGGTGCGCTGGTGGCTGAAGCGAGAGTAACCATCACGAATGAAGGAACACAAGCCGCTACAAAGACCGTAACCAATTCCGTTGGCACCTATTCCGTTGTGGGATTGCCCAGCGGAAACTACGACGTGTCCGTGGAGAGCAGCGGTTTCACGACGTTTCGCGAGACGGGAATATACCTTGAGCCCACGGCAACCTACACCGTGTCCGCCACATTGAAACCAGGCGGGGCTACGGTCTTAGTAACCGTCGAGGCGAGCGCTGTTGCACTCCAGACCACTACCAGTGAAATCTCGAGCACGGTTTCGGGCGAAGAGATGCACGACCTTCCAATGAATGGAAGGGATTTTGAAAGTGTTGCTCAAGCAATGCCAGGAGTTGTGAACCTGAATCCGGATACTGGGCAGAGTACCGGCGGTCCAAATCAGTTCAACACAATTAACGTAAATGGTGCGGGCGAAAACGGAACCTTCTACATGCTGGATGGAATTTGGGATGAGAACACTGGCGATATGACCCAAATCACCTTCCAACCGAACCCGGATGAGATCGCGGAGCTTAAGGTTCTTCAGAACAACTACGACGCCAAGTATGCCCTGATGGGCGGCAACGTTATGTTGATTCAAACCAAGAACGGCAGCTCCGCGTTTCATGGAGACGCTTGGGAATTCAATCGCAATACCGTCTTCGATTCACGCAATTTCTTTGTTTCTCCTGCTACTGGCATCCAACCCGAAAGGCAAAACATCTTCGGGTGGGATCTCGGCGGTCCGGCGTACATCCCGCGTCATTACAATACCCGCAAGGACAAGTTATTCTTCTATGCCAACCAGCAGTGGGCCCGGCTGAGGGCGCCCAGTGTGACCAATGTCGGTGATGCTCTCGCCAGCATGCGCGCACCAACGACCGACGCTGGCTACGTCATCTTTCCGTCGAGCGGGGTGTATGGGTATGCTTACATTGGCGACCCCACACTACCGGCAAACAATTGCAACGCCATCTCTCAGTCCTCATGCTTTCCCAAGGATTCGAGTGGAAATTATGAGATTCCGGTGAGTAGAATTAATACAGCTAATCTTGCGCTGCTGAATGCCATGGCTCCACCACCCAACAACCAGGGCACAGCCTTTAATAACTACACCAACACCCATCCGGTGATAACCAGTCAGCTTGATCAGTTCTATAAGTTCGACTATTACTTTACGCCAAATAACCGTTTCTCGGGCGAGTGGGCCCATATGGGACAACTCGAGAACAATCCCTCCGCTCTGCGCATGGGCTCCGACTTTCCAACAGACTACGACGTTTGGTTATCGGAGTATCAGAACGCACAGTTGCAGTTCGCGTCAATCCTTTCACCAACGATGACCAACCAGGCTGGAATTGCGTTCAACCATCTATACGGCAACCACATATTTGGCGGAACGCACTTGCTTTCGCAGGTTCCTGGCTTTAGTGAGCAGCTTCCGTTTTCGCCCGCTCAGGAAGATCAGAGGCCGTACTTGGGTGGGGTTTTGGCAGATTACTTACCGCAAATAGCATTCAGTGGCAACGGAGGCGGTTGGAATACCTTCGGAACCAGCATCAACAACGTCCAGGCAGACGTTACGGATCAGGAAATTCCGATTTCGGATGACTGGAGCTGGCTGCGAGGAAAGCATTTCCTTGAAGCCGGCTTCAACATCGTGATCGGAAACAAGCGTCAGGGTTCGGGGAGCAGCCAGCCCCAGGGTCTGGCTACTTTCAATGGTAACACCAATTACGAAGGAGCTACTCCTGCTGCAGTTCCCGGAAATTCCAGCGGTGACAACATGGTCGATTTTCTCCTCGGCAACGCAAATGTATTCACACAGGGGACGCCGCAGGAGCGCAAATTCATAGAGTACGTCATTTCCAGTCCTTACGTTGAGGATCAGGTGAAGGTAACGCGCCGTCTAACGATCACGGCTGGAATTAGGTATTTGCACGAGCCGTTCCCGAAGTCGCAGCTGGGATACACGACGGTCTTCATTCCTGCCCTATACGCTGCGGCAGCCGCTCCTACTGTCTCGACCACCGGAATTCTGACAGCTACCACCGGGTCTGCCGGCAATCCGAATACCAGCAATCTGAACGAGTACGCGAACGGGATCGCGCTTAACGGGAAAACGACGACAAACGGGTCGGCTTCTGCCACGCTGCCGCTGAACGTCATCAACCAGAACAATAGCTATTGGGCTCCTACGTTTGGCTTCGCCTTGGATGTGTTCGGCAACGGGCGGAGCTCTCTCCGCGGCGGCTACGGTATCACTTACAACCGGAGCGCGGGCATGGGGGCAGCCTGTGCGCAATCCTGCGTCGGCGTCCCTGACACGATTCAGCTTACCTACAATAATGTCACCTTCCCGAACGTGACAGGCGGGACCACTCCACCGGCTTCTGTACAATCTGCTTCCGGCATGGATCCGAGTTACAAAATAGGCAAGTTTGAGTCATACAGCCTGAGCTGGCAACAGCAGTTTGGGACCGACTGGTTTGTTCAGGTTGCCGGGGCCGGGGATATCGCCAACAACCGGAGCGACAATAGCCTGCAAAGCTACAACATTAATCAGCCCCTGCCAACCACAATATCGGGAGTTTCTTACAACTTCAATCCGGCGATCAACACGGGCACCAACTCGGCATACTATGCTCCCTACCAGGGCTTCTCTAGCATCGCATGGTACGGCCCTTGGGGCAAACAGCACTGGAATGCTCTTGAGGTCAGCGTACGCCATCCTCAAGGTCATCACCTGTATATGACACTGGCCTATACTTGGTCACATAACCTGGATAACACAGGAACTACGCCGCAGAACGCCTACAATCTTGCGGCAAATTATGGAAACGCTGCTGACGGCAACGGCGCAAATACTCCCCAGGTATTCGTTGCCAGTCTTGTTTACACGCTCCCTGCTTTTCGTTCCGGTTTAAAGCAGTATGCTCTCGGTGGATGGAAATTCGCTGACGAGACGACGATCCAGAGTGGATCCTCAGCGCAGATAGGATTAGGTGGGTCCAGCCTAGGATTGGCGACCCGTCCAAATCAGATCGCTCCGCTGACATACAGTAAGCAATGGAAGCCGTACAAGTACGGTTCTAACGCATTCTGGTTCAACCCTGGCACACCACAGTTCCCGGTTTTCCAGCAACCTGCGCCGGGCTACTTTGGAACCCTTGGCACTGGAACCGAACTGGGGCCGGGCGTAAACGTCTCGAACATGGCAATCTTCAAGGAGTTCCCGATCATCCAGGAGAGATTGAAGTTCGAATTCCGTGCAGAATACTTCAACGTTTTCAACCACACCAATCCGAACGGTCCCGGCTTGACTTTCCAGGGCTCGAACTTTGGCGTCATAACCAGCGCCAAGGATCCGCGGCTTGGTCAGATGTCGGCTAGGATCGTCTTCTAATTGCTTCCGGCTCGTCATCCATTACCGCAACACATAACCATTGCGGCGGAGGGGATCGCAAGCGATCGTCTCCCCCGCAACACCACAGCTAAGTTACACATAGAAGAGAGCAGAATCAGCCGCCTCGGGGGCCAATCGCATGCGCGACAGAACGACGCAATCACAGCCTCTTCGCAGGCACGTGCGGGACGAGATTCAACGGCGGATTTTGTCGGGCGAGAGCCTTCCCGGCGAGCGCCTGCCCCAGCAAAGCCTGGCCAGAAAGCTGGGTGTCGGCCAGGGAACGGTTCGAGAATCGCTTTTGGAACTCGAATGGCTCGGCCTCGTCGATTCCACCGACGGCTTAGGTATTTTTGTCGGAACGCTGGGCGCTTCACGCCTCATCGAGGCCTACGAGGTGCGTGAATATCTCGAAGGCCTGGCCGCGCGTCGAGCCTGTGGGCGCGTTTCGAAGTCCGACATCACCGCGCTCAGAAACATTGCCAGCGAAATTCTGGCGCTGTCGAGCCAAGGCAAGGTCGAAGAGATGGGCGCCGCAGATCGGGCGTTCCATCTCCAGATCGTGAACTTATCCCGCAACAAGATGCTGATGCGCCTAGCAGAGGGATACCACGTGCTCGGCATGGCCGTAAGAGCTTCGCGTGACCCAAAGGTTGTGCACGAAAAGAGCATTTCGGTATTGTTGAAGCGATCGATCAGAACTTGCCGGATGAAGCCGAGAAGCTGGCCCGCCAACATGTAGCGGAGGCCCGTTGTGTGATCGAGCAACTAACTGCGAGGGACGAATTCACGCCCAATTGGGTGATGGAGCCGCTGAAATTAATGGAAAGAAGCAAGGAGGCCGGCCTCACAAAGCCGACTTCAGGCGACCTCATCGGATGACCGGCTTAAACAACTCAGATGGAGAATGGTTTGAAGAGAAAGGTCTTGATATCAGGATGCCCGGGGCCATCGCCGACCGGAATTCCATTGGCGCTCGTCCTGATTACCGTGACAATCGATATGTCGGCGCGGGAGCTTCCTGTCCTGAGCGACATCGTGTGATGCTGTAGTTGAAAACCACGATTACGATCTCGAATATCTGCGTTGGGGGCATACGTATCCAAATCCTTTCTTTGTTGGATTTACCGTTTGAGACAGCCAGCCCAGAGAAGAGAGGAAGATGCGAAGGACTTACAGGACAGCCGATTACGAAATTAAGCAGGGCCGCTTCCTGATCGTTCCTTCCCGCAGTGGCGACAAATACGTCGAAGTAGCTTCCGACGTGAGGATTGGAACTGACGAAGCCCGGGAAATCGCTCTGAAGGGTAAGGAGTCCAGCAGTTACTTGAAGGGCAACGAGGGCTATTGGATCCATGAGGGCTTTATTATCGTCAATTCCAAAGACTTCCGCGACTGTACAGAGATTCTATTTGTGAGCAGCTGTGAAGAAGCCAACGAAGCCTTGAGCCGGCTGCGTGCCAATCTCAACGCTTGATCGCTGTCAAGATCTCATCCATCGGGAAGCAGTGCTTCGGGCTTGGCAGCGAGGGCTGGTTCGCAACCCAGCAGAAAGACTCCCGTTATGGACAAATGCGCCATCAGCTCGCCTCGACCTTTCGAAATGCTTCCCGACATGGGCATCGAGTTTAAGTCGTACAAGGGCCTTCCAGAATATCAATTAGCCTCAGGCATGGTCCGCAATCTCCGTGAAGGCGCAATGACCTCATCCATCTCACTGGCTCATTGCATTGAATTTCTCAGCACCTTCTTTCACTAGGAGGATTAGGAAAGCCGTGGACAGAAGAACGTTTAATAAGTTGGCGGGGATGACTGCGATCGGCACATTGACGACCGGGGAACTTTGCGCGGCGGAAAATAGTGACGCCAGCGAGGTCGTTCTTGAAGACGACGCGGTCCTCGCGGCCTTCGACGTCGGTTCGGGAGCGCTGACGCGTTTGCTGCGCAAATCGACAGGATGGGCTATTGAGCGGCGTCCAGAGCTAGGTATGTCGTTTCGGATTCTCGCGCCGCTTCCAGGGCGTCGGTCGAACTTCGTATTTGGTGAGCAGCAGCGCCCAGCACATGTTGAGAAGCTCACCGATAAGGAAGTGCATATCGAATGGAACGGTTTGGCGAGCGAGCATAGTGGAAGTCTCCCAATGAGCTTCAGCGCCACTATCACACTGGAGAATGGCCGTTTAACCTTTGAAGGCTTACTGACCAATAACTCGCAATTGACCGTCGAGACTATTGATTACCCATTCCTCGGAGATCTAAATCCACCTGTGCGTGACGCGCTGATGACCGTGAGAACGGCGCGGTACGACAACCTGGAATCAGCAGAGCTGTATCCACATTTTGCCGATGAAATGGGCTATTGGGGCGTTGACTTCCCAACTAAGACGAGAGATTCTTTTTATAGCCTCTTCTGTCTCATTCAATCCGACCGGGAAGGTCTATACATAGGGATGCATGATCCCACGATCCCCTATTTCCTGCAATACACTTTTGAGCAGCATCCCGGCGTATTGAATAATTCTGCACCATTCTCCGGGGGAGGGATCTATCCGCAAGAAGAGCACATAGTCCCAGAAGAAGACAACATATCGGGAATACCAGTTCATCTGGAATTCCGTACTTGCCATTTCGTTTTTGCCACACCCCATTCAACAAAACAGCTGGCTCCTGTTGTCGTGCAAAGCTACAGCGGCGACTGGCATGTTGGCGTCGATCTCTATAAGCACTGGCGGGCAACATGGTACCAGGAGCCGGTGGTTCCAGCTTGGGCGCGGGAGGTGCATTCTTGGCAGCAACTGCAGATCAATTCGTCTGAGGAGGAATACCGGATTCCGTACAACAGGCTCACCGAATATGGTGATGACTGTGTGAAGTATGGTGTGACCGCGATTCAGTTGGTTGGTTGGAACCATGGCGGCCAAGACCGCGGTAATCCGTCGCAGGATATTGATCCAAAGCTTGGTACATGGAAGGAATTGCATAATGCCATCGCCCAGATTCAAGCTAAGGGCATAAGGATTGTCCTGTTCGCCAAGTTCCCCTGGGCTGATATGACGACTGAGTGGTACAAGAAAGAACTCTACAAGTACGAGGCAACTGATCCTTATGGTATTCGCTATCGAAAAAGTGGTGACAGTTATCACACGCCCACTCAACTAGCAGGAATTAATAATCGTCAATTTGCCGTAATGGATTTTTGTCTGGCCGACTATCGCCACATTGCAGTTAACGAGTTCCACAAGTTATTGGCCCTAAATCCATCTGGCTGGCTATATGATGAGGTTTGCACCCACGCTCCGGTTATCTACTCGTTCAATCGAGTACCGGGATCAGGCGCGCCAAGGTACATTTATTCTGGCGATCTTCCTCTCGCACGGCAATTGCGCGCCGAAGCGGATAAAATCAATTCTCAATTTCTGTTTGCTGGTGAAGGTCCGCAGGACTGGTTGACTCAATATTACCCCTTCTCTTATTTCCGGGGTAGCTCGACACCTCTGGAGCGATACATTGCACCCAACGCTCCAATTATGGCCGCAGTGAATGGTTTTGACGATCGTGAGCAGTTGAATGAGATCCTGATGTACCGTTACATCATCAGCTATGAACCTTATAACTTCAAGGGCCACCTGAGTGACTTCTCCCTCACTCTCGCTTACGGTCAGAAGATTGATGTTCTTCGGCGCAGATACAAAGAGTATCTATGGGACGCAGAGTTCCGCGATACGCTGGGGGCGCGCGTAAGCAGCGATGGTGCGGTTCGCTATTCGGTCTTCGTGACACGCTCTGGCAAGCGTTCGATAGTAGTAGTCAGCAAAGAATGGAGCAACGCGATTCGAGTGAGAGCAGAGATACCGAAACCAGGGACGCTGGTAGTTGTAACCCCAGAGAATCCAGATCCGGTGCCCACGCAGGGCAAGCTTGAGGTCCCCGCCCGTTCCGCCGCTGTGATACTTGAACTTTGAAAAACATCAGACTTTGTGTGTAATGTACTCAGTCGTGGATAACGTACGATTTCTCTTGCACATTTGATTGGCGAGGCGCGTCAAGATTTCTCGCCGGGAGGGTGGTTTGGAGTGGCGACATTGGCAGCACTGATCCGCAAGGTGCCCTGCTGGAATACGCGACAGCGCGCATATCCCGCTTGTCTGAAGTAGTGGGTCTTGCAGCAGTCCGTTGAACTCGGACAGCCGGCGAGAATCGGTGTGACCGCATGATGTGACGGGCTACGAGTTGCTGAATTGACAGTGGCATCGGAGGGAAAGGAATGAAAGTTAGGCAGATAGCTTTTGAGGCCCTCAATAAAGTCGTGGTGCGCACCGTTGAAGTTCCACTGCAGCCTGGCCCGGGAGAAGTAGTACTCGCTTCCGCTTACCTCGGAATTTGCGGGAGCGACCTTCATGTGTTGCACGGCAGGCACCCCTGGACCAAACCTCCGGTGGTCACCGGTCATGAGTTGGCGGCTGTGGTCGAGAAGGTCGGCCCAGGCGTTCACAGTTTCGTCCCCGGCGATCATGTCGTGCTTAACCCGTTATTCACCTGTGGAACATGCAGACGGTGCTGTCTGGGATCGTTCAATACCTGCGAATCTGCGAAGGTGACCGGTTATCGCCTGCCGGGAGTTGCACAAACCAAGCTCGTAATGAGTACCCGACAGCTACATCGTGTCCCGAAGGAGCTGTCGCTGGACAAGGCCTGCCTGGTCGAACCCCTGACGGTGGGTGTTCACGCTTCGAGCCTGTTTGATGACTTGGAAGACGTATTGGTTATTGGCGGTGGTCCCATTGGACTTTGTGTTTTACTTGGTCTGCGCGCACGAGGCGCCGCTCGCGTGACGGTGGTCGAGCCGATCGCTTTCAAGCGTGATTTGGCGAAGCGTTTGGGCGCAACAGATGTCCTCTCTCCGAATCAATTACAGGTTACTCCAAACTATACCGCGTGTTTCGAGTGCGTTGGTGGACAATCGACGATGAACGTCGCTTGCGGATGTGTCTTATCCGGTGGCTGCGTCGTAGTCGTAGGGATTTCTTCCGGACCGATTTCCGTGCCGTTGCCAAGAATGCAACGGTTCGAAATCCGGATGCAGGGCAGCGGTATGTATTTGCCAAAGGACATGGATCGCGCAATCCAACTGATTGCCTCCGGTCAAGTAGACGTCGCACGGCTAATCTCTCTAGTACGGCCGCTGGAAGAAGCGCCGGAAGCTTACCTTGCTGCACAGTCCGCGGAGAGTGTTAAGGTACTGGTGCGAATGAACTGAATGATTCGGAGCCCTAGCTGGAAGTCATAGAAGAGAACGAGACACGAGAAAAACTGTGGTAAGCACAACTGCGACTTCCATGACCAAGATTGCGGCCGCCAGCTTTGCCGGTGCGATGCTGGAATCGTATGACTTCTTCATCTTTGGCACCGCTTCTGCCCTAGTGTTTGGGCCGCTGTTCTTTCCTCTCGCCGACCCGTTTGCCGAGACGATGGCTTCTTTCGCTACTTTCGGCGTAGGTTTTTTGGCGCGCCCGATTGGCGGCATCGTGTTCGGTCATATAGGGGACCGTATTGGCCGTAAATCGGCCCTGATTACCACCTTGCTGATCATGGGGATTGGCACTTTCCTGATTGGCCTGTTGCCGACATACAAAACTGGGGGCGTGTTGGCCCCGATTTTGTTGGTTTTGCTTCGGCTCATTCAGGGCTTTGGGTTGGGCGGCGAATACGCTGGCGCGGCGCTGTTGACCATCGAGCACGCTGACGAAGGACGACGTGGCTTCTGGGGAAGCTTACCTCAGGCAGCTGCTTCCGGCGGTATTCTGCTTGCAACCGGCATGTTCAGCCTCGTGTCGCGCCTTCCCGAGAAAGCTCTCATGAGCTGGGGATGGCGAATTCCATTCCTAGCCAGCATAGCCCTGTTGATTGTCGGTATGTTTATCCGGCTCAACGTTACCGAGACGCCTGACTTTGAAAGAGCCAAACGGTCAGAATCCAACACTCGACCACCACTGGTGACACTGCTGCAGAATCACCTCCGCAATGTCGTGCTGGCTTTTGGGGCGCGATTAGCGGAGACCGTGGCCTCGAACATCATTAACGCCTTTGGGATCGCCTATGTTTCTGCACAATTGGCTATGAATCGTTCAGTGCCTTTGACAGGCATGTTGATCGCTTCTTCCATTGGGATCGGGATGTGCCCGGCTTTCGGTGCCCTCTCAGACCGGTTCGGGCGACGATTGGTTTACGTAGGAGGTGCAGCTTTCATGGCAGTCTTCGCTTTCCCGCTCTTCGTGCTCCTCGGAACCCGAACGGCCTCACTGATTTGGCTGGCGATGGTTGTAGCTTACAATTTTGGACCTACAATGATGTTCGCGGTGCAGACCACATTCTTTAGTGAGTTGTTCGGCACAAGTGTGCGTTATACAGGGTTGTCAATCGCATATCAGGTTTCGGCCATTGTTGGTGGCTTCACGCCACTGATTGCCACCGCGTTGTTTAAAGCCAATCGCGGAGCACCCTGGATGGTCGCTGGGTTCCTATGTGGTATCTCGTTGCTCTCATTGTTATCAGCCCTTTTCGTCAGAAAGGACTCGACAAGACATTACAGCCATGAGTTGTAAGCAAGACCGCGGAATCTTCAGTGCGCGACTGAGCGGTCAAGGGTAGGCAAGCTCGGCATGCGAGAACCCGACTCAATGCGACCGCTACCTTAGATAGCCGGCAGTAGCGGTCAAAAAGGAGCTGTAAATGTGAACCACCTGAGCCGCCCACTGTAAGCATCCGCCGAGTCTTTCAGTTTATGGGATGGTCCACCTTCAACCCGCCATTCTCCTTACGACAGCGGTAATATGTCTGCTCAGTGATGCCTGTCCCTCACCATCTATGAGGAACTCCGGAAAGTCAATGAGGAATATTTTCTTAATTCAGCTGATTTTTTCTGCTTCGCTTTCCTGGAGTTGTCCTTCGCCAAAGTGTGCCATGACGGCAGAAGCAGGAGGTAGGAATGTAGACCGGATGCAGCAGCCTTGCTTCATCGAAGATGGAGGCAGGCCTGTGCTCCGCAAGAATCATCTACGAATTGAAAAGACAGGCTTTTCGGTCCGAACTGCTTGATGCGTGTCAGCCACCAAAGCCCTCCGTTAATAATCGAATTGATGAGGCTCCTCCGGTTGGTCTTGTCGGCACTTGGGGTTCCTCTGGAATTGGCGGGCGACGTTCTGAGCGTCGTTCGCTTGAGTCTCTGTTCTCGAACTGCCTTGATTGCCGAG
>Ga0116217_10005158_pt1 | contig 11536 bp, 12 predicted proteins | sample Sb_taG_6_FD_89697 | JGI IMG/M metagenome (GOLD analysis project Ga0116217, IMG submission 89697) | Peat soil microbial communities from Weissenstadt, Germany - Sb_50d_4_PS metaG | ecosystem: Environmental > Terrestrial > Soil > Wetlands > Peat | place: Germany: Weissenstadt | collected 2010-09-21 | reverse complement strand
GGCCCAGGATCCACCCTCCGCCACCGAGACATTGCCCGTAGCGACTCTCGCGACAGAATCGGCACGACCCGCAGGCGGTGATGCACGACACCAGCACCCTGTCGCCCACGTGGACGTTCTTGACACTCGAGCCGACCTCTTCCACGGTGCCCACCGCTTCGTGACCGAGGATGCGCCCGTCGGTCACAGCCGGCACGTCGCCCTTGAGGATATGCAGGTCCGTTCCGCAGATCGTGACCGCGTCAACCCGAACGATCGCATCGGTGTCCGCCAACAGTGTCGGCTTGGGAACTTCCTCCCAAGCCTTGCTCCCCGGGCCGTGGTACACCAGCGCGCGCATAGAATTTCCTTCGCCTCGTCATCTCGTCGGCCCCAACGAAGGTACGCGGAGCCCGCAGGACGGGCCAGAGGCGAAGGTCACTTTGCGACGAAGAGCGACGAGCGGCCCTGAGTCAGTGCGGCGTCACCCGGGTGCTCTTGGCGCGCCCAGGAGCGTCACGAAGAGGACCGCTGGTTCCGAGGATCGATTGCGCCAGGCGTGGCGAGTGCCGTTCTGAACCACGCAGTCACCCGCGTGAAGATGGAGCTCCTCGCCGTCGTCGAGCTCGAGCCACACATCGCCGGAGACCACGAGATCGAGATCGACGGTGTCGGTGGTGTGCATTCCGGGATTGTCCGGCTCCATGGCCTCGGCCAGGCCCGGCAGCTTCGTCCCCAACTCCACCAGGGCGGCCCCGAGGTCGAGGTCATCGGGCAGGGACTCCGAATCAGGTCCAAGGGTGAAGAAGCCGAAGCGGTACCCGCCCGGTGGGGGGAAGTAACTGTCCTGGTCGGGCGGGGTGCCGTCGGTGGGAAGGGTGGGAGTCGAGTTGGAACCCCACAGTCGGTGGAACTGCGTGCCCGGCAGGAGCGAGACCGTGATCGGATCGACCTCCTTGTCGGCCACGATGACAGACTTGCCGTCTCCCTGTTGTCCGGTCACCACACAGCGAATACCCATGACGCCTCCCCTCGATCGATGCGCCGCACTATGTCATCCGCCATCTGACTCCCGACGGTACCCTGCCGCAAGCGCACGCTGGGTCGTGATCCGGGGTGCGCAGGCAACAGCGATGTCCGACCCCTCGTGCGAAACTCAAGGAATGCAGGACTTCGCGGCAGCCGGAGCAGGGTTCCTATGGGCGGTTCTGTGGTTCGATCTCATGTTCGATGTGCAGATCCTTCGTCAGCACGGCACCGAAGTTTCCGAGCCGGTGCTGGCGTCGATATCGGCCTACTACAAGCGCGTCACCACTGATGCCAGACCCATGAACCGATTGGTCGCAGTCGTGATGGCGACGACGGTGGGCTCCGCCGTGGCGGAGGTCGTGGGCGATCGCGGTCCTCGCTGGGCGGCTTGGGCGTCGCTCGCATTGGTGGTCTCAGCGGTAGCGCTGGCCGGCAGTCGCACCGTGCCCAGAGCCGTCCGACTCGGCACCCGTCGTGACCCTGTTTCGGTCCAGAGTGGCTTGGCTCGCTCGATCTTCCGAGACCACCTGGCGTGCCTGGGCGCCATCAGTGCCCTGCTCGTCCTCCAGCTCACCTGGGTCAGATAGCGCGTGGCGGTGGTCGACCAGGCCGTCTTGGACCTCCGGGGCGAATGCTCGTTGCACCGCGCCTGGTCTTCCACCGCCACACCTTCGACGGTGAGCGCATCCTTCGCATGAACGTGTTCGCCCATCGAGAAGAAGCCACCGCAATGGAATGAGTGGAGACCGAGAGCGCCAACCTGGGGCAGCTGAGGTCGGAGATCGATGGATAGTGTGCGAGCACCCGGGCGTGGCGATGACCAGTCGGGCAGGGAGGGTCGACATGCCGATGTTCGGGAAGGGCCAGAGTTCTGATACCTCGAACTGGGAGCCCGAGGCAGCCGATGGCCGACTCGCCCGCACCGCAGGTGCAGATCCGACCGGAGTCTTCACCTCGGACCTGACGGTCTCGGAGTACGTCCTGCTCGGCGAGGCCGGGTTCGAGCCGCTCGGTTTCGTGGTGGGCTCGTCCATTTACCACATCGGCTTGCAGATCGGCCGATGGGGTCAGAACCAGGAGCTGCAGGTCCTGACCCAGGCGATGTACAACGCCCGGGAGCTGGCCATGTCCCGAATGCGCGCCGAAGCCGACGCGCTGGGCGCTGACGGTGTGGTTGGTGTCATTTTGCGCCTTCAGGCCTACGTGTGGGGGCAGGACGTTCTCGAGTTCGTCGCCACCGGCACGGCGGTGCGCTCACTGTCGGGAGCGGGGGCACATCGGGCCCCCGACGGTCGGGCCTTCACCTCGGATCTGTCGGCCCAGGACTTCTTCCGGTTGCTTGCGGCCGGCGCATCTCCGGTTGCCTTCGTGCTGGGTACCTGCGTGTACCACATCGCCCACCAGTCAGCCATGCAGGCGCTGCGTCAAGCCGGGCAGAATCAGGAAATGGTGCAGTTCACCCAGGGCATCTACGAAGCTCGGGAACTGGCCCTCACCCGCATGCAGGACGAAGCCACCGCGTCTCAGGCGTCGGGAATCGTCGGCGTCGCAGTGCAGGTCTCGAACCACGTATGGGGGGAGCACGCCACCGAATTCCTGGCCACCGGGACCGCTGTCCGTCGCTTGGCGGCCGAGCACCGCTTGCCGGACACGTCACCCAAGCCGACTTTCACTCTGGGACTCGATCTGTGATCGGAAGCCGAACCCGGGAGTCAATTCTCGACCCGGTAGAGCACCGACGCGGGCTTGTTCTCCTGGGTGGGATCGAGCACGAACACGGAACCGTCTACCGCCGCCAGCTGCGAGCCGAATCCTTCGTCAAGACACGCTTGGAGAGGTGTTCGAAGGCTGAGGATAGCGGTGCTCTGACCGGTGGAGGTGTCCACCCGCAACAGCCGCTGCGGCCCGCTGCAGCTGCGACCCACCCCGACGGACCACAGTCGGGTGCCAGAACCCACCACAGGCAAGTCGTCGCCGAGCACCTCGGGCGGTGACTCCACCACCTTCTTGCCGGTGGTATCGAAAGCGGCAAGTCGGGTGAGAATCGAGTCACCATGCTCCGGGTAGGTGGCGATGTCCGCCCAAACCAGATTGCCGACCGCGGAGAGCCACAGGATCGAGTGGAGAGCTGATCCCGCGTAGACGACGGTCGGCGACGAGGAGTGCGATGGGTACAGGGCGAGGTCCGGCGAGCCCCCCGGTCCGCTCGCCACCCACAGGCCTGCGGTGTTCGATACCGCGGCGGGGAATTGGCCGCCGATCTCGGGGACACCGGTGAAGGTTGCGAGGTCGACCCCGGTTGACGGCGAGATGTCGACGACGGCTGGAGCAGCAGGCGAGTTGTCCTGGCGGTGGGCGTAGGCGTAGAACCACAGAGATCCGTCGCCGAAAGCGAGCGCAGTATGGGCGATGGCGCTGCCGACCACCGTCATGACGACGGGCGCCAAGACGGTGGCGTGCCTGCTGGCGGTGTCGAACGCCTCGACGTGGATCTGCCAATCGTTCGTACCCCGTACGAACACGTTTGCGGCCAGGAAGATCTGTCCGTCGCCGGCCGCGACGTCGACACCGCATGCCGGGAGCGCGTAGAACCGGGTCTTCAGGTTTGCCGGGTCGATCGACTCGATCTCGCATCGTTCGCCGCCGGGCCGAGTCCACCCCAACACCCAGACTCTCCCGCCTTCGGCCACGATCTGCTGGGGAAGGAACGGACCCGGGTACCGAAGTTCCCTGACATGCCATGGGCCCTTGGACGGATTGAGCCCGGAAGACGACGTCGAGGTGCCCGGTGAGTGCGGCCCCGCGGTCAGGATCAAGCCAGAGGACAGCCCCACGCCGACGATTACCAGTGCGACGAGGCCGACGAAGAGCCGGCGCCGCCGCTGTCGGCGGCGCGCTTGCCTGATGAGCGCTTCGACCTCCGCATCAGGCCGGGCAGAGACGCTCCGCGTTACCTTCGTGGGTACGATGGTGCTACTATCACTGGTATCATCGGTTCTGTCAAGATCGTCCGAAGGGGCCGGCGCCGGCTGTCTACATGCCGGCCACCCCTGGGGCCAGTCGGGCGGCCTTGGTCGTGAGGTAGTGCTGTTCGCGCAGGTTCGTCGTCCGGGCGGCGGCCGCCCGGAACTCGATGATGGCGCTCCCGGCGTCTCCGGCCTGCTCGAGGAGATGGGCGCGCACGGCATGGACGCGGTGATGGTCACCGAGCCGATCGCCGAGTTCGTCGAGCACGGCGAGGCCGGCGCCGGGCCCACGGTCCATGGCGGCTGCGACCGCCCGGTTGAGCGTCACCATGGGATTGCCGGTCATCTTCTCGAGCAGCTCGTAGAGGGAGAGGATCTCGGTCCAGTCGGTGTCGGCGTAGTCATCTGCCTGGTCGTGGAGAGCGGCGATGGCGGCTTGCACCTGGTACTCGCCCACCTGTCGCAGCTGCAGGGCTCCCTCGACGAGCGCGGTGCCCTCGGCGATGAGGCTCCGGTCCCACAGGGTGCGCTCCTGCTCGGACAGGGGGACGAGCTCGCCGTCTGCCCCGGTGCGCGCCGGGCGCCGGGCGTCATTGAGCAGCATGAGGGCGAGCAGACCGGTGACCTCGGGCTCTTGGGGCAGAGCGGCGCGTACGGCTCGGGCCAAGCGGATGGCCTCGCCCGAAAGGTCGGTGCGAGCCAGATCGGGACCGCTGTTGCTGGCGTACCCCTCGTTGAAGATGAGGTAGAGGACGTGCAGCACGGATCGCAGGCGTTCGGCACGCTCGTCGGGAGAGGGGAGGGCAAAGGGCTCCTCCGATGCCTTGACCCTGGCCTTGGCCCGGCTGATCCGCTGGGCCATGGTCGCTTCGGGGATCAGGAACGCGGAGGCGATCTCCCGTGTGGACAGACCGCCCACGGCCCGCAGCGTCAGCGGGATGGCCGACGCCGGTGACAGCGACGGGTGGCAGCACAAGAACATCAGGATGAGCGTGTCGTCGCGCCCGGAGGCGGGGTCGGGACGAGCGAGGGACCACGAGGCGGCGAGGTCCTCCCGTCGACGGCGGGCGTCGTCGCGGCGGTATTGGTCACCCAGGCGACGGGATGCCACACGAATGAGCCACCCGAGCGGGTTGTCCGGCTCACCTTGGGCGGCCCATGAGGCGGCGGCGGCGAGCAGCGCCTCTTGCACCGCGTCCTCGGCATCGGCGAAATGGCCGTAGCGGCGGACGAGGGCACCGAGGACCTGCGGCGCCAGCTCGCGCAACAGGCCCTCGGTGCGCCCAGGGCTTGTCACACCTCGGGGTCGGGTGCGCTCAGCACCTCGCGCACCTCGATCCGCTGGCGGATCGGCACCCCGTTGGCCCCGGGTGCCGCCGACACCTGGGCGGCGATCTCGAGAGCGCGCTCGGCCCTCTCGACATCCACCAACCGGTACCCGGCCAGCAGCTCCTTGGATTCCGGGAAGGGGCCGTCGGTGATCACGGCAGGGGCAGACCCGTCCGACACGACGAATCTGGCCAGCTCGGGCCCGGCCAGCCCCTGGGCGTCGACCAGCTCCCCGCACTCGGTGATCTCCCGGTTCAACACCTGCTGGAACACGATGTGGGCCTTGATGTCCTCGGGAGCCCACTCCGACATCGGTGCGCAGTCGGCCTCGACTCCCCCGTAACTCTGCAGCAGCATGAATCGCATGTCCCCATCCTTCCCGATAAGGCGGTGCCTCGATGGCAGCGCTCACCTTGCTGTCGACGCTGTGTCCGGATTCTCGACATCCGGAGCCGAGATGGGCCGGAATAACCGGTTTGGGCGCAGAGGGCCCGTGCCGGGCCGCACCTTCTGTGGGGCATGATGGCCCTGATGCGGAACCCGTTCCGGAGAGTGAGGATCGGCCTGGGGGCCTTGGCCCTGGTCCTCGTGGCGGGCACGGTGGGATACCTGCTGTTCGGGTTCGCCCTTCTCGATGCCGTCTACCAGACGGTCATCACCGTCACGACGGTAGGGTTCAACTCCCCGCACCCGCTGGACGCCGGGAGCAAGGTCTTCACCATCGTCCTGATCCTCGTGGGCGTGGGCACGGCGCTCTACACCTTTTCGGCCGTGCTCGAGGTGCTCATCGAGGGCCATATGCAGGACCTCGTCAGGAGGCGCAAGATGGAGCGGGACATCGCCCGCATGTCCGGGCACGTGATCGTGTGTGGCTGGGGACGGGTCGGGCGTGAGGTGGCGCAGTTCCTGGCCAACGCCGATCGTGACGTCGTCGTGGTCGACCGGGATCCCGAGCGCCTGGGTGAGGTGCCCTACGCGACGGTGCACGGTGACGTGACCGACGACGAGGTGCTTCGTCAGGCCGGCATCGACCGGGCAGCCTCGCTGGTCGCCGCGCTCGACACCGATGCCGACAACCTGTACGTGACGGTCGCCGGAAAGTCGATGCGACCCGACCTCCAGATCATCGCCCGGGCCCGCAACGAGTCCTCGGAGCCGAAGCTCGTGCGTGCGGGTGCCGACCGGGTGGTGAACCCCCAGCAGCTCGGTGGTGACCGGATGGCCTCGTTCGTGACCCAGCCCCACGTGGTGGACTTCGTCGACATCGTCATGCACGACGGCACGCTCGAGTTCCGTCTGGAGGAGCTGGCGGTGTCATCCTCCTCGCCACTGTCGGGCGGCACCTTGCGATCGGCGCAACTGCGCGACCGCACCGGGGCCTTGGTGCTGGCCATCCGGCGTCCCGACGGCGGATTCCTGACCAACCCGTCGCCCGAGGACGTCATCGAAGCCGGAGATGTCCTCATCAGCGTAGGCACGGCCCAACAGCTCGAAATGCTGGCGCAGTACGCGGGCCGCGCTTGACCTCTGACGCCGTGAACGCTTCCCCGTCATCTCAATGGCGAAGGCCCCGGGGAGCCCGTTGCCTGGGACGCCAATCCTCGCAGGTCTCGGTGTTCGTCCCACCAAGGATCGGTTCGACCGAAACCTGACGCGGCGAGCAGCGGGGTCAAAGCGTTGTCCTGCGTCCCTCCCAACTCGACCAACAGCCAGCCACCGGGACGGAGGAGTCGGCCGGCGGCGGCCACGATCCGCCGCACGAGGTCGAGACCGTCTTCGCCGCCGTCGAGCGCGGCTCGGGGTTCGTATCGTTGGACGTCGGCGGGCAGCAGGCGCACTTGCCCGGTGGGGACATACGGAGCGACCGCCGTCACCAGGTCCCACTCGCGCACCGGGCGCAATGGCCCGTCGAGGTCGGCCACCAGGGCCCGGACGCCGTTTCGTCGGGCACACATCACCGCGCCGATGTCGATGTCGATACCGATGACCGTTGCCGTGGGCACCCGTGTCGAGAGGTGGGCGGCGATGGCCCCTGCTCCCGTGCAGAGATCGAGGGCCCGGCCATGCATGGGGAGCAGTGTGCCGGCGCGGCGGGCAAGCTCCTCGCTCTGGACCCGAGGGACGTAGACCCCCCGGTCCACGCGCAGCGTGCGGCCGCAGAACTGCAGTGCTCCGGTGATCCAGGCCAGTGGTTCACCCGTCTCGCGCCGCTGGAGCCATACCTCGAGCGTGGCCAGGTCGGTCGCGGCGGCGAGGAGCTCGTCGGCCTCCTCTTCGGCGGCGACGCACCCGGCGGCGACGAGGCGGCCGACCACGTCGGTGGCAGCTGCGCGTGAGACGGGCACGTCACATTGTGTCGGACCCGTGGACACGGCGTTCTGGAGCGGGCGACGTGCTGCGGTTCCGGAGGCGGATCGGCGTTTGGGTAGACGTGGAAGACGTCCAGGGCGTCGAAGGGCGCACTCCGGTGAGGCGGTGGCAAGATGAGGCGGTGGTGGCGAAACCGGTGCTTCTCGTCCATGGAGCCTGGCATGGCGCCTGGTGCTGGGAGCCGGTCGTGGCTGGACTCACCGAACGTGGCGTCCCGGCAGTTGCGATCGATCTCCCTGGGCATGGGGACGATGCAGGAGCACTCACCGACCTGCATGCTGACGCTGAGCGCGTCCGGAATGCACTGGACGGATTCGACGAGCCCGTCATCCTGGCGGGGCATTCCTACGGCGGAATCGTCAACACCGAGGCAGGTGTCCATTCCAATGTCGCGGACCTGGTCTACGTGGCCGCTTTCAACCTTGACGAGGGTGAGTCCGCCTTGAGCGCCGCGGTGTCGGAGTCCACGGCTGCCGACCTCGATCACACGGGCCGCCCCGATGCGCTCGCTCAGATCCAGGTGGGCGAGGACGGGATCAGCACGATCCATGCCGCGGGGGCTCGGATTCTCTTCTACAACGACTGCAGCGACGAGGTGGCTGATTGGGCTGTGGCTCGGCTCGGTCCCCACCCCATGGCGAGCCTGGGCCAGACCCCCGGTGCGGTGGCCTGGCGCCACAAGCCCTCGACGTATGCCGTCTGCACGCTCGACAACATCGTGCATCCCGACCTCCAACGCATTCTGGCGCGGCGAGCGGATCGTGTGGTCGAGTGGCCCACCGGGCATTCGCCGTTTCTGAGCCGTCCCGACCTTGTCGTGGACCTGCTTGCCGCCATGTCGTGTTCGGACGAGCGGTAGCCGGGAGGACGACTGCACGTGGTGGATCGAATCCAGTACGACGAGTTCGGGCTCTTCCACGAGAACGCCGAGGAGTACGGCCTGCCCTTCGACGGCCCTCCGGTGGTGCGGCGCGCCTGGGTCGAGATGCCTGACGGCCGGAGGTTGAGCGCCCTGGTGTGGGGAGACGGTGAACCGGAATTGGTGCTGTTGCACGGCGGAGCCCAGAACGCCCATACGTGGGACACGGTCGCCATGGCCCTCGATCGTCCCCTGGTCGCCATCGACCTACCCGGACACGGGCACTCGGACGGACCCGGCGCGCATCCCGAAGGGCAATTGAACGTGGAAGGCAACGCGGTCGACGTCGCCGTGGTGGTCCGCCGACTTGCCCCGGCGGCCCGTGCCGTGGTCGGCATGTCGCTCGGCGGGCTCACCACCATCGCCTTGACGAAAGAGGCGCCTGACCTGGTGCGCACGGTCGTCCTCGTCGACATCCTGCCGGGGATCAAGGGAGAGCGGGCCAAGCACATCATCGACTTCGTGAACGGCCCGGCGAGCTTCGCCAGCCTCGACGAGCTGCTGGACCTGACCGTGTCGTTCAATCCGACCCGGTCACTTTCCTCCCTCCGGCGGGGCATCCTGCACAACGCCGAGCAGCAGGACGACGGCACATGGGTGTGGCGGTGGGCTCGTCACCGACCGCACGGTGGGGCAGGCGGCTCGGGGGAGTCCGAGACGGGCGACGTGGGATACGACGGCCTGTGGGAGTCGCTGGCGTCGGTCGAGGTGCCGCTCCTGCTGGCCCGGGGTATGCGGCCGGACTCGGTCCTCGGAGACGAGGACGAGGCGCAATTGCGGCGCCGCCTGCCTTCGGCCCGGGTCGCCCACATGGCGGGGGCCGGGCACAGCCTGCAGGGGGACACACCGCTCGAGCTGGCAGCACTCATCGAGGACTTCGTGTTCGGGAGCTGAATCCCCTGTCGAAACCGTGAAGCGGCGACGACCGCGCCGGCCGGCATGCGCTCGGGGTCGATCAGGGATTCACCCGGATAGGAAGGTACTCGAAGCGACGGGTGAAGGGTCCTGGTGCGTAGCGACCTGCATCCGTGTCGACCACGAAGCCCGGCGCCCAGCGCAGCAGCTCCTCGATCGCCACTCGACCTTCGAGCCGGGCGGCAGCTGCCCCGAGGCAATGGTGCGGTCCGGAGCTGAATGCCACCGTGCGCGCCACGGTGCGGGTCACGTCCAGAGTCCCGGCGTCGGGTCCGAATTCACGGGGGTCGCGGTTGGCCGAGGCGAAAAGGAGGTGCACCTTGGTGGCCGCGGGGATGGTGACGGCACGCTCCCGGGGCCCCACCGCCACCTCTCTCGTCGACGTGCGTGACAAACCCTGCACGGGCGAGAGGAATCGAAGGAGCTCCTCGACCGCCCGGGGGATCCTTTCCGGGTCGACGGTGAGCAGGCGGCGCTGGTCGGGATGCTCGCTCAGGAGCGCGGCGGTGCCCCCGATGAGACCGGAGGCGGTGTCGTTGCCGCCGGCGACCATGACGAAACAGAAGCCCAGGATCTCCTCGACGGTCACCGGGCGCCCGTCCACGTCGGAGTCGAGGAGCACGGAGATCATGTCGTGGGCAGGGTGGTCCTTCTTGAAGGCGGCCAGCGCCGTGAAGTACGCGTAGAGCTCTCCCACGGCCTTGCCGGCCGAGAGCATGTTCCCGCTCGCGCTGGCGGAGACGATGGCACTGCTCCAGCCTCCGAAGGCCGAGCGGTCGTGTTCGGGGACACCGAGATAGTCGGCCACCACGAACGACGGCAGTGGGGAGGCAACCTCGGCGACGAAGTCCGCCTCTCCCATCTGGACGACGTGTTCGAGTCGTGACCGGGTGAAGGCACGAACGGCATCTTCTCGTTCGGCGACGGCCCGGGGAGTGAACATCGAGTTGACCAGCCGGCGGTAGAGGGTGTGCCGGGGACGGTCCATCATGACCAGGGTCGGCATGAGCCCGAGCTTGGTGATCTCGTCCTCCTCGAAGGTGAGGCCGTGGGCGGAGGAGAAGGCGTCGGTGTCGCACGTGGCGGCCATGACGTCCGCAAAGCGCGACAGGACCCAGAAACCGCGGTCCTCCACGTAGTGGACGGGGTCCTCGTCCCGGAGGCGCTCATAGGTCGGATAGGGGTCGCGCCAGAGCCCGGGATCGAGCGGGTCGTAGGACAGCGCTCCGGGCGCCGTCGTCGCCGTTTCCTCCATGTGCTCGTCCATCTTTGCTCGTTCCCCCGACGCCGTCGCCCGAGACAGTACGGCACTCTGGCGTCGTCAACGACCGCGCCGTCCCCGCCAACGGCTATCGGAGACGGCGCACGGTTCCCGGGGGGCTCTCGGGCCCTGCCCCGGGATGAAGAGCCGACGCCAGGATCTCCACGCCGTCGACGAGACGCGGGCCCGGACGCGAGAAGTACGAGCTTGCGTCGACGGCGAAGGCCGCTTTCGCTCCCCTCAGCTCAGGCCTGGCAAGGAGGGAGGCACCCTCGGTGGCGGCAGCCTCCAGGCCGTACCCGCACGGCATGAACACGACCACCTCGGGCGATGCCGCCTCGATTTCCGCCCACGAGACTCGGACAGACGGCGTACCGCGCCCGGCCAAAAGGGCCGAACCCCCGGCGGCCTCGATCATCTCGGGTACCCAATGGCCGCCGTTGAACGGAGGATCAGACCACTCGAGCGCGAAGGTCCCGGGTCTCTGTCTCCCCGCCACGGCGCCGGTCACCGCTCGCAACCTCTGACGAAGCCCGTCGACGAGGGCCGCTGCTGTGGCTTCGGTCCCGGTCACGGCGCCAACCCGAAGGAGGCAGTCGAGAACCTCGCCCAGCGAGCTCGGGTCCATGGAGAGAACCTCGGCGCGGCAACCGAGCAGTTCGAGCGCCTCGTTCACATGGCCGGAAGGCACGGCGCACACCGCACACAGGTCCTGGGTGAGCACGAGATCGGGGCGAAGCTCACGGACCGCGTCGGTGTCGAGGCGGT
>Ga0116217_10005157_pt1 | contig 11536 bp, 8 predicted proteins | sample Sb_taG_6_FD_89697 | JGI IMG/M metagenome (GOLD analysis project Ga0116217, IMG submission 89697) | Peat soil microbial communities from Weissenstadt, Germany - Sb_50d_4_PS metaG | ecosystem: Environmental > Terrestrial > Soil > Wetlands > Peat | place: Germany: Weissenstadt | collected 2010-09-21 | reverse complement strand
GACCGGCCCGATGCTCCCCGACCCGATTGCTCATCGGCCCAACTCGATGACTGCGGCCGCGGCGGCGTCGACGGCCCGGCGCAACGTGCCGTAGCACTCCTGCATCGACGCATCGGGAGAGATCTCGGCGTCGACGGGATCCACACGCTCGAGAAAGAGGCCGAGGCCTCGGTCGAGAACACCGTCGGCACCGTCGGCACCGTCGGCATCCGCACCACGACCACCATCGGCTCCGGTCGCCTTCACCACGAGCACGGCGGCCCCGGCGGACGCCGCCTCACCCGAGCGCCTCCGATGCGCCCGCAGTCCCGTGACGGCGGTCAGGATCTCCGTCCACAACGCGACGTGGGCTCCGCCGCCGCCCAGGACGAGGCCTTCGGGTCGGGTCGCACCGTTGCGTGTCTCGGTGACCGATTCCAGGCACCGCTTCACGTCCCATGCGACTGACTCCACGACGGCGCGGGCCAGGTCTCCGATGTCGTGGTCGAACGACAGCCCCACCACGGCGCCGCGGGCGGTGTCGCGCCACCATGGTGCGCGCGCCCCACCGAGCCAAGGGAGCGCGATGACCCCCCGTGCCCCGGGTGGGCTCGACCGGGCGCGCTGCATGAGGGAGTCGGCGTCGTGGCCGGTCAGCCGAGCCAGCCAGTCGACGAGGGAACCGGCGGCCGACAGACCACCCTCGAGCAGCCAGCCCCCGAGCGCGCCGCGGGTGACGATCACCGACGTCGGGGGCTCGACCCGGAGACGGACCGGAACCGACACGTTGGCGGTCGTACCCCACGACACCATGGGCCAAGCCTCCGACGAGCGCGCTCCGAGGACTTCGCACGCACGGTCCCCGGCACCGATCACGACGGGAATGCCACCGGAGAGGCCCAGCTCAGCAGCAGGTCCCTCGAGCAAGGGGCCCACCACCGTGTCCGACGCCAGGGCATCGGGGAGGAGGTCGCCGACGGTGTCGACGAGCCCGGGCAGGAGCGGACCGAGGCCGTCGTCGTTCAGCTCGTACAAGCCTGTCGCCGACGCCAACGTGTCGTCGGTGTGCACTTCACCGGTGAGGCGCCATGCCACGAGGTCCCGCGGTGCGAGAAGCCATCGGGCGGCGCGCAGTGTCTCGGGATCGTGGTGCCCGAGCCATGCGATCTTGGCCGCCACCGACCCGGCGTCGAGCACCACCCCGGTGCGCCTCCGCACCATGTCGGCTCCGTCGTCGCCCAACGACTCGGCCAGGGAGACGGCCTCTGCGGCGGCACGCCGGTCCGACCACACCAACGCGGGTCCGAGTGGCGTGGCGTCGGCGGCGACCGGGACGAAGGTCTGACGCGCCGCCGAGAACCCGAGGGCCCGCACGGCACCGAAGACGGACGGGCCCGCTGCACCGAGCTCGGCGCGTGCCGCCTCGCACGCCGCCACCAGAGAGGGCCACCACGTCAAGGGATCCTGTTCGACCCGGTTGCCAGCTGAGTACGTGAAATGGAGGGAGCTCCTCCCCATCGCCTTCGGACCGTCGTCGCCCCACACGACCACTTTCGTGACGCTGGTGCCTAGGTCGACGGTGAGGATCACGCCGAGACGACGCCCGCAGGGCCTGTCCTGGCTCCATCGCCTCCATCAGCCGCACCGGCTCCATCGGCCGCACGGGCAGCACCGGCCGCGGGCCGCGCACCGTCGTGCACGGCGTCTGCGACCAGACGGGCCATCGTGGCGGGATCCGGGTCCTGGAACACCACGCGCCCGACGGCGAGCCCGGCAGCGCCTCCTGCCATGGCGTCGCGGATCTCCTCGAGCACGAGGTCCCTGAGGTCGCCGCCACCCTCTCCTCCCGCGCGCTCGGTCCGCCGCGGGCCCCCGAGAAAGAGGACGGGCACTCCCACACTCGCCACGATTCGGGCCACGGCGTCGACGCGGGCCGCCCCCGGAGTGACGTCGGGGACCGGCACCTTGAGCACCGGGGCGCCCAGGTCATGGGCCACGACCGCGGCGAACACGATCGAGTCGGGGTCACGCGCCACCCGGCCGTCTCGCCATGTCAGACACTCCACGAGCGCTTCGAGCCCCGCCGCGCGCGCCGACTCCAGGACCGATCCCAGCAGCTCCAGCGCGGGCGCGGTGACGGGATCGGCGAGGTCGATGCGCGTCATGTGTTTGACGCCGGTCCATCCCTCCGCAGTGGCACGTTCCACGCTCGTCACAAGACGGTCGTCGAGCTCGAACGCACTCCCCGCCAGTCCCGTGCGGTTGAGGGACAGGTACGTGCGGTGCCGGGGCTCGATGGCGCCCAAGGCCGCCAGGTCCCGCAGGGGTTGCGTGCTCGCCAAGAGGCCGTCACAGAACGGGAGAGCGGCCCTCAGTGCCCCCACGTACTCCTCGTACGACTCGATGGTCATCACGCCGCGGGGGCGGTGATCGGCGGCCAGGATCACGGCCGGTGTCTCGAGCGGTCCCGTGGGCGTGGGCAACGACCTCACTCCACCCCGGGCACCCCGGCCAGGCGGAGCACCACCTTCGCCACGGCCGAGAAGTCCTCCCGGCCGAACCCGGCCGTCGACGCGGCCGTGAGCGCCTGGCGGGCGGTGGCGGTGGACGCCATGGGCACCCCGGCCCGCGCCGCGTAGGCGAGGGCGAGGTCGAGGTCCTTGGCCATCAGGTCGGTCATGAACCCGGGCTGCCACCCGTTCGACGCGGGGCTGTCGGGGATGACACCGGGCACGGGCAGCCGCGTGCGCACCGCCACACAGTCCCCGGTCGAGTGCTCGAGCACCTCGAGCAGCTTGGCCATGTCCACGCCCGAGCGCACCGCCAGGGCGGTGGCCTCCGCCGTGGCGAGCATCTGCGCGGCGTAGATCAGGTTGTTGCAGAGCTTCACGACTTGTCCCATCCCCGGCCCCCCCACGTGCACGATGAGGCCGGCCATGGGCTCGAGCGCGGGGCGGGCGTCCTCCAACGTGGCCGCGTCCCCCCCGACCATCAGGGTGAGGGTCCCCTTCTTGGCGCCCACGGTGCCACCCGACACCGGCGCGTCGAGGTAGCGGGCCCCGGTGTCGGTGACCCGGGCGTGCTGGGCCCGCTCGACGTCGGGGTCGATGGTCGAGCAGTCCACGACGATCGTGCCCGGGCCGAGGGCCGGGAGCACCGCGTCCATCACTTGGACGACCTCGGGGGAGTTGGGGACGCAGAGGATGAGGACCTCGCTGGACCTCGCCACGTCGACGAGAGTGCCTCCATCGGTGGCGCCGAATGACACCGCCTCGTCGATCGGCGGCCGGCTGCGCGACGCCACGGTGACCTGATGTCCGGCGGCGACGAGATTGCGTGTCATGGGGAGGCCCATGGCTCCGAGGCCGACGAATCCCAACTTCACGAGGGGACCTCCGTATTGCTCGGTGACGGTGCTGCTCTTCCTTGGATCGGTGATGCTTTCCCCTGGATCGGTGCTGCTCTTCCTTATCGGTGCTTCTTGTCCGGTGACCGGGTGCGTCGGTGCGTCAGCTGAACTGCGGGAGCCAACGCGAGGTGCCGGCGAGAAGCTCGTCGACCATGTTCTCGGTGTCACGCAGGTCGCCGCGACCCGCCAACGGGTCGAGGGCGAAGGCCTGGTGGGCGAGGGCCCGGTCGCCCTTCAGCGCGGCCTCCACCGTCAGCTCCTGGACCGCGACGTGACGACGCAGGAGCTCGGCGAACGGTGCAGGTGCCGACGCGACGTCACGACCGCGCATGCCGTCGCCGTCGACGACGCAGATCGACTCCACCACGGCGTCGGCGGGAAGGTCGGGGCACTGCCCCGCGTTCGGGAGGTTGAGGGGCACCTCGCGGTGCGTGCCCGTCACGAGCGAGTCGATGACCGGTGCCACGAGCTCCCCCGAGTCCCAGGTGGCGAGCTCGTCCCTGCCGGCGAGCACGGCGTCGACCTCGGCGATGTAGCCCTCCTGGTGCTCTTCGCGCCGGGAGATGGGGGTCAGCTCGATGCCCCAGGCCGCTCCCCAGCCCGACTCCGCGGTGAGCACTCCCGGCATGAACTCGGCGAGATGGCGGTCGTTGGCGCCCAGCAACGCCCCCCAGCGATCGAGGAGTGTCAGCTTGAGCAGGTGACGCCGCGCGAAGTCGAGCTTGGTGAACGGCTCTGCCTCGGGTTGGCCCGGCGCGGGCATGAGCGCGTCGAGGCCGCCGAGCTCCTCCACCATCTCGGCCAGCAACTCGAAGCCGTCGGCGCCGTCGACATCGACCTCGACGATGACGGGGAAGTGGTTGACGCCCTCGATGACGGGGCGGACCACGGTGTGCGGCTTCTGGAAGGCGATGGCGAGGTCCATGCAGAATCCGCCGACCTCGTGGCACAGTCCGACGGTCTTGACCCTGGTCTCACGACACACGGTGCGCGTGAGCGTCGTCATGGGGTTGGTGATGTTCAGGAGCCATGCGTCGGGGCACTGGTCCTCCATGTCGTGCCCGATGCCGGCGAGGACGGGAATGTTGCGCAGCGCCCGGCTGATCCCCCCGGGGCCGACGCTGTCGCCCACCGACTGGTGGATGCCGTGGCGGGCGGGCACGTCGATGTCGACGGCCATGCTGTGGAAGCCGCCCGTGGAGATGGTCACCACGACGAAGTCGGCACCGTCGAGGGCGCGCCGCTGGTCCGTGGTCGAAGAGACCGTTACCTTGGACCCGAGCTTGTCGTCGGCGATCCGGGCGATGGCCTCCATCTTCTCAAGGGGGGCGGGATCGATGTCCTCGAGGACCAGGTGCATCCCCGCCAGCGACGGGGTGCCCAGGAGGTCGGTGATCAGCTTGGGAGACCACTGGTAGCTGCCGCCGCCGATGATTGTGACCTGCATGTCCTCATCCTCCCACGACGGAGTGGCCGGGCACCTCCCGTAGAACAGGTTCTATACTCGGCCTTGTCCGGGCTCTAGATCTGGGTCCGGGCTCGACGCGGGAATCTCGCTCACGGCGGGCCTCTCGCGCAGCCGACTTCATTGATTCTCGGAGGTAGGGCAATGGCACGACCCGTGATCGTCGAGGCGGTGCGCACCCCCATCGGCAAGCGCAACGGATGGCTCTCGGGGTTCCACGCCGCCGAGTTGCTCGCCACGGCCCAGGTGGAGGTGGTCAAGCGGGCCGGCATCGAGCCGTCGGAGGTCGAGCAGATCGTGGGTGGGTGTGTCACCCAGGCCGGCGAGCAGGCCTCCAACGTCACCCGCACCGCGTGGCTCAGCATGGGACTGCCGTACGAGACCGCCGCCACCACCGTGGACTGCCAGTGCGGATCGGCTCAGCAGGCCAACCACTTCGTCGCCAACCTCGTGGGTGCCGGCGCCATCGAGGTCGGGATCGGCTGCGGGGTCGAGGCCATGAGCCGGGTGGGGCTGGGCGCCAACGCCCTGAACGGCCCCGGCAGCTCGCGCCCGGCGGAGTTCCCCTGGGACATGCCCGATCAGTTCAGCGCCGCGGAGCGGATCGCCAAGAAGTACGGCATCACACGGCAGGACGTCGACGCCCTCGGCCTGGCCTCGCAGCACAAGGCAGCGCGCGCCTGGGAGGAGGGGCGATTCGACCGCGAGGTGTTCGCGCTCGACGCGCCCGTGGTGGGTCCCGACGGCCCCACCGGGGAGCGCCAGCACGTACAGCGCGACCAGGGCCTGCGTGACACCACCGCCGAAGGTCTGGCCGGATTGAAGCCCGTGCTTCCCGACGGCATCCACACCGCCGGCAACTCGTCACAGATCTCCGACGGCGCGGCCGCGGTGCTGTGGATGTCCGAGGATCGCGCCAAGGCCAGCGGGCTGCGGCCCCGGGCCCGCATCGTGGCCCAGGTGCTGGTGGGCTCCGAGCCGTACTACCACCTCGACGGGCCCATCGCCGCCACCGAGAAGGTGCTCGCCCAGGCCGGGATGACCGCGGACGACATCGACATCTTCGAAGTCAACGAAGCCTTTGCCTCGGTGGTGTGCTCGTGGCAGAAGGTGCACGACATCGACTGGGACAAGGTGAACGTGAACGGCGGCGCCATCGCCATCGGGCACCCGGTGGGCTCCACCGGCAGCCGCTTGATCACCACCGCCCTCCACGAGCTCGAGCGCCGTGACGCCAACCTGGCGCTCGTGTCGATGTGCTGCGGCGGTGCCCTTGCGACCGGCACCATCATCGAACGGCTCTGACCAGGATTGTCCGTCGGTTGTGGGCCGGCGGTGGTCGAGTCCCCGCGGTGGACGCCATTCGCAGACATGATGAAGGGATGAGGACCAGACCCCCCGTTCCGACAGCGCCGTCGACACAGGCACCGGCACCAGCGTCCGCATCGCCTGCGGCACCAACGTCCACTCCGGTGCCGGTGCCGGCGCCAACGCCGACGCGGACGACACTGCGAACGGCGCCGCCACGCCGCCGCGCGCGGCCTGTGCGTGTCGGTTTCCTCCTCTGCAGCGCGCTGCTCGTCGCGTGCGGCACGGCCGTCGCGGCCGGGCTCCCGTCCGGCGCGGCCGCGGCCGCCTCTTCGGGTTCGGTGCCGCACACCGTGTTCGGCACGGCCTGGCCCGTGTATCACCACGACGGGCTCGGCAGTGGTTTCGACCCCACGAGCACCGACCTCAGTCCTGCCGCACCGGCGTGGACTTCGGCTGCCCTGGACGGTGACACCTACGGCGAGCCCCTCGTGGAGGCGGGGCGCGTCATCGTCGCCACCGAGAACGACACCATCGACGAGTTGGCGGCCAATACCGGCGCCGTACTGTGGTCGACCCACATCGGAACCGCCGTCCCCTCGGGGCGCCTCCCCTGCGGAGACATCTCGCCCACCGTCGGCATCACGGGCACGCCCGTGATCGACGCGGCCCGATCGGAGGTGTTCGCCGTCACCGACGAGGTCGCCGGATCGGGCGCGCAGCACTACCTGGTGGGCGTCGACCTCTACACCGGCGCGGTCATCCTGCACCAGGCCATCACGTTGGCCGGCTCGGACCAGCTGGCCCAGCTGCAGCGGACCGGACTGGCCCTCGACGACGGCAACGTCGTGGCCGGCTTCGGGGGCAACGACGGGGACTGCGGCACCTACCACGGCTGGGTGGTCTCCATCCCCGAGGGTGGCGGGGCCCAGCCGTCCTTCGAAGTGGCCTCCGCCTCCGGCGACAGCCAGGGCGCGGTGTGGATGGGCGGGGCCGCCCCCGAGGTCGACGGCCAGGGGAACATCTGGTTCGCCACCGGCAACAGCGCCTTCTCGTCAGGGAGCGACTCCTACGACAACAGCGACGGCGTGATCGAGCTCTCGCCGTCTCTGGGAGTGGTTCAGTCCTTTGCACCGTCGACCTGGCGAAGCGACAACGGCAGTGACCTCGATCTCGGTTCCAGCTCGCCCGCCCTGGTGCCGGCGGACGGGCTCGCCTTCCAGGCGGGCAAGTCCAATAACGGCTACCTGCTCTCGCAGTCGCATCTGGGCGGCATCGGTGGACAGCTCCAGACCCTGACTTCGTTCTGCGGCGCGGACGTCGACGGCGGCACCGCCGTGTCGGGCACCACGGTGTACGAGCCTTGTGGGGCCGGGGTCGTGGCCGTGACCACGTCCGCGCCCAGCAACGCGACACGGATGTGGCAGACCAACACCGGTGCCGGGGGTCCCCCCATCGTGGCGGGAGGGTTCGTGTGGACGATCGGGGGAAACACGCTCTACGGGCTCGACCCGACCACGGGGAACGCGCTGCAACAGTTCTCCCTCGGCTCGGAGGACAACCACTTCCCCACGGTGACGGTGGCCGACGGACTGCTGCTGGCGCCGTCCTCGGACCAGGTGCACGCCTTCGACGGCCCGGCCGGGCTTCCGCCCCCGCCTCCGCCGCCGCCCCCGCGACCGGGGTATTGGACGACCGCGTCGGATGGCGGCGTCTTCAGCTTCGGCGGCGCGGGATTCGACGGGTCGATGGGTGGTCGACACCTCGCCGCACCGGTGGTGGGCATGGCCGCGACGTCCGACGGCGGTGGGTACTGGCTGGTGGCGTCGGACGGCGGCATCTTCTCCTTCGGCGACGCGGGGTACTTCGGCTCCATGGGCGGACGACCTCTCGTGAGACCGATGGTGGGCATGGCCGCCGCGCCCAACGGTGACGGGTACTGGACGGTGGCGTCCGACGGCGGGGTGTTCTCCTTCGGCGGCGCCCGCTACTGGGGCTCGATGGGCGGGAAGGCACTCGTCGCGCCCGTCGTCGGCATGGCCGCCACGTCCGACGGCGGTGGCTACTGGCTGGTGGCCGCGGACGGTGGCGTGTTCGCCTTCGGTGACGCCCGCTACCAGGGGTCGATGGGGGGCAAGCACCTCGACGAGCCAGTGGTCGCCATGGCAGCCGGGCCCGGTGGCGGGTACTGGCTGGTGGCGTCGGACGGCGGCGTCTTCGCGTTCGGCGGCGTGGGATTCTTCGGCTCCATGGGTGGGATCCGCCTCACTCGGCCGGTGGTGGGCATGACCCCGACGTCGACGGACCAGGGGTACTGGATGGTGGGGTCCGACGGCGGGATCTTCGCCTTCGGCAATGCGCCCTTCGAGGGATCCGAAGGAGCGGCACGGTTGGCCGCGCCCATGGTGGGCATCGCCGCACCGCCGCTTCCCTAGTCGAGGCCGGACCGGGATCCCGCCTTCGTCACACGGTGCGGTGCGGTGGATGTCACGTGCCTCTTCAGAGCACACCGCCACCTTCAGAGCACACCGCCACCTTCAGAGCACACCGCCACCTTCAGAGCACACCGCCACCTTCAGAGCACACCGCGTAGGCCTTCACACAGCGTGCGGTGACATCGCGAGGTCCCCCATTCACACGGCGCGCGATGTCCAACGTGCAATGAGTTCAACGTGCAATGGGTTCAACCGTGCAATGGCAATACCCTGTCCACGACGGCACAAAGTGCACAGACATCACACGGTCCACAGCGACCACATGAACATCGCCGACGCTGACTCGTGGGCACAACACCCACGCGCGCTGGTGCCCGACGGTGCTGTCGCATCGGTGTTAGCCCCCCGGCAGAGGGGTACAGGCATGCTTGGTGTCGAGTGCGACCGATCGTGTAGTTCGACCCACACTTGGCACGGCCGGTTCCGCGGCTCAACTGGAGGTTGGAATGCATCTCAGATCTCGTCCGCTGCGGCGCACGTTGTTGGGCGCGGCGCTCGCTGCTGGAGTGGTGGGTGTCGCCGCCGCGCCGGCCGACGCGTCGACACCGCCCGGCAATCCACCCCAGGCGACCGTCCACGTCGTGGCGACGGGACTGAACCAACCCAAAAAACTCACGATCGCGCCCGACGGCGACCTGATCGTGGCGCTGTCGGGTGACGGGAACGCTCCTACGACCTGCACCGACGGGAACGAGCCGTCGTGCCTCGACAACTCCGGTGCGATCGACCGCGTCACCCCGTGGGGAGATGTGAAGACACTGATCGGCGGGCTGCCTTCGGTTGCGGGCGGACCGGGCGCGGGGCAGACCTCCACCGGGCCGTCCGAGGCGCGTGTCATTGACGGCAGGCTGCAGGTCCTGTTCCAGAACACCAACATCGACCCGACCACAGGCCTCGAGAGCTATGGAACGGCGGGGAGCTTCCTCGGAGACCTGGTGAGATTCCCCGCCTGGGGCCAGTCGGGCTCGGTCGAAGCGAGCTTCGGGCCCTTCGAAGCGGCCAACAACCCTGACGGGGGCGCAGGCAGCGGCGTCATGTTGGGTCTCGAGTCCGCCATCGACAGTGACCCGTACTCGTTCGTCCCCTACCACGGCGGCTACGCGGTGGCCGACGCGGCGGCCAACGACCTGCTCTTCGTGTCGCGCAGCGGGAAGATCTCGGTGTTGGCCGTGTTCCCGGTGATCCCCGAGGTCGCTCCGGCGGGGACGCTCGGGCCGACCCAGACGACGCCGTTCTCGGGCACCGCGCAGGCCGTGCCTGACTCGGTCACGGTCGGGCCCGATGGTGCGCTCTACGTCGGGGAGCTGGGCGGTGTTCCGTTCAACACCGGGGTGTCGAGCGTGTACCGCGTCGTCCCGGGTCATGCGCCCACGGTCTACGCCACCGGGTTCACCGCCATCGGTGACATCGCCTTCGATTCGACCGGGCACCTGCTCGTCCTCGAGATCGACCAGGCGGGGATCAACGATCCCGCACTGGCCTCAGGCGGGTTGCCGACCCCGGGAGCGATCATCCGAGTCGGTTGGAAAGGCTCGCAGACCATGGTGGCGTCCACCGGCCTGGAGTTCCCCACCGGCCTGGCGGTCGGCCCGGACGGCTGGGTGTACGTGTCGAACTACGGAGTCCTTCCGGCTACCGGCGGTCCCGGTGGGCTGAGTGGAGAGATCGTCAAGCTCCACCTCGGTTCCGGGTACGGGTCCTGGTCTGACGGGTCCTGGTCTGACGGGCACTGAGCGGGCCCGGACGGGGCCTTCGCACCGGGATCTTCGACTTCACGGGGATCTTCGATTTCACAGGACCTTCGATCACCCCGGTGGCGGGGCGGATTGACCGCTCCGCTGTCGGGTGATCGATCAGGTCCCGGGGGGTGTGGGGTCGGACCGGCGTGGAGGATGGCGGGCCAGGATCCGGTCGCGGGCCAGGATCCGGTCGCGGGCCAGGACCAGGTCCCTGCGTGTCGCGAGTCAGGAGCCGGCGCCGTCTGCATTTCCTTCGAGGCTCTCCGCCCGGCCACGGCTGCGCGCCGCGACCGTGCGGATCCTCCTCGTGTCGAGGACCGCGAATTCGCCTTCGGCTTCCACACAGACAAGTCCGTCCTGTACGAGACGCCCCCGGCTCGTGACGCGCCGTCCGTCGTTGGCCACGACCTCGGCCTCGAATCGGGCCTCGACCCCCACGAGCGTGGGGCGGCGGAAGCGGATGGTCAGCCACACGGTGGGGCCGGCGGCACCACTCATGTGGTTCGCGGCGGTAAGGACGATGTCGAACGTCGCCGCGATGGCAGCTCCGTGAACCCAGCCGGGACCACCTTCGTACGGGGTGGTGAAGCACGCGGTGCCGATGGCGAGCGGTGGTTGGAACGAGATCGCCACCGGGAGCGCGATCGGGTTGTAGCGGCCGATGACGGGGTCATAGGGCATCGCTCCTCCCATCGCCACGCCGGCGCCCTCAGGCCGCTGGCCTTCAGGTGGGTCAACGAAGCGCGGGACGGGCTGCTCCGGGACATGGGCGGCCAGGACGTCGGCAGCTGACCGCAGCTGCGCCACGACCCCGTCGAGGACATCGGCCGGAGCGGTGTTCGTCACGACCAGTTCGACGAGACGGCGAACCGAGTCGGCGAGCTCCGCCATGGGCCGTTCCCGGCCGGCAATGGCGGGGTGGAAGCTCCCCGGAACGTCTTCGCTGCTCACCGTGTCCCCCTTGTCCTGCATGGCCCGTCTTCGGCGTGTGACCGCCTGTCCAGGGAGTGCTGCCTCTTTCCCGGGTGTGGCTGTCTCTGTCCTGGGTGTGGCTGTCTCTGTCCTGGGTGTGGCTGTCTCTGTCCTGGGTGTGGCTGTCTCTGTCCTGGGTGTGGCTGTCCTCTTCGACGGGTGACTGTCT
>Ga0116217_10005156_pt1 | contig 11537 bp, 12 predicted proteins | sample Sb_taG_6_FD_89697 | JGI IMG/M metagenome (GOLD analysis project Ga0116217, IMG submission 89697) | Peat soil microbial communities from Weissenstadt, Germany - Sb_50d_4_PS metaG | ecosystem: Environmental > Terrestrial > Soil > Wetlands > Peat | place: Germany: Weissenstadt | collected 2010-09-21 | reverse complement strand
GGCCGTCCGGCACAGCCGCTGGCGCGCAAGAGACGTGGGCTCGGTGCCAAGGTTCGAGGGGCTTCGATCGGTCGAAGCCGCGGCGATGATCAGCAAGGAGCTCGCGCGGGACGAGGCCTGGCTGTCGCCCGTGTGCGTGGCGCAGCTGTTCGACTGCTACGGGCTGCCGTTGATCCCCACGCGCGTCGTACGCGACGCCGAACAGGCGGTCGCGGCGGCGGCGGAGCTCGGATCGCCGGTCGCGCTCAAGGCGAGCGCGCCCAGGCTCGTGCACAAGACCGACGCCGGTGGCGTCCGGCTCGGACTCGAAGGGGCCGAGGCCGTACGCACCGCCGCCACCGAGATCGAAGACTCCGTCGAGCGTGCCGGCTACCGGCTCGACGGACTGGTCGTTCAGCCGATGGCGCCGGCGGGCGTCGAGCTGATCGTCGGCGTCGTCCATGACCACAGCTTCGGCCCCGTGCTCGCCTGTGGCGCCGGCGGGACCACCGCGGAGCTGATCAGCGATGTGGCGGTCCGGATCACTCCCGTGACGGACCTCGAAGCGCGCGAAATGGTGCACTCGCTGCGCACCTTCCCGCTGCTCGACGGCTACCGCGGCGCGCCGCGCTGCGATCTGGCCGCGATCGAGGACGTGCTCCTGCGCGTCAGCGCGATGGTCGAGGCCCACCCCGAGATCGCCGAGCTCGACTGCAACCCCCTGATCGCGGGACCGGACCGGGTGGTGATCGTCGACGCCCGTGTCCGGGTCGAGACCGCCGCGCCATCCCCACCGATGCCGTCGGTCGAGGCGTAACGCAACACAACCAGCACCAACACAGAAACGAGGTTCTGATGTCTGTAAGAGTTGCCATCAACGGATTCGGCCGGGTAGGGCGTTGCTTCCTGCGCTCGGCCTTCGAGCAGGACGCGAACATCGAGGTGGTGGCCATCAACGACCTCGTCGAGGCTCCGACCCTCGCCTACCTGCTCCAGTACGACTCCGTGTTCGGGCGGTTCCCCGGAAAAGTCTCCGTGGACAACGGCGGGATCGCGATCGCGGGCACGGACATCCAGGCGTTCGCGGAAACCGACCCGAGCTCGCTGCCGTGGGAAGAGCTCGGCGTCGACGTCGTGATCGAGTCGACGGGGCGGTTCCGTACCCGCGCCGGCGCCGAGAAGCATCTGGCGGCCGGTGCTCGTAAGGTGATCATCTCGGCTCCGACCAAGGGCGATCAGCCGCCCGACGCGACCGTGGTGCTGGGCGTCAACTTCGACGAGGTTTACGACGAGGACCTCCACAGCATCATCTCGAACGCCTCGTGCACGACGAACTGCCTGGCGCCGGTCGCCAAGGTTCTGCACGAGACGGTCGGCATCCGCCACGGCCTGATGACCACCGTCCACGCCTACACCTCCGATCAGCACCTGCTCGACGGGCCGCACAGCGACCTGCGACGTGCGCGCGCCGCCGCGCTCAACATCATCCCCACGTCGACCGGCGCCGCCAAGGCGCTCGGACTGGTGATCCCCGAGCTCGACGGGAAGCTGAACGGGTTCGCGGTCCGGGTACCGACCCCGACCGGGTCGCTCGTCGACCTGACCGTCGAGGCCGAGCGTGCCACCACCAAGGAAGAGGTCAACGCCGCCTTTGCGGCCGCCGCCGCCGAGGGCCCGCTCATGGGGATCCTCGACTACACAGAGGACCCGATCGTCTCCTCGGACATCGTGAAGTCCACCTACTCGTCGATCTTCGACTCCGGCCTGACCTCGGTGATCGACGGCACGCAGGTGAAGGTCGTGTCGTGGTACGACAACGAGTGGGGCTACTCCACCCGGCTGGTCGAGCTCGCCGCAAGAGTCGGGGCATCGATCGCCCAGCCAGTGTGAGAAAACTCACACCTCGCACCTCGAGTGTCCGTCAGTAGTTATCCGAAATGAGGCCGCGCGTGATCCCCGATGGTGAGGGTCAGCGCGGCCCATATCGTGCCCACCCATGGCTGCGGTCTTCAATCTCAATCACCACTCGTCGGTGGTGCACTGGCACTTCTTCCAGATGTCGGTGTCGAACATCGTCGTGATCGTGCTGATGATCGTCGTGTTCGTCGCGGCGATCCTCGCCCCCTTCCCATCCGGGCGCGCGACCGGGGGCTCGTCATGAGCGTCTCCGAGGAGCGCTCCTGGACCGCCGCGGTGCGCGAGCGGGCCGTTGGCGCGCTCCCCCCGGAGAAGCTGCTGGCCGACAAGCAGCCCTCCTACGTCGCCTCGTGGATCTACGTGTTCGGGGTCCTGTCGCTGAGCTCGCTTGCCGTGATCATCCTCTCGGGAACGATCCTCGCGCTGAAGGGACCTGGGTGGTGGCACTTCACCGGAATCGGACACTTCTTCAACAGCATCCATCTGTGGTCGGTCGAGCTGTTCTTCTTCGTGATGGTCATCCACCTCTGGGGCAAGTACTTCATGGCCGCCTGGCGCGGCGGGCGCAAAGCCGTCTGGATCACCGGGGCGATCACGTTCCTGGTCGCGATCCCGTGCGCGCTGACCGGCTACGTCTCCCAGCAGAACTTCGACGCCCAGTGGATCTCCACCCAGGCCAAGGACGCGATGAACGCGGCCGGAATCGGCTCGTTCTTCAACCTCCTCAACTTCGGTCAGATGTACAGCTACCACATCCTGCTGCTGCCGGCGGCCGTGGTGGCAATCGTCATCGGCCACATCCTGCTCGTGCGGAAACACGGCGTCGTGCCACCGCTCAAGGTCCCCGCGACCACCTCGCCGGCCCGCCGCGACGGCGCTGGTCCGGACGCGCAGGAGTCAGCGTCATGAGCCGCCGCGAGCGCCTGGCCGAGGACGACAGCTACCGCGAGTGGAAGGGCGGCTATCGCTCGTACGACATCGTCAAGGAGGCGTGCATCGCGTTCGGCGTGGTGCTCGCGCTCGCTGTGGTGCTGACGATCCTGTTCTCCTCGCCCGACGAAAAGCCCAGCACCGTTCAGTCCTGGGCACGTACCGACCCGGTCGATTTCGTCACCACGGCCACGACCGAGCTCGACGGCTCGAGCGGCACCGGCGGGTACGGACCTCCGTACAACCACGCGTCCGACGGGCAGCACATCCTGTTCATCCGCCCGCAGAAGTGGTTGGGCGTGAGCCATCCAGTGAACACCGCGCAGGACTTCGTGCTGGCCCCGCTGCGCTCGATCACCGCCCAGCCGGCGCTGGAGGCGGCCGTGAGCGCGTACGAGTCCGCCTCCCCTGCCCAGCAGGCGAAGTGGACCACCGCATACGAGAACGGGCTGGCCAAGGCGAACGCCAACTCAGACAACACGGCGATCTCGGTCCCGGCCGGAAACTACGGTCCGCTGCCGACGATGATGGCCGGGCTGCTCGGCCTCGCGCAGAGCGGAGGGCTGGACGGCGCGCTCCTGACCAGCAAGCAGTTCTACCAGACCGACTACACCAAGCCGCTGCTGTTCATGGCCGACGGCGGGGTGCTCTCGAACCGCGCTCAGGCCGAGCACCTGCTCGGGGGGCAGTGGGGGATGATGAACGAGACCGGCAGCTACCCCGGACAGGTGTGGCTGTGGCTGTACACCTTCTGGTACCAGATCAAGCCGTTTACGACCTCCTGGGCCGCCAACGCCGACATCGCTGTGATGGCCGTGATGGGGGTGCTCAGCCTCGCGCTGATCCTGATCCCGTTCATTCCAGGGCTCCGCGACATCCCGCGCTGGATCCCGATCTACAAGCTGATCTGGCGCAATCACTACCGCTCGCTCGGAACGTAGTAATCCGTGCCGGGGTGTGGGGGCGCACCGATGGCGTTGCGGCCGGCCGGCCATAGGCTCACCTCGTACACAATTTCGAGGAGACGCAGTGTTCGGCAACGTTTTGGTTGGAGTTGATGGTCGCCAAGGTGGGCGCGACGCGATCGCGCTCGCCCGGCAGCTCGCAGCTCCCGGGGCGCGGATAACGCTCGCGCATGTCGATCCGATCGAGACGACCGACGGCGCCGACACAAGCAGCGCGTCGCACAGGATGCTGAGTGACGAGCGTGCCGGCGCTGCCATCGAGGCGAGGATCCTGGTCGTCCACGGCTCCTCGGTCGGTCACGCGCTGCATCAGCTGACCGCCACGCGGCACTATGACCTGCTCGTGGTCGGCTCCTGCCATCGGGGTGCGGTCACCCGCCAAGTCGCCGGCGATCACACGATCCAGTCACTGAACGACGCCCGGTGCCCGGTTGCGATCGCGCCGCAAGGGCATGCCGCTGTCGCGCGCCTCTCCCGTGTCGGCGTTGGCTGGGACGGCTCGCCGGAGGCCGCGCAGGCCCTCCAGGCAGCTCAAGCGATCGCCGCGAGAACCGGGGCGACGATCGAGCCGCTGTTGGTCTTGCCCAGGCAGAGCCTCCCCTACGGCGAGCCGATCCAGCATCGCTGGTCGGACGTCGCCAAGCAACTGACCTCGGAGGACCTGGCTCGGCTCGGCGGCATGGATGGCCTCGACGGCCAGGTCAGATACGGATCACCAGGCGAACAGCTCGCGTTCTTCAGCGAGCACGTCGATCTGCTGATCGTGGGCTCGCGAAACAGCGGACCGGTCGGTCGCCTGCTCACGGGAAGCACATCGCACTACCTTGCTCGCCGCGCGCACTGCCCGCTGCTCGTGTTCCCCAGAAGCGCCGGCGCGCGCCGCTAGATCGATTGAGTTCAACGGTGGCGGCGGCCGTCGGGAGCCGGTCGGCGGCCGAACGGCGAGGCACCCGGGGGAGGGCGATAGCGCCGGGCCGCCTCTCGGCGACCTGCACAACGCGACTCCGCCCCACTCTTGGGCTAGCCCTGCCGAGTTGTGCGTGATTATCGTGCGCGAGTCGGCAAGGTGCGCCCGAGACGCGCGCAATGACGTGGTATGCAGGTCGGCGGCGGCGCCGCGCCGACAGGACGCGACCGGGCCCGACGCGGTCTCGACGACGCGCCCCGGGACCGCCGCGACCCCAACGACCCGCCCCGGGGCCGCCGCGCCGGCTGGATGATTGATTCCCCGACCAGGGCTGTCTTAGGAGCCAGTCCGCCCTAGATGTCCACTAGCTTGTGCTCGAGCGCGTAGCGGACGAGCTCCGAGCGTGACCCAAGGCGCAGCTTCTGCTGGATGTGGGCGCGGTGAGTCTCGACCGTCCGTACCGACAGATAAAGCTGTTCGGCTATCTCGGCGTTCGTGTGTCCCAGCGCAATCATCCGCAGCACCTCGACCTCGCGCTCAGACAGCCCGTCGGGCAGGCCGGGCGGTGGCTCGGCGGCGACGCGCGCACCCAGCCGCGGGTTCAGATACGTGTCGCCTGCCGCAGCGCGGCGGATCGCCTCAACCAACTCCGACTCGGCGGATTCTTTGAGCACGTAGCCCAGCGCTCCGGCGCTCAACGCGTGGCGTGCATAGGCGGGCTCGTCCTGCATGGTCAGAACGACGATTTGCGTTTCCGGGCTCTCGGCGCGGATCTCCGGGATCCCGTCGAGGCTCGACCCGCCCGGCATGTTCAGGTCGAGCACGAGCACGTCCGGACGATGCCCGCGCACGTAGCGGCGGGCGCCGTCGAGATCGGATGCCTCGGCTACGACCTCGAAGCCTTCTGCCGCATCGAGCACCTGGCGCAAGCCGCGTCGCACTACGGCATGGTCGTCGGCGATCACGACGCGAATCGTTCCCGGGGTTCCGGTGTCAGTGGGGTCTGAAGTGTTCACGGGCTTTCCGGCCTCTGGTAGCGAAGTCATCGTAACGCCGCCCGATCCCGAGACTCCAGGTACGGGGCGAGGTATTTGGCGGCGATCTTCGCTCCCGGCGACCAGGTGGCGGTCTCGGTCGCCTCCGAGCTCGAGCCGTGGCCGCCGGTGATGTGGGCTGTCAAATACAACGGCTCTCGACCGCCGAGGAGCATCCCGTGGATGACCGGATGGAACGGCTTCGGTTCGATCGGAGCGCCGGCCAGCGCAGCGATCGCCGCCGCCGCCGTGTCCGCCTGCTGCGACGCGACGCCGCCGTGCTTGACCGCGAAGTCGGTTGCGTCGCCCGCGGCGTAGACGTGCTCGAGACCCGTGACCTTGCAGTGGGCGTCGATCGGGATGAACCCGTTATGCGCTTTGAGCGGAACACCGGGAACCGACGGGCCGAACAGCTCGGGCAGCGCGACCACGCGGTCGACCTGCAACCGCCGCGAACCCGGGTTGATCGACACCTGCCCCGCCGCAGGCGTCTCGCAGTGCGCCGAGGGGATGAACAGAATGCCGTTCTCCTCGAGCAGGCGCTCGACTGCGGTGCTGGCCTGCGAGCCGAACAGCGCGAGCGGTGCGTCCTCGGGGGTGGCCAGCGTGACCGACACGTCGACGTTCATGTCATAGGCACGCCGGGCCGTCATCAGCGCGAGCTCGTAGAGCGGCATCGGCCAGGGCATCGGCGTCGGGCTGATGAACGCCAGCTTGTGAACGTAGCCTCCCTCCACGTCCTGAATCAGCCCGTGGAGCTGCTCGTCGAGTTGACTGTCATCCAGCGTGATGGCGTGCTTGAACCGCGGTCGCAGGGCGGCTCCGGGTGCGAGCAAAAGCGCGTCGTACTCGAGCTTCCCACCCGTTTCGGTGTGCACTGTGCGGCGGTCCGGCTCCAGCCACTTGAACGCGTCGCGAACCAGGTCGGTCCCGATGTCGCGGCAGATCTCGTCGAGCGGGTAGTGGCGCGCTTCGCTGTAGCCGAACGGCTCGCGAACCCTCATCGGGCGGTAGACGAACTCGGCCGCGGGGGCGAGCAGCGTGGTGGCCACGCGCTCGCCCGCTAGGTCGCGCAGTGCGAGGGCGGCCTCGAGGCCGGCGACGCCGCCGCCGACGATCAGGACTCGGAATGGGGTATGGGTGCTCGGATTCATGTGTGCAGCCTACGTGGCGAACTTTCCGGCTTCAGCCGCGCAGGTCCGAAACCGTGCTTCGGAAAACTACGTAGGCCGACCGGCGACGGCCGGATCCGACGATGGCGCCGGCGTTGGCCGACTATCGGCGGGCGGCGGGGACGGCTTCTGTGCGCGAGGGGTCAGCGCTGCCGCCCCGATACTGCAGACGGCCAGGCTGATCAGCGACGCGGCGATGATCGCCGCCCCCTGGGCGGATGTGATCACGTGCTCGGGTAGCCCGAGGGCAACAATGGCCGCGGGTACCCCGAGCTGCGCGCTGGCGAGCAGTCCGGCCGCGGCCGGCTGACGCGTGACCCGCGCCGCGAGCACGTGGATCGCAGCCGTCAGCCCGGCCAGCGCAAGCGCCAACCCGATCAATGCGGGATCGTTTACCAGGCCGCGCAGGTCGACCCTGGCCCCGAGCACGACGAAGAACAGCGGCACGAAGAAGCCGCCGGCGACGCCGAGCACCTCGGTCGAGAGCCGCTTAGGGCCTCCGAGCGCGGCGACCATCAATCCGGCGCCGAAGCCGGCGATCAGCAGGCTCGCACCCGTCTGCTCGGCTATCCACGACAGCCCGAACAGGACGATTAGCGCGATCCGAAGATCCAGCGCCCACCGGCGGCGTTTGCCCTGCCGCCGCAGCGCACGAACCGCCGTTCTCCCGTGTAAGGCCCGGGCGAGCGCGAAGATTGCGATCACGCAGACGGCGATCAGCAGCGTTCCTCCCGCCACGTGACTGGCATGTGCCGGCGCGAGAACAAACGGGATCGCGATCGTCGCGGCGATATCGGCGACGGTGACCTGAGCGATCACGGTGAGTACCGCTTCGCCGGTGAGTCGACGCTCCTGGATCACAGGGAGCACAACCGCGGCTGACCCCGACGCGATCAGCACCGCATATACCGCGGGGTGGCCGGTCGATCCGATCCTCGAGACCAGTAGCCCGGCCCCGACGGCAAGGACCGCGACGACGCCGGCGGCGAGAGCGCCCCGGCCCAGCGATGGCCGCACCCGCTCGTCGTGCAGCGGGACGTTCATCCCGGCGTTGAACATCAACATCGCGAAGCCGATGTCGGCAAGGAAGGTCAGCGTAGGGTTGGACGTGTCAACCGCATGGAGTCCGGTGTGGCCGATGACCACCCCGGCGAGGATCTCCCCGACGACCGCCGGGATCGCGCCGCGAGCGCCTGCCGAGAGAAGCGGACCGCACAGACCACAGATCCCGATCAGCGCCAGGGTGCCGAGGCTCATTCCCCGCCGCCTACGTCATCGGCGAGCTAGGTCCGAGCGGGCGCAGCACCGGGGGTCAGCACGATCCGCCGGCCCGACACGGTCCACGCGCGGATCCGCATCCAATGCGCCTTGCGTCCGGGGGTCCATGTCTCGAGCCCAAGGTGGTCGAGGCGCCGGAGCTCGCTCGGGCTCGTGACCTCCTCGGTCATGCCGACGATGATCACGCTCCAGCCCGTGCGCGAGTCGGGGTCGATCCCGTCGATCTCGAACGCCGCGTTGCCGTTGACGAGCATCGCGTGGAACTTCGATCCCTCGGCGGTTCGGAACGTCACCGACTGCGATGGTTCGTCGAAGACGTAATTGACGGGACGGATGACCGGGGAGTCCATCGCGACCGCCAGCCGCCCGAAGCGGTGGGACGCGAGCAACGCCAAGCACTCCTCGCGCGGCAGCACGAGCATTTCGCTCGTCGGCTCATCGGAGCGGCGAGCCCACTTCGGCCAGTGGCTCGCGGTCAGTCGGTTCGTGGGAAGCGTTGGAATTCATGCCGCCACGGTATGGCCGCGGGGTCGCCCTGGCAGCCGCATTAAGCCGCGGTTGGTTGCACAGAAGTACCGACGCTCATCGCGTGCGCGCGTCTGACAGGCGGCGGTTGCCGGAACTGCGGCGGATCCGGCAACCGCCTGCGGATTTTCCTCCGCAGGCCGTCGGGCGAGGACGGATGGTCACGCGCCTCGGGAACCCGATCATGACCGCCGCAAGCCCGAGTTATTGGGTCCAACCGTCAGACGAGCAACACCATGTCACGCAAAGTGTTCGATATTCTCGCCAGCAGCGCCGGCGTCGTTGTCGTCGTAGTGCTGGCGATTGCAGGTGGTCTGTTGACCTGGGGTCACAACTTCGCCAGCAGCAACGTGCACAATCAGCTGGCCCAGCAGCAAATCTACTTCCCGCCCAAGGCGGCGTTCGATCATCCCAAGGCGGGTACAGAGATCACCCCGTCGATGATCCCGTCGGTCTCCAAGTACGCCGGACAGCAGCTGCTCACCGGCGAGCAGGCCAAGACGTGGGCGGATGACTTCATCGCCGTGCATCTGTCCGAGATGCCGTACGGCGGCGTGTACTCGAAGGTCAGCGCGGCGTCGCTGGCCAATCCGAAGAACACCCAGCTGCAGACGCTGACACAGACGGTGTTACGTGGCACGACCCTGCGAGCGATGCTGCTCAACGCGTACGGCTGGTCGGAGATCGCCACCGTGATGCTCTGGGGTGCGATCGCATCGTTCATCGGAGCCGCATGCATGGCAGTGCTTGTCGGTCTGGGCTTCTGGCACGCTCGCCGGATCGAGGTCGATGAGCGGATGCTCGCCCCGAAGGCGGTCCCAGCCTCCTCCTGACGGTTGATCCGACGACAGCCGGACCAAGGGAACGACGCCCCCGCCGGTTCGCCCGGCGGGGGCGTCACCCGTTCCGTGGTCGAATCGGAATCGAAAGGATGCTCGGCGACGGATCAGCGAGCGACACGGCGCCGGCGTCGGGAGCGCCGCGGCGCCAGATGAGCCAGGGCCTCGAGCTCGAGCTCGAGCTGCGCGACGACGTGATCCGGATCCGGAACCAGCGCGGCATCGACCATGAGCCCGACCGTCACCTCGCCGCGGTAGCTGAAGATGCTCACGCTCATGCCGATGTGTCCCGAGGTCGGAGCCCAGACGAGCACCGTCCGCACCGGCGTACCGGCGAGGTAGACCGGTTCGGACGGTCCGGGGACGTTGGTCACGATCGCAGTTCCCTTCCCCGTGAAGAGATCGACGATCCTCCGCTCGACCGGCTCGGGGGTGAGACCGGTGGCGCTCAACAGCGCGTAGGAGATCGGACCGTCGCGACCTTCCTTGATCTCGGTCATCCGCTTGTGCACCTCGGTCAGGCGGCGGTAGCTTCCACTCACTCCGACGGGCAGCGGCAGGAACACCAGCCCGAACCTGTTGCCGAGGTCTCGCGGGACCGGCTGATCGAGCGGGCGCAGATTGAACGGCACCATCGCCTGGATCTCGCGTGCCGCGGCCCCGCGGTCTCGCAGGTAGTGGCGCAACCCACCGCTGAGAGCGGCCATGAGAACGTCGTTGACCGTGGCGTCGTGCGAGTGCGCGATCTCCTTGACCTGTTCCAGCGACAGCGGATTGCCCCAGGCCACGCGCCGGCTGATGCCGGGGTCGCCCTTGATGGCGCTGGCGGCGTCGGCCGGGGTCATCAGCAGCCGGGCGGCGGTCGCGCCGTCGCGGGCGATCGCGCCGGCCAGGCTCGCGGCGTGCGAGGGGGAGGCGATGAGGCCGGCGCCCTGGCGGACCGCGGCGAAGCCCGTGTGTCCCGCGCCGGCGAGGATGCGTTCGGTCGAGCCGGCGAGGCCCGGTAGGAACCGAGCAGACTGTGCGCGCGGCCTCTCTGCAAGCGGCGGGGCGATCCCGGCATCGCGGTGCGAATCGGTCAGCGACAGCATCACCCTAGCCAGCGCGATCCCGTCCGCAATGCAGTGGTGCATGCGGTTGATGATCGCCGCGCCCTCCCCGAACCCGTCGATCAGATACGTGTGCCACAGCGGGCGATTGCGGTCGAGCGGCATCGTCATCAGGTCTCCGACGAGTTCCTGGAGCGCGGCGCGGTCGCCCGGGGCCGGAAGCGCGAAATGGTGCACGTGGTGCTCGAGCGCATAGTCGGGATCGTCTTCCCATCGAGGCGCCCGCAGCGGGAGGCGGCTCTCGACCACACGCTGGCGAAAACGCGGGTAGCGGTCGACGAGACGGCTCTGGATGATCTGCTTGACGCGTTCCCAGTCTGGCGGCTCGTCGAACAACTCGACGGAGTTGATCACCATCAGGTTCGTCGGGCGGTCCATGTGAAGCCACGCCGTGTCGGCGGTCGAGAGCCGAGCGCTCATCTCCATAGCTCCAGCTCAGCTGCGGACCGCGAGCGTGATCAGCAGCGCCATGCCGTAGCCGACCGTCACTGTCCCGAGGAACCACAGCCCCCGGTCGACACGCCGCCGGGTCTTCGGGCTCAAATCGAGGTCTCCCAGCACGCCCCGCACCCCGAGCATCGCGTGAATCGTGACCGCGACCAGGAAGGCCGACTCGAGCACGAAGATGACGGGGTTGCCGATGTAGGTCAGCACCTCTCCGTAGGTGCGCAGTCCGCCCTTCTGGTGGACGATGAAGTGCTGGGCGACGATGTGCATCGTCGCCAGCAGAACCAGCGCGATGCCGGTTCCCGCGGTCCAGTACCACACGCGCGTCGAGCGACCGCGCCGGTACGCCTCGACGCGAGACTCCGCCGGCGGCTCTTGCTTGGGGACGTCGATCACGCTCATCACAGCGCTCCGAGGATGTGGAGGGCGGCGAAG
>Ga0116217_10005150_pt1 | contig 11546 bp, 11 predicted proteins | sample Sb_taG_6_FD_89697 | JGI IMG/M metagenome (GOLD analysis project Ga0116217, IMG submission 89697) | Peat soil microbial communities from Weissenstadt, Germany - Sb_50d_4_PS metaG | ecosystem: Environmental > Terrestrial > Soil > Wetlands > Peat | place: Germany: Weissenstadt | collected 2010-09-21 | reverse complement strand
GCCGGTTCATCGGCGAGAGCCAGGGGCGGCGCTCCAGCCTCGCGTGTTCTCTCGCTTCTTGGAGCGGTACCGGCGCTTCAGTGTCCGGTAGAAGGCGGTTAGGCGCGCCCTCGGCTTGAGGGAGCGGACCGACGGTCGGAGCGACGCGATCGGAGTTGGCCAAACTCACACCTCGCGCGTTTCGAAATCGATGCGCGGATCGATCCAGGTGTAGGTGAGGTCCGAAATGAGGTTCACCACGAGACCGATCAGTGCGAAGATGTAGAGGTTGGCGAGCACCACCGGATAATCGCGCTGAATGAGCGAATCGTAGGAGAGATAGCCGAGGCCATCGAGCGAGAACACCTGCTCGATCAAGAGCGAGCCGGTGAAGAACGCGCCGATGAAGGCGCCGGGAAATCCGGCGATGACGATAAGCATCGCGTTGCGGAACACATGGCCATAGAGCACACGCCGCTCGGTCAGGCCCTTCATACGCGCCGTCTGCACGTAGGACTTCTTGATCTCGTCGAGAAAGGAATTCTTGGTCAAAAGGGTCGAGGTGGCGAAGGAGCCGAGCACCAGCGACGTCACCGGCAGCGCGACATGCCATAGATAGTCGAGAATCTTGTGCGGCCAGCTCAAGTCGGCGAAATTGTCGGAGGTCAGGCCGCGCAGCGGGAAAATCTGCCAGAACGAGCCGCCGCAGAACAGCACGACGAGAAACACGGCGAACAGGAAGCTCGGAATCGCGTAGCCAAAGATGACCAGCGCCGAGGTTACGGTGTCGAAGCGCGAGCCGTCCTTGACCGCCTTTCTGATGCCGAGCGGAATCGAAATCGCATAGGAGATGACCGTCATCCACATGCCGAGCGAGATCGAGACCGGCAGCTTCTCCTCGATGAGCTGAAGCACCGGAACGTCGCGATAATAGCTTCTGCCGAAGTTGAAGGTCGAATAATCGCGCACCAAGATCCAGAACCGCTCCAGCGCCGGCTTGTCGAAGCCGTACTGCTTTTCCAGCTCCTTGATGAATTTCGGATCGAGGCCCTGCGAGCCGCGATAGCGCGAGGAGATGTCGCCGCCGGCCTGCGCTGCGCCGGAGCCGATCTGGCCCCCGCCGCCGCCGAACCCGGCGGTCGAGCTTTGATCCGTCCCTTGCAGTTGCGCGATCGCGCGTTCGACTGGTCCGCCGGGCACGAATTGCACGATCGCGAAGGAAACGGTCATGATGCCGAGGATCGTCGGGATCATCAGCAGCAGCCGGCGCAGGATGTAGGCGAGCATCTGCCGTCAGCTTTCGGCAGTCGGCAGTCGGCAGTCGGCAGTCGAGCGAGAGAGCGGATCACGGGGATCGCGTTCTTCGCGAAGCCGCGCAGGCTGGCCGGAGAAGGGACCCGACCGCCGACTGCCAACTGCCGACTGCCGCTGCGGGCGAGCCAGCGCGGTCGCGAAATCGCCGTCAGAGACCAATGGTCTTGGCCTTCGCTTCGTCCCACCACCAGGTGCCCGGCGCGCCGGTGCTACGCTTCGGCTGGCGCTCGGGCCGGGAAAAGGCGTCCCAATAGGCGACCCATGCGGTGTCGCGATACCACATCGGGACCCAATAATGGCCGGCGCGCAAGACGCGGTCGAGCGCGCGGCAGGCCGGGTTGAGCTGGTCCCGCGATGTGGCCGCCGCGATCGTCTCGATGAGCGCATCGACGGCGGGATCGGCGACGCCGGCGAGATTGCGCGAACCGTTCTGCGTGGCAGCCGCGGAGGAATAGACCACACGCAAGTCCAAGCCGGGGGTGGTCGAGCCGGGAAGCGCCTCGGTCACGACGTCGTAATCGAAGGCTTCCGTGCGGCTCTTGAGCTGGGCGGGGTCGACGATGCGTAAGCTTGCCTGGATCCCCAGCTTGCCCAGATTCTGGGTGAAGGGCATGGTATGCGGCTGCATGGCGCTGTTGGAGTCCAGGAATTCGATCGTCAGCGGCTTGCCGTTCGGCAGCATTAGCGTCGCGCCGTCGCGCTTGCAGCCCGCCGAGAGCAAGAGATCGTAGGCGCGCTTAAGAAGCGCGCGATCGCTCCCCGAACCGTCGCTGACCGGGGGCGTGTAAGGATCGTCGAAGACGGACGGGGCAAGTTTGTCGCGGAAGGGCTCGAGCAGCTTGAGTTCGTCCGGCCCCGGCTTGCCCTTCGCCTCCATGTCGGTGTTGGGAAAGTAGGAGATGATCCGTTTGTAGGACGAATACATCACGTTCTTGTTGGTCCATTCGAAATCGAAGGCGAGGCCGATCGCCTCGCGAACGCGCGGATCGCGGAATTGCTCGCGGCGCGTGTTGAGATACCAGCCCTGGATGGCTGAAGGCGCGCCGTTATGCAGGACCTCCTTCTTGATGCGGCCGTCCTTGACCGCAGGAAAATCGTAAGACGTCGCCCAGAAGCGCGAGGTGTATTCCTCGTGATAGTTGATCGCCCCGGCTTTGAACGCCTCGAAGGCGATCTGCCTCTCACGGTAATACTCGAAGCGCAGGCGGTCGAAATTGTTCTGACCCAAATTGACCGGCAGCTTCGCCCCCCAATAGTTAGGATCACGGGCGTATTCGATGAACCGGCCTTGCTCGAACGTCTTAACTCTGTACGCGCCGGAGCCAAGCGGCGCCTCGAGAGTCGCTGCGGTGAAATCGCGGCCGCTCCACCACGCCGCCGAGAAGACCGGCATGCCGACGACGATGAGATGCGCGTCGCGGCTGCGCCCTTCGACGAAGCGCACATGGACGACGTCGTCGCTTTCCGCGCCCGCCGACTCCACTTCTTTAAGGAGCTGCGCGTAAATGGGGTGTCCCTTGTCCTTCAGCACATTGAGCGAGAAGGCGACGTCGGCCGCGGTCACTCTTGAGCCATCGAAGAAGCGCGACTCGGGACGCAGCCGGAAACGGTAGTCGAGCTTGTCAGCCGAGACGCGGACCGATTGCGCGAGGAGCCCATAGACCGAATCCGGCTCGTCGCCATTGGCTGTCATCAGCGTGTCGAAAGTCGTCGACATCCCCGCCGCGCCGTTGCCTTTCCACGTGTAGATATTGAGCGTGTCGAAGGTGTCGAAGTTCTGGTTGCCGCTCGTTCCCGTGATCTGCAATGACAACAGGCCGCCGGTCGGCGCCTCAGGGTTCACGTACGCGAAATGCGGGAAGTCCGGCGGCAAGGCGAGATCGCCGAACGACGACAGGCCGTGGGTCTCGACGGAGTCGTCGGCAAGCGCGGCAAGCGGGCGGGCGACGAGCGCCGCGAGCGCCCCTCCGGCGCCGGCCTTCAACGCCGCTCTGCGCGTCAGTCCTATCGTCATCGAATCGTCCGCCTTGTGTTTCGTGTACCGCGCGATTTACCGCGCTTGCGCGCTCTTTGCTAGCGACCGCGGCGAAAACGAGGCGCCGGCGAAGAGCGAGATTACCAACGAGTAAGTCGCCAGCTGGACGCAGCGGCGACGAGGAGTTCCTTGCCGGTTGTTCGCCCCTCGCCGCTCGCGCATAATCCACGCGAGTCGTTCGGCATGCTTTCACTCGCCAAACGCCGCCTCTCGGCCCGCATCATGACGGAGCGCATCCTCAACATGGACGAAATTTCATTTCGCCCGCTGAGCCCGGCCGATGCGGACGAGGCGGCGCGCCTCATCCGGACCGCCTTCGCCGTGCAGCCTCGCCCCACTCGCCCGCCCTCGTCGGCGCTGAGCGAGACGGCCGAGACGGTCGCGGCGAAGATCGCGGCCGGAGGCGGGGTCGGAGCCTTCGCAGGCTGCGCGCTTGGCGGTGCGGCGCTTTGGGAGGCCAAAGGGGGCGCGCTGCACGTCGGACGCGTGTCCGTCGTCCCGGCTTGGCGGGGCCGCGGCCTGGCCGGCGCGCTGATCAAGGCCTGCGAAAGCGAGGCGAGACGCGCGGGTCTTGCGCGAATGACGCTGAGGGTGCGACTCGAACTCTCTGAGAATGAAAGGCTGTTCGAACGCTTCGGTTTTGAGCGGCGCGCGCTAGACGCCCACGACGGATTCGGCGAGCCGACTCCGGCGGTGATGGAGAAGCTACTCGCGTGAAAGAAAGCGTCGAACTTGAGCAGGCGCCGGGACGCCTCACGATCGACCTTGGCGCGCTCGCCGAAAATTGGCGTGCGCTCGCCCATCGCGCTGCGCCGGGGCGGTCAGCCGCGGTCGTCAAGGCCAATGCTTACGGGATCGGCCTCGCCGAGGCCGCGCCGGCGCTGTGGGCGGCCGGGGCGCGCGTGTTCTTCGTCGCACACTTAAGCGAGGGGCTCGCGGCGCGTCGCCTGCTGCCGGCCGAAGCGGTAATCTACGTGCTCAACGGCCTCGAGCGCTGCGCCGAACCGGCGGACTATGCCGAGCGCGGCCTCGCGCCGGTCATCGGCGGCGAGGAGGAACTCGCGCGCTGGTCCGCCTTTGCCGTGCGGCGCGGCCGCATTTTCCCGTGCGCGCTGCATCTCGACACCGGCATGAACCGGCTCGGCTTCGAGTCGCTTAAGCATCTGCAGGCGGCGATGGAAAGGCATGGCGCGGCGAGCGGGTCCGATTTGCTGATGAGCCATTTCGTCTCGTCCGAGATCCCGGGCGATCCCATCAACCCGGCGCAGATCAAGCAGTTCGAGGCCGCCCGCGCGGCCTTGCCAGGCCTGTCCGCCTCGCTCGCCAACTCGTCGGGAATGTTCTTGCCCGCGCGCCCGATCTACGACTTGGCGCGGCCGGGCTATGCGCTCTATGGCGGGAACCCGACGCCGGGCGGCCAGAACCCGATGCGCCCCGTCGTGTCGCTTTCAATCGCCATCCAGCAGACGCGCTGGGTCGAGTCCGGCATGACCTGCGGCTACAACGCCCAGTGGACGGCCAAACGCCGCACGCGGCTCGCGACCCTTCTCGCCGGCTACGCCGACGGTCTGCCGCGCGGCGCGGGCGCGACGGATTTAAGGCCCGGCGCCGAGGTCGCCATCGCCGGCCGCCGCTCTCCGCTGGTCGGCCGAATTTCGATGGACTTGAGCATCGCCGACGTGACGGATTTGCCCGAAGACGCCGTGCGCGCGGGCGACCGGGCCGAGTTTTTCGGCTCGTCCGTCGACCTCGACGATTTCGCAAATCGCAGCGGCACGATCGGCTATCAAGTGCTGACCAGCCTCGGGCCGCGCTACCGGCGGGAATATTTGCGTTAGCGGGCGCGGTGAGGCGAAACGCCTTTCCGGCTGCCTCGCCGCGCTCATCCGCTCAAACGATGCTCAAGAAAAGCGCCAGAGCGCGGTTGACTCGTAGCAGGAGCGCATCATCGGCGCTGCCGATAGCCGCGCCGATTTTCGCCGCAGGCACGACGGTGATCTTATCGATTGCGATCTGCGAGGGCTGGCGCAATCCATTACGCGCCGACGGCCCCACGGCGAGCCGGAACTGATCCGCGTCGTCGCGCAGAGTCGTCGTTAATGGGCATATCACGACAGAAGGCAATTCATCGAAAAGGTCGCTTTGGAGCACGAGCGCTGGGCGCGGCTTGCTATAGTCGCCCGGCGCCGCGACCGTCACGATTTGCCCGCGGCGCATTACCGCTCGGGCCACTCATAGACGCTGGCGCCGAATCGCATAATTTCGTCGCCCGCCGGATCATCGGCCGCAACCGCGCGGGCCTGGCGTCGGCAGGCTTCGACAAAGCCCGGCGCTCTCGTGTCCGGAACCCAAATCTGCACCGGACGAAGCCCAGCCGCCCGCATCCGCTGGCGATAATTCGCCATGCGCTTTGGCGTCGAAACAGGTTTGCGAGATGCGCGGGGCATAGGGCCATAACATGTTACATCGAGGGCCCGCAATCGTGACGAAGATTCTTCGAGATTCTTCGACCGTGAGGGGACCTAGCCCTCAGTGCGCCCGGCTGATGACGAACTCGACGGCGTCGCGAAGGGCGTGCTTCCACGGCGAAGCGGCGAACAATTCCAGCGCGTCGCGGGCCATCGCGCCGTAATGGCGGGCCCGTTCAATCGTGTCTTCGAGCGCCCGATGCTTCTTCATCGCGGCCAACGCGATCTCGAGATCGCCCTCGACAATCTCGCCCTTCTCCACCGTCCGGCGCCAGAATTCGCGCTCCTTGGTCGCTCCGCGACGGAACGACAGCACCACCGGCAGCGTGACCTTGCCCTCGCGAAAATCATCGCCGACGTTCTTGCCGAGCTTGGCCGACGAGCCGCCGTAGTCGAGCGCATCGTCGATGAGCTGAAAGGCGATGCCCAGATTGGCGCCGTAGCCTCGGCAGGCGGCGATTTCCGCCTTCGGCGAGCCGGCAAGAATCGGGCCGACCTCGCAGGCTGCGGCGAATAGCGCCGCGGTTTTGGCGCGGATGACGGCGAGATAGGCGTCCTCCGTCGTCTCGGTGTCCTTGGCGGCGGAGAGCTGCATCACTTCGCCCTCGGCGATCACCACGGCGGCGCTGGCAAGCACTTCGAGGCAGGGCAGCGAGCCGACCTCCACCATCATCTTGAAGGCCTGCCCCAACAGGAAATCGCCGACCAGAACACTCGCCTCGTTGCCCCACAGCACGCGCGCGGCCTCCTTGCCGCGACGCATGTCGCTCTCGTCAACGACGTCATCGTGCAACAGCGTCGCGGTGTGCATGAATTCGACCGCGGCGGCGAGCTTGACGTGACCCTCGCCGGAATAACCGCAAAGGCCGGAGGTCGCGAGCGTGAGAATCGGCCTCAGCCGCTTGCCGCCCGAGGAAATGAGATGGTTGGCGACCTCGGGGATCATCGCGACCTCCGATCCCGTGCGGGACAATATGGTCTGGTTGACCCTGGCCATGGCGTGGGCCACGAGCGTCGTCAGCGGCTCGATCAGACGATCGGCCGACTTGTCTTCAAGCGGAACGACAACTCCCACGGACACATTCCCTTGCCAGACGCTGCGCCTCGACCATAAAGACGGCGAAACGACGCGGCAAGTGAGCCAATCGAGGTCCTTCTTTGGTCGAAATCCTGCGCACGAACGATCTCGTTCTCATCAGCGTCATCGAATCGATTCTGAAGGCGGATCGGGTCGCCTTTTTCGTCGCCGACCAGCACATGGCGGCGGTCGAGGGATCGCTCGGCTTCTTGCCAAGGCGGATTCTGGTCGACGCGCGCGAGGAGCGACGGGCGCGGCGGGCCATCGCCGAGGCGGGCCTCGCCGGAGAGCTGCGCGATGGCTGAGCCGGCGCCCGGGCTTGTGGACCTAACGATCGCGGACGGGCTCACCGTGGACCGGTGGCTCGGGGGCCGGCTCGCCCTCGTTCAGCCGAAGCGCGGCCACCGGGTCGGCACGGACGCGGCCCTCCTCGCCGCGGCGGCGGGGACGCCGGGCGGCCGGATCGTCGATGTCGGCGCGGGCGTCGGCGCGGTCGGGCTGGCGCTGGCCAGGAAGTCCGCGCGGGCGTTCGCCGAGCTCATCGAGATTGATCCCGATCTGGCCCGGCTGGCCGACATGAATGTAGCGCGCAACGGACTGCAAGCCCGCGCGCGCGTTTTGAGGCTCGATGTTTTGAAGCCCCACGAGCGCCGCGAGGCCGGGCTGCCCGACGACGCGGCCGATCGCGTCGTCACCAACCCGCCATTCTTCGAACGCGGGACGATTCGCGTCTCTGCGGACCCTCGGCGCGCGCGGGCCCATGTCTTCTCGCCGACGGACGCCGGCGCGACGCTCGCAAACTGGATTCGAGCCTGTCTCGCGGTACTCGCGTCCGGCGGCCGGTTCGTGATGATCCACCGTCCCGACGCGCTCAGCGCCATCCTCGCCGCCATCGAAAACCGGCTGGGCGCGCTTGCGCTTCTACCGGTCCATCCGTCCGCGGGCGCTCGCGCACATCGCCTCATCGTCTCAGGCGTGAAGGGCTCGAAGGCGCCGCTGCGCATCACTGCGCCGCTGATCCTGCACGGGGCCGACGGCCGCCTTACGGCTGAGGCCGACGCGATCCACCGCGGCGACGCCTCTATCGACTGGGGCGACTAGACCTCAACGGGCGTTGTTGAATAGCTGTCAGACGGAGCGACCGCTAAAATCTCGCCATCGCCATCGTCAAACCCGGGGGCAAGGTCATGCGTTCCGACGCCATGATCACTGGATCACCCGCAATCGCGGGCGCGCTCGCCCTCTTCGGCCTGCTGTCGCTCGCTGGCTGTGAGACGCCGCTGTCGGGGATTCCGACCGCGCAAAGCATCAGGGGCCTCAAGCCCTCGGGCAAGGTGACGATGACGCAAGCCTTCGTCGTCGGCGCGGGCGTCGGGAGCGGCACGCTGACCTTTGAGGGCAGGACTTATTCGTTCACCCTGATTGGCTCGCTGACTGGACTCGGCGCGCTGTCCACGTTGCAAGCGTCAGGCGGGGTCTATAAGCTCAAGGACGTCTCCCAGTTCTCCGGCGCCTATATCCAGGGCACGGGCAGCCTCGCCATCACCACGACCGCAACGGCGAACTATGGCTCGAGAACAGGAATGGCGTCATCATGCGCCTGACTGCCCAGCAAGCCGGCTTGACCTTCAGCTCCGGGCGGTACGAGATCTTTATCGAACTGACGAGATAGGTACACGAGCCCCCGCTGGCTTCGGCTAGCCCGAGAGGGCGCAGGGAGAGGGTGACTTGAATGGAGACTGCGACCTCTGACGCGATCGTGTTCTTTGGCGCGACCGGCGATCTGGCCTACGAGCAGATCTTCCCGGCCCTCTTGGGCCTTGTCGGCGAAGAGGGGCTCAACGTTCCCATTGTCGGGGTCGCCAAGGCTGGTTGGAACCTCGATCAATTGAAGGCGCGCGCCAGGGACAGCATCGCCAAGCACGCAAAACCCGACCCCGGCGCCCTCAGCCGGCTCCTGACGCTGCTTCGCTACGTCGACGGCGACTACAACGATCCGCAGACCTTCGAGAACCTGCGAGGGACGCTGGGGTCCGCTCATCGCCCGCTGCACTATCTGGCGATCCCGCCGAGCCTGTTCGGGGTTGTCGTCTCCGCGCTCGCCAAAAGCGGTCTCAACACGGATGGGCGCGTCGTGGTCGAGAAGCCCTTCGGCCGCGATCGGGAGTCGGCGCGCGCGCTCAACCAGACGCTGCTCGAATATTTTCCCGAGCCGACGATCTTTCGCATCGATCACTACCTCGGCAAGGAGCCGGTTCAGAACATTCTCTACACCCGGTTCGCCAACTCGACATCCGAGCCGCTGTGGAACCGCCAACATGTGCACAGCATCCAGATCACGATGGCGGAAGCCTTCGACGTGCGCGATCGCGGGAGCTTCTACGACGCGACCGGCGCCCTGCGCGACGTGGTGCAGAACCACATGCTGCAGGCGCTCGCCAATCTGATGATGGAGCCGCCGACTGGGGAAGAAAACGAAGCCGAGCGCGATCAGAAGGCGGCGCTTCTCAAGGCGGTTCGGCCGCTCGACGCGGCGAGCATCGTGCGCGGACAGTATCGCGGCTACCGGTCGGCCAAAGGCGTCCGGCCGGATTCGACCACCGAGACATTTGTCGCGGTGAAGCTCTTCGTCGACAGTTGGCGTTGGGCCGGCGTGCCCGTCTACATCCGCGCGGGCAAGAGCCTCGCCCTCACAGCCGCCGAGGCGACTATTCGCTTCGCTCCTCCGCCCCGCTCGACTTTCGGCGAGAAGATCGACGGGCCGGTGAATTACATCCGCATGAGACTGAGCCCCGACATCAACGTCGCGATGGGAATGCGCATGAAGCATCCGGGGGAGCGGATGGAGGGCGTCAATGTCGAACTGATGCTCACAGCGCATCCGCCGGCGCTGACGCCGCCCTACCAGCGCCTTCTTGGCGACGCGATACACGGCGTCCGCGAGTTGTTTGGACGGGAGGACATCGTCGACGCCCAGTGGCGCATTGTCGAGCCAATCCTCGCGCACCCTCCGCCGTGCCAGGACTACGAGCCCGGAAGCTGGGGACCGAGCGCCGCGGACACGCTGATCGGGACCGACGGGCCCTGGTTGACGCCGAAGCCGCCAAGCCAGACGACATAGCAGCGATTGTGGAGCCGACGGCTCCGCGGGCATCCGCGTCATCCCGCCCCTCCCGCTTGCGGCCAGGCCCCGCGCCCAGCATAAAGGTTCGACGGGGCCGCGACCCGCGGGCTTATCGGGGCGCGCCCTCAGACCGAAATCCGACCGCAACCGGCGAGTCCGCCATGTCCGATGCTTTCCTGCGCCACGTCCGCGCGACCCTCGACGACACCGAGGCCGCGGGCCTCTTGAAGCGCGAGCGCCTGCTGGCCGGACCGCAGGGCGGACGGATCCGCGTCGCCTCGCCGCAAGGCTCGCGCGAAGCGGTCAATCTCTGCGCCAACAATTATCTCGGCCTCGCCAATGACCCGGACGTCATCGCCGCGGCGCGGCGGGCGATGGATGAATTCGGCTTCGGCATGGCCTCGGTGCGCTTCATCTGCGGCGCGCAGACGCTGCACCGCGAACTCGAGCAGGCGATCGCCCGGCACCTGGGCAAGGAGGACGCGATCCTGTTCGCCGCCTGCTTCGACGCCAACGGCGGCGTATTCGAGCCGCTCCTCGATGAGGCGGACGCGATTATCTCCGACAGCCTCAACCACGCCTCGATCATCGACGGGGTTCGCCTCAGCAAAGCGAAGCGTTATCGCTTCTCCAATTCGGACATGAACGAGCTTGAGGACCGCCTTAAGGAAGCGGACGCCGAAGGCGCGCGGTTCAAGCTCGTCGCCACCGACGGCGTGTTCTCGATGGACGGCTATGTCGCTAAGCTCAAGGAGATTTGCGGGCTCGCCGATCGGTATGGCGCGCTGGTGCTGGTCGACGACTGCCATGCCACCGGACACTTGGGCGAGAAAGGGCGCGGCACGCCTGCGCTGACCGGCGCCGGGGCTCGCGTCGACATCGTCACGGGAACGTTCGGCAAGACGCTTGGCGGCGGCATGGGCGGCTTCGTCGCCGCCGCGCAACCGATCGTCGATCTCCTGCGGCAGCGGGCGCGGCCCTATCTCTTCTCCAACTCGCTCAGCCCCCCGATCGCCGCAGGAGCCTTGAAGGCGCTGGAGATAGCGATCGCAGCCGACGATCGGCGCGTGCTTCTGCAAGCGCACGCGCGTCGGTTTCGCGCCGGGATCGAGCGGGCGGGGTTCAAGGTTTTGCCGGGCGAGACTCCGATCATTCCGGTGATGCTGGGCGACGCGCGGCTGGCGCAGGACCTCGCGCAGGCGCTCGATGCGCGCGGCGTGTTCGTCGCCGGGTTCTTCTTTCCCGTCGTGCCCAAGGGCCAAGCGCGCATCCGCACGCAAATGTCGGCGGCGCTCAATACGCAAGACGTCGACTTCGCCGTCTCGGCTTTCGTCGACGCGGGGCGGGAGTTGGGTATTGTGTAGGAGGGTTGTGTCAAGAAGACGCGCGAGCGTCATGCTGTACGAGAGATGGAGGTGGACCCTTCGAAGGCGCTTTGTAGGAGGAGGCTTCAAACCGCCATGAGCTGCTTCGGGCAAAAGCCGCGGTGGTGAACGTCATGGTCAAAAGGCGTGGCAGTGATCACGTCAGGTATGGATGAGAGAGACG
>Ga0116217_10005149_pt1 | contig 11546 bp, 6 predicted proteins | sample Sb_taG_6_FD_89697 | JGI IMG/M metagenome (GOLD analysis project Ga0116217, IMG submission 89697) | Peat soil microbial communities from Weissenstadt, Germany - Sb_50d_4_PS metaG | ecosystem: Environmental > Terrestrial > Soil > Wetlands > Peat | place: Germany: Weissenstadt | collected 2010-09-21 | reverse complement strand
TGCGGGACATTGGGCGGCGCAACGGCCTCCCCGGCCTAAGCATGGGCATGAGCGCGGATTTCGAGACCGCGATCCGCTTCGGAGCGACCCATGTCCGCGTTGGAACGGCGATATTCGGCGGCCGAGAGCCGCTGGCGACGGGCGCTCCCGCGCATGGATGAAACCCGCACCGGCGTTAAGACCGCGACAGTTTCCACTGCGGGCACGCCTTACGACGTCGTTCCCTACGAGAGCCGTCCCCACGCCCGGACCCATATCTCAAACTTGCACATGCTGGCCCGGCTGCATGGACTGGCGGCGGCGGACTATCGAGGCTGCCGTGTGCTGGAGCTCGGCTGCGCGTCAGGGGGCAACCTCATCCCAATGGCGCTGGACTATCCCGACAGCGAATTCCTCGGGATCGATTTGTCGGCGCGACAGATCGAGGCCGGTAAGGTTCACCTCGCGAAGCTCAGACCGAGGAACATCGAGCTGCGCGCCGCCTCCATCATGGATGTCGATGCCGGCTATGGGCAATTCGACTACATCATCTGCCATGGTGTCTTTTCCTGGGTGCCTCCCGAGGTGCAGGACAAGATCCTTTCGATCTGCCGGGAAAGGCTGAAGCCCCGCGGCATCGCCGTCATCAGCTACAATGTCATGCCCGGCTGGCATCTGCTGGGCGCGCTGCGCGACATGATGCTCTACCACGGCGGACGATTCGCCGATCCGCAGGAACGTGCGCGGCAGGTGCGCAAGCTTTTCGACTTCCTCGGCGAATTCGGCGGCGACAAGAAGACACCTTACGGACAATTGTTGCAGAGCGAGCTCGATCGAATGCGCAAGCAAGAGGACTGGTACCTGCTCCACGACTACATGGAGGAGTGCAATACCCAGTTCTATTTTTACGAAATCGTGGAAAGGCTGAAAGCGCAGGGGCTGCGCCACCTGGGGGACGCGAATCTCGGTTACCTGCACAGCGGGCGGCTGCCGCAGGACGCGGCAGAAAAGCTGGCCGCAGGCCAGGATCCCGTCCGCCGCGAGCAGTACATGGACTTCGCGAGTATGAGGCGCTTTCGCTCGACGATCATCTGCCATGAAAACGTGAAGATCGAGCCCGACCCGCCAAGCGAGCGATTCTGGGACTGTTATTGGAGCACGGCGCTCCAGCCGCGCGAGGCGCTCGAATTGCGGCCGAACGCTTTGGGTGCGCCGCTGACGTTTGCAATTCCGGGCCGCGATGTCAGCTTTACGACCTACGGGCTCGCCACCGCCGCTTACTACACGTTGTGCCGACAGGCTAAGTACCCTGTCAGGCCGGCAAGCGTCGTGAGCCAGGCGATGGAACGCTTCGGAATCGCCGACGGGCCGGGGCTGCGCTCGGCTCTGTTCGAGCACGCGGAGGGCCTGCTGGAGACCGGCGGCCTCACCTTGCATGCCCAGGGCGACCGCTGGGTTGCCGAGCCCCCGCCGCAGCCGAAGGCCAGTGCGCTTGCGCGCTACCAGGCAACTTACGCGACCTGGGTCACCAACCGCCGACATGCCTGGGTGGGTGTCGATCCTCTGGAGCGAATCGTCCTGCAGTACCTGGACGGCCAGCATGGCCGGGAGGCGATCGTCGGCAAGGTGTTGGAGCTGGCCGCCAAGGGTGTGATCGAAGTCGAACCCCAAGGCAAAGCAGGGACGAATGCAGCCGAGCTCGCCCGACAGATCGCTTTCACCGTCGATTCGGCTTTGAAGGAATTGGCGCGCAAGGCCTTGTTGATGGCTTGAAACGCGGGCTATCGCCCGGCCGTGGTCCCGAAATCGATGGAAAGGCAGGCGCCGGTCAAGGGTGCGAGCGACGGCGAGGCCAGGGCGAAGACGAATTCTGCGACTTCCTCGGCGGTGGCGAAACGGGCCCGCGGCCCCTGCGGGTAGATCGAGAGCAGACGGCGCCGATAGCCTTCCGGGTCGCCCTTGCCGTATTCGGCCGCCTGGCCGGCCAGCATGGGCGTCTCGACGTCGCAAGGGCAGATGGCGTTGCAGCGCACGCCGCGAGGCGCCAGCTCCAGCGCCAGAGCCCTGGTCATGAGGGCCACGCCGCCCTTCGAGGCGCAGTAGATGGCGGCGCCGGCGCTGCCCATGAGGCCGGCATCCGAGGCGATGTTGAGAATGGCGCCGCCGGCCTTCTCGAGGGCCGGGATCGCAAAGCGGCAGGCGAAGAAGCTGCCCTTCAGGTTGATGTCGAGGCAGCGGTCCCAGTCGGCTTCGTTCGCCTCGTCGGCCGGTCCCTCGACCCAGATGCCGGCTGCGTTGATCAGCAGATCGAGCCGGCCGAAGCGCGCCACGGCCTCGGCCACCATGCGCGCGCAATCGGCGACCTTGGCGACATCGGCGGCGATGAGCAGTATGCGATCCGCCAAGGCACCGGCCGCAGCCAGACGCTCCTGCGAGACATCGGCCAGCGCCAGTTCGGCGCCGGCGGCAAGGAACCGCCGGGCGAAAGCGAGCCCCATGCCGCCCGCGCCGCCCGTGATCAGAACCACGCGTCCCCGCCAGTCGCTCAGCGTCTTCCCCCTCGCTACCGTCCTTCGGTTCAGTAATAGCCGGCCGATGGGCCCTTGTATTCCTGCACCGAATTGCCCCCGTCGACGACGATCATCTGGCCGGTGAGGTAGCTCGCTTCCGCAGCGGCGAGGAAGGCGGCGACATGGCCCACTTCGGCGGCGCTGCCCGAGCGGCCGATCGGGGTGTTGCGGCCCGCCACGACCTCGGGCGGGGTCTGAGAGGCGGTGGCAATCCAGCCCGGTGCAACGGCATTGACCGTGATGCCGCGTTGGGCGACCTCGAGCGCAAGGGAACGGGTCATCCCGACGATCGCGGCCTTGGCAGCGCTGTACCCGGCGCTGCGAGGGTTGCTGACCAAGGGCCCGGTGACCGAGGCGATGTGAACGATTCGGCCGTAGCGCCGGCGCAGCATCACGGCAACCGCGGCCCGCGTGGTGCGAAAAGCCGTGGTCAGGTTGAGATCGATGGCGCGCGCCCATTCGCCGTCGTCGATCAGATGGAATCGCGACGCGCGCTCGCGCCGGCCAGTCTGGGTCATGCCGGCGTTGTTGACCAGGATGTCGAGCCGGCCCAGCGCCGCAGCCGCCGCCGCGACGAGGCGGGCCGGGGCAGCAGGCTTGGTCAGATCGGCGACGAAGGCGACATGGCGCCCGGGCTCGCCGGGCAGCTCGGCCAGGCGATCGAAGATGCGCTTTGTCGTAGAGGCGATGGCGAGCCTGGCGCCGCGCTCGGCCAGAATGCGCGCGGTCGCGAAGCCGATGCCCTCGGCGCTGCCCGCGCCGGTCACCAAGGCTCCCCGGCCTTCGACGCCAGACATGGCGATTTCCCCGCTATCGTTGCACGGCATCGCTAGCATGCGGTCGACCCATCGGCAACCTTGCCACCCGGAAGCTGCCCAAAATTTGCCCTAAATTCGACAGACACCAGACGCCCGGATTCGCGCGGACGGCGCTGAGACTCTCTGTCGCAAGTCCCCGTTTGCCATGTCCGAGCCGGGTCGTGGGGAGCGCAACCCTCGGCTTTGTTGCCCCACGGCCGCGCAAGCCGGGATAGGCCAAAAAGCTAGAGATTCCGCTGGGCTGGCCTTATTCCGAGTCCCGCCTGTGAGGCCACCGAAACGCCTGGGGCGCTATCGGGACGCTCGAGCGCTAGCAAAAAATCGTAAACAGACAGTTAACGCCCGAACCAGTCTCATTTAAAAATTCATTAACGAGTTCAAAGGGTAGCGAGTCAAAGTTTCAGCAACCTCGCAACAAAAATCGTGCATCCTCATGTCTCCACAGGGGATGAACCACTGATCAGCTTCACCCTAACATAACTCAACCATATGGAGAGTAACATGACGATCGTGACCAAGACTGCGATGCCCGCCGATAGAGGGGCTTTGGACCAGAATTTCCGCGCTCGCCGGCCTGTCGATCTCTCGCTTCTCGACAGCGCCTCGCCTGCCTTCACCACGGCCGCGCCCGAAATCGGCAGGCCTCAGGATCCTTCCGAGCTGACCTTGCCGGAACTCGATGGCGTGCTCGACCACGGCTCGAAGGTGTTCTGGCAGTATATGCGGCCGGAAGGTCGCCCCAGCTTCACCTTCGGCCTATTGCGCGACATGCGGGCATCCATCGACCATCTCGGCCGCCTGTTTGCGGAAAGCAAGGGATCGGAAGCGCCTGTGCGCTACACCGTGCTGGCTTCGCGCATGCCCGGCATCTTCAATCTGGGCGGTGACTTGAGGCGCTTTGCCGACCTCATTCGCGCCCAGGACCGGACGACGATGGACCGCTATGCCAAGGCCTGCATCGACGTGCAGCATCCGCGGTCGATCAAGATGAACCTGCCGATCATCTCGATCTCTCTCGTCCAGGGCGATGCGCTGGGCGGCGGTTTCGAGGCGGCCCTCGCCGACGACGTGATCATCGCCGAGAGAAGCGCCAAGTTCGGCCTGCCGGAATGCCTGTTCAACCTGTTCCCGGGGATGGGCGCCTTGAGCTTCCTCACCCGCAAGGTCGGCACCGCGCTTGCCGAGAAGATGGTGTTCAGCGGCCAGATCTACAGCGCGGCCGAGCTCCATGAGATGGGCGTGGTCGACGTGCTGGCGGAGGACGCCATGGGCGAGCAGGCGGTCTATGACTTCGTCGAGAAGACCGAGCGTTCCTTCGCCTCGCGCCGGGCCGTTTATGCCGCGCGCCAGGTCATCAACCCGATCCGTCGGGAAGAGCTGGATCGCATCGTCGACATGTGGGTCGATGCGGCGCTCTCGCTGTCAGCGGCCGACGTGCGCAAGATGGAGCGGCTCGCTTCCGCTCAGGATCGCCGCTGGGCCCAGATCGCTGCCACGGCCAGGCAGTGACCGGCAGGGGCGGGTCGGCCGGCATGGCGCTTGCGCCACCGCCGGTCGATCTTGGGTCGGGCGGATGTGGACGGGAGGGTGCGTCTGCTGCCTTGGGCGGCGGGCCGGTGGCCGATCGGCGACACCGGTCCGCATGGAAGCGGGATCATCCCGCTGCGCCCGGGGGTCGAGCGGCGCCCAACAGAGCACGGCCGCCCGATGCCGGGGGCGGAGACGACGATGGGTGAGAAACTCGGGCTAACGCCTCAGGACGGGCGCCGGCTCGCGGGCCGTTCGCGCAGATGCTGGCGCACGGCCTGGCGGAATCGCTCGAACTCTTCCTGGAGCTGCCGCGCCTTCTCGGGCAGAGCCCGTTCGACCTCGTGGCGCGGCGCGTTGCACAAGAACGAACATACCCGTTGTACCCGCCGGGCGCCCACATGGGCCGCACTGCTGCGCAAGGCATGGGCGAGGTCTCGCACGTCGCGCAGATTGCCCTGGCTCGCGGCTTCCGCCAAAGCCTTCAGCGTCTGGTCCGATTCCGACAGGAAGGCCTCGATCACTTCCTCGACGAAATCGCCGCCCGGATCGATCGCCTCCAGGTCGGTCAGCGACTGCAGCGCCAGCACCGGCTCCGTATCGCCATGGAACCGCGGGTGGCTGGCGATCTCCGCTACCTCGGCCCCGGCCGGGGCCTGAGTTTCGGCTTCTTTCCCCGCCGATTCCGCCAGCTCGTCGATCACCTCCAAGAGCCGCGCCGCCTCCACCGGCTTGGTGACATAGGCGTCCATGCCGGCTTCCTCGCAGAGCCGGCGCGTTTCCGTCGTCGCATCGGCAGTCAGGGCCACGATCGGCAGATGCTGATCGCCGATATGAGCCATGCGATAGATCTTGGTCACGTCCAGGCCGCTGGTGCCGGGCATGTTGACGTCCATGAGCACGATGTCGAAGCGGCCGGTATCGAGCGCGTCCAGGGCCTGGTCTCCGTTCTCGACCAGCATGGTCTGGTGGCCGGCGCGCTCCAGGATCTTGGCGGTGACCTTGCGATTGACGGGATTGTCCTCGGCCACCAGCACGCTGAGCCGGCGCCGGGCCCGGGAAATCGCGTCGTGGCGCACCTGCTCGGCGAGCGTTTCGCGCCGGGCGGAATCGAAGCTGCGCAGCAGGTGCACGGCGCTTTCGATCGTGCCGGCGGCGAGCGGCAGGTCGAGGACGGTGATGAAGGCGTTCTCGATTTCCGCCGTCTCCGCCGGGCGCCCGACGAACTCGCGCAGCAAGACGGGCGCGAACTCGGCATCGGGCTGGAGCTGGCGCAGCTCCTCGACGAAACGCAGCGGCGCCTGGGGCAGCGCGCGGGCGTCGAGAATCATGGGATGGTAGCGCGAACCCGCCTCGCGCCGGGTCGACAGCGCGCGGCGGAGGTCGGCGAAGTTCTCGGCCTCGATCACCTCGTTGCCCGCGGCCAGGCGCTGGCGGGCTTCGCGGACGAGCGCGGAATCGCGCGACAGGAACAGAACCGGGAAGGGCGCGCCTGCGTCCTCCAGCGCCTCAGGCGCCCTGGTTTCGAAGGGCAGGCTGACCCAGAAGCGGCTGCCCCGGCCGGGTTCGCTTTCCACGCCCACGCTCCCGCCCAGGAGCTGGGCCAGCTCGCGCACGATAGCCAGGCCTAAGCCCGTTCCCCCGAAGCGTCGGCTAGTCGTGCCGTCGGCCTGGGTGAAGCTCTCGAAGATCGCCTTCTGGGCATCGGGCGGAATGCCCATGCCGGTGTCGGCAACGACGAAGCGCAGCCAGGATTGCTTCTCCTCCGTGCGCTCGAGGCGCACCTGGAGCGCCACATGGCCCTTGTCGGTGAATTTGACGGCGTTGGCCGTCAGGTTGATCAGGATCTGGCGCAGATGCTGGCGACCGCCGCGCAGGCGGCAGGGCGCGGCGGCATCGACATGCATAATGAGGCGCAGGCCCTTGCGCTCTGCCTGGGCGCGCAGGATCGAGGCGAGGTCGGCCAGCTCCGTATGAAGGTCGAAATCGACGATGTCGACCGCCATCTTCCCGGCCTCGATCTTGGAGAAATCGAGGATCTGGTCGATCAACGACAAGAGCGCCCGGCCGGAACTCGCCACGGTGCGGGTCATGTCGCGCTGGTCGCCGTCGAGCTTGGTCTCCTGCAACAGGTCGCTCATGCCGATGATGGCGTTGAGCGGCGTACGCAGCTCATGGCTCATCACCGCCAGGAACCGGCTCTTCGCCTGATTGGCGTGTTCGGCCCTGGCCGTGGCCTCGGTCAATTTGCGGATGAGGGTGGCGATATAGCCCGGCAGCGCGATGAGGCCGAAGACGAGGCCGGTGGCGAGGTGGGGCTGGTCGCGCCAATAGCTCGTCGTCAGAACGACGGAAACGAAGCCAGTGAGGCTGGCGAGGGCCGAATAGGCCAGGTACCGATTGCCGTAGCGAAAGCCATTGCCGAAGGTGATCCAGAGATAGAGGGGGTAGAGCGGCGGCCCAGCCTCCTGGCCGAAGTACATGAGGGCCGAGAGCGTCGTCATGTCGGTGATCATGGCGGCGATCCGGCGCGGCGGCGAAATGGCCGGCCGGGCGACGATCATGCCGACATAGACGATCGAAAGGACGAGATATCCCGCGGCCCAGAGCGCGCCCCAGCCGAAGCGGGATTCGCTGAAGCCGTGGGCGAAATCCAGGGAGAGATAGTACGCCGCCAGGATGAACACGATGACGATGCGAACGATCGCCTGCTCGTGCTCGCTGTCGGCCCGGCCCTTCAGGCGCCGGCGGAGCAGGACCCCGAGCCCTCGCTTGGTGCCTGCATCCACGGCCTGGGCAGCGACCGCTTCAGACATTGGAGGCCTGCCTCATGCAGCGCTCGGCCGGCAGATCCACGGTGACCGAAGTGCCGGAGCCGATCGCGCTGTTGATGTCGAGGGTGCCGCCATGCAACCGGGTCAGTTCGATCGCCAGCGACAGGCCAAGCCCGGTGCCGGGCTGGGAGATGAGGGCGGACTTGTGGACCCGTCCGAAGCGGGCCTTGACCTTGGGGATGTCCTGCTCGGCGATGCCCACGCCCGTGTCGGCGACGACGAAGCGAAGGCTCCCAACCTCGTTGGTGCTGGCGACGAAGGAGACGCTGCCGCCGGGGGGCGTGAACTTGATGCCGTTCGACAGCAGGTTCAGCAGCACCTGCTTCAGCTTGCGCTCGTCCGCGCGCAGGAACGGCAGGTTGTGGCCGCTCGACATGAGCAGGCGGACCTGCCCTTCCTCGGCCCGGCCGCGCACCAGGCGGAAGACGTTCTTCATCATCTTCGGCACGTCGACGACGCCCTCGATCAGGTCGAGCTTGCCGGCCTCGATGCGCGACATGTCGAGCAGATCGTCGATGATCTGGAGAAGGTGCTGGGCGCTGTCCAGGATGTCGCTGGCGTATTCGTGATAGCGCGGGTTGCCGATCGGCCCCAGAAGCTCGATCTTCATCATCTCGGCGAAGCCGATGATGGCGTTGAGCGGCGTGCGCAGCTCGTGGCTGGTATTGGCCAGGAACTCGGTCTTGCTGCGGTTGGCGGCCTCGGCGTCGTCCTTGGCGCGGGCCAGCGCGTAGTCGGCCTGCTTGCGCCCCGTGATGTCGAGGGAGACGCTGACCACGAAGACGACCTCGCCGTTCTGCTTGTGCAGCGGCGCCTTGTTGGTGAGGAAGACATGGGGCCTGCCCTCGCGGTCGGCGATGACTTCCTCGAAGCCGGACTGCAGGCGCCCGGTGGCGAAGACCTGGGCGTCGAGATCGCGGTGGCGGGCCGCGTAATCCTCGCCGAACAGCTCGGCGACCGGCCGCTCGTTCGCGTCCCGGTCGTCGATGCCGAAGAACTCGGACTGGAAGGCGTTGACGACGACGCAACGCCCGGCCGTGTCGGTGGCGCAGACCATCGCCGGCACGGCGTCGATGACGCGGCTCAGCATTTCGCGGCTCTCCTGCATCTCCTCGAGGCGGAGGCGATTGGTGAGGACGAGCTTCTCCTCGAGGGTGAGCGCGCGCTTGCGGATGATTTCCTGCTGTCGGCGCAGCGTCAGGAGATTGCGAACCCGGGTGCGGAATTCATGGTGGTCGACGGGGCTGATGAGGAAATCCGTGGCGCCCGCCTCGAGCGCCTGGTAGCGGAAGTCGCGATCCTCGTAGACCGTGACGACGATGACGGGGACGTCGAAGCAATGGGGCTGCTTGCGGAACTGGCGCACGAACTCGGCGCCGTCCATTTTCGGCATCTTGAAGTCGGTGATGACCATGTCGGGTGTGTTGTCGGCGGCCCAGTCGAGCGCCGATTGAGGATCGGCGAAGGCGCGCACCGCGATGTCGTCGCTCAGCGAGCTTGCCAGCTTGGCGAGCACGTTGCGGTTGGTCACCCGGTCGTCGACGACCGCGATTATGGGCATTTCCTTGTCTCGACCCTGCCGACGCCGATTCTCGCGCCCGATCCCTTCGCCGGCCCGATTGCCGGCCAATCCCGCCCTATAAACTTGCCGTCTGACCCAATCCTGACACCCCGGCCGAGAGCCCGGCCAGCGCTCCGTTCCTGATTCTTTCGACCATAACATATGCGCACGCGTTTCGGGTGCTGTAAAGCCATGGTAACAGCCAAAATCATCAGCAGTATTAACCAAGATTTAACCAACATGAGGCGCCGCAGGGCCGCCTCGGCCATGCTGGCCTCCATCCCTGGTCCGGCTGGCGGGCTGCGAGCGGGAGCCCTATGATCCGCCGCGACTTTTTGGCCGGAGCCTGTTCCATGTCCGATCCTCGTTTTCCGCGGCTTTTCTCGCCGCTCGTCCTGCGTGGCGTCGCTCTCAAGAACCGCATTTTTTCCACCGGCCATGATACGAACCTGGCGGCCGGCGGCCTGGTTAACGAGCGCCTGGTCGCCTACCACCGGGCGCGAGCGGCGGGCGGGGCGGGGCTGATCATCATCCAGGTCTCGGGCGTCCATGAGACCGCCCGTTACACCTCCCATCTCCTGATGGCGACGGCGGACGAGGCGATCCCGGGATATCGCAAGCTCGCCGAAACCTGCCATGCCTTCGGCTGCAAGGTCTTCGCCCAGCTCTTCCACCCCGGGCGGGAGATCATGGAATCCCAGGACGGAAGCCTGCCGGTCGCCTATGCGCCCTCGGCCGCCCCCAACGAGCGCTTCCACGTCATGCCTGCCCCGATGCCCCTCGGCCTGGTCGAAGAGATCGTCGCCGGCTACGCATCTGCGGCGGGCCGGATGGTCAAGGCCGGCATCGACGGCGTCGAGATCGTCGCCAGCCACGGCTACCTGCCGGCCCAGTTCCTCAACCCGCGGCTGAACCGGCGCGAGGACCGATATGGCGGCAGCTTCGACAACCGCCTGCGCTTCCTCAGGGAAACGATTGCCGGGATCCGCTCCGTTGTCGGCGAGGAGCGGGTGGTGGGCCTCAGGATCTCGGGCGCCGAGCTCGACCACGACGGATTGACGGCGACGGAAGTGCTGGAGGCCTGCAAGGCGCTCTCGGCCGACGGCGTGCTCGACTACTACAATGTCGTCGCAGGCAGTTCGGCCTCGCTCGCCGGCGCCATCCATATCGTGCCGCCCATGGCGATCAACACGGGCTACGTGGCGCCTTTCGCCGCCGCCGTGAAGGCCGTGGTCTCCAAGCCGGTCATCGTCGCCGGGCGGATCAATCAACCCCAGATTGCCGAACAGATCCTGGCCTTGGGCCAGGCCGATCTTTGCGCCATGACCCGGGCGATGATCTGCGACCCGGAAATGCCGAGCAAGGCCGCGGCCGGCCGGCTCGACGACATCCGCGCCTGCATCGGCTGCAACCAGGCCTGCATCGGTCATTTCCATCTCGGCTACGGCATCTCCTGCATCCAGCATCCGGAGACCGGCCGTGAGCTGGACTATGGCCGCCCCATCCCGGCCGAGCGAAAGAAGCGCGTGCTGGTCGCAGGCGGCGGACCGGCCGGCATGAAGGCCGCGGCTGTTGCCGCGGCGCGCGGCCATGACGTCACCCTCTACGAAGCGTCGGGCCGGCTGGGCGGCCAGGCTTTGCTCGCCCAGCAGCTCCCGGGGCGGGCCGAGTTCGGCGGCATCGTCACCAACCTCACCCGCGAGATGGAGCTGGCCGGGGTCAAGGTGGTCCGCAACGCCGCCGTGGACCTCAGCCTGCTGCAGAAGGAGAAGCCCGATGCGGTCGTGCTCGCGACCGGCGCCAGGCCCTATCGCCCGGCGTTCGAGGGGGCCGAGAGCGCCCATGTTGTCGACGTCTGGCAGCTCTTGAAGGAAGAAGCCAATGTCGGCAGTTCGGTCCTGGTCGCCGACTGGCGCTGCGATTGGATCGGGCTCGGCGTCGCCGAACGGCTCGCGCGCGCCGGCTGCCGGGTTCGCCTCGCCGTCGCCGGATACGTCGCGGGCCAGCGCATCCAGCAATATGTCCGCGACCAGTGGCATGGCACGCTCCACAAGCTGGGGGTCGAGATCATTCCCTATGCGCGGCTCTACGGGGCGGACGGGAACACGGTCTATCTCCAGCATATGAGCAGCGGCGAGCCGATCGTCTGCGAGGGCGTCGATACGCTGGTTCTGGCGCTTGGACACGAGCAGGAGTCGCGTCTGGCCGACGAAGTCGCCGGCTGGCCCGGCGAAGTCCACCGCATCGGCGATTGCGT
>Ga0116217_10005143_pt1 | contig 11554 bp, 2 predicted proteins | sample Sb_taG_6_FD_89697 | JGI IMG/M metagenome (GOLD analysis project Ga0116217, IMG submission 89697) | Peat soil microbial communities from Weissenstadt, Germany - Sb_50d_4_PS metaG | ecosystem: Environmental > Terrestrial > Soil > Wetlands > Peat | place: Germany: Weissenstadt | collected 2010-09-21 | reverse complement strand
TTCCCGCAATCAACCGCTACCCACGAGCGCTTGTTAGAACGTGAAGAGGGGAGTTCGACAGCGCCGCTCTACAGATACAGCAAGCTCTGCTGCACTGTCGGTGCCGCCGCTAGGGAGATAGTCCGTCGAACCGGCGAAGGAAGCTGTGTAGCTCGATGGGACCGGGGTCAAGGTGGTCAGCCCCGGACTCGGTGCCATGCCGCGCGAAACACCGGCTCGGGGTGAAGCATTCCGGCGGCGGTCACGGCCAGCACCCCGAGCGCCCGCAGGGCGGCAACCGCCCCGGCCGGATGTGGGTGGCTGTCGGCCAGGGCAACGAGGTCCTCGAATGCGACCGGCTCGTCCACAAGCTCGTTAAGCATGTTCCACAGCGCTGTCAGCTCCTCGTCGGCATCGAGCCCCACAGCGTCCACCAGTCGTGCCGCGCCGGCGACGCCACCGAGGTCAGCTTCCAGGGCGGCGAAGATCTCAGGCTGGGCATAGCCCTCCCGAGCCAGCTGAGCGGCCCGGTCGACTAGCACCGGCCACCCACCGGTGATGGTGAGCAACCGGATGCGGCTTTGGTCGTCCTGGAAAGCGCTCGGGACCTCGACGGCCCACACCCATAGGCTGCGCGCGCTGTGGCGCCGCAGCTCGGTGACCGACACATCCGCGTCGGGGCGCTCGAGCACAGCAGGCCACCACGGCAAGTTCTGCGACCCGATGACGAGGATCACCGACCGCACCGTCTTCTCTGCGGGTGCGGTGCTAAGCGCCGCCTCCAGCGCCGCCTCGCAGGCTTCGTCCTTGGCATCGGGGACCGAGACGATGATCCGGTGCTCGCCGGGCTCGCCGCTTCTGAGCAGCTGGTGGTAGGTCGCCTTCGACTTCGCCTCGCGCAGCTGGGCCCGGCCCACACCAGTGGTGGCAACGACAAGAGCGTCGCGTACGTCATCGACCCCGCAGGCGGTCGAGCCGAGAACGACGTGCGTGCGCCCGGTCGCAGAGGAGACGAGCTCAGCCAGCTGCATCTCCGTGAGAGGCGAGCGCCGGCCACTGTCGGGATCGAGCACCCGGCGCGTCTCCGCCGCGAAGAGTCCCGACGGGGCGGCCTGGCTCTCGGCCTCGGCCAGAACCTCCTCCACCCGCTCGATCCCGCCCAGCATGCGCAGCACGTTGGGCGAGCGCATGCGCCACCCGTCGGGGATCGCGGCCAACACCCCCAGTCCCACCATCTCCTCGACCAGGCTACGAAACTCGTCGGGGCCCAGCTGGGCGAAGCCCTCTTTCCACCACGTCTCGCACTCGGACCGCAGTTCGCGCGTCGTCATGGCGCTGTCGTGGCCGGCCTCGTGGGCCCGGTACGCCACCGTGTAGGCGATCACCCGGTAGCGCGGGTCGAGGCGAAGCGTGAGCTCGAAGCACTGGCGGATCTGCTCGTCGAGGGTCGGGTTGCTTAGCACTGCATCGACGTCCGCGTCGGTGACGTCGACCGGAAGGCTGCCAGTCACGGGTTTTCCCAACATGAGCGAGAGCAGCGCCCGACCGTAGAGCTGCAGCGCCAGGGGCTGGTAGTTGGCGTTCGCCATGAGCCGCGCCGCCTGGGCCTCGCCGAGGCGGAACCCGAGCGCGTCGAGCGGCCCGTGCAGCAGGTCGAACGCAGGTTGCGGTGCGAGCGGCCCGATCATCTGGGGCTCGCCAAGGTGAGCGAGGGGCTGGTTGGGGATCGACGCGAAGCGCTGGACCTGGTGCAAGCCGGCGAACACCGCCTTCACCCGACGGCCGGTGCGGGCCATCAGGTCGCGCACTCTCGCCGTCTGGGAAAATCCGTGCTCGGCATCGGCGTCGAAGAAGTCGTCACACTCGTCGAGCAACAGGAGCAGGCGCCGGTTGCCATCGGCGGCCAGCCAGCCCTCGATAAGCTCCTGGACCACAGCGGCAGCGTCCTTCTTGGGTAGGCGCCGGGTGGTGAACTCGGGGATGTTAAGGGCCTCCTTCAGGACCTCCCACACCGCCTCCGGGCGCCTGGTAGTGGCGATGGGGGCGCTCTGCAAGGTGACGTACAGGGCCTTGTAACCGCGCGTCTGCTCGAAGCGCCCAGCCGCCGAGCGCAAGAGCGCCGACTTGCCCAACTGGCGGCCTCCATAGATGAGCGACGTGCCGCGCAGGTCGGTGATCGATGAGCGCTCGAGCGAGCGCCCGTAGAACATCTCCACCGGCACGTCCCCAGCCGCGTAGGGCTCGTAGGGGTTCACCGCCGAGAACGGCAACGCCAGGCGCATCGTGGCGTCGAAGCGGCTGGCGCCGTAGGCGGCGAGATACAGCAGCGCGGCGTCGTCGACAATAACCACCGGCCTCGACCGACGCTCGCGCAGCGCCGTGGCGAGGGCCAGGCGCCGCTCGGGAGAGAGCGTGGCGAAGTAGAGCACCACCACCGGCTTCTCCGAGGCGTCCTGAGCGATCCAGCCCAACAGCGTCGTCACCTCGGGACTGTTCCAGCACAAGAGCACCCGCAACTCGCTCCCAGTGGCCGAACCGAAAGCGGGCACCAGCGCCTTGCCCGTGCGCCTGACGCCGGTGAAGTCGACCCACCGGCGGTCCGCCCCACCGGGGAGTGCGGGGTTACGTGACGAGTCGGCCTCAATGCCGAGGATGCGCAGCGCTGGGGCGAGTGGGACCACCCACGAGTTTGAGCGCTCCTTGGTTGTCACGTCGTGCCACGCCTGAAGCCCGCGCTTGGCCACGTTGCGCTCTCCCGACGAGAGCCCCGCGAAGCTCACCCCAACGATGGCCCCGCCCGCACCGGCCGCGGCGATGTGGCGGGGGTCGAGGCCACCGGGGACGGCGGACGGCAGGGCCGGGAAGAACTCCGCCAGCGCGGTAGAGGTCTCGGCGAGCGCCGGCGGCTCGTCGCCGATCTCAGCCCGGGCGATCACGTCGCGTGCCGTTGCGAGGTCCCCCAGCTCCACCAGGTGGTCTATCTCTTCGGTGCGCTCGGCCACCCCGGGAACGGCCCGCTTGGCCGCGTACTCCTCGGTGAACGAGGCCAGCTCGAGGACCCGTCGCTCCGCGCAGCGCGCCGTCACGGCTGCCAACTCGCGCGCCACCGCGCCGAGGTCGGCGCGCAACGGCATCTCGGCCCGGTCCAGCACCACGGTGACATCGCGCCAGCTATCCTCATCGAGGAATCCCCGCCGTCTGGCGGTGTCGACCTCGGCCCGCACCAGCGCCGTCTCGGCCGCGGTCTTGGCGCGCGCCGCGGCCAAGCGCTCGTGGTGCAGAGCGCGCAAGACGTCGGCCTCGGCCGGCATCTTCGCGGCGACGCGCTCGATGATGGCGCCCGCGATGCCGAAGTCGCCGGCCGCACAGCGCACCTCGAAACCCTCCTCCCAGGTGCGCTCGGCCGCCCGCAGGACCGCATCCACGGAGACGGCGTCGGGGTCGACGACTTCGAGGTGGTCGTCGAGGCGAACCTCGGGGGCCTTCAACAGATCGCCGTTCAAGATGGCAGCCACGTCCGGTTCGGTCCCCGGCAGCGCCAATCCGTCCAGGAGGGAAAAGGCGGCTTCGAGCATCTTCTCCGCGCCGCCGGCCGCGCCACTCAGCACGTGGTCCTCACTCCGGCGCATGGCGCCGAGCGTGGAAAGGGCACGCTCGCGATTTGCACCCACAACGTCGCGCAGCTCCCCTAGCGGCGCTTGGCGCCAGTCGCCGGCCTGGCGCCCCACCACTTCGAGCCGCCCGGTGGCCTCCACCCAGGCGGCGGCCACGTCCGCGCATTCGGCCACGAGATCGACGAGCTGGCGCCGGGCCGGGCCCTCGAGGCGCTTCGATCCGTGGCCCCGCAGGCGCTGGTCGAGGTCATCGATCAGTGAGTCAACGCCGTGGCGGGCACGGAGGAAAAGAATGGCGGCCCCCACGGCGGCGCGCTGGCTTACGTCGTTGGCGGCGACCGGCCCCAAGAGCTGGGCCAGTACGCCGTCATGGCCGACGAGGCGCTGCCAGATGCGCGTGGCGCGCTGGAAGCGGATAGTGCGCGGCGTGCCGAGCTCGGCCGCCGCTGCCTCGACCGCCCCGCGGACCAGGGCCTCGACCTCGGCCACGCCCTGAGCGGCTGGCAGGAACTCGTCCGACAGCGTAAGACCACGCGTCGCGGCACGAGCCACCGCACCGGCGATTTCCCCCAGACCGGGCTGGGCGGCAAAGACCTCGCCCAAGTCCGATACGACACTCAGCATCCCCGAACGGGGGACGAGCAGCACGATGCGCATAGCTGCTACCAGCGCCAGCACCTGGGCCGCCCGGTCGCCTTCGAGGTCATGGCGCGACAACCGTGCGGCGATGGTGTTCAACTCGGTGATCACCGCGCCGGTGGGGGTGCGCAGAGCATCGGCCAGCGACGTGGCCCGCAGAGCGTCGACCCGTCCTTGGCAGCAACCGGCCGTCTGAGCCAGCCAGGCAGCGACGGCGAAGTGCGCGGCGCCAAGCAATGCGCCCAGCTCCTGGTCGACCATGCGTGACGCGTCGAATTCGTCAGGCTTGCCGAGTTGTGATGTCTCTGTTTCGGTCGTCGCGATCTGCTGTTCGTCGGCGGCAACTTGAGTCTCGTTGTCAACAGCGCGAACCTCGGGCACTTCGCATGGACCAGCCGTCGCCTCGTCGCCACCGACAGGGAGTTCGGCGGCCTCGGTCGCGTCATCCGGCGCTGCAGTACCGTCGGTTAGGGAGGCCGCGGGTTGTGGCACGCTTTCGTCGTCGTTTGGGATGACGGTGTCGAGAATGGGCCCGTCGGTGGGGGTTGCGCCAGGGTTTGGCTCCCCAGAGATCACGATGCGGCCCTGCGTGGCCGCGAGGATGACCGGGGCGACCTCGTCATCGAGGCTGGACCGCAGCTCTGCATCGAGGCTGAACACCATGTCGTCGTCGCTGCGCGCCGCGGCGCCCACGAGTTCGACGAAGCGGCCGAGCACGCGCGCCCGGGCGCGGTCCTCCTCCGACCACGGATCCGTCGTGCCCAGACGCGCGGCGTCGGTGACGAGCGCTTCGAGGGAAGCAGCGCAGAACGCCGGGCCGCTTGCGAGCGCCAGCGCGCGGAGCGCACCGAATAGTGCACCGTCGTCTTGTAGATCGGCCAGCGCGGCGTCGAGACGTGCCAGTGTGACCGGTGGCGGAACCTCGAGGTCGAACGCCTCGCGCGCGGCGTCGAATGCTCTGGTGACGTCGCGGAGGGTGTCCAGGTCGTCGTCGTCAGGCACGCGATCGCCACGCACGGCCTCGAGCACGGCGGCCGCCGCTTCGCGGGCGACGGCCAACGCCGCACGCACTTCGCCGACTAAGAGCGCGGCGTGCGTCATATCGGTGTGCATGCCGACGAGGGGTTGTTCGACGCTGCCTTCGTCATGGGGGTGAGTTCCGTGATCGGTGTCCGGCACGTCACCTCCGTCAAGGTGATGGCTGTCGTGCACGTCGTCCACGTCAGCACCTCCGTCATGGTTGGCTGGGTAGTCTTCCACCTCGTGTCGATCGTGCGCTGCTCCTTGAAGGTCATACGCGGCGTCGTCCCCGAGCGCGACGCGGGCTAAGAATCCCTCTTCAAGCACGGGTTGCTCGGCGTCGATCGCCGCCACGACCGCTTCGGCGAGAGGGCTCCAGCACCCGAGCGTCAGGCGTTCGTCAGTCAGGAGCGCCCTCAGTATGGGCGCCGCACAGAATGGCTGGCAGTCCCAGTGCCAGGCGAAACACAGTCGGACCAGCCCTTGGGGGTGGGCCTTGAGCAGGTCGTCGGTGAGCGAGCGCATCAGTGTGTCGGTGATGATGGGAGGCACGGCGCCGCTCTCAACCGACGCGCCGCGCAGGTAATCCGCCGCGTGTGATGCAACGTAGTGGCAGAACGGCTGGGTGAGGTGGTAAGCGGCCTTCATCTGGACACTAGGTGAGCTGCGCTTGAGATGTGTCGCCGCCTGAGTGCACAGCAGGTCCGGGAGCCGCCGTCCGGCCGCAGGGAGTCGGAGTGCCTCGAGACACTGCTGGCGGTCGCCTGGCTTCATGCGGACGAGTCCGACCCGCATGTCCTCGGCGTCGAGAGCGGCGACAGCATCCGCAACAAGATCGGTAACGGATGCCACCTCGTTGACCAGCCTCCCGAGCGCACGCATGTCTGGTGCTTTGGCTTCGGGCGTGCCGGGGTCGTCAGCTGTCGCGCTCATGGCGCTCCCCTTCTGTCGTCACATTGGTATTGCGTCAAGTCGTGCGGGGCCGCGTTGATCAGTGGCCACGGACGTGCTTCTGGACGAAGGTGTAGCCACGCGGGAGCTCGGCGGGGAGCCACCACGGCCGCCCGCACGCTTCCCACTCCGCCCGGTACTGCGCGGCACGCCACGGTGTTGCCTCGGGCGAGACGGTAAGGCGCCGCAGGTGCAGGCCCACCTCGTGTTCGCGTACGTAGCGGACCATGTGCCCCTGATAGGCGTTAAGCGTGTCGCGGTCCGCCACCCGGGTCCCGGGGCGCAAACGTGGCGACCACACATAGAAGTGGGCACCTCCCGGCCCGGCGTGCGGTTCCTCGGTAAGGACTCCTTCCTTGCACAGCGTGGCGACAACCACCTCGACAGCCCCGCGCGCGGCCGCCGAGGTCCCGGGGCCGTAGACGGCGAAGCTCAGCTGCGCCAGCGTGGCGCGGCGGTGGCCCTCGGCGTCGGCGCGGGCCTTGGTGCGAAAGACCTCGAGGATGAGATCACGCAATGTGCGCGCACGGGTGGTGACGAGCGGTGGGGTAAGGCCTGCGGCACGGGCATAGAGAACCTCGTCGCAGTCCCAGCGGAACATGGTGTCGCCGAGAACGAGGGGTTCCAGGCGTAGCCGGGCGGTGACGTCAACGACGGTGGTACCGCGCGTCCATATCACCTCGGCCCGCAGCCCGACGACGAACGGCCACACCCACGCCACGCCTATGAGCGCTGGCAACACGCCGTCGGTGTCTGTAGAAGGCGCGACCCAGTGGGTGCGCTCGGTTGGGCCCAGGTCGTAGTCCTCGGCGACGACACGCACCACCAGCTGCGACTGCCCACGGTCGACCAGCGTGACCCGCACCTCCTCGAGGAAGGCTGCGGGGAGCCGCAGCCGGCCCGTGTCGATGTCGGTGGCCGACAGCACCACCCGCGCCCCGAGGTCGGTAGGGGTCGTCTCGAAGGCCTCCGGGTCGGCTTCGAGGCGCCCCTCCTCGGGCGTCTCAGGCCACGACAGAGCCAGTCCGTTCGCCTCGGCGTAGCCAAGACCGAGAGCGAGGTCGGAAGGCAGCGAGCAGATGGGGTCAGGCCCGGACAGCAGCGCCTGGGCCCGCCACACGCCGCCGGCCTGCCACTCGTCGTCGAGGCGCAGGTGCACCGGCCCTGACGACGTCGCGAGCACGCCGTCGGGTGCAGCGCGCTCCAACCATTCCAAGGTGAAGGTTGACTGGTGACAGACGACTGTGGCCCAGTCGGGCCCATGCAGCTGGGCGTCATCGCCGAACTCCTCGGCCACCCGGGTGCTCAACCCCGCGTAGGCGACCGTCTCGCCGCGCGGCACAGAGGAGAGGCTGCGTGCCAGGTGCTCCATGTCCGCACCACCGAGGACGTCCTCGGTGTCGGCCACCCTCGCCTCATACGCGGCCTCGTCGAACAGGTACCCCCGCCAGGTCCGGCATCCCGGCGCGGTGGAGGCGATGTCCTCGATGGTGGCGAGCGACGAGACGAGCGTCTCGACGAGCACCGCATCGCTGCTCAGGGCGTCAGGCCCGAGACCCGCGCCGAAAACGCCTTGTCGCAGGGTCTGTGCATGGTGTTCCACCATCCAGTGGGCGAAGAAGGTGGCGTCGTCGAGCTCGGCGTCGTTGTGCTCGCGCTCGGTGCCCAACTCGCCCGGTGTCACGTCGTAAACCGCGTCGACGACGACGTGTCGGCGCAGGTCAATGCACTGGCGCCGCTCGGACTGGCGCTGCAGGTCGTGGGGGTTGGCTTCCAAGATGGCATCGAAGTCGATGACGAGCGCCTCGCGCACCACAGCGTGCCGGCGCCCGTCATCGTCGACAGACACCGCCGCCGGCGCACCCGACAACTCGGCGGGCACCCAGGCCCCTTCGAGGCCCTCCGCCCGGCCCTCCTTGTAGACGACCTCGCCCCAGAACTCGTCATGACCGGTAGCGCCGGGGCCCCCGAAGGGGACCTTCACGAAGGCCCCCACTGGCACCGCATCACAGCGGACGGCGTGGTGCACAACGGCCAGGTCGTCGATGGGCGCCTCGAGGTAGGTGCCGCTGTCGACGTCGAGCCCCCACACGAGCGCGTTCCACAACACAGCGCTGTGGAGGGGAAACTGCCGACGCGCCGCCAGTTCGGCAAAGAACGCCTCGAGCGCCGCGCGCTGCTCCGGCGCGAGCGCGCCGGGACCGGCGATGAGCTCAGGGAAGAAGAGCGCCCCCGGGGCAGGGGCGACGAGAGTCACGGCGCCACCCCACTCTGGGCAGTCGCAGCGGCCGCAGCTTGGCGAGCTGCCTGGCGAGCCGCTCGCGCGGCGTCGGCGTCGATGTGGGCCTGGAGTCGCCACAGCCCCCCACCAACCGGTGTGGCCACACGTTGCGCCTGCAGCCGAGCCAGCGACGCGTCCACCTCCGCCGGGCGGATCCCGGGGCTCGCCCCACGGTGCCGTGAGTAGAGCAACTGGGGCCAAAGGCGGCGCTGGCGCCGCCTTTGGCGGTCGAAGTAGCTGTCGTAACCGCGCAGCACGCGCCAAAGCATCTGTGGCATGAGCCCCCGGGGGTTGTCCCACAGCAGCGCCTGGACATGGCCGTCCAGAGTGCGCTCGGCCGCCGGCCTGCCTTGGGCGGTGGAGGACGCCGGGCGGGGGTTCTGGGTGCGAAACGCCCGCAACACGCGCGGCAACTGCTCACCGCGTTCTGCCACTTCGGCGTCGGCCCAACACGTCGAGCAGCGGCAGTTAGCCGCCGAGCACGTCCCCTCGGGCAGCGTGTCGGCGCGGAAGTAGCGTGCCAGCCCGGCGTTGGCGCAGTGGGCGGCATCCGCGTACCACTTGCGCAGCTAGGCCACCTCGAGCCTGGCGCGCGCCGCCTTCCCGCCGATGCGCGCAGCAAACTCCGCCGGGACCGCCCGTGCGACACCGCCGGAAGCTGCGTGCAGCACCAGACCTGTGAGCATGCAGCGCATCGGTGCCTGCGAGACGTCGAGGTAACCCATGGCGTGCATGTCGACCACGAGTCCCCAGGTGGCACCGGGCTCGTCGGCCAACTCGTCGTAACCGGGGAGGTTCGCATTGATGTGAGCGTGCAGGGCGGTGACCTCGACCGTCTTGAGGGTCCGGGTGCCGAGACTCAATACGGTGTTCACCAAGGCGGTCGGCTGGCCCGCTGGCGGCGGCAGCTCGCCGGGCAGGATCTTGATGCGGTCAGGGAAGTCCCCAAGGTCGGTTACGGCGCCCAGCCCGGCCAGGGTGGCCATGACCCGTGTCACCGCCAGACGATATTCGTCATGCATGGCAGTGGAGCGGGCCTGCGTGGCACTGACGCGCCCGGCGTCGAAGTCCGCGGCGAGGTGCGCCCCGGCCAGGTCAGCCGGGTCGACCACAACGTGCTCATCGACACCGGGGTCGCGGCCAAGGCCCATTACCGACTCTCCCATGCGCGCGAAGAGCGCAGGAGCGAGGTCCTGGGACGTCATCCACTGCACGAGACCGAAACCGCGCCGCGTGCCGAGGGCCAGGGTCACGTTGTGCGGGCCATCCGGGTCCACCGGCGCGCCCGAGCAATCACGTCCGGCCCGACCGAGCTGCTGGTAGAGCGCGGCGAGGTCCGTTGGCGGGGAGACAACGAACACGCAGCGCACGTCGGGACGGTCGATGCCGAGGCCGAAGGCCGAGGTGGCCACGACGATCATGGGGACGAAGTCGTCGTCGCTCCGGTGTGGCGCGTCCACGAAGTCGTTCACCACCGCCGCCTTCTCGGCCTCTGGTAGGCGTCCGTGGTAGCGCCGCACACGCGGCGCTCCGTCCGCGCCGAGGACGTCGCGCAATTGCGCCCACAGGGCGTCGACCTCCTTCACCGTGAGGCAATAGAAGATGGCGTGCTCGTCGATCACTCCCACGACGGCCTCGACGAGACCCGCGATGGCGACGGGCCCCTCGCGATCGGTCAGGGTGCGCCGGTACACCGCCAGCTCGGGGCGAAGCGGGTTGGCAGTGACGAAGGAAAAGCCCTGCTCGACATCGTCCTCGGGTTCCGTGGCCTGCAGCCCAAAGAGCCCAGCGCGCAGCCCCTCGCGCACCACCTGATTGGCGGTGGCGGTGAGCGCGGTAAAGGCGAGCCCCGGGTACTCGGCACGCAGCGTTGTGAGGAATCGCTCGGCACGCCGAAACGATGGCCGGAAGTCGTCACCCCACTGCACGGACGTGTGCGCCTCGTCCAGGGCAATGCGCCGCACGATGCCTGCTGCCACGCCCTGGCGGACGAGGTTTTGGAATTGGCGGGTGCAGAGCTTCTCCGGCGAGAGGTACACAATGAGGATCCCGTGGTCGTCTCGCCCGGAAAGCGCGTCGGCGACTTCGGCCTTGCCCAAGCGCGAGTTGGACTCGGTGAGCGGCGCAACGAGCGCCCGCACCGCGCCACCGATGGAGCGGTTCAGGTCCACAGCCTGGTTCTGCATGAGCGACACGAGCGGCGAGACCACGATGGTGACGCCGGGCAGGATCAGTGCAGGGAGCTGGAAAGCAAAGGACTTGCCATAGCCGGTGGGGAGCACTGCCAGCACATCGTCACCATCCGCGATCGACCGCAGCGCCTCCTCCTGCTTGGGCTTCAAAGCCAGCGGTCCGTCGTCGCCGCGTAGTAGTCCCCCGATGCGGCTACATCGGTCCAAGAATTCGGTCTGGAACACGGCCGCGCCTCGCGCGCGTAACTGTGTTTCGGTCTCGACGTCCATGGCCAGTTCTCGGATGGCGCGGGTCTCGGGGAGAAGGGTGTGGGTCTCAAGCGCCTCTGCGGTGCACAACTCGGCCACCCGCGCTGGGTCGATCACCCCGGCGCGACCGAAGAACTCCCAGATGCGCCGCCATCCCTCGGTCATGGTTACGACGTTCCCACCACCGCGTTCGCCGGTCTCGGGGTCGTGTCTGAGCAGACCCTCGTCCAAGGACCCGAGGAAGATTCGGCGGTAGCTCTGACGCAAGCGGGTGGGTCCGGCGAGTTTGCGGTCCGAGATGACAACTACGCCCCGGTGTGCCCGGGTGCGGATCAACCGCCCGACTGCCTGGCGAAGAGCAATGGCCGCCAGCGGGAGGTAGTAGGTCTCCGACGCCACCTGATCAGGGTCCTCGGCCCCAGCGTCCTCGGCCTCTTCGGCCACGAGTGCCCGGCGCGCGGCGATGATCGGGTCCGCGTAGGGGGCGAAGGGAAGCTTGTTGATCCAAACCAACCGCAGGCGCTGTGGGTCGTCGACATCAACCCCCTGCCACAGGCCCTTGGTCCCGACGACGATGCCCCCGCCAGTTTTGAAGTCGGACACAACCCGCTGGTTTCCAAGCACGATCG
>Ga0116217_10005141_pt1 | contig 11557 bp, 8 predicted proteins | sample Sb_taG_6_FD_89697 | JGI IMG/M metagenome (GOLD analysis project Ga0116217, IMG submission 89697) | Peat soil microbial communities from Weissenstadt, Germany - Sb_50d_4_PS metaG | ecosystem: Environmental > Terrestrial > Soil > Wetlands > Peat | place: Germany: Weissenstadt | collected 2010-09-21 | reverse complement strand
CCCGTTCGCAGCTGATCGTCACTTCGTCCGTTCGCAGGAGCCGTCACTTCAGGTCCGGCCAGGCCGGCGCGATCCAGCCCACATGGAAACCAAAGACGACGTCGATGTCACACGCGTCCTTAGTTCCGCGCTGATCCGGCGCATGTCCGATGACCAGATCAATCGGGTCATCGGCGAGCTCGAGTACATCGCGGAGGAGCGCGGCGATCGGGCCGGCGAGAGCGCTCACGCTCAAGCTGCAGCTCACATGGTCGCGGCCCTGGAGAGCAGGCGAGAGCGGCGCAACGGTGGCAGCGTCCCCCCACCGTCGCTCAACGGCGTTTCAGGGCACGGCCACGAGGAATGAGGGGGTGACCGTCGCCTCCTGGCGCGGTCGCCCTCAGTCCTGACCCTCGCGCCCGGCGAGGTTCGATTCGGATCAGAGGGGGATCCAGCTCGTCTCGACCCAGTTCGCTCGAGCCGGGTCGCTCGCCACCCGCAGGCGGATCGATCCCGACGCCGGGAGCTTGGTCCGGAACCTTCCGAGGTTGTCTGACTCGACGATCGTCGACGCGGCTTGATCCGCGCTCTGAAGCTCGATCCTCGCTCGCCCGGGTGGGGAAAGTTGTCCGAGCGCGATTCGGTCGGCGCCCTCGCCGTGGATCTCGACGTCGATCGTGAGCCGTCCCGCGCTGAAGCTCATCGAGCGCAGGGTCGCCCGAGCGCCACGCGCCCCCGCGAGTGCTTCGGCGTCGAGCGCGGAGTCGGCAAGGAGCTCTGCCAGCTCTGCGTCGAGGCGCCGCCAGCCGAGCGCCGCCTTGGCTGCCTGGGTGACGAGCGCCGGGACGGGGTCATCCGTCGCAAACAGCTCTCGCAGCTCGTCCACCAACTGTTCATGCTCGTCGTCGTGCCGGTTCATTCGTCCTCCTTAACTGAGTTGATCCACGCCAACTCCGGGCTGCGCCGGAGTTTCTCGAGGCAGCGGGCCCGCGTCGGACCGATCGCGCCGATGGGCATCCCGAGCGCCGCCCCGATTTCCTCATAGCTCGGAGGTTGGGGCGTCGACAGTACCCGTAGGAGCTCCCGGCAACGCTCACTGAGCTGTGCGAACGCGCGCCGCACTGCGTCACGCCGCTCGCCGGCGATTATCCGCGTGTCGACCGACTCCTCCAGCGGCGCCTCGAACACGCTGTCGTCGTCGACCTGGAGCTCGCGACCTCGCAGCCGGATGTGACGCAGGCACTCCCGACGCGCGGTGGTGGCCAGCCACGCTCCGAGCCGCTCCGGGTCCTTGATGCGGTCAAGGTTCTCCACCAGCCGCAGCCAGGTCGTCTGCGTGACGTCGGCCGCCGCGGTAGGCGGGAGACGGTGAGCCCGCGTTGTGGCCCACACCAGCCCCTCGAATCGGTCGACGAGAGCGCCCCAGGCAGCTTCGTCACCGGCGCGGGCGTCTCGTACGAGCTCCTGTAGTTCAGCCCCTCCGGTCAATGGCTCATCCGAGATGGAGGTGGGGAAGCGTAACCCCCGGAAACGGTGTCAGGGCGGAGTCCGTCAGCGGCGTCACGTCCACACCGGTATCGCCACTGACGAGGAGCTCCCACGCTTGCACCGGGAGGATCGCCTCGTCGCTCGCGGCGAGCAGCGATGCGATCGCCGCGGACACCTTCGGTGCGGCGAACGACGTGCCGTCCCATCTCGCCCAACCGATGAAGTTCTCTATATCCGTCGGGGGCTCCCCATCGATCGGCCCGTCCCAGTAGACGAACGTCGAGTAAACGTCCTCGCCCCGGGTGCAGCAATCGCACCAGCGTCCCCAATTCGAGAACCTCGCGCGCGCGTTGCCGCGCCGGTTGGTCGACGCGACGCCGATCACGTCAGGCAGCGCCGCCGGCCAGTAAGGGCTGGGTGACTCCTCGTTGCCCGCCGGAGCCACGACCGCGACACCCTTACGCGGTGCGTCGGGGCCGGTCAGTACCTGCATCGCGGCCGCGAACGGCAGCGATGGATAGTCATCGAGCGTCGGGAACGCGAAACCGCACTGGATCACATCGGCGTCGGAGTGCAGCAGCATGGCGTGCGCGATCGCTGCCTCTGTTTCATACAGCCCGGACTGCTCCGCCGGATCGGTTCCCTCGATCTCGATCTCCTGATTGCGCAGACCCACCACCGTGAGCTCGGCCTGCGGGCATACGTGTGCGATCAGCCCGGCGATGAAGGTGCCGTGACCGGCGATTCCGTCTAGCCGTCCGTCGCCGTCGGTGTCGACGCCATCGGGCCGGTCGGGTTGCCACGAAGGCGGAACGGTGGCGGTGTCGAGCCGTTGACCGTGGACCAGCGTGACCCGCTCATCGAGCATCGTGTGCGGCGTACCCGGAGGGTCGATGTAGATGTATCCGCTGTCGAGCACGGTGACCCTCGCGGCGAGGCGGTCGCCGAGCGGCTCGATGAACGGCCGGCGAGGCGGCGGCGGCGCGGCGTGCGGTGGTCCGGCGGGGCAGCCGCCGGCCGCGGGAGACAGGATCCCCACGTGATGTGGCGAGACCGCGGGCAGGACCAGCGCCGGACCCTTGCCGGTCTCGAACTTCTGATCTTCGGCGAGCACCCGTAGCCGCCGGGCCAGGTCGATCGAGTTCATGTCGAGATCGACCTTCGACTCGTTCACGCGCCAAACCTCGACATCGCCGAGCGGTCCGTGGTCCCCATCCTGGGCCGCTCCGCCCGCGGTTTTGCTCGAGCCGATGCTCGTCAGGGGCCCACAGTTGGTGGCGACCCCAGACAGCGCCTCATCAAGCCGCGATGTGGCGTGCCGCACCGACTTGCGCACAAGCAGCTCGTTCTTGACCGCAATCACGATGCTGTCGGCGCTTACGTCGTAGGTGAGGTTGGGGTCCCGGAGAACGCGCGCGGCGATCGGGCTCAGCGGACCGCTGTTCGACGGAAAGACCTGGTTTGGGCTCACTGCAGGTCCTCTCTGACGGTGCTATCGCGGTGTTCTGGACGGTTGAAGGTCCGCAATCGCTTCACGGACGACTTCAGTAGTGAAGATCCTATGAACATCTAGAGCGCCGTCGCCACCCCTTGATACATGCCCGGACCGGGAATCATCAGCCTCGATGAGAATCCGCTGCCGCTCGCGGAGTCCGCACTCGTGCTCGTCGAAGCCGACGCCGACGCCGCCGCGAGGCTCGCCGAACGGGCACTCGAGCTCGCGCGGTCGCAACGCGACGCCGAAGCCCAGGTGGCTGCGCTCCACGCGCTGAGCTACGCCCGCCACGAGCTCGGCGACCCGCGGGCGATCCGTGACATCCGCGCTGCGATCCGGATCGGCATGCGGCACGGTCTCACCCGCCGAACCGCGCTCGCCCGCCGGCGCCTCGCCATGGATCTCGCCGATCGCGGGAGGATCAAGGCGGCCCTCCGTGAGCTCGATACGGCACGGGCGTCGCTCGACCCGCACGAGCAGGCGCGATCGGAGGTCTTCCGGATCGGCGTGCTGTGGTACGCAGGGGATTCCACTGGGTCGCTGGCCGGCGCCGATCAGGCGCTAAGGACGCTGCGCCGGAAGCAGGACACGTTCTGGGAAGCGCAGCTGCTCCGAAACCGCGGCGGACTGCTCGCCGAGCGGGGCAACATCACCATGGCCGAGGCGGACCTCTCGCGAGCCCGCGATCTGTTCGAGAGCATCGGCGCCAAGTCCGCCACGTTCGTGATGGAGAGCGAGCTGGCGCGGATCGCGCATGCGCGCGGCGACCTGCCCGGCTGCCTGGCCCGACTCGACGCGATCGACGGAAGCGAGCTCTCGGTCCGGACCCGCGCCGTGCACGAGATCCTACGAGCGCGGACGCTCGCCACGGCGCATCTGTGGACCGAGGCGCTGGAAGCGCTCGAGCACGCCGAGGCGATCTGGAAGCGCTCCGCGCGAGACGACCACGAGGGGCGGCTCGAAGTGATCCGGCTGACGCTCCTGGCCGGCGATCCGGTCCGGGCTCGAGCGCTCGCCCTCCGCGCACAGCGATCGTTCGCCGCGCAAGGCCGTCACCTGCACGCAGCCCGCGCGTGCGGCTTTGCTCTGGCCGCCTCGGTCGCCGCCGGGCGAGTGACAAGATCCGCGCTACGCTCAGGGCGCCGCGCCGCGGCGATCCTGTCGGGTGCGGGCTGGCCACAGGAGGCGTTGCGGCTGCGCCTCACCATCGCTCGCGCCGCGATCGTGCTCGGCTCGATCAAGCTCGCGCGGCGCGAGCTCGCGGCCGCCTCACGGCTGCGCCGGCGAGCCGCTGTCGCCGACCGCGTCGAGACATGGCATGTGATGGCACTGATCCGCTTGGGCGAGGGTGACACCGCCGGTGCTCAGCAGGCGGCGCGCAACGGCCTGCAGTTGCTCGAGCAACACCGAGCCGCGCTCGGGGCCTCGGAGCTCCGCGCGACTGCTTCGGCGACCGGCACCGAACTGGCCCAGCTCGGACTCCGGATCGCCCTAGCGGGGGAACGTCCCGGCGCGCTGTTCGAATGGGCCGAGGCGCTCCGCGGAAACGCTCTTCGCCTCGCGCCGGTGACGCCGCCGAAATCCCCTGAGTTACGCGACGCGATGACCGAGCTGCGCCAGGTGAGTTCTGACATCAGCCGATCTGAGCGTGGCGGCCGCCCGACACGAACGCTCCTCGCCCAGCAGGCCCGGCTCGAGACGCAGGTCAGGGCGGCCTTCCGGCACTCGGCCGGCGACGTGCAGCCCTCGCGAGCCAGGCCGACACGAACGGAGATCGCCGAGATGCTGGGTGACCGCGTGCTCGCCGAGTTCGTGGAATTGGAAGGCCACATCACGGCTGTGACTCTGCACCACGGCCGCCTGACGCGGTACGACCTCGGACCGCTCTCGCCGTTGACCGAACAGCTCGAGTGGCTGCGATTTGCGCTCACACGCCTGGCCAACCTGCCCCGCCGCGCACCGCAACGACCGGCGATCCTCGACGGCGCCCGGGCATCGGCACAGGCGATCGACGAGCAGCTGCTGCGGCCGCTGGCGCACGACCTCGGCGAACGCGAGCTGATCATCGTGCCGACCGGCGCGCTGCACGACCTGCCGTGGTCGACGTTGCCTTCGCTGCGCGGAAGGCCGCTCGTGGTCTCGCCGTCGGCGGCGGCGTGGTGGGCGCTGCAGAAGCCGCGCCGGCGCCGGCGAAAGATCGTGCTCGTGGCCGGGCCTCGCCTCCGCCACGCCCACGCGGAGATCACGGCACTGACCAATCTGTATTGCGATCCGCTGACCCTGACCGGGCGTTCCGCAGCTGCAACGGACGTGCTGCGTGCGCTCGACGGCGCGACGGTCGCCCACCTCGCGTGTCATGGTCGCTTCCGGTCCGACAGCCCGCTGTTTTCCTCGCTCGAGCTGGCCGACGGTCCGCTGAGCGCTTATGAGCTGCAACAACTGCGCCGGGCCCCTGAGCTGATAGTGCTCTCCGCCTGTGACCTCGCCGTCTCCGACACCCACCCGGGCGATGAGCTGCTCGGCTTCGCTGCGGCGCTGCTCGACATGGGCGCCAGAACGATCATCGCGAGCGTCATGCCCGTGCCCGATGCACAGGCAAAACGATTGATGCTGGGTCTGCACCGTCGTCTGATCGGGGGCGCAACGCCGGCGGTCGCCCTGGCGGAGGCTCTAGCCGCCCTGCCCGCACGCGAGTCGGCCTCGAACGGTTGCGTCTGTCTCGGCGGCGGGTGACGAGCCGCGCTGGGGGTGTCGGATCACTGATACTCATGTGACGATGAGGCGGTGGCCAAGGCTGTGGTACGCGGGATAGTCGGTTGCAAAGGCTTCGTCAGGCGGGATCCGGCGCATGGTGAGAGAAGCTAGAAACGGCGCGCGATACCGACTCAGATCGAGGTGGCCCGAGGTGAACGCATCGAGCTGCAGTGGCGGATCGACGGTCGGCGGAACCTCGCCATATGGCGCGCCCGGCGCAAAGAGATAACTGACTAGTAGCGATGGATCAGCCAGCCCATCCGGGCGGAGCACCAGCGTGGCCTCGTCGGGGTCGTCGGTCCATCCCAGCCGACGGGACGGAACGGGAGTGAACCGCAGCCCGCTCTTGAACGTGAACAGCTCGGGTTGGCCGATGTGGCCGTACAGCGCGGGATCGCTGCCGAGCGAGACCATGCCGAAGCCGAGCCGACGAATGGTCTCGAAGACCGCCATGTACATGGGACGGACGACGTTGTGCCGGCGAGCGTCGCGCGCGAAGGAGGCAAACCGGATGACCACGGTCGAGACGTTTCGGTCGATGCGGCACAGGCAACAGCCGACGAGGCCTTCCGCGGCCCACGCCTCGACCGTGAAATAGTCACTGGCCTGCGCCAGGATCCCGTCTCGCTCGAGTCGCGCGAACGGGCTGGCGTGCTCCATCGTGTCGGTGTGGTCTTCGTAAAGCGAGAGGAACGCATCGAACGCAGCGGCGCTCACGGGCGAGGTAACCCTGAATTCGATGCCGCGCTCGGCGACGCCCCGCTGTGCCGCGCGGATGGTGGCCCGCTCCTTCCTCGACACACGGGCGAGGAAATCGGCTTCCGATGCCCCGACCGGCGCGAGCCACGTGATCCAGGCGGGGTGCATTCGGAACCCCGCTCGATGCAGCGCGGGCCAACACGAGCGGCCCGGATCGATCACCTTGACCACGTCGACCTGATCGCGCCAACTCGTCCAGTCAGTGGATACGGCCTCGTCGGGATCGGTCAGGCACCTGATCAGCCCGTCGCTGGTCTCGATGCGCATTCGCTGCTCCTCGCATTGCGGGTCAACACCGACAAGAGGTCGGCGTGGCGGGCGGTGATACAGGCGAGCCGGCATGTATCAGGCGAGGTTCTCCGCGCTCTGTCAGAGGTATGGAGCAACTTTCGACGGATGCGACGCATGTGCCTACGTCGTGGGCAATCGAGCAGCCTTTGCACTCAGGCGGACGAACGTACACACCGGCGCGGGGGTCGTGGCCGGCTGGACATGCACGGATGCTGAATGGGGGCAAGCGGTCAGGGGGGCGGTGGACGGTCCATTCATCGTCCAGCGCCGGGTACGGGCCGTCATCGAGCGCTTCCGTCCACGGACGGATCGGGGAGCCTCGATGACGTCGTACTCGATGGGGGCGTGTTCCTGACCGATGGGGGCTACGCCGGCGCCCGCGTCCGAGGGATGGATGCCCCGGACGCGGGCGCCGTCGGAATGACGGTCGGCGCCTCAATGGGTGCCCGCTTTCACACCGCGTAGTCGACGGCCGCGGAGGTTCGGTCCGGCCTGCGTCGCCGGCAGTCCCGCCGCTGGGCTGATTACGCCGAGGCGGTCGTCATCGTGCTTCGACCGAACCTCGGCGCGACACACGCAACGCCTCCTCCCCGCGCAACCGTCAAGCACGACCGGCTCGGGCTGTCGTGCGCCCGGCCGCGTGGCGCCGACGACAACAGGCGGGCGAGTGGCACACCTATCCGGCAAGGAGCAAGCGCGCCTCAAGCAAGTCGCCGCCGAACTCAACCACATATCCGATGTCGCTCTGAGCGGCCGATCTGTCCGCTGCATTGAGCCGATCTCCCCTGTCCGCCGCCCACGACGCCGGGTCGCCAGTCCGCGGAAAGCCCGGCTACAGGCCGGCGCCTTACGCCAGTCCTCGCCTCACCCGATCCCCTGACGGGCCAGCTGCAGCTCCGCACCGACGGTTGAGCGCTGGTTGTCGATCTGCAGCCGGCGCTCGAGGATCGGCACCGCCGCCTGCGGCTCGCCGCTGAGCCGCTCAGCGCGACCAAGATCGTAGAGCGCGTACGCATACGTCAGACAGGTCGTATTCGCCGGCTCGAGACACGCGCCGAGGGTCTCACCGGTGGCGAGCACCGCCCGCTCCAGCACCGGTACCGCGTCGCCGTACCGACCGGCCTCCAGCAGGTTGTGCCCCTGGGCTTCGAGCTCCGTAGCGAGGGCAGGCGACACCGGCACCGGCGGCGGATGCGTGGGCGTGCGGGTGGTACGCGGGCGCGCAGCGCTGGCCACGACCGCTACCCGTGGATGGTGTCGCTTCGCGACTGACACTGGTGCTCGACGACCACCTCCCTGCGACGAAATCGCGACGAACGAGGACACGAGCGCAATTCCGGCTAGCACCGCCGCCAGGGCCAGGACACGTCTCCTGGGGTTGACCCGGAATGGCTTCTTTGTGACCGGCGCTTCGTTCGTTCCCGTCGCCATCGCCGTACGCGCCGCGGTTGCGCGGCCTCGCCGCGTGGTGCGGTGGCGCTCGCCTCGGGTCTGCCTGCGGGTCGGCGGAGACAGCCAGCCCAGGACGCTGAGGACGAATCCTTCGAGGCTCGAGGCTCGGTGTAGGCGAACGCTGCTCCACGTGGATTCGGGCTCCGTCTCTGTCGGCACTCGCGGTTCGGCCGGGTCGGGCGTCGGGCGCCCGCCAGGCTCGTTTGCCGGATCGAGCCGCACACCGACGACCCCACGCCCCGCGCCGACGCAGCGCTCGATCGCGACCCCGGCCAGTTCCAACTCGGACACCACGCTGGCTGGGAGGTCGATGCCGGCTTCACGCAACTCGGCATAGCTGACTGGGGCGCCAGCGGCGCGACGTAGAGCATCGAGCACCAGCGCCTGCTGATGATCGCGTACCTCAAGGGCGATTTCCGACGGAGGGACTTCACCGCCCACCTCCCGAGGTCGACCGGGCGTGCGGTGCGAGAAGAACTTGCTGCCCAAGACCCAACCTCCTGGCGTGTCCGACTTAGGCTATCCGAATTATCCGCCCCCGCCCCTGGCGCTCCGTAAGAATTCCGACGACACCCGCGCTGAATCCAGGTCGCGCCGGTGTGATCAGCCCTTTTGGCCCTCGATCGCACCCCGCACTGCGACTACAGCCTGGCAATCGTAGGGCGCTGCGCGTCGACCTCGCGGCGGCGAACCGTCTCGCAGCAGCGGCCCGCCGGCGCCCGCCAACCACAGCCCGATGGGACGGCGCCAACCACAGCCCGATGGGACGGCCGGCGGGATGGACTCCCTCACTCACTCGCTCAGCCGATCATCGCCGACGCCGTCCTACCTCCCGCCCCCCCCGGGGGGTAGGACGGCGCGACCCCATTCGGGATCGCGTCAGCTTCGGATGGCTGGCAGGCGCCGCACGGGAGGAGGCCGCCTGCGTCCGGCGAAACTGATCCGATTCCCCGCCTGGCCTCCATCGTCTACGTCGTGATCGGCGTGATCGTGGCCTCCCAGCACAGCTACTACGCCCACCTGGGCAGCCTGTCCCAGGTGCTCTCGGCGGTGGTCGCAACGGCCCCACGGCACGCTTCCCGAGCGAGGCCGGTGGGCTGATCCTCGGGGCACCGCGCGGGCGGCGCTCGCTGGACGTTGCCGAGGCGCAGGGGCGACGGTGGAGCCCGTCGGCCGCGAGTTCCGATTCGATCGTGTCGCTTGCGGCGCGGGCTTGTGCGAGAGCGGGTTCGACCGGCGGACAGATGGCTTGGAGCTGGCCAGCAGCGCGAGAGTGGGCGGACCGGCAGTCCCCGTGACCGGCAAGCCGTGCTTGCGTTGGAACCGCCTTACTGCTCCTCGGGTGAGCACGCCGTAACGGCCATCGATCGGACCCGGCGAATCGCCGGCAGACGCCAGGCGCCGTTGCAGCGAACGCACCACGCTCTCCCCGCCGGGTTGATCGCCCGCCCCCGGGCCCAGGATGGGCACTGGCTCATCGAGCGCGGCCCACGTCCGCGAACCCACGACACCGTCCACCCGCAGGCCGTGCGCCGCTTGGAACGCAACCACCGCCTGTCGCGTACGCGGTCCAAAGAGTCCGTCAATGGCCCCGGACGGATAGCCCCCAGCCCCAAGATCACGCTGCAGGACTCGCACAAGCGCGGAACCGCTAGGGCTGCTGTAGCCGCTCCCCAACGCCAGCACTGAGTGGTCGAGGCGGGCATGGGCGGCGCGCGCTGGTGCCCCGCTAGCCCGGGTGGCGGCCGAAGCCGTCGGCTGCGCGGGACCGGTCCCCGCTCCGAGCGCCGTCGCCGGGAAGCCGAGAGCGAGCACGCTGATCGCGAGCGTCCGCCACGCCGCAGTTCTCGACTTCTTCGGGAGGCGGAAGCCACCCGGTATGACCTGCGGCGTTGCTGAGTCCTCGTTCGTTGCTGCAGCCGCGGTCGCCGACCCACGCTCGGGGAGCGGACGTGACTGAGCGTTGAACGGCTGTGTCGCGACGGGGTCTGTCGCGACAGAGTTCGTCGCGCTCAGCGGTGTCGCGACGGGCTGTGTCGCGGGCAGTCTTGTGACGGACGGCTCCGTCGCGGCGAACTCTGTCGCGGGCGCCGGCATCGCGACGGGCGGCGCCGCGGTTGACGGCGTCGCCTGGGGCTGCAGCGAGGGAGCCCGCCGTCCAGAGAGCTGCGTCGCCACCGGAGTCCCCGCACGCGGGTCGGCGAGTGAGGGATCCGACGGGGCCGTCGTCATGGTCGTCGCCAAGCGGACGGTTGCGCTGGTCGGCGCGCCCGCCGAGTGCCCGCCGACAGCGAGCGGGATGACTCCGACATCAACGCGGGTAGAGCGCCTGGCGGGCGTTGGCGACGCGGCCTCTGCCGGCTCCGTGGATGTGGTGACCGGTCCGAGCTGCTGGCCAGGCGTCGCCGAGGCGCTCTCCGGGGGGCCACTCGTGGGACCCAACAACCCGCCAGGCGTTGTGGCGTTGCGCAGTGCCCGGGAGTTCCGATTGGAATCGACGGCTGTTCTCGTTCCATTCACGCGACTCCGTGGTCCGGTCTCCGACGCAGAGCTTGTGCCGACCGGTACCAGAGAAGCCGAGGCTCCGTTTGACTCAGCAGTGGAGGCCATCGTCCAGGCCAGCGCCGCATTCACATACACGCGGGAGGCCAACGCACTGACCGTCGCCATCAGGCCGAAAAACTGAAGCGGTGAATGATTCGCGTGCATAACGAGTTGCTCTCGATCCCACCCCGGGTCGAGGAGAACAACAAACCAATTGACCCCCAAAGCCAGCGTCGAACCTAATGACTAATCGGTGTCTCAGCAAGTCTTGTGGTGAAATTTTTTGTGGAATTTGCGACTTTTTCTGCGACGCCATGCATTGAAAATCCACTTGAAAACTGATAGGCGCGACATGTCGCGACAGCTCCGGAGGCAGGTTTGAAGGTGCACGGGTCGCACTCGAGCTTGGCAAGACAGGTGGGTCGAAATTGGGAGCATTTGGACTCGTCGCTCGAGGCCGGAGAGCCTTGCGCGCTACCGTCACACGACGGGTGAGTGGCGAGCGCGCCTGCTCAGCGCGCGCCGGTGCCCATCGCCGACGAGCAGGTCGCCAAAAGCGGCGCCGGGCTAGGGGGAGGTTTTGGTGGTCTCACTCACCGAGTCTCACGCTCGCTGTACACCTGGTCGACTCCGATCGGTTCGGATCGACGCGGTCACCGAGCGCAGAATGACGCGGTCGACCGACGTCGCCCGTCGATTCGATGAGGTGGTGCTGTCAACGATCACAGAAATTCCCCAGTTGTGATCATCGGAATTCCCCACTCTGGGGAGGCTGGTTGAGGCCGGCGCGGAGCT
>Ga0116217_10005138_pt1 | contig 11557 bp, 9 predicted proteins | sample Sb_taG_6_FD_89697 | JGI IMG/M metagenome (GOLD analysis project Ga0116217, IMG submission 89697) | Peat soil microbial communities from Weissenstadt, Germany - Sb_50d_4_PS metaG | ecosystem: Environmental > Terrestrial > Soil > Wetlands > Peat | place: Germany: Weissenstadt | collected 2010-09-21 | reverse complement strand
CGAGACGAATCCGACGTACGCGAACCTGTTCGGGCGGATCGAGCACCAGGGGGTGCTCGGCGGCGGGTTCGTGACCGACCACCGAATGCTCCGACCGGGCGCCGTTCATCGGGCCAACGGCGGGTACCTGATCTTGCCCGCGGCGGAGGTGCTCGCCCAACCGTTGGTGTGGCTGAAGCTGAAGGAGATCCTGCGCTCGGGCCAGATCCGGCTCGAGAACCTGGCCGAGCAATACGCCCTGTTCCCGATGGCGACGCTCACGCCCGAGCGGATCGCACTCGACCTCAAGGTGGTGCTGGTGGGATCCCCGGCGCTGTACGAGCTTGCATACATGCTCGACGAGGACGTGCGCAAGCTGTTTCGCGTCAAGGCGGAGTTCGACTGGCGCGTCGCCTGGGATGACGCGGGCGTGCGCAGCTACGCGTCGTTCCTGAGCTCGCAGGTGCTCGAGGCGGGGCTGCGTCACTTCGACACCGCGGCGGTGGCACGCATGATCGAACACGGCGGCCGCCTCGCCGAGAGCCAGGAGTGGCTCTCCACGCGGTTCGTCGAGGTCGCCGGGCTGGCGGCCGAGGCCAGCCACTGGGCTTCTGCGGACGGGAGCAAGCTCGTGCGCTCCGAGCATGTCGAGCGGGCGATCGAGCAGAAGACGAGGCGGTCGAATCTGATCGAGCGCCGCCTGCTGGACATGGTCGCCGAGGGAACCTTGATGCTCGACTTCGACGGCGAGCGCGTGGGCCAGGTCAACGGACTGGCGGTTCTCGACCTGGGTGACTACTCGTTCGGCCGGCCCGTTCGGATCACGGCCAGCGCCGGCCCGGGGCGCGGCGCGCTGGTCTCGATCGAACGCGAGACCGAGCTGAGCGGCCATATCCACGACAAAGGGTTCCTGATCCTGAGCGGCTATCTGCGCGGCCGCTACGGCGGAGAGCGCCGGATCGCCCTGGCCGCAAACCTCACCTTCGAGCAGTCATACGAGCAGATCGACGGCGATTCCGCCGCCAGCGCCGAGCTCTACGCGCTCCTTTCCGAGCTCGCGGGTGTCCCGCTCAGGCAGGACATTGCGGTGACCGGCTCGGTCAATCAGCATGGCGAGCTGCAGGCGATCGGTGGCGTCAACGAGAAGATCGAGGGCTTCCATCGCGCTTGCTCGCTCGCGGAGCTCACCGGAGGCCAGGGCGTGATCATCCCGGAGGCGAACGTGCAACATCTGATGCTCTCCGGGGAGGTCGTGGACGCCGCACGCGCGGGGCGCTTTCATGTCTGGAGTGCCCGCACCGTGGATGACGGGATCGAGCTGCTCACCGGCCTCAAGGCCGGGCGGCGGGGTCCGGACGGGCTCTTCCCGGAGGGCTCGCTACATGCGCGCGTGGAGAATCGCCTCGAGCGATGGGCGCGCATCGCGGAGGAGCAGCCCAGCATCGAGAGCTCAGACGGCCGGCCCGGACATCCTGTCCCAGCCCCCTGAGCTCTGGTCGTCCGTGACTGTTACTGACGCGCGTGTGGTTTTCGCCGATGCCGCGTGCGTCCAACCGAGCTAGCGTCGTGGTTGGGCAACTCAGGAAAGGAGATGTGCGATGAGAACTGAGGATGCCTCAACCACCCCGACGACCACCCGGGCCGAGGCGATCGTCGACTTTCTCGAGGGCGAGGGCGTGGATTACGAGTTGATCGAGCACGAGCCCACCATGAGCGCCGCGGCCGAGGCGCGCACCATGCACCAGTCGCCGGAGCAGGTCGCCAAGACGATCGTTCTCCATGACGGCAGCGTGTACGTGATCGCGGCGATTCCCGCCTGCGAGCGGCTCGACATGCACAAGCTCCGCGAAGTGCTCGGCGCCACTCGTCGGCTGCAGCTCGCCGGCGAGGATGAGATCGCGCGCGAATTTCCGACCTTGGAGGTCGGCGCGTTGCCACCCTTCGGGCCGATGGTGCCGGCGGCCGAGGTGATCGACTCGGCGCTGCTCGAGCAGGCGCGGATCCTCTGCCCGGCCGGCGATCACCGGCACTCGGTGCTGGTTGATCCCCAGGATGTCGTGCGGATCACCGGCGCGAGCACCGCTTACATCTGCCAGGACTAGTGGTTACACGCCCACGCGGATGCGCCAGGCCCGGGCTCGGCCGTCTGCGGGAAAGCCGCACTGAGCAATACGGGCAAGCCCACCGCGTGAGGCGCGCATATCCCCGATGGCGGGGGCCCAGCGCGATGGAAGACTCGACCGCAGCCGAACTACCGAGGAGAGAGTGATGACCGCCGAAGTCCTGACATCGATACGTGAACTCGACACTCGCGTGACCGACGGCGTCCAGGTTCGGCTGCTGTGGTGTGAGCATGATGGAACGCTGTGGGTGACGGCGGTCAACACCAAGACCGGCGACGCATTTCACGTGGAGGTGCGCGATGGGGAGCGTCCGCTCGACGTGTTCCATCATCCGTACGCATACGCCGCGCATCACGGCATCGAGACCTCCGCGCGCGTCGTCCCCGAGTCGGAAGCGTCGATGGCAGCGTAGGCGAGGTCGCCGGCCTCGCCGGCAGCCCTCGCCGAGCCGGCGTCCAGCGCCGATCCGTATTGCACCACAGTCGCACCCGAGCGATCTGCCGATGCCGGGAGCGAAGACGCGCGCGATGATGAATAAGTGTCGACCGCAAGGCTCCATCTTGAGGTTTGGAGGCGATGCTGAACTCTGTGCTCAACTTCCTGGTTGACAAGCCGCTGGCAATTCTCGGCATCATCGTCGGCGCGGTGATCCTCGGCAAGATTGCGCGCCGGGGCGTGAAGTTGCTCGTCAGGCGGCTCGGGCGGCGCCGTGCCAGTCACGGCCCGGGCGTCCTTCGCCGCCACACCCCTCCGTCGCTGCTCGACACCGGCGAGATGGTGAGCACGCGTGCCGTCCAGCGAATCGAGGCACTGGCGGTTGCGCTCGCGGGGGCGGCCACGTTCGTCGTGTGGCTCGTCGCGATCATCGCGAGCGTGGACGTGCTCGGGGTCCGGATCGAGCCGCTCCTGACCGGCGCAGGGCTGATCGGCGTGGCACTCGGGTTCGGCGCACAGTCGCTGATCAGGGACTTCCTGGCCGGCGTGTTCATCCTGGTCGAGGATCAGTTCGGCGTCGGCGACTGGGTCGACCTTGGCGAGGTCACGGGCTCGGTCGAGGCCGTCACGCTCCGGGCGACGCGAATCCGTTCGGTCGACGGCACTGTGTGGCATGTCCCCAACGGGCAGATCCAGCGGGCCGGAAACATGTCCCAGCACTGGTCGCGCGCGCTGCTCGACATCCAGATCGCGCTCGACTCAGACATCGATCGCGCGCGCGACGCGATCAAGCGGGTGGCGGACGAGATCTGGCACGAGGACCGCGCGATCATCGAGGAGCCCGAGGTGTGGGGCGTGCAGAGCCTCGGCCCCGCCGGGATCACGATCCGGCTGGTGGCAAAGACCAAGCCGCTCGAGCAGTGGCGGATCACGCGGGTGATGCGCGAACGGATCAAGGCCGAGCTCGATCGGGAGGGGATCGAGGTCCCGCCGCCGGCACCCTGGAACCCGCCTGAACCGGCGGGCTCAGCGCGCGCGCTCACCCGGTGAGGAGTCCGCAGCGGCGCCCCGGTGTGCTCCCCTGGTCGTTCATGCCCGACAGCGCGACGCCGTCGACGAAGGCCTCGCCCGAGGTCGGGCGGTCGAGTCCGGCGAGGATGTGCAGCAGCGTCGACTTGCCCGAACCCGACGGTCCCATCACGGCGACCAGCTCGCCGCGCGCAACCGACAGCGAGACGCCGCGGAGCAGCGGATGGCCCGGCGACGGCGGGCTCAGACGACGTCGCGTACGTCCTCGCGCACTCGGTCGACGGGCTGGTCGGGCATGGCGACAGAGTCTCGCCGGGCGCGGCGCGACTCATCGGTGCGCGTCCGCGGGTGCGAAGGGATAACTACCGAACGGCGAGTCCTCCGGGTCGGCTCGCGGCGCCAGGACCGTAGCTATCGCTCGCGGCCTGCGCACCGGTACGGATGCCACGCGCAGCAGAAGGTGCGACGGTGACATCGCGGTAGGACAACACCGAAGATCGCCGGCAGGAAAGGAAGCTGATTCGTGGCCGCTAGCAACGTCGCGACGCCGCTGGCTCCGAGACACGGTCGTCACACGCCACGCCGGGACCGGTCCCGGGTCACACGCCGAGCCACCGGGGTGCTCGTCGCGGCAGTGGCGGTCGCGGTGGCGGTCGCCTCGCTGGTGATCGTGCTCACTCCCGCCGCGCAGCGACCTCCGGCACGGCCGACCCCCCAACTCGTTGTCACCCCGCGGTCCGGGCCACTCACGCCGCTCCGGGCCGAGCTGACGCTCCCGGCCGGCGTCGCCTGGACCCCCGTTCCGCCATCCTTCCTCGGAATCTCGACCGAGTACCGGGCACTGCCCGACTGGACGCGCCGGATCCCGGTGGAGAGCCGGGTTCTTTCGCTTCTCCACGTTCCGGGGGACCCACCGCTGGTGCTGCGCATCGGCGGCGACTCCTCGAGCGAGGCGCTATGGGAGCCGAATTTGCGCGCGGTCCCGGATTGGGCGGTAGCGCTCACGCCGGCATGGCTGGCGAGCACGCGCGCGCTCGTGCAGGCCTCGGGGGCGAGGCTGATCCTCGACCTCAATCTGCTGACGGCGTCGCCCGCCGCCAGCGCCGAGTGGGCGCCAGCCGCCGAGGCGGCGCTGCCGGCGGGAAGCATCGCCGGCTTCGAGATCGGCAACGAGCCCGACCTGTACAACCGCCAGCACTGGCTGGCAATCGTTTCCGGGACAAGCCTCGGCGCCCTCGATCTCCCGGCTTCCCTCTCCGCCGGCGACTACGCGCGTGACTTCCGCGCATTTGCACGAGCGCTGGCCATCAGCGCGCCGGGCGTGGCACTACTTGGACCCGCGATCGCCAATCCGTCGCGCCACATCCAGTGGACCCAGGCACTGCTCACCGGACCCCATCCCGGCCTCAAGGTGGTCACCGCGCATCGGTATCCGTATTCCGCGTGCGCGGCGCCCGGCTCGGCCGGTTATCCGACGATCGGCCGGCTGCTGAGCGAGGCGGCGACGGCGGGCATGGCAAAGTCGATCGAGGCCACCGTCCGCCTGGCCCACCGGGCGGGGTTGGCGTTTCGCCTCACCGAGCTCAACTCCGTGAGCTGTGGCGGTCGACCCGGCGTGAGCGACACGTTCGCCACGGCTCCGTGGGCGCCCGACGCGCTGTTCGAGCTGCTCCGGACCGGAGCCGATGCGGTCGACGTCCACGTCCGGCCCGGCACGGTGAACGCCGCGTTCTCGCTCACCAGTCGCGGTCTGTCCGCCAGGCCCCTGCTCTACGGCCTGACCCTGTTCGCGAGGACGCTGGCCCCGCACTCGCAGGTCGCGCTGGTCCGCGTTCAGGGCAGCCACTCGCTGCTGCTGAAGGCCTGGGCGGTCCGGCTCAGGTCCGGCGCGATGCATGTGCTGCTGATCAACAAGGGCGCACGAGCGGTCAGAGCCTCTCTGCGCCTCCCGGGCTATGGAGCGGCGTCTGTCGAGCGCCTGAGCGCGCCGTCGGTGAGCTCGCGCACGGGCACGACCCTCGATGGCCAGTATCTGAGCGTCGACGGTCGGTGGCTGGGCTCGCCGTCGACCAGGCGAATCTTCCCGGGCGTCGCAGGCTACGAGGTGACGGTGCCGCGGTTCGCCGCCGCGCTGCTGGAAGCATCCGCGGTCCAGAGGGCAACTGGGGGAGCTCCCCTCTAAGGTCGATCGCGGCGAGCCGCCGCCGGGTCCGCGAGCGCGACGATCTGCAGGTCGACGTCGGGCAGGGCGCTCATCAGCTCGAGCGGGAGGCGGCGGTGCGTGAGCTGCCCCAGGTGCGTCCTTCGCCGGGGCCGGCCGATGACCAGGTAGGTGGCGCCGCGCTCTTGCGCCACCTCGGCGGTGGCACCGACGAGGTCCTCGCCCTGGCGCACGATGAGCGTGCCACCGAGCGTGCCGACGAGCCGGCTGAGCGCCTCGACCTCCTCGTCGCCGGCGGCGGCACCGGTTTGCACCCAGAGCACGTCGAACGGGGCGTGGAGACGCTCCGCGGTGCGGAACGCGTGGTAGACGGTCGGGCGCATCCAAGGGTCTGGCGTGGTCAGCGCCAGCACCCGCGCGGGAGCCTCGGCAGGTCGATGCGTGGCGAGCAGGACTGGACGTGGCGCGGGCTCGGCGGCAGCCGCGCTCCGCTGCTCGCCCACGGGTGCCGTCTCGGCCTCGTGGGCAACCTCGAGCAGCGAGATCTCGCGCAGCGTCGCGAGCGTGTCGGGCCGGAAGAACGCGCGCTCCGCGACCTCGGCCGATCGATCGACGTACACCTTCCCCGCTTTCAGTCGCTCGATCAGCAACGCGGGCGTGACGTCCACCAGCACCACGCCATCCGCGGCGTGCAGGACTCGATCCGGAAGCGTCTCTCTCACCGGGATGCCCGTGGCCTTGCCAATCTGCCCGGCCAGCGACTCGACGTGCTGCACGTTGACCGTCGAGTACACGTCGATCCCCGAATCCAGGACCTGGTCGACGTCCTGGTGGCGTTTTGAGTTCTCGCAGCCCGGGACGTTGGTGTGGGCCAGCTCGTCGATCAGGCACAGCTCCGGCCGCCGCCGCAGGATCGCCGGGAGGTCCATCTCCTCGAGCACCGCTCCCCGGTGCTCCAGGCGCCGTCGCGGCACCGTCTCCAGTCCCTCAGCCTGCGAAAGCGTCTCGGCGCGGCCGTGTGACTCGAGATAGCCGATCACCACGTCTCGGCCGCGATCCTTCTCCTCATGCGCCTCCTCGAGCATCTGGTACGTCTTGCCGACGCCCGGGGCCATGCCCAGGAAGATCTTGTGCGCCCCGCGTGGAGCCATGGCCTCACGATGACACGCTTGGCGGGTGGTATGTTCGCCCGGTGGACCGTGATGACGCGCGCCGGCTCGCGAACGCGTTGCGGGACGAGCTCTGGTCGACTGCCAGCGATGAGCTCCTGCAACGGCTCGGCGAACGCGGCGGGATGAACGTCGGGCTGAACCCGCCTGACGAGGTCGAGGACGAGGAGCTCGTCGAGACGGTTTGGCGAGCGGTTCAGGCCGCCGGACTAGCCGACCGGCCGTAGCGACGCCGATCAGGTCTTAGGTTGCCGGCGGAGCGCGGCGTCAGACGCCCGATGGACCTGCTTGTGCCTGACTCGCGCTTGTTCGCCTTGGGCGCGTAGCGCGCCGGCCTCGCTCCTGGTCTCGGTGGCGGCGAGGCGTGCCAGCCCGGATAGGATCCGGTCGGCCTCACGGCGCGTGGCAGGGTCGGCCTCGTCGCGCATGACTTCCCTGAGCGCGCCTGCCAGCAGCTCGAATGGGCCGTGGCCGCGCGCAGCCGCCGCCGCGGCGGCGCGCGCGACCGCCGCCTCGCGGATGTATTGGGAGGCGCTGATGCCGACGTATTCCGCCTCGCTCTCCAGCAGGCGCCCAAGGTCCGGCCCGAAGCGAACGGTGGTGACCTTCATAGCCGGGCGCGGGCCGGAGTCCATGACGGCAAATCTCAACGCGAATTGCGAATCCGCAATATGCCGAGTGGTACGGTATGTCGCGCGCGCACTAGGCCACAGCGCAAGACCCCCCAGGGCGACGGACACAGAGGTCTGTTCGCGCGGCGCATCGCACATCGCCATGACCTCAGACAGCCGCCGAGATTCGTTGATACAGCGCGCCGCGGAGTCGCTCAGAGGCTCCGAGCGTGCGGAGCGGCTCGGGACCGCTCTCGCGGACCTGGCGCGCGAGCTGGCAGGCGCGCGGCGGCAGATCGCGGCGCTCAAACGCGAGAACGCGGCGCTGAGGGCGCAGCTTGGAGCCGAGGGCGTTGCGCCTCCTCACCGCGCTCCGCCGCCGAATCGCATCCGACCGAGGGTGGGGATCGGTGGCGGTCGAGGTGGATGAACGCGAGCGCCCGTCGGTTGCCGGGGCGCTTGGGGTGCTCGATCTCGCCCACGGGGTGCTGGCCGATCTCGATCTGGATGTGGTGCTCGAGCGAGTCATCGAGGCGGCTCGGGACCTGACCGGCGCACGGTATGCGGCGCTCGGAGTCCTCGACCGCTCCCGCAGCGGACTCGAGCGATTCATCACCGTCGGCATCGATGACCCGACACACCAATCGATTGGAGCGCTGCCGCGCGGCCGTGGGGTGCTGGGCGAGCTGATCAGCGATCCGCGACCGTTGCGTCTGGTGGATGTCGGGGCTCACCCGCGCTCGTACGGTTTCCCGCCGGGTCATCCCGCGATGGCCGGCTTCCTCGGGGTTCCCGTGCTGGTGGCAGGGAAGCCGTTCGGAAACCTGTATCTGACCGAGAAGTCAGGTGCTGAGGAGTTCACCGAGGAGGACGAGCGGGCCGTGGTGCGGCTGGCTGACCTGGCCGGGGTGGCGATCGATCATGCCCAACGCTACGGTGACGTAGAGGCGCGTCGCGCGGAACTCGCGCGCACGGTGGAGGCCCTCGATGCCACGGTGCAGATCGCCCGTGCGGTCGGCGGCGAGACGAACCTCGACGCGGTGCTACAGCTGGTAGCCAAGCGCGGGCGGGCGCTGGTATCGGCTCGAGCGCTGGTAATCGAGCAGCAACAGGGCGCAGAGATCGTGGTGGTGGCCGGGGCGGGCGAACTGCCAAGCGGATTGGTCGGACGGACCGTCGATCCGCACGAGAGCGTCGCGAGCGCTGCGCTCCGGTCCCTGTACACGCTGCGGTTGGAGGACGAGCCCAACCTGGCGCGGTTCAACCGCCATGGGCTCGGCCGGCTTGGCGTCCGAGCCGATGCGGGGCTGGTCGTTCCGCTCGTGTTCCACGGCCGAGGGTACGGGGTCCTGATCGCGGTCGACCCACTGCAGGACGGCCCGGTCTCCACCGCCGATGACCAGCGGCTGCTGGAGGCGTTCGCGGTGAGCGCGGCGACGGCCGTCGCGACCGCCGAGTCCGTCGAGGCCGACCGGCGGAGGCTGAGACTTGCCGCGGCCGAGCAGGAACGGGCGCGGTGGGCTCGCGAACTGCACGATGAAACCCTTCAGAGCCTCGCCTCGGTGCGACTCGGCCTCGCCGCCCAGCTGAAACGGCCCGAGCTCGAGACTGCGATCGAGGCGATCCGCGACGCCGCCGGACAGCTGGAGATCCAGATGGGCAATCTTCGCTCGCTGATCACGGATCTTCGACCCGCCGCACTGGATGACATGGGCGCCGAGCAGGCGATCGAGGATCTCGCCGAGCGCGCGCGCGATCGCGGGCTCGAGGTCGAGCTAACGATCGATCTGGCGTACGAGCACGGGCGCCAGCAGGATCGGCACCCCAGCGAGCTCGAAATGGCGATGTACCGCATCGTCCAGGAAGCCCTCGGGAACTCGATCAAGCACGGCAACGCTCGACGCGTGGCCGTCGAAATCGATGGGGATCACACCACCGTTCGGGTGACCGTCCACGACGACGGTGACGGCTTTGACCCCACCACCAAGACGCGCGGGTACGGGCTGCTCGGGATCCAGGCCCGAGCCGAGCTCCTCGGCGGAACGCTCGGGATCGAGTCCGCGCCGACGCAGGGCACCACGGTGAGAGCCGAGCTCCCGGCGCGGCACCAGCGCCACGCGCAAGCCGGATGACGGCCGGTAATTCCCCGGCAGCGTTGAACAGCTGCTAAGGCTGCGCGAGTCGCGGGCTTCGGTAGACGTGGCCCTGCGCGGCTTGCCGCACGGCCTTGGCCAGCTCGTCGTCGGCGCAGTCTTTCAACACGAATCCGAGCGCCCCCGCCTTGAACGCATGCTCGGCGAACATCTCACTGCGGTGCATCGTGACCACCACTATCCCGGTGCGGGGGGACTGCGCTCGCATCCGGGCTATCCGGTTAGCGCCGGACCCATCCGGCATACGCAGATCGAGGACGAGCACATCCGGGCGGTGCGAGGCGACCTGACGAGCGGCGGCCTCTGCATCGCTCGCCTCGGCGACCACCTCCAAATCATCCTCGTGCTCGAGCAGGCTCCTCAACGCGCGGCGCAGCGGTGCGTGATCATCGGCCAAGACCACCCGAATCAAGCCGCCCTTCGAGTCTCCGCTCAGACCACTATCAACGGACCGCAGATGGCGACGCACGGCCCCAACCTATTCGTCGACACAGTGTCGATCTACCGGAGAAAGGCGCCGATCCCAGTGGCGAACTACCGACCTGCAGCCCCTCCATGGTTGGTCAGCTGGCGTGTACGTCAGCGGAGACTCGCGGCCGCTGCTCGACCGCGCCGATAGGTGATGCCGAGGCGTGGTCGCCGTCGATGGTGTGACTGGACGGTTCGTCCTGAGTTGGTGGAGCGGAGGACCGCGATGGCAGCACGACCAGCGCGACCACGACGCCGCCGAGCACCACGCCGGCGGCGATCTCGAGCGCCACGCTCATTCCGCTCATGAACGCTGCGCGGGCGGCCGTTGCAAGTGTGGTCCCGAGCAGCCCGCCGGCGTGTGCTGCGACCTGGAGAGCCGCTCCGAGCGACCCCAGGGCGGTCTGCTGGACCGTGGCAGGGAGGACGTGCGCGGCGGCGCTTGCGCCGAGCTGGTGCTGATAGCGGGTCGCCATGATGCTGCCGAGGATCGCGACCCCGAGGGCGCCGCCGATGTTGAGAAATGTGCCGTTGGTTGCCGATCCAACTCCGGTGTGCTCGAGCGGCAACGTCCCCATCAGCGAGCCGGTGGACGCCGGCATCACCAGTCCCGCGCCGACACCGATCATGATCGCTCCGATTACCACGCCGGAATACGTGGTCGTCACCGTCGCGCCTGAGATCTGCCAGAGACCGCCGGCCACGATGGCCAGCCCCAGCGCGACCGTCAGCTTCGTGCCCAGGCGGCCAACCACGACCGCCGACAGCGGGGCGACGACTACGATCGCGCCCGCCGCCGGGAGCATCCGGATCCCGGCCTGCAGCGCGCTATAGCCGAGTTGGAACTGCAGGAACTGGGTCATCACGAACAGCATTCCCATCAGGGCGAACGTCATCGTCGCCGTGCTCATGACCGCTCCGGAGAACCCGGCTTGCCGGAAGAAGCGCAGCTTCAGCATCGGATGCGAGGTGCGAGACTCCCATCCAACGAAGCCCGCAAGGGTGACAATGCCGCCGATGCCGGTGCCGAGCACCTCGGCGGAGGTCCACCCGTGCACCGGCGCCTCGATCACCGCCCACAGCACGAGCCCGAGGCCAAGGATCGAGAGCAGCGAGCCAACGAGGTCGAGTCGCTGAGCGTGCTCGTTGCGCGAGTTCGGGACGAACGGGATTCCGGCGGCCAGGCCGAGGAGCGCGATCGGGACGTTGATCAGGAACACCGAACCCCAGGCGAAGTGCGCCAGCAGGAGGCCGCCGACGATCGGGCCGAGCGCCACGCCGGCGCCCGTAGTACCGGCCCAGATACCCAGCGCCCGCTGCCGTTCGCCGCGATCCGTGAAGGTATTGGTGATGATCGCGAGCGTCGCCGGCATGATCAACGTCGCGCCGAGGCCCATGCTCGCGCGGGCTGCGATCAGCATCCCCGAGG
>Ga0116217_10005137_pt1 | contig 11558 bp, 16 predicted proteins | sample Sb_taG_6_FD_89697 | JGI IMG/M metagenome (GOLD analysis project Ga0116217, IMG submission 89697) | Peat soil microbial communities from Weissenstadt, Germany - Sb_50d_4_PS metaG | ecosystem: Environmental > Terrestrial > Soil > Wetlands > Peat | place: Germany: Weissenstadt | collected 2010-09-21 | reverse complement strand
TCACTCACCGACATTGTTCGGTGTTGTGGATGCCCGCCGGGGCGAGGCGCTTTTGCAGCCGACAGACATGGGGGCGACGGGTCGCCTACGCTTCACAATTTGGAACGCCGGTGGATCGGGCGCACCTCGGGCAGGCCAAAATCAAATCTCGTTTAATCGGCAACTGTGATCCAGACGAATGGGATCTGCCGCCTAAGCCGAAATGGATGCGCTGGCGCACCTACAACCGCTTTGAGCAAAAGTTCGATAAGTACGAAGACGCTCTCAACGAAGGCACGTTTGCGCTCCTGGCACGCCTGATGGGCGAGGTTGGATAAGATCACCCGCTCCAACTCTTCCAATGAGTTGGGAAAGTAGACCGAGAAGGTCTGCCTTTGCTCAGCCGATAACGCGCGTCAGATCACTGATTGGCCGCGCTTCTATCTCCCGTCAGCGCATGAAATTCTATCGGCTCGGGTTGGTGCACAAAGCATGGGGCTCCCAGGTACACCCTGTCGGGATGATCTTTCTGCCACTCAGGCATGAAGTGCAGGAAGCCTTGAGTTTGGCACTCTTGGAAACTCACGTCGCGCTCAAGCACGAGCGGCGGGTCGGCCCCGCAAATACCAGGGTGCCGCGCGACATAGGCTTGCACGGCCCCGACCATATGCGGGTTGAAGTCATCCAGAGGTGCTGAGGCAAGGCAGCTATAGACGACGATGGCAATGGCGTTCGGCATGGCTGGTTCTCCAGGCGTTCGGTTGAACTCGGACACGCTGAAGAGGCCGTTGCAAACCAGATGCCGCGAAGCTGCGACAAAAGTGCCTGTCCGTGGTGCCAAGAGGCACGCTGATCTGGGCCGCGCTCTGGCAATGCGCGGTGTCATCTATTCCTGCTCTGCCAAATGCGGAGTCAGATTGATCACAAATTGTGCAATCTAGGTGAAGGCCGCGGTCGCGAGTTGCCAAATCGCCTGGTAGGCATCGACCGGGATGAAGAGCGATTACGGTTCAGACCCGTAAGAAGTCGTGACGAGCCCGCGTTTTAGGTCCGACGGTCAGGACTGGCTTCACCGCCAACTTGGGTCGCGAGCTGGATCAGCTGAGCCCGGACGTCGGATTCTGAAATTTCGCATAATAGCTTTAGGCAACGGGATTATCCCCTTGACGCAGGTACGACGGGCAGCTATATTTAGGCCATCGAAAGGGCACTCCGATGGCCAAGAAAACCAAGATCACAGTTAGCAGCTTCTTTGAGCGCTTCCCGAATGACGAAGCTTGCCTAGAGCATGTTATGGCCGTCCGTTACGGACTACCCAAGCATGTATGCGGCAAGTGCAAACAAGAGGCTACCTTTCATCGGCTGACGGAACGTAAGGCATATTGCTGCGCTCGTTGCGGCCATCATGTTTACCCCTGCGCCGGGACCATCTTTGAGGATAGCCGCACGTCGCTTGTATCGTGGTTCTATGCCACGTTCCTCTTTGTCACCACGCGCCACGGTGTGTCTGGCAAAGAGCTAGAGCGGACGCTTGGCGTGACCTACAAAACCGCATGGCGGATGGGACAACAAATCCGCAAGCTTGATGGCAAAGGCTGATGGCTTCGCAATGCTGCAGGGCCACGTTGAGGCGGATGAGGCTTACGTTGGAGGCCGTCGCCCTGGCAAGCGTGGTCGCGGCGCGGCTGGCAAGACCATCGTGTTCGGTATGCAAGAGCGTGGCGGTCGCCTCGCGGTCGAGCCTGTGGCCAATGTCAAGATGGCCACGCTTCGCGAAGCGGTGCTGCGCAATGTCGAGAAAGGCTCGACTGTCTCAACAGATGAGCTATGAGCTATGGCTTACTAGAAGGTGACGGCTACAAGCACGGCGCAGTGAGGCATAGCGCTAAAGAATGGAGCTACTATGACTCGCTCCACAGCGTGACGCATCACACCAATACGGTGGAGAGCTTCTGGCGTCTGTTTAAGGTGTCGATCCGCTCGACGCACATTCACGTCTCGCGCAAATACATGGAACGCTATCTGCGCGAATTCACTTTCCGCGCGAACCACCGCGAGATGCAGAACGCGATGTTCGATCTTCTGATCGGGGCTGTTTAATCAACAATTTAAGAGCGCGGTCAAATGCCGAGCCAGGAACTGGGGCCACTCCGCGTTCCTCCTCCTGAGCAATAAACTCAGCTAATCGCCCAGACTTTCTAGCCTCAGCTAACGTCAACATGCAGCGTTCCTCGCTTTCGAGAGGGCAGGGCTACTGATACAACCATAAAGAATCATTAGCCATAAGGTGCAACGCCACCCCGAAAAGTTGACTTTTATGGCAACTTCCGCTACATTCATCCGAGCACTGGCTGCGGGCTTAGTACGCTACAGACCGCCGCGTCCACTAGCCGAGCCAAAACGGCACATCCTTATCACACGCGAGGTGCGCGAAATACTAGATGGATCAGTCTATTCCCATTGTTTTCCGCACTACTCAGCGGACGCCGTGATGGGCAAATTCGTCGCTGGACACTTCCTCTATGTAAGTAGGCATCGAGCCACAAAAGTCGATCTAGAGCAAATTGAGAACGTGGACGAGGTATGGGCGCTCTGTTTTCGGATGCCAGTGCCCGGATGGCGCCTCTTTGGACGATTTTTGGAACATAATACATTCGTAGGCCTCCGCCTGTTCGATCGCCATCTACTTGGTGGTTACCGCTATGAGGAGAATGCAAAGACGGCAATACAGCTTTGGACGAATGTTCTCGGCAATCTTCGCCCCCTGAGGGGGGCTAGTGTAGCAGCGTATCTAAGTGAGCCCTTTCGAGATGTGGACGAAACAGAGTAAAGAAACCAGGCTTCGTCAGTACGACCGGCTAATGCTTCGCTCGGCTTTCGTAAGCCTGTTTTGGACTGCCATTACCGAACGTAAGCGCAGGTTCAAATTCACCCTTCAAGAGCTTGCGAGACTTGTCGGCACGAATAAGTCGGCGGTATCACGCTGGTTTAGAGCCAGTCCACCTAACTGGACCATAGATACCATCGCAGATATTGCAGGCGCTCTGAACCTCGAACTAACTATCGAAGCCACCGATAGAACCACCGGCACCAAGTTTAGCGCGTCAGGCCCAGTCGCTCAGAGCGCGATCACGTCGCGCCAAGTGCGGACCGAAACAAACTCTATCGAGCCGCCAGTTTTGGTGAACTGGTCAAACGCGCGGCGAGCGCCAGAAACGTCCTCGCGTGTAGCATGAGTCTCGAAGCCTACGGATTTACGATTTTTTGCGACGATATCCGGCAGGAAATCGGCGGTAAAGCCAGCTACATCGGTGTCTACAAATCCGTCATGTATTTGCATGGAGAGTTTCCCATTGCGCTTCCCAAATTCGGTTTGGCGATCACGTACAGAGAGCCACGTGAGTGGCCGAATGAACGCGTAAGATTTGAGGTCTATCTACCTGGAGCCACTGAGGCAGCAATAATTGGCGAGTTTGCAGCCGAACGCGGACCGACAACCCTAACCCCACGCACATTGCCAGATGATAGCGATGTGTACTTCGAGACAGGGACCGTTATAGTTCTCTCGCCACTTTTCTTGCCGTGCCCTGGCTTCATCCGAGTGAAAGCTATTCGTGGCAGCAAAACGGTTCGGCTAGGCACGCTCTGTGTAGAGCCTCCTCCCGAGCAATAATTGTCTCCCCAATCGTAAAATTAGTTGGAAAGCCGAAGATGGGCTTCGCGCATACCTGCGTCCAGGGGATAATCCCGTTAGGCAATGCATCGTCGCGGCAAACTCGTCGAGCTGCCTCGTTGCACTATTGCGGGGACGATATCCGCTTCAAGTTCCCGCCCTACGCTCCGACGCAAGCCTCATCACCACCATCAGCTCAAAGACGGAATCCGCTCGATTGCACGCAGTTCCCGTGGTGTGGCCGAGGCCCGCAAGATTGCCGGCCGCCGCCTAAGGGACTGCCTAACCCAGGAGGTGCGGGGCCGCCGCGCGGTGGAACTCCACTGCCGCGGCGGCTGGGGCCTCAACGCGGCGGCATTTCAATGCGCCGTGCGAGCCCGTGCTCGGTTTTTTTCCCATGTAGTGGGCGCGGTCACGAACTGCGAGATCGCCCGAGCGCAGAGTAGTAATGTTATTGCTTACACGTAGGAGCTGCATCATCATGGCATATAGTAAGCGGCGCCAGGCCAAAGTAGAAGAAGCCCGTGAACCGATGCGGCGTGATTGATTCTCCGGCTGGTCCGGCTCAGGTGCTGGCGTTCCTCGCTGCGCTTCTGGCCGGCATCCTTGGCGCCGCGTCTGCTTTCGCGCAGACCAAGACCGAGATCGTCCCCGACATCTGGCAAGGCGACGTGCTCCGCCCGAAGCCGGACCTGCACAATCTCGAAAAGCTTCGCTTCGTCACCGACAGCGACTATCCGCCCTTCCATTATTTCGACGAGGAGGGTGTGCTGACGGGATTCAATGTCGATCTCGCCAGAGCCATTTGCGAGGCGCTCGCTGTCGATTGCGATATCCGGCCCGTCGAGTGGGACGCGCTTTTTTCCAGTCTCGACAGTGGCGACGCCGACGCGGCCATCGCATCGATCCGCATCGATGCCGAGTCGCTCAACAAGGCCGACTTCACCGAGCGCTACTACGCGACGCCCGCTCGCTTCATCGCGCGGAAAGACAACGCGCTCAAGGATGTCCGCAAGGAGACCGTGACAGGGAAGAAGATCGGCGTGGCGAAAGGGACCGGCCACGAGGCCTATCTGAAGCAATTCTTCCAGAGCGCCGAGGCCGTGTCCTTCGACAGCGCTGACGACGCGCAGATGGCCCTGAAGGCGGGCAAGGTGGACCTCGTCTTCGGCGACGGCATCGGCCTCACCTTCTGGCTGAACGGGGTGACGAGCGATGGGTGCTGCGAGTTCCGCGGCGGCCCCTATCTCGACTCCAAATATTTCGGCGAGGGGGTCGGCATCGCCGTAAAGAGGGACAACCGCCAGCTCGTCGAGATCCTGAACTATGCGCTTGAGCAGGTGCACGCCTCTGGCCGCTACGAAAGCCTGTTTCTGCGCTATTTCCCCATGAGCTTCTTCTAGCCCTCAGCTCGGTGCCCCCTCACTGGGTGATGCGGGCGAAGTCTCATTAGAGCTCCTATCGCGGGGTCTTCGGAACGGCAACCAGAGGCTCCAGCCGAACCGCGTCGGCGCCTCGCTCTGATAGGGGTTGAGCCCGATGGTCATGCCCTGCTGCCCGGCTTTCGGCTCCGCCAGATAGGTCCGAAACAGGCGGTCCCAGAGCGACAGGTTGAAGCCGTAATTTCGGTCGTGCTCGCTGCGCAGCACCGAATGGTGCACGCGGTGCATGTCGGGCGTGACGATGAAGAGCCGCAAGGACCGGTCGAGCCAGGAGGGGAGCGCGATATTGGCGTGATTGAACATGGCGCAGGCGTTGAGGATGACCTCGAACAGGAACACCGCGAAGGGAGGGGCGCCGAGCGGCACCACCACCACGATCTTCCACAGCATGGAGAGCGCGATCTCGATCGGGTGAAAGCGCACCGCCGTGGTCACATCGATGTCGCGATCGGCATGGTGCACCTGGTGGATACGCCAGAAGAGCGGCACCTTGTGAGAAACGAGGTGCTGTGCCCAGATGGCGAGGTCGAGCACGAGCAGCGCAATCCCGAGCTTGATCCAGTCGGGCCAGGCGACCTGATTGAGCAGGCCGAGCCCGCGCTCTCTCGCAAAGAACGCCGCGGCGACCGCCGCCACCGGAACCGCAAGCATCGTCATAAGCCGCAGCACCAGCGCGTCGATCCCGGCGATGCCGAGATTGGTGAGCCAGCGCCGCGCCTTGGAGACGGTGAGCCTACGCTTCGGCCGAATGAGCTCCACCGACGCCATGACGAGGAACATGCCCAGGAACACGGCGAAGCGGCTGAGATCGTCGCTCTGGCCGAGAACACCGTTCATGGGAGCGACCCTATCAGGGAAGTCGTGGGGCTTGTGAGGGTCAGTCCACGGTCCTGCTGGCGAGGCTCAGGCCCGCCACGCCCACGACCACAAGCGCGATCGAGGCGACTCTGATGAGAGTGAGCGGCTCGCGGAAATAGGCGATGCCGATCATGGCTGTGAGCGTGGTGCCCACCCCGACCAGATGGCATAGGCGACCGAGAGCTCGAGCCGCTTGAGCGCGAAGATCACGGCGGCCGCCGAGCAGATATAGAACACGAACATGCCGATCGACGGCAGAAGCTCGGCGAAGCCCCGCGACAGCTTCATCGAGGTGATGCCGGCTACCTCGAACAGAATGGCGGCGAAGAGAAAGATCCAGGGCATCCAGGACAAGGCCAAAGGCTTCGCATGGCGTTTGCGACTCAGAGCGCTTTTCGCGCTTGCTGCACTCAACAGCGAAATTGCATGATGCCATGATGACAGCCGGCGTGTCACCATGGGGCCCCACCGCCGCTAGAGCATCTCGAGCGGCTGGGCACCGCGGGGCGGCGGGAAGGCGCGTGTCAACGCGGCAAGGTCGGCTTGGCTCAGCTCGAACTCGAGCGCGGCCCGGTTCTCGCGCACATGCGTTTCGGTCGTGGCCTTGGGGGTCACCATCATGTCCTTCTGCCGGAGCACCCAGGCGAGCGCGATTTGTGCCGGGGGCGCACCATGGCGCGCCGCGATGCTTACAAGCGTGCGGTCGCGCAAGATGCGCCCCTGCTCGATCGGCGAATAGGCCATAATAGGAATAGCGCGGGCGCGAGCCCGGGCAACAGATCGGCCTCGATGCCCTGCGCCGGGCGAGATTGTAGAGGACCTGATTGGTGGCCACCGCGCGCCCGCCTGGAAGCGTCGCCAGCTCCTCCATGTCCGCCACATCGAAATTGCTTATGCCCCAGGCCCGGATCAGACTGGCCCCCATCAGCGCCTCGAACTCGGCCAGCGTCTCTTTCAGCGGGTGGCGCCCGCGCCAATGCAGGAGGTACAGATCGAGCCGGTCGGTGCCGAGGAGCTTAAGGCTCCGCTCGCAGGCGGCGATAGTGCCGGCACTGGAGGCGTTGTCGGGCAAGACCTTGCTGACGATGAACACCTCGTCCCGCCTCCCGGTGATGGCTTCCGCCACGACCCACTCCGCCCCGCCATCGCCATACAGCTCGGCGGTGTCGATCAGCGTCATGCCGAGATTGAGCCCGAGCTTGAGCGCGGCGATCTCTTGCTTCGCTTTCCGCGCGGCCTCGCCCATATGCCAAGTGCCTTGCCCGAGCCGCGGGACGGTTTCGCCTGAGGGAAGCTTGAGCGTGGGGACCTTGGATGCTGTCATGGGCGCATCGCCAAAAAATTGGGGCAACGCCGATGCGGCGCTTATTGCAGGCAGCGCAGCGGGGAGTGTCCCAGCTGGGACACTCCCTGCGCAGTCGGTTGGCTACGCCTTCTTCGTGGCCGCCGGTGCTTTGCGCCGCTGCGCTTCGCGCCGCGAATGCAGCTGGAACGCAAGCATGAGCAGGAGCACGCCGAAAATCAGCGCGTAGGCCCCAAGCCACCAGGTCAGCACCACGGCGCCGACGACCGGCGCGATGATCAGCACGACGCCGAAGATGATCGAGGCGATGCCGCCAAGGGCGAGCCACCAGCGGCCATGGTCGAGATTGAGGCGGAAGGCCGCGGTGAGCATCAGCCCGCCGGAGACGAGCGCCCAGACGGCGATGATGAGAACGAAGGCGACGGCGGTGATGGCGGGCCAGAGAAAGGCGACCGCCCCCGCAGCGATGTCGACCACGCCTTCGAGGATGAGCAGGCCCCAGCGCTCGCCATTGCGGGCGGCCTTAATGCCGGAAATGATGGCGAAGACGCCATCGACGAGCATGTAGGCGGAGAATAGAAGCACCAGTGACAGGATCGCGGCGGCGGGCACGAGCAGGCAGATCAGGCCGAAGGCGATGCCGAGCAGGCCGCGCAAGCCAACCGCCCACCAACTCTCGGCCAGAACCTCGCTCAACGCGTCGTAGCGTGCTGCGTCAGATGCGGACATTTGAACTTTCCCGGTGCCGCGGTTGCCATGATTGCCTTTTTTAGAGGTCCCAATTGCCAGGCTTTTGATCGCGTCAGACCAACGCATGTCACGCGCGATTCGATTGCGGGCCAATAATGCCGCCAATCCGAAGCTGGAGCCGCTTTTTTTCCTCGGTTTCCACACCCCCGCCAAGCCTCCAAAGCGAGGATTCGCTGGGGCCGGCCGAGCCCGAGGGGTAGGGGGTGAGACCCCGTGACCTCACGATGTCCGCAACCGCCTCGTCATCGACATCGCCAGCCTCAAATAAGTTGGGCCGTTTCGCCCGTCAGGCGAAAGCAGGAATCCGCTGCCAGGAATCGCCGGAAGCGGAGGCGTGCGAATCTCGTCTGCGCGGTAATGACGCGCGCTGGACGCCTGAGCCGCACGCCGCCGCGCCACGGCCCAGTCTTTATTCCGTGCTGTAATTTGGCCTAAGGACTGAAGTCAGGGCCAAACCCCGGGGAGCAAGATGCGGAAGGCGCCACTCACTCTGTGCGTGGTCGGCGGTGGATTTACCGGCGCGGCGGCGGCGATCGCCTGCCTTGGCCGGCTTGACCAGCCATTTCGCCTCGTCGTGGTGGAGCCAAGCGGTTCGCTCGGGCGGGGCGTCGCCTATGGCGCCCACCATCCGCTGCATCTGCTCAACGTGCGCACCCGTGACCTTTCGATCCGCGCCGGCCAGCCCGGCGATTTCCTGAACTGGGCCTTTCGCCAGCTCGACCAGGGCGAGAACCATGCGGGCCTGCATGATGGCCTCGCCCACACCTTCTTGCCGCGCCAGCTTTTCGGCGAATATGTCCGCCAGCGCTTCTTCGAGACGGCCGAGGCGAGGCGCGACGTGGAGCTCAAGCTCGTCAATGCCGTGGCGACTGCCTGCGTCGGAGACCGCGGCCGGTTCCGTCTTCATTTCGACCGCGCCGAGCCAATCGGCGCCGACATTGTGCTACTGGCCACGGCCTATGGCCTCCCGGCGTCATCGGGCAATGCAGCACTTGCGCCTTTCGATATCTTGTCCCGCGATCAGCTGATCGGCGCAAAGTCGATGGCGCTGATCGGGTCTGGCCTGACCATGGTCGACGTTCTCTCGAGCGCCCGCCGCGACGGGTTCCAAGGCAAGGTTACGGTGATCTCGCGGCGCGGACAATTGCCGCGGCCGCACGCAGCGAAAGGCGTCGTGCCGCAACAGATCGGCCTCCCCCGCTCCAAGCGCGTGGCCGTGCTCACCTCGGCGGTCGCCATTGCCTGCGAGGCGGCGGAGGCGCACGGCACCCCTTGGCAGGCTATCATGAACGGCCTGCGCTCCTCCTTGCAGGACATTTGGCAGAGCCTCAGCGTGGAGGAGCAGGCCCGCTTCCTGCGCCACGTCCGCCCCTTCTGGGACGCGCATCGCCACCGCTTGCCGCTCGAGGTGCATGGTCGCCTGCAGCAAGAATTCAGCGCAGGCCGCGCCATGCTCCTGCGCGGTGGTGTAACCGGGGTCGAGCGGGACGGCCAAGGCTTCAAGCTGACCCTGCAGAGGCGTGGATCGGAAAAAGCCGAAACGATGTCCGCCGACCTTGTCTTCGATTGCACCGGGCACCGGCCGGATCTTGCATCTCCCCTGATCAAGAGCCTGCTGAGCCAGGGCCTCGCGCGCGAGGACGCCCACCGCCTCGGTCTTGCCGTCGAGCGCAACGGTCAGGTCGTGGGTAAGAATGACGCCCCAACACGCGGGCTGTTCGCGCTCGGACCGCTTTGCCAGGGATCACTCTGGGAGATCACTGCGGTGCCTGAGATCGTGAGCCAGTGCGACGCCGCGGCGCAAAGCCTCGCCACTCTGCAGCAGCCTGTCTCACGCGCGGTGGAATTCTCCTCCTGAGCGGGGGCGAATTGGTTAACGCCAAGGGCATTATGGTTAACGGCTCGGCCCCAAAAAAGTCACGAAACTGGTGATTCTGAGCGTGTTACCTGCGGGGTAGACCGCCGCAAACGTTAATTTGCCTGTGTAGCCGTCATCACGCCGGGGCCGGGGGGCAGAAGCTGATGACCGATGCGTATCGCGGCACTGTTCGCGCTGTTTGGCGCCCTCGGATTGTCATACCCGTGCGCCGCTCAAACCGAGACGCCGGACAATGACCCGATACGAACCAGCTCCGCGCCGAAGCAAGCGAATGTGATGGAACCTCAGCTGCTCGCGCCGTCCGAGTCGTTGCCCCACGCCGCCACGGCACCGCAGCAAGCCTACATCCCCCCGCCTCAGCCCGTGCCCATGGTCTCGACGCCCGCGATGGTGGCGATCACGCCATCTGAGCCGCTGCCAGCGTTCTCGACGCCCGACCGCCTACTCGACTGGGTCTACAGCTACCGCAAGCACCCGAGCCCGTCCCGCGTGCCGGCGGCCGTCCGGGCCATGCGCGAATTGAGGCTCTTCGCCGACGAGGAGAAGTCTGCCTTCTGCACGGGCTTCATCGCGGGCGTGCTCGGCGACAATCCGAAAGACGGCCCTAATCTCGTGGCTAAGATGTTCCCGATGCCCGACAAGGACCAGGCCGTCATCATCAGGGCCATCGCCTATTCCGGCCGACCCGATTGGCGTGACCTCCTGACCAAGTTCAAGGGCCGTATGGCGCTCCGCCAGCCTTTGATCGACTCTTACCTTTCGGGCCAGGCCAAGCCCCTGATGCAGGCTGATCTCGACGGCTCGCCGGTGATCTATGCGCTTTGGGGCTATTACGTCGCCACCGGACACACCGAGCCGGTGGTCCGCATCATGCAGGCCTTGCGCTGGTCCAAGAACACGGACGACGGCAGCTTTTCCTGGAGCAAGATGGTGTCGGGTTGGAAGCACGATCCGAGTGCCGTCGACAAGATCAAGACCGGGGGCACCGCAAAATGGACGCTTGCTTCTTATGCGGAGCGCAACCGCGACCTTCTCGACCTCTACCGCGCCGAATACGACCGGCAGCCGGAAGAGATCGCGCGTCCTCTAAAGGACGTGATCGAGGCGGCGGAGCTCTTCGAATCCGAGAAGGTGCGCAAGGATCAGTTCGGCGCCATCGAGGACGCTCAGAAGCTGGCGGCCACCAATGAAGCGGGGATGTCCAAAGCCGCGACCGCGGGCTCCATCGCCATCGCCACGGGCTGCGTCGCGGCGGGCGCGCTTGGTCAGGTTTATATCGCCGTGCCTTGCGTGATCGGCGGCGCGCTCTATACCGGCGCCGTGAAGCTGATGCATTAGAGCTGGACCGTCAGCCTTTGCGTCTTGCTAGGGTCCGCCCTTCCGGCGCCGTCGCATCTGAAGAAGCCGTCAACTTTGCTCCCGAGCTTTTCCGCGACCCGCTCCAGCGCGTAGCGGTCGCTCGTTGCTGGAACCGGGATTCCCCAATGAGGACGGTCGGCTTTGGCCGGGAGAGTTCGCGCGGGTGCGCGTGCTCGTCAATACGCTGAAGGATGCCGTGACGATCCCGCCGCGGCGGCAGCGTCTGTTCCGCGAGTTCGCCATCACGGTAAGGCGCGCCGACCGCGTAAGCAGATCCTCGGCACTTCCTCCAAACCGAAATTCGCTGGTGAGCGC
>Ga0116217_10005133_pt1 | contig 11563 bp, 11 predicted proteins | sample Sb_taG_6_FD_89697 | JGI IMG/M metagenome (GOLD analysis project Ga0116217, IMG submission 89697) | Peat soil microbial communities from Weissenstadt, Germany - Sb_50d_4_PS metaG | ecosystem: Environmental > Terrestrial > Soil > Wetlands > Peat | place: Germany: Weissenstadt | collected 2010-09-21 | reverse complement strand
GTCAAGACCGCGCAGATCGATGCCGGCTTGCCGCGCCAAACGCCGCGCATAAGGCGTGGCCAACGTCCGCTCGCCCGCGCGCTGCGGCGGGCGCGCCAGCGCGGGCGGCGGCGCTTCGACCGCGGTAGCAGCGGCGGCAGCCGGTTCCGCGGCGGGTGCAAGGTCCGGCGCATCGAGGGAAGCCTTGATGTCGCCGACATCCCAGCGTCCGATCGGCGTCCCGACGGGCACCGCACTTCCCGCGCCGACCAGCACTTCCTGAAGGATGCCGGGAGCCGGTGCCTCGACGTCGTAAGCGATCTTGTCGGTCTCCACGACGACGATGATATCGCCAGCGGCGAAGCTTTTGCCCGGCGCCACATCCCAGCGCGCGATCGTGCCCTCGGTCATCGTCAGGCCGAGCTTGGGCATGACGAAATCCGTGGTAGCCATGCTGCTAACGCCGTTCGATCTGCACGATATCAACGCCCGGCAAAGGCGGCTGCGCGTTTCTCAAGGAACGCGCTGCAGCCCTCATGCGCATCGCTGGTATCGAACACCAAACCGATCATGCTCTGCTCGTAGGGCAGCGCGGCGGAGAGCGGCATGTCGGCGCCATTCGTCAACGTGCGCTTGAGCAATTTGAGCACCAGCGGGCTCTTGGCGGCGATCTTCGCTGCAATGCTGCGCGCTTCGGCGAGCACGTTCTGTTGCGGTACGACCTTATTGGCAAGCCCGATGGCCACCGCCTCGGCGGCGGAAATCTGCTCACCGGTGAACATGATTTCCTTGGCGCGACAGAGCGGCACCTGACGGATGATGCGCTGCGTGCCGCCGGCACCGGGAAAGAGACCGAGCGTGATCTCCGGCAAACCCAGGCGGGCGGTCTCGGCGAGGATGCGGATGTCGGTCGCGAGGATCAGTTCGGTGCCGCCGCCGAGCGCGTAACCGTTGACCGCCGCGATCGTCGGCTTGTCGCAAATCTCGATGCGGCGGAAGACGCGATGCACGATCTCGGCGAATTCCCGGTAATGCGCCAAGCCGTTGCGCGAATTCAGATCGGCGATATCGCCGCCCGCCACGAAGGCCCGCTCGCCGGCGCCGGTAATAATAATGACCCGGACGTCGTCGTCGCGCTCGACGCGGTCGAATACCGTCTCCAGCTTCAGCAATGTCGGCACGTCGAGCGCATTGAGCACCTTCGGCCGGTTGATGGTTATGACCGCGATATGATCGGCAACTGTTTCGGTAATGCGCTCGTCCATCCTCATCCTCCTGTCACCATTCGCTACGGCGCCCGCACACGTATCACTCGCGGGTCATCATCCGATCAGGCGATCGCTCGTTTGACCGCCGCAACGATGCGGCCGGCATCGGGCCGGTACCAATCCTCCAGCGATTTCGCGAAAGGCGGCGGCATAAAGGGCGCACCGACGCGAACCAACGGACCATCGAGCTCGTCGAAACCGACATCCGCCAGCCGCGCGACAATCTCGGCGCCGACGCCGAAGGCCTCGACGGCTTCGTGACAAACGACCAGGCGGTGGGTCCGCGCAAGCGATTCCAGCACGGCGGCTTCATCCCATGGCTGCAGGCTGCGAAGGTCGAGCACCTCGGCGTCGACGCCCTCTTTCGCCAACATCTCTGCGGCCGTGAGACTGACCGCCACCATGGCGCCGTATGTGACGATCGTGACATCTTTGCCCGCGCGCACCGTCCGCGCCTGTCCGATCGGCACCGCGGCCGGCGGCTCGGGCAAGTCTCCCTTGGCGGCGTAGAGCGCCTTGTTCTCGATCACGATCACGGGGTCGTCGTCTTCGATGGCTGCGCGCATCAGCGCGTAGGCATCGGTCACGTTCGAGGGGCACACCACTTTGAGGCCCGGCACATGGGCGAGCCATGCTTCCAGACATTGCGAATGCTGCGGCCCGGCATTGATGCCGCCGCCATGCGGCATGCGCACCACCATCGGCACGGAGACCTGGCCGCCGAACATGAAGCGCGCCTTGGCGGCCTGATTGACCAGGGCATCCATGGCCAGCGTGACGAAATCCATGAACATGATTTCGACGACCGGCCGCAAGCCGGTCATGGCGGCGCCGACCGCGGCGCCGACAATCGCCGCTTCGGAAATCGGCGTGTCGCGCACCCGTTCGGCGCCGTACTTTTTGAGCAAGCCGCGGGTGACGCCGAACGGCCCGCCCGGCTCGCCGACATCCTCGCCGAAGAGCACGACCGACGCATCCTGCGCCATGGCGTCGGCGAGCGCGCGATTGATCGCCTGTCCGAATCTCACTTCAGTCATGCGGCAGCATCCGCGCGCGCGGGAGCGCGCAAAGCTTTCGGCGAATAAACATCGGCGAGCGCCGCTTCCGGCGCCGGCGCCGTACCGGCGCGGGCGGCCGCGACCGCTTCGTCGACGCGGCGCCGCGCGGCGTCATCGGCCGCGGCGATGTCGGCCTCCGCAACACCCATCGCGCGCAATTCGTCGGCGGCGCGCTTGAGCGGATCCTTGCGCGCGACATCTTCGAATTCGCCGGCATCGCGATATTTCTGCGGATCGCCTTCAAAATGACCGCGCACCCGCGTGGTCTTGCACTCAATCAGACGCGGCCCGCCTCCGGCGCGCACGGCTTCGATCGCCGACACCGCCACCGTGCGGACGGCAATAACATCATTGCCGTCGACGCGCTCGGCCGGAATTTGGAAAGTCTCGGCCAGCTTTGACGGCTCCGTCGCGAGTTGCCGCGAGGCCGGCGAGAATTCGGACCAGCCGTTATTCTCGCAGACAAACAAGATCGGAAGCTTCCACAAGGCCGCCATGTTGAAGCTCTCGTGCAGCACGCCTTCGGCCAACGCACCATCGCCGAAGAACACGCAGGCGATACCGCCGGTTTTGCGCAGCCGATGCGCCAGCGCGCTGCCGACAGCGATGGAAAGGCCGGCGCCGACAATGCCGTTAGCGCCGAGCATTCCGACCGACATGTCGGCCACGTGCATCGAGCCGCCGCGGCCGCCGCAATAACCCTCGCTCCGCCCCATGATTTCGAGAAAGAAGCGCGAGACATCGAGGCCCTTGGCGATGGCGTGGCCGTGGCCGCGATGATTGGAAGCAAGCGTATCGTGCGGACGCAGCGCAGCGGCGACACCGACCGCCACCGCTTCTTGTCCGATCGACAGATGGATAAAGCCCGGTATTTCCCCGTCGCCGAACAAAAGCGACAGGCGCTGTTCGACTTCGCGGATCAATCGCATATCGGCATAAAGCCGCAGAACCTCAGACGGCGAAGGCTTTATCTGGCCCGCAGCCAATGGCGCCTCCCGATTTTGAATACTGATTCATTGTTCATTTTGACGCACCATAGGACGGCGCGCAATGGCCTGTCAATCGAGAGCCGTTGCCTACCCTCCGGGCAGCCGCAGTTCCTGAAAAGCGGCACGGGTGGAACGCTTTTCCGATAGAGCCGGAAACGCTGGTGCCAAACCGGAAGGCGGCCGCTCGCCCAAGCAACCGCCGCGCGACTTCCAGTTGGCACGACCGCCGCCCGCAGGCGGCGCGACTATTCGGTTGAGGGTCGCGCGCGGCTTGTTGTGATCGGCACAGCGCGAAAGTTCTCCGAAGAACCATTCGTCGTGTGCGCGTCGCGCCAACAGCGCCGTCGTTTCTCATTGTGCTGGTCGTGTACGTGACCATGACAGCTACAGGGCCAAAGATGCGTTCGTCCAGCGGGCGTAGCGCGTCGCATCAATTGACGGCGCACGGTGGATCGACGACACTCGCACCGGCGAGCGGCCGTTGAATAAAACATAACCGAGCCGTTCGTGACACCGTGATCTCTTCATCTCCGGTGCATCCAATGGGAGGAAGGCCCCGATGACACACGCTCACAGGAATCGTCTCGACCGCCGTACCGTGCTCAAAGGTGCTGCGGCAAGCACCGTCGGGCTTCTCGCAGTTCCGATGGTCGCCCGCTCCGAGAACAAAGCGATCAAGATCGGCATGTCGACAATTCTGTCGGGCCGGGTCGCGCAACTCGGCACGTCATCGCGCAATGCGTTGATGATGGAGGTCGAAAAGATCAACGCCGCGGGCGGTCTTGCCGGACGCCAGATCGAAATGGTGATCCGCGACTCCAAAGGTCAGCCGCAAGAAGCCGCGCGCCTGTCGCGCGAGCTGATCAATTCCGACGGCTGCGAAATCCTGATTGACGCCGAAGCATCGTCCGGGGCGTTCGCCGTGCACGAAGTGGCGCGCGATCTCGGCATGCTTACCCTGCACACCAATTCCGAGACGAGCTCGCTCAGCGCCGATCCGAAACTGCATTTGCCAAACGTTTTCCGCGCGTGCCGGCAAGGCGTTCACGATTCCATCGTCGGCGGCTCCTATGCGGCGAAAGTGGCGAAGGCCAAGAACCTGACCAAGTGGATGACGACGTCGCCCGATTATGCCTATGGCCGCGACACCACCGCCGAGTACGTGTCCTACGTGAAATATTTCAATCCGGAGGTGGAAATCGTCGGCGAGGCCTGGCCCAAGCTGTTCCAGCCCGATTACACAGAGGTTCTCACCAAGATTCTACAGACCAAGCCGCAGGCATTGTATTCCTGCCTGTGGGGCGGCGATCTCACCGCCTTCATCGATCAGGGCAATATCTACGCGCTGTTTCAACAGACCGAAACTTTCGCCGTCAATATGGCCGACTATACCGCGCTGACGGCGGTGAAGAATCTGCCGAAAGGAATTCATTCGGGCGACCGCTATATAAAGACTTTCCCCAACACGCCGGCGAATGCCGCCTGGGGCGATGCCTATCGGGCGAAGTACAACGAATATCCCACCAACTGGTCGTGGCAGAACGCGGCCGTGGTGCATTTCCTCGCCGAAGCGGCAAAAAAGGCGAACTCCACGGACGGCGCAAAGCTCGCCGAAGTGCTCAAAGGCCTGACGATCGAATCGCCGTTCGGCACTGACGGTCATCTGACGCTGCGCGCCGAAGATCAGACCCTGGTCGGTTACGCCATCGGCTGGGGCACGACCATTCCGACCGAGCCTTATGTCACCGACATGACGGCGGGCGATTGGAAGCAAATCTACGAGCTCGAGGCGGAGTGGAAGAAGAAGAAGAATTACACCTGAGGCGGAAGTCACCTTGATCTAGCGCGGCTGCCGGCGCGGCTTATGCCGGCCGCCGCTTGGCAATGATTGTTCCAACAGGTAGCCGCGGCCCGCCATGGACTTTGCCACGCTCGCGACCTGCCTCTCCTCCCCGGCTTGCCTGGTCACGCAAGCGACCGGCGGCCTGATCATCGGCATGCTGCTGTTTCTGGTGGCGGCCGGACTGACGCTGATCTTCGGCGTGCTGAAGGTCGTCAACTTCGCCCACGGCTCGTTCTATATGTTGGGCGCCTATTTCGCACTAACCATTTTTCAGCTCACCGGCAGCTACACGCTGACCATTCTGGGAGCGGGCATGGCGACCGCGATGGTCGGGCTTGTCTTCGAGCGCCTGTTCATCAGCCGGGTCTACGGCCAGAACGTGCTGATGCAGCTCCTGGTTTGTTACGGCTTCGTGCTCATCTTCGACGATGCCGTGAAAATCGTCTGGGGCCCCGAATTCAAATCGATGGGAATGCCGGCCACCTTTCAGGTGCCGCCGCTCTTCATCGCCGGCGGCGTCGTGCCGCCTTTTTACTTGTTCGTGGTCGGCATAGCCTTCGTCATCGGGCTTGCGCTCTGGCTTTTGATCGATCGCACGCGGCTCGGCAAGACAATCCGCGCCGCCGCCTATAATCCCAATATGGTCGCCGCGCTCGGCATCAATACAGGTTATTTGTACGGCTTCGTTTTTGCGCTCGGCGGTTTGCTGGCGGGATTTGCCGGCGCGCTCGCCGCGCCGGTGCGATCGCTCACCCCGGGCATGGGATTCTCGGTTCTCATCGAGTCGTTCATCGTCACGGTCATCGGCGGCATGGGTTCCATTGCGGGAGCATTTGTGGCGGCGCTGGCAATCGGCCTGATCCGCGCCTTCGGCAGCCTCGGCTTTCCGTTATTCACCGACGGGCTGATGTATCTCTTCATGGTCCTTGTTCTGATCGCCAGGCCGACAGGCCTGTTCGGCAAGGAAATCGCCTGATCATGACGCGGCGCTCGCTCGCATTCGATCTCCTGGTCGGCGCGGCCGCGCTCGCGATCCTGGCCCTGATGCCGATTGTTTGGCCGAGCAAGGCGCTGGTCGATTTCGTGATCCGCGGCTCGGCCTTCGCGCTCTTTGCCACGTCGCTCAATTTTCTGGTCGGCTATGGCGGAATGGTTTCATTCGGCCACGGCATGTTTTTCGGGCTGGGCGCCTATTCGTTCGCGCTCTTGATGCAGCGCACCGGCATGCCGATCCCGGCCGCCTTTGCTCTGACGCTTTTGATGTGCGCGGCGCTGGGATTGATCGTGGGCGCCATTTGCGTCCGCCTAAAGGAGATATACTTCGCGTTCCTGACGCTCGCTTTCCAGATGCTGCTGTACAGTCTCATTATTCTATGGGTGCCGCTCACCGGTGGCGATCAGGGGCTGCGCGGCGGCATCCCGCGGCCGCCGTTCCTCGGCGTCAATCTCGCCAATCAGATGCATCTCTATTTGATGAGCTGCGCGCTGCTGGTGGTCGGGCTCATCCTGATGCACCACCTCGTGCAATCGCCATTCGGCTACACGCTGCGCATGATCCGCGACAATGCCACACGCGCCAATTTCCTTGGCATCGCCGTGTTCCGCGTGCGCCTGACCGCGTTCGTGCTGGCGGGCGTCTTCGCCGGCGCCGGGGGCGTGATCATGAGCCTGTTCGTCTCGGGTGCCTATCCGGAATTCGCCTACTGGACCATTTCCGGCGAAGGCATCTTCATCATCATGCTGGGCGGCTGGAACAGCTTTCTCGGTCCCGTGGTCGGCACCGTCATTCTGCTCGTTCTCAACGATTTCGTGACGCGCTTTACCGAATATTACGGCCTGACGCTCGGCATCATCATTCTCTTGTTCGCGCTCGGATTGCGGCGCGGACTGCTCGACGTCGTGCTTGATGCCTGGCGCCGGCAGGTGACGCTTGCCGGCGTGGGCGCAAAGCCAAGCGGCGTGTCGAATGCGCCGCTATGACGGCTGGTCCAGGCACGGCGCAGAGGTAACCGCTATGCTGCAGGTCGAGGACCTCTCAAAGTCTTTCGGCGGCGTCGCGGCGATGCAAAATGTCACGCTCGACTTTGCGCCGGGCTCGTTGACCGCGATCATCGGACCGAATGGCGCCGGCAAGACCACATTCTTCAACTTGATCACCGGTGCGATGCGGCCGGACCGCGGCAGCGTGAAGCTCGCCGGCGAGGACATTTGCGGCCTCTCGCCGACGCAGATCGTGCGGCGCGGCATCGCGCGCGCATTCCAGATCGCCAGCATCTTTCCGTCGCTGACAGTAGAGGCCATCCTCACCGCGACGGTGCAGGCGCATATGGGCTACGCGGAGCGCCTCATGCGGCGCTTCCCGTTGCCCGAATGCCGCGACCGCGCCTTCGAGGTGATGACGATGCTGGGACTGTCGGACAAAGCGGCGGTGCCGGCGTCGAGCCTCTCGCACGGCGACCAGAAGCTGCTCGATATCGGGCTCGCGCTCGCGCTCGAGCCGCGCGTTCTGCTGCTGGATGAACCGACCGCCGGCATGGGACCGGAAGAGCGCTGGCAGATGATCGCCAAGGTGCAGGAATTGTGGGAGCGGCAGAAGATGACGCTGATCTTCATCGAGCACGACATGGATATCGTGTTCAAGATCGCGCAAACGATCCGCGTGCTCTGTTACGGCCGCGTGCTGGCGGAAGGAACCCCGGCCGAGATCCGCGGCCATCCGGAGGTGATCGCCGCTTATCTCGGCACCAGCCAGGAAACCCGCGGCTCATGAGCGCTCGCATTCTGTTCAGCGCGCAGAAGATCGACGTGTTTTACGGATCGAGCCAGATCCTGTTCGGGGTCGATATCGAGCTTGCCGAAGGGCAGACCATGGCGCTGCTTGGCCGCAATGGCGCCGGTAAAAGCACGACGCTCAAAGCGATCGCGGGGCTGGCGCCGCCGCGCCGCGGCCGCATCGTCGTCACCGGGCGCGACATGGCGAGCCGCAAGCCGCATCTGATCGCCCAAGCCGGCGTCGGCTTCGTGCCGGAGGACCGCCAAGTCTTCCCCGAACATACGGTCGAGGACAATCTGGAAATCGCCGCGAAAAAGGGACCGGACGGTCAGGATTATTGGAACCTGGCGCGCATCTATGAAGTCTTTCCGCTGCTAGCGCCGCTGCGCCACCGGCAAGCCGGCCGGCTTTCCGGCGGCGAGCAGCAGATGCTGGCCATCGCGCGCACGCTGATGGGTAATCCCATCGCGCTGCTCCTGGACGAGCCGAGCGAAGGCTTGGCGCCGATCGTGGTACAGCGGATCGCGGAAATCTTGCACCGCCTGCGCGGGTCGGGCACGAGCATCCTGATCGCCGAGCAGAACATGCATTTCTGTCTCGGCATTGCCAGCGACGCCGTCGTCATCGATAAGGGGCAGATCGTCTATCGCGATACGATCGCCGGGCTGAAAGCTAATGAGGAAATAAGAGCGCGCTATCTGGCGATCTGAGCACGTCGGCGCGGCAACAGGACATTGGCTTTCGCAAAAGAGACCGGCAGCAGAGGAAATTCACGATGGCTCAACTTGGCAACGGCGGCCCGGCCGCGTCGGCGAAAACGCATGGCGGCGCGGGCGGACGGCTCGCACATCGGATCGCGCTGGTGACGGGAGCCTCGCGCGGTCTCGGGCGCTTTTTTGCGGAAACGCTGGCGCGCGAAGGCGCCCATGTCATTTTGGGCAATCGATCGGATGTGCCGGAAATCACCGAGAGCATCGCGCGCGCGGGCGGCAAGGCGAACTATGTGGAAATGGACGTGACGCGCGACGATTCGATCCTCCACGCCTTCGCGCAGATCACGACGCAATGGGGCTCTCCCGCCATCGTGGTCAACAATGCCGGCGTTACCGAAATGGTCGACACCCTTGACGAGGATCCGGCGGACTTCGATCGCATTCTCTCGACCAATTTGCGCGGCCCCTGGATGATCGCGCGCGAGGCGGCAAGGCACATGGTGGCCGCGAAAATTCCGGGCTCGATCGTGAATGTCGCTTCGATTCTCGCGCTGCGGCAGGCGGGACGGGTGACGGCTTACGCCACCGCCAAAGCCGGTCTGGTGCAGATGACCAAGCAATTGGCGCTCGAATGGGCGCGCTACGGGATTCGCGTCAATGCGCTGGCCCCGGGCTATGTCGAAACCGATTTCAACCGCGACTTTTTCGCCACCGGAAAGGGACAGGAGATGATCCGGCGCATCCCGATGCGGCGCTTGACGCCGATGGAGGATCTCGCCGAGCCGTTGATGCTGCTGGCGGGCGATGGCGGCGCTTCGATCACGGGAATTGTGCTTCCGGTCGATGCCGGCCATTTGCTGTCCAGCCTGTAGGTAAGAAGACAAGCGCGGCGATAGCGCGTGCGGCGCGTCGTCTCTCCCGGCGCCCGGACTGGCCATGCCCCCGCGACCAGCTTGACCCGCATAATGAGTCATGTTCATTTTGGCTCAAGCGGTCCGGCAACCACAAATGCGCCGGCATGGCACCCGACGCGGGCAGATCATGCTGCCGGTTGCACGATACTCGCCGCGTGAGGAAAGCCCTGAGGCCCAGTTTGTCGGGATTCGATACCTTCGACGCCGATAGCGTCCGACGCCGGTTGCTGGCCTATCTGCGCCAGCAGGTCGGCGGCGACGTCGAGATCAGCGCGCTCAAGCGCTACACCGTAGGCTTTTCCTGGCTGACGTTCGGCTTCACCGCAAAATGGGCCGAAGGCGGCGAGCGTGTCGGGCGCGACCTCATTCTGCGCGTCGGGCCGCCGAGCGGCATATTCGCGCCGTATCGCGCCATGCCGGAATTCCTCACACTCCGCGGCCTCGCCAGCGGCGGCATCCCCGTGCCGCGCGCCTATTGGTGCTGCGACGACAGCGACGTTCTGGGCGCGCCATTCTTCGTGTGCGAATTCGTCAAGGGCGATGCGCCGGTGCCGTGGACGGCGGATGGCGGGCCGGCATTCGATGAGGCGGCCCGCACAAATCTCGGCGATCAATTCATCACCGCGCTCGCCGCCTTGCATAAATTCGAGTGGCGCGGCACACCGGTTGCCGGCATCGGCGGCGCGACCGACCCCGAGCAAACGGCAAGCTCGCAGATCGCCTTCTGGGAAGAGCGCATGCGCCAATGGTCGGCGCGCCGCTATCCGATGCTGGAATGGGCGCTGATCTGGTTTCGCGCGCATGCGCCCAAGGCGCGGCGGATCAGCGTCGTGCATGGCGACTACCGCATCGGCAATTTTCTCGAGCTCGACGGGCGCATTTCGGCCATCCTCGATTGGGAGCTCGTGCATCTGGGCGACCCGATGGAGGATCTCGGCTGGATCTGCCTGCAGGCCTGGCGCGGCCGCTCGCCCTATATGTGCCATCTGCTCACGCGCGACGAGCTGAAAGACAAATATCAGGCACTCACCGGCGTGCCAGTCGATCCGGCGGCGCTGCATTATTGGGAGGTGTTCGGCACCTTCAAGCTTGCCGTCATGCATCTCGGTGCGAGCCATTGTTTCGAAACGCGCGACTTCAACGATCTGCGTATGGCGGGCATGGGCGCGCAGCTGCCGCGCATGCTGTTGCAGCTCGAATCGGTGATGGAGCGGGCGGCGTGAACAACTCGCTCGAGAGACTGATCGCCGGCATCATCGCGACATTGCGCACGGACGTGATCCCCAATGTCACGGATGACTATGCGCGCGGCCAGGCGATCGGCGTCATCGATCTGCTCAACAACATCGCGCCACGCCTGGAATGGGCGCGGGCGCCGCTCGCCGAGGCGGTGACGCAGCGGCGGAACGCCATTCGCGCGGTGCGCGCGCTGTTGCCGCAAGCGCCTGCCGGCGCGGAAGGGCTGACCGAACAGGCGACCGCGGCGGCAAGTTCCATCGAACTCGCCGCCGAACGCGACCGGCTGGATGGCGAGATCACCGATCTGATTGCATGGACGCAAGGGCCGGACGCGCGCGGCGATGTTGCCGCGGCGACCGCGCTGTTGCGGCAGCACGTTCACGACGAACTCACGCGCGAAATGAAACTGACCAAAAAGCCGCTCTTCGCCGAAATCTCCAAAGCCACGGCCGGCGGGCAGGCAAAGGGTCAAAGCTGACCGATGGCTCCGCCAGGGAGCCGGGAGGAACGACCATGGACTATCATTTGGACGCGCGCATGCCGCGGCCGGATCAATGTGTCCAGCGGTACATGATCGAACGGTGGACACGCGAGCAGCCCGATAAGATTTTCGCCATTTTCGCCGACGGCGAGCAATGGACCTATGCCGATATGCAAGCGCGTGCCATCCGCACCGCCAACGCGTTGCGGGCGCTCGGCGTCAAACAAGGCGAACGCATGCTGGTCTGGCTGCCGAACAATGCCGACTGTCTGCGGGTCTGGTTCGGCCTCAACTATCTCGGCGCGG
>Ga0116217_10005129_pt1 | contig 11567 bp, 13 predicted proteins | sample Sb_taG_6_FD_89697 | JGI IMG/M metagenome (GOLD analysis project Ga0116217, IMG submission 89697) | Peat soil microbial communities from Weissenstadt, Germany - Sb_50d_4_PS metaG | ecosystem: Environmental > Terrestrial > Soil > Wetlands > Peat | place: Germany: Weissenstadt | collected 2010-09-21 | reverse complement strand
CTGTGCACAAGACCTTCCCGCGGGAGGTAGCCTGACCGGATGCCTTCCGCGGTGAGAGGTCCTGCTGAGAGAGGTCCTGCCGGCGAGCGCCATGGCGCCGATCGACCGAGCAACGTGCTCGTGACGATCCCCATCAGCCACTACTGCGAGAAGGCGCGCTGGGCGCTGGATCGCGCCGGCGTGGTCTACCGCGAACGCGCCCACGTGCAGGCGATCCATCGCGCGGCGACGCTGCGGGCTGGCGGCGGCCTGACGGCGCCCGTGTTCGTGTGCGCCGCGGGCGCGCTGGCCGACTCCGCCGACATCCTCGCCTGGGCCGACGGTCAGATGCCACCGGAGCGCGCGCTGTATCCGCGGGACTCCCCCAACGCGGCCGCCGAGGTGCGCCGGCTGGAAGCCGACTTCGACGCGCGCCTGGGGCCGCACTCGCGGCGCTGGATGTATCAGCAGCTGCGCGACCGCCGCGATCTCGCGCTGCGCTACGGCTGCGCCGGCATCCCCCGGTGGGAGCGGGCGACCCTGCGCTACGCATATCCCGTGCTGATCGGAATCGTCGCGCGCGTGCTCGACGTCACGCCAGCCAAGGCCGCAGCGTCGGAGGCCGAGGTGCGAGCCGTGTTCGATGCCGTGGGCGAGCGCCTGGCCGACGGCCGGCGCTATCTCTGTGGCGAGCGCTTCACCGCCGCCGACCTCACCTTCGCGACGCTCGCCGCGCCGATGCTCATGCCTGAGGGCTACGGCGTGCCGCTGCCGCGCGTGGATGAGCTGCCTCCCTACGCCGCCTCAGTCGCGCGCGAGCTGCGCGCCTACCCCGCGGGCATCCATGCGCTGAGGATGTTCGAAACCGAGCGCCCCGCCCGGCCTGTGCTCCACTGAGGCCGTCGGACCTGTTCGCAGCTGCTCGCCGTGACCGGCCGCCGCTGGGTTACCCCAACCCGAGAACATCCGCCGCGCGCGGCGCAATGCTGTGCGCGATGTCCACCGCCAGGACAATGGTGTCCGGAGGGCACCGCTACGGCGTCGTGCTGCTGCTGACGATCGTGGCGGTGGTGGACAGCATCGTCGCCCCCGACACGCCCGCGAGCCGCGCCGTGGGGGTGCTGCTGCAGGGCGGCCTGCTGCTCGGCGTGATCGCCACCTCGCGCGAGCGCCGCCGCATACACGGCCTGCTCGGAGTCCTCGTGGCCTGCGCGCTGATCGCGCTGGCCGTGGCCGTGGGGCTCTCGGCCGTGCCGCGGCGGGTGGGCTCGGCGACCGCGGGAATCGTCGTGGCCTGCGTGCTGGTGGTGCTCGTGCGCGGAGTCGGACGGCTGATAGGCGAGCAGGGAGTGACGCTCCAGGGCGTCGCGGGCGCGCTGGCGATCTATCTGCTGGTGGGGCTCACCTTCGCGATGACGATCAACCTCATCGCCCTGCTGGGCTCCGCCCCCCACTACTTCGCGCAGGGCACCGATGGCACGCAGAGCGAACAGGTCTACTTCAGCTTCACCACCATGACCACCACCGGCTACGGCGACCTCACCCCGACCACGCAGGTCGGACACGCGCTCGCGGTGCTGGAGATGCTGATCGGGCAGATCTACCTCGTCACCGTGATCGGGCTGCTGGTGGGCAACCTCAATCGCCGCTCCAGAGCGGGCGAGGAGACCCCCGCGGGCGGTGGCGTCGCCGACGGGCCATCGGGCTGAAGGCCCGCGAACCCTGAGCAATCCACGAACCCGGACCTCGACCAACCGCTACAGTCGATGCACGCAGATGCGCCCCTTCGACGCGTCCCACTGAGATGGCGCGGCTCGACCCCCAGTCGCTGCCCCAGCACGTCAACCGCCTCTACCGCGCGGCCTGGGCGCTGTGCGGCTCGCCCGATGACGCGGAGGACCTCGTGCAGGAGACCTTCGCGCGAGTGCTCGCGCGCCCCCGCCACCTGCACGGCCAGGACGAGCTGGCGTATCTCATGCGCGTGCTGCGCAACACCTTCCTCACGCAGCGCCGCACGGCCAGCCGCCGACCGCGGAACGCGCCGGTGACGCTGGACGACTTCGAAGCCCCCGATCCGCGCACGGGCGAGCGCCCCGAGCAGGCACTGCAGGCGCGCGAGGTCTTCGGGGTCATCGCTCACCTGCCCGACAACTACCGCCTGGCGCTGGTGGCGGTGGACGTCGTGGGCCTCTCCTACCGCGAGGCCGCCAAGGCGCTGGGCACGCGCGAGGCCACCATCGCCACGCGCGTCTTTCGCGGGCGCGAGCGGGTCGCGCAGGAGCTGAGCGGGGAGCCGAGCGTCGAGGCGACCAACGACGACGCCTCCGGCGAGGGAGGGAATCCCCGGGAAGCTTCGGGGTCCCAGGGGAGTCTTGTGTAATGGAAGAGCCACGCCCACGCCCATGAGCCACGAGTCAACCGACAACGAGGAGCAGCAGCGCATCGCCGCGCTGATCGGCTCCATCGACGTCGAGGCGCCCGCCTCGCTGCACGGCTACGTGCGCGGCCACGTCGCGCGCGCCGGCCCGCGTCAGCGCGTATGGATGCACAGGCGCATGCTCCTCGGCGGCCTCGCCGGCGCCGCCGCGCTGATCGTGGCGCTCGTGCTCGCGCTGGGCTCCTCCAGCGGACCCGCCGCGCCGCCGACGGTCCTGCAGGCATCCGCGCTGGGCCTGCGAGCCCCCACCACGGCCGCCCCCGAGGAGAACCCCCGCGCGCGCGGCACGCTGGCGATCAGCGCCGCGGGCATCCCCTATCCCTACTGGGAGCGGAGCTTCGGCTGGCACACGGCGGGCGTGCGCACGGATCGTCTCGACGGGCGCACCGTCACGACGGTCTTCTACGCCACTTCCTCCAGGCGGCGCATCGGCTACGCGATCGTCGACGGGCAGCCGCTGGCGATCCCCGCCGGCTCACAGCCCGAGGTGTGGCACGGCGTGCACTTCGACGTGCTCCATCCCGCGGGCGCCACGACGGTGGTCACGTGGCGCCGCGCCGGCCACACGTGCATACTGGTCGGCTCCAGGGTCAGCGCCAGGACGCTGCTGACCCTCGCCCACTGGCAAGCCGCCTGAGCCACTCAAAATGAAAGCAATCCAGATCGCCGAGCTGTCGGGCCCCGAGAGCGCGCTGCGCCTCGTGGAGGCACCCGAGCCCGATCCCGCGCACCCGCTCACGCCCGGGAATGGCGTTGAGATCGAGGTGCACGCCGCCGGCGTCTCATTCCCGGAGCTGCTGCAGACGCGCGGCCAGTACCAGCTCAAGCCGCCCCTTCCCTTCATACCCGGCAGCGAGGTGGCGGGAATCGTGCGCAGCGCGCCCGCGGGCGAGAATTTTTTAAGGGAAGGTAGCCGCGTGGTGGCGTTCTGCGGCTTGGGGGGCTTCGCCGAGAGCGTGGTGGCGCCCCCCTTCCTCACCTTCCCGCTGCCCGACGCGCTGGACTTCGGGCAGGGTGCGGGTCTGATCCTCAACTACCACACGGCCTACTTCGCGCTGGCCATGCGCGGGCGCCTGCGGGAGGGCGAGAGCGTGCTCGTGCACGGGGCCGCCGGGGGCGTGGGCACCGCCGCGCTGCAGATCGCCAAGGGTCTCGGAGCGAGCACGATCGCCGTGGTCTCAAGCGATGAGAAGCAGCGCGTCGCCTTGGAGGCCGGCGCCGATCACGTGGTGCGCTCCGAGGGCCCCTGGAAGGACGAGGCGAAGGAGATCTCGGGCGGCGGCGTGGACGTGGTGCTCGACCCCGTGGGCGGCGATCGCTTCACCGACAGCCTGCGCTCGCTGCGCGAGAACGGCCGCGTGATCGTGGTGGGCTTCACGGCGGGGTCGATCCCCGAGGTGAGGGTCAACCGCCTGCTGCTGAACAACACCGAGATCGTGGGCGCCGGCTGGGGCCACTGGGCGATGAGCCACCCGCAGGAGTGCCGCGAGATCGGCGCAGCGCTGGAGGGCATGATCGAGAGGGGCCACGTGCGCCCGATCGTGGGGGGGCGCTTCCCGCTGGAGAAGGCCGGCGAGGCGCTGCTGGCGCTCGAGCGCCGCGAGGCCGTGGGCAAGATCGTGCTGGAGGTGCGCTGATGGACTTCGCCCCCTCCCCCCGCTCCCAGGAACTGCTCGGGCGCGTCGATGAGTTCATCGCACAGCACATCGCGCCCCACGAGGAGGCCCACCTGCGCGAGGGGCTCGCCGCCGGGGCGGACCCCTGGGTGGTCTCCCCCCTCGTGGAGGAGCTCAAGGCGAAGGCGAAGAGCGAGGGCCTGTGGAACCTCTTCCTGCCCGACGTCGAGCACGGCGCGGGTCTGGCCAACGTCGAGTACGCGCCCCTGGCCGAGCGCATGGGCCGCTCGCTGATCGCCAGCGAATGCTTCAACTGCAACGCCCCCGACACGGGCAACATGGAGGTGCTGCTGCACTTCGGCTCGCCCGAGCAGCGCGAGCGCTGGCTGGAGCCCCTGCTCGCCGGGGAGATCCGCTCGGCCTTCTGCATGACCGAGCCCGACGTCGCCTCCTCGGACGCCACCAACATGCAGGCCACCGCGACGCTCGACGGCGAGGAGGTGGTGCTCAACGGGCTCAAGTGGTGGAGCACCGGCGTGGGCCACCCCAACTGCAGGGTGGCGATCTTCATGGGCCTCACCGACCCCAATGCCGACCGCTACCACCAGCACTCGATGGTGCTCGTGCCGCTCGACACGCCCGGCGTGAAGGTCGAGCGGATGCTCTCGACGATGGGCTTCCTCGACGCCCCCGGCGGCCACGGCGAAGTGAGCTTCAGCGATGTGCGCCTGCCCGCGAGCGCCATCATCGGCGGCCCCGGCGAGGCATTCACGATCGCGCAGGCGCGCCTGGGCCCGGGGCGCATCCACCACTGCATGCGCCTGATCGGCCTCTCGGAGCTGGCGCTGGAGCTGGCCTGCAAGCGCGCCACCGAGCGCACGGCCTTCGGCAAGCCCCTCGCCAACCTGGGCGGCAACCGCGAACGCATCGCCGACGCGCGCATCGCCATCGACCAGGCGCGCCTGCACGTGCTGCACGCCGCGTGGCTGATCGACCAGCAGTCCCCGCAGGCCCTCGGTGCGGTCTCGCAGATCAAGGTCGCCGTCCCCAACATGGCCCAGCGCGTCGTGGACATGGCCATGCAGCTGCACGGCGGCGCCGGCCTCAGCGACGACTTCCCGCTCGGGCCCGCCTGGATCGTCGCGCGCGCCCTGCGCCTCGCCGACGGACCCGACGAGGTCCACCGCGGCGTCATCGCGCGCCTGGAGCTCGCGCGCTACGGCAAGGGGAAGTGGGGCGGCTGAGCCCAGGCGGCTGAGCCCAATTTCGGACTACGCGGCCCCCTCCCCCTCCCCCTCCTCCTCTTCCCCCTTCTCCTCACCGTCGCTACCGCCCTCGCCGCCGCTGCCGCGCAGCCAGCCCGCCAGCTGCTGTCCGGCGGAGTTGATCGACTCGCCCGCGTCGCGGAAGGCATCGCGGAAGCGCTCGGCGTAGAAGGAGACGGCCTCGCCGCCATCCGCGCGCGCGTCAACCGGGTCCTCGCGCGTCGCGTACTCGCCGCCCACGATGCGATCGTAGTCGCCCCCCTTGACCCAAGCCATCAGCTCGTGAATGCGCTTCACCGGCATCGGATGGTCCAGGCCAAGGTCGATCAAGAGGCGCGTAAGGCGCTCCAGGCCGCCCCCCTTCTCGGTGTACTCGAGCCCCTGATTCATGAAGGCGTCGAGGTCGAGCTCCTCCACCATCGCCCCGCCCGCGAGACACATCAGCGCCCGGCACACCGCCAGGGGGTCGCGCGTCACCAGCGCCGCCGCGCGGTCCGCCGAGAGCTCCGTCGCGCGCTCCCACTCCAGCAGCGCCGTGCGCACCGGAGCCAGCGGCAATGGCAATCGCGAGCTGTGCGTGAGCAGCATCAGGATGTACAGCGCCGTGCGATACAGCTGGTGGTCGGCCAGGATGTGCGCCGCCTCGTGCGCCAGTACCGCCCGGCGCCCCTCCGCGTCCAGCAGCGCCACGAGCTCGGACTGCAGCACCACGAGCGGCCGCTTGGAGCCGATCGCCAGCGCGTTGGGCGTGGGGTACTGCGTGAGATAGAGATCCGGCGCCTCGCCCATGTCCAGCGTTGCGTACGCCAGCGCGTGCTCGCGCCAGACATCCGGGAGCTGCCCCTCCCCCAGCTTCACCGAGGAGCCCAGATAGGCCTGGCGCAGCGCGCGCTCGTACCCCAGCTCGATCAGCTTGCGCACTGCGCGATCCAGATACGGCACCGCGCCCAGCGCCGCCGACGCCGCGCGGTCGGCGGGATGCTGGAAGGCGCGCGGGGAGATCCCTTTCAGGCGGTAGCCCTCGGTCGGCAGCTTGGAGGCGCTCGGCTCCACGACATCGCAGCCTACCGGGTGGCGGGCTCCTCGCAAAGGGCATCGACTGGCAAAGAGCAGCGACCTGGTGTAACCTCGCTCCCATGAACCGCTCAAGCGCCATCAACGCCCTCGTGGGCATACGCATCGCGGTCGGCGCGCTCTCCTGGCTCGTCCCCCGCCCGGCAGGCAGGCTCTTCGGCCTGGACGCCAAGGCCAACCCCCAGGCGCCCTACCTGGCGCGCCTGTTCGGCGTGCGCGACATCGCGCTGGCCTACGGCGCGATCAGCAACGAGGGCGAGGCGCAGCGCCAGTGGCTCACCGTGGGCCTGGCCTGCGACGTGGCCGACTCCGTCGCCGGCATCGCCGGCGGGCGCCGTGGCTACCTGCCCAAGTTCGCCAGCGTTCTGGTCACGGGCACCGCGCTCGCGGCCGCCGCCCTGGGCGCGGTCGCGCTGAGCCAGGAGTAGCGCAGTGCCGCCAGTAGCGCTCCTGACAGGAGCAGAGCCCTGCCCGCGGTAGCGCTGATCACGGGCGCCTCCAGCGGCATCGGCGAGGCCACCGCGCGGCGCCTCGCGCGAGAGCCGGACATGCGGCTGATTCTCGTAGCCCGCCGCGAGGAGCGCCTGGCGCGCCTGGCGGATGAGCTGCCGGCCCCCGCCACCCACCTCGCCGTGGATCTCATCGCCGAGGACGCCCCCGCGCGGATCCTGGAGCACGTGAGGACCCACCACGACGGCCGCCTCACGCTGCTCGTCAACAACGCCGGCGCCTCCTGGCGGGCCGCCTTCGCCGACGGCGGCTACGCCAACGTCAGGCGCACCATGGAGCTCAACTTCGATTCGCTCGTGCGCCTCACCGAGGCACTGCTGCCGCTGCTGCGCGCAAGCGCCCCCAGCGCGATCGTCAACGTCGCCAGCACCGCCGCGCGCGTCGCCCGCCCGGGCGCGGGCGCCTACTCCGCCAGCAAGTTCGCCCTCGCCGGCTGGACGGACGCCCTCTACGCCGAGCTGCGCCCCCAGGGCATCCACGTCGGCATGGTCCTCCCCGGCTTCATCGCCACCGAGGGCTTCCCCGCCCAGGAGCTGCGCGAGCGCGCCGCCACGCGCTGGATCGTCTCCACGCCCGAGCGCGCCGCCGAGGCGATCATCGACGCCGGCCTGCGCGGCCGCGCCGAGCGCTACGTCCCCCGCCCCTACGTCCTCGCCGCCCTCGCCCGCCTGCTGCTACCAGGGCTCACGCGCCGGATCCTCTCCGGCGGAGGCGGCGCGGCGCTCACCACCAGGACCGGGGCGGACGCGGCGGAGGGGCGCAGCTCGTAGAACGGATAGAAGCCGACCTGTGCTATCAGTCGGACTCGATGCAAAAGAAGAGGATCGTGTGCCTCGCCAACTCCAAGAAGCTCGGCGCGTCCTGCGTCGCCGGCATCGATCTCGAGTCGCGCGCGTGGATTCGCCCGCTCGGCTCGGGCGAGCAGGGCGCCATAACCGCCAGGGAGCAGACCTTCGCGGACGGCACGCGACCGCGACCGCTGGACATCATCGACGTCCCTCTGGACGGAGCGGTCCCCCAGCCGGCACAGCCTGAGAACTGGCGGCTCGCGGCGGGGCGATGGGATCGCGTGGACCGTCTGGACCGGAACGAGGCACGAGCGCTGCTGAGCGACATGGCGATCAACACGCCGCTGTTCGGAACCGACGAGCGGTCGATCCCGGTCGCGGATATCCAGGTGAGTGGTGTGGACAGCTCCCTCGCGGTCGTCCGCCCAAAGAACCTCATGTGGAAGACGAAGGTTTGGGAGGATGAGCCAAAGATCAGAGCGCTCTTCCGTCATGCCGGAGGACGTCACCACCTGCCGGTCACCGACCGTGCCTGGCTCGCTGAGCACGTCGAGGACGATGACGCCGAGCTGGACCGCCTCTCCAGGCAGGAGACGTTCCTGGTAGTCAGCCTTGGAGAGCCATACGATGAGGCGCACTGAAAGCTCGTTGCGAGCGTGATCGCGTTTCCCGCCAAGTCCAGCCGATCCCCCCGCTAGGGTCTATCCATGCGCACCGTCTACACAGCGGGGCATGGGCTCCTGCCGCTGGAGGCGCTGATCGGCAACCTGGAGGCGCACGACATCGAGTTGGTCGTGGATGTCCGCTCCCACCCGGGGTCCACGCGCGCGCCACAGTTCAACCGCGATCCGTTGCGCGATTCCCTGCGCGCCGCGCGGATCGACTACTCGTGGATGGGCCAGACCCTCGGCGGCCGGCCACCCGAGCGCCTGCGAACCGCGACGGGGGCTCCCGACTACGAGCGTATGGCCGCCGAGACCGCGACCGTGGATGCCCTCGATCGCCTTGCCGAGATGGCAGCAGATAGCCGAATTGCGCTGCTGTGCAGCGAGTCCCATCCGGAGAGCTGCCATCGCACGCGGATGCTCGAGCCGCAGCTGGAGATGCGCGGCGCGGCCGTCGAGCACATCCTCCCCGACGGGAACCTGGTGGCTCGCCCCACGCTCTTTCTGTGACGCTTCGCATCGCGACAATCGGCTTCGGAAAGAAGGGCGCGGAGCGCTTCGTGGAGCTGCTGCAGGGAGCGGGGGTGCAGACCGTGGCGGACACCCGCCGTCGTCCCGATTCGCCGCTCGCCGGCTACGCCAGGCAGCGCGATCTGCCGTACGTGCTCACGCACGCCGCGGCCATCGGCTACGAGCACCGCCCCGACCTGGCGCCGCCCGACGAGTTGCTGGAGCGCTACCGCAACGACAAGGACTGGGAGGCCTATGTGCGCGACTTCGAGCGCCTGGTGCTCGCCACCCCGCAGGCCGGGGATGCGATGGCGGAACTCCTGGAGCGCAGCGCCGGCGAGGTCGTGGCGCTGCTCTGCTCGGAGCCCACGCCCGAGCGATGCCACCGGCGGCTGGTCGTCGAGCGGATGCAGGAGATGGAGCCGTCGCTACGGGTGATCCATCTCGTCTGAACTCACATCTCGCTTGAGCTCAGTGAGCCCCGGAGGCTCGTTCAGCGAGGGATCGGCGCCCCGGTGAGCGCGAACACCACCCCGAGAAGCCCCGCTGTGAGGATCGTGAGGGGCACTGAGCGCCGCAGGCCCAGCAGGGCAAGGGCGGCGGCAGCGAGCACCGGCACCTGCCAGGTCTCGGTGAGGGCCAGCGCCAGGGGCACGGCGGAGCCGATGATGGCGCCGATCGCGGCCGGGCCGGCGCCGTCGAGGAAGGCGCGCGCGCGGCGATCCTGGCGCAGGCTGTCGAAGCGCCTCGCGCCCAGCAGGACGAATGCAAAGGAGGGCGCGAAGGCCACGAGCGCCGCCAGCAGGCCCCCGCCGATGCCGTGGGCAGCGTAGCCGACGACCGCCACGGTGTGCGTCACCGGCCCGGGGGTGACCTGGCCGAGGGCCACGGCGTCGAGGAACTGCGCGCTCGTCATCCAGTGGTAGACGTGGACGGCGTCGGCGCGCATGAGGGGCACGATCACGAAGCCCCCGCCATAGGAGAGGGCGCCCACCTTCAGGGCGGTCCAGGCAAGCGCCCCCAGACCCCCGGCGCCGGCCAGGGCAAGCGGCGGAGGCAGCAGCGCAGTTAGGCCCTTAGATGCGCCCCGCAGCGCCAGCTCCGCCACTCCGCAGCCCACGAGCACGAGCACCAGCCAGGGGCCGAGCAGCGTGGCCGCCAGCGCGCCGAGGGCGGCGTAGAGCACCCAGCGCCCGCGCCGTGCGCCCTCGTGGCGCGTGGCGCGTTTCAGGCTCGCGGGCGCCAGGTCCAGCCCGGCGCGCAGGGCGATGGCGGCGACCGTGGCCCCCGCGCCGGCGCCGGCGCCGAGCACCCAGCGGGGCGGGTGGGCGGCGAGGAAGACGACGCTGAGCGCGAGAATGGCGAGCAGGCCGGGGGCGATGAAGCAGATGCCGCCCACGAGCGCCCCGGCGACGCCCGCCAGGCGCCAGGCGCAGAAGATCGAGAGCTGCGTGGAGGCGGGGCCGGGGAGCAGGTTGCAGGCGGCGAGGGCGTCCTCGAACTCCTCGGCGGTCAGCCACCGCCGTTGCGTGACGCAGAGGCGGCGCAGCATGGCCATGTGCGCGGGCGGGCCGCCGAATCCCAGGCAGCCGATGCGTAGCCACTCCCGCGCGATCACCCCGAGGATGCGCGCACGATACAGCAACTTTGGCCCCATATACGGGCTTTGAGCAGGAGAAAGCCGATAGAGGCAAAAAGCACCGATACAGGCCCTTAGCGGGTAATACGTTTAGGCATATCCCCGCGCCGCAGCCGCTCCGAGGAGAATAATTGACAACGCAACTAACATGGCCTACAATTCCGACTCCAAGCATCGGATTAGAAGGACCGACTATGTCTGACCCAACACCCCATCTTCCCCCACTGGACTCCGTGGAGACCCTCGACGCCGCTGAGAACGCGGCGCTGGAGTCCCCTGGGCTGGAGTCCCCCGCACTGAGCACGGAGCTCGCCGCTGTGGCCGACCCGGACACCGAGGCTGAGGCCGAGGAGACCCCGGCTGAGCGCCCCGCCGCGCCCGATCTGACCGCAAGCGCTCCGGAGAGCTTCATCCCCGAGTCCGTGGATCAGCTGCTGGCGCACTCCCGCCGCTACCCGCTGCTGACGCCGGCGCAGGAGATCGAACTGGCGCAGCGCATCGAGAAGGGCGATCTGCACGCCAAGGAACTGATGATCAACAGCAACCTGCGCCTGGTGGCCAGCAACGCAAGGCGCTACCAGAACCAGGGCCTGCCGCTGGCCGATCTGGTGCAGGAGGGCATGCTCGGCCTGATCCGCGCCAGCGAGAAGTTCGACTGGCGCAAGGGCTTTCGCTTCTCCACCTACGCCACCCTGTGGATCCGCCAGGCGATTCAGCGCGGCCTTGAGAACTCAGGGCGCACGATCCGCCTGCCCGTGCATGTAGCTCAGCGCTCGCGCAAGGTCGGGCGAGTCGAGCGCGAGCTGTCGGTGCGCCTTGGGCGCGAGCCGACGGTCGAGGAGCTGGCGCAGGAGACCGGCCTTGAGATCGAGCAGGTCGAGGAGGTGCGCCACCAGCGCGCCGCGCTGGTCAGCCTCGACCAACAGATCGGCGAAGACGGCGACACCGCGCTCGGTGACCTGCTGCCCTCCGACGTGGAGGCTCCCGAGGATACGGCTTGGGAGCACGAGCGCGAGCGAATAGTGCACCGCGCGATCGAGCAGCTGCCCGAAACCGAGCGGACCGTGCTGACGCTGCGCTTCGG
>Ga0116217_10005125_pt1 | contig 11574 bp, 14 predicted proteins | sample Sb_taG_6_FD_89697 | JGI IMG/M metagenome (GOLD analysis project Ga0116217, IMG submission 89697) | Peat soil microbial communities from Weissenstadt, Germany - Sb_50d_4_PS metaG | ecosystem: Environmental > Terrestrial > Soil > Wetlands > Peat | place: Germany: Weissenstadt | collected 2010-09-21 | reverse complement strand
GGTGCTCCCCTGTGCGGTGCTCCCCTGTGCGGTGCTCCCCTGTGCGGTGCTCCCCTGTGCGGTGCTCTCCTGTGCGTTCATGAGAGGCACTATGCCGCAAAGAGCGTCAGATCGGGCTCGCGCTCCCCGCGCAGCACCTCGAGATCGACCTCGACGCACGCTATCCCGCGCGCCTGCGCGAGCACGCGCGCCTGCGGCTTGATGCGCTGCGCCGCGAGCACCCCGCGGCAGGAGCCCAGCGCCGGATCGAGGCGGATGCGCTCCAGATAGCGCGTGAGCTGCTCGACGGCGTCGATCGTGCCCATGCGCTTGATCTCCACCGCGATCCACTCGTCCCGGCCGTCGCGGCACATCAGATCGACGGGCCCGATGTCTGTGGGCCACTCCCGGCGCACGAGCCGAAAGCCCTCGCCGCACCACTGCGGCGCCTGCGCGAGCAGTTCCTGGAGCTCGCGCTCGAGCCCCTCCTTCTCAAGCGACGCGAGCACGTCGAGCTCGTGCTCGATGTCCGAGAGCACCTCCGCCACCACGATCTCCACGCGATCCTCCTGGCGCTGCTTGCGCACGACCAGCCGCGTGAGAGCACCCGCGGAGTCGGCCTCCTCTTCGAGCACCGTCGGCGGCGTCATCCAGTTGAGCGGCTTGACGTTGGGCCCTCCGCCGTCGGCCCAGACCATGAAGGTGCCATCGGCCTTGAGCATGAGCAGCCGCACGGCCTCGGGCAGCACGGTGGTGACACGGCCGATATAGGACACCTCGCAGCGGGCGACGATCAGACGCACCGAGGCAAGATAGCGGGCGGGGCGGATCGCATCCTCGACTACGGCAGGCCGTCCGGCTTCTCCGTCTCCGTCTCCTCCTGGCCCTCCCCGCTCATGGCCTGGCGGAACTCGCGCATGCCCTTGCCGAGCGCGCGGGCGAGCTCGGGCAGGCGCTTGGGCCCGAGCACGACCAGGGCGACGGCGCCGATGAAGAGGAGGTGGACGGGGTTCTCGATGCCCATGCCTGCGCTCAGGCTAGCGCGCCGGCCATGCGGCGCGTGCATGGTGGACGAGGAATCAATTCCCTCCGGACCGCCCCCTAGCCTCTGATGGCATCGTGGCCCAGGAACCCTCGCCGCCGCCCGGCCGTCCCTACCCCCCGCCGGCCGCCCCCGAGCCCTTCTGGCCGGCGCAGCTGACGATCCTGGCGGCCATCGCCCTGCAGCTGACGCTGCCCGAGCGGCTCACCGTCGGGCCCTTTTGGCTGATTCCCGGTCTGGAGGGAGCGCTGCTGGTGGGCATGTTCCTGGCCACCCCCAAGCAGCTCGAGCACGAGCACCCACGGCGCCGGCGCGTCGCGCTCGGCCTGACCGCCTTCGTAAGCGCGGCCAACATCTACTCGCTGGGGGCTCTGACTCACTACCTGCTGCACCACCACGCGCCCATCAGCGGCCAGGCGCTGATCGTCTCCGGCATGCTGATCTGGCTCACAAACTTCCTGATCTTTGGCCTGTGGTACTGGGAGACCGACCGCGGCGGCCCCGGCAGGCGCGCCGCCGGCCACGATCAGGCCCCCGACTTCCTCTTCCCGCAGATGCAGGACGATCGCATCGAGCCGCGCGGCTGGCGCCCCCAGTTCATCGACTACCTCTACGTCTCGCTCACCAACGCCACGGCCTTCTCCCCCACCGACACGATGCCGCTGACGCCGACGGCCAAGAGCATCATGGGCGTGCAGTCGCTGGTCTCGCTGGTGACCATCGGCCTGATCGTCTCGCGCGCGGTCAACATCCTGAGTTGACCCGAGTCGATATATATGGCTCGGACCGCTGGGCTCAGCCGCGAGATTTCGACCGGCTCCTGCGGTAGGCCGCCGTGGTCAAGGCAGCTCGGCGCCCGCAGAGTCCGCCAGCGTGCTCGAACCCGCCGCATCGTCAAAGCGGTACTGCGCCGCTACGGATCGAATGCTTGGGCACGGGAGTCGTCAGCGCGGCGTGGGGCAGCCAGCGGGCACCGGCCGCGACGCCCGCGCCCGCGCAGGCGATGAAGACCACAGCGAGGATCACCATGCGCACATCCTTCCCAGCGCGTCGGACGACTGTCAGCAGCAGGCGCAGCGAGTCGCGCAAGTATGATCACGCGGATGGGCAACCCTGTGTCATGGCTTGCAATCCAGCCCGGCTGGAAGGTTCTCGCGGCCGACGGCAGCGAGATCGGCGAGGTCGACGAAGTCACCGGAGACGAGAGGACCGACATCTTCGACGGACTCTCAATCGCCGTGAGCGCCCTGGGGCAGCCACGCTATGCCACCGCCGAGCAGATCGCCAGCATCGAAGACGGAGCGGTGCGGCTGACGCTCGACCACGTGCAGGCCGAACAGCTCGCGCAATACGAGCAGCCGGCCACCAGCGTCGAGATCGAACCGGACGACCACGACGGCCTCCTCGATCGAGTCGCCGCCGACGTGCGCCAGGTCGAGGGGAACATCGTCGAGCCCACCCAGGACCACGAGCACCCCTTCAACATCTGGACCCGACTCGCGCATCTCATCCGCCGTCAGCGCTCCTGAGAACTCCCAGCCAGGCGCTCAACAACATCGCCCGCTGATGACGAGAGCGGCGCCGTCCAGCTGCCGACCCGTCCGATATCTGGGCAGCCGGAAATCAGGCCGCGTCGGATGCCGCCGTGCCGGGCAACGGTGTGCCGGGCGGGGAGGCTGGGGTGTGTGGCGGCGTGGCGCCAGCCGGCAGGTCGCTGGCGGTGGCCTCGCGCAGCTCGAAGTAGAGGACCGCGGCGAGGAGGACCGGGATGGGCAGCGCGAGGACCCAGACGATGACGGTGACAGCCACGCCTGAGCCGAACCCGAACGCGTAAGCCCCACGTTCGACTCCGCGGCCGACGGCCTCGAAGGCGATCGTCAAGGCAGCAATCGCCGCGAACACCCGCCAGCCGTTGCCGCGCACCAACTCCCGGCTGCGCCGCAGAGCGCGCAGGCCGCGCGGACGCTCCAGCACCACGACCGGTGCGGCCACCGACCAGATCGTCACGAGGACGAGGGCCGGTATGAGGAAGATCATCGTGCTCGCCAGAACACCGAAGACGACGCCCGCGGGAGTGATGCTGAACGCGAACACGTGCCCAAGCACGACCGCGAAGACGAGCGCAACGACGAGGAGGGACTCCGCGGCCAGCAGGACGTAGACGACAAGGCCCGCGACGACGCCGACCAGGGCGAGCCGGCCCAGCACCGACGGCCTGACGCTCCGCAGACGCCTCCTCACGCTCACCTCGCCCCTGCCCTCGCGGACATCGGCGACCAGCCCTATCACCACGCCCGTAAACAACGCCAACGCGAGGACCATGACGAGCGCCACCGCGATGAGCACCAGCCACGGCAAGACCCCGGCCGACATGTCGCTCAATGGCCCCACGAGGACGAACGCCACGAGCACCATCGGCAGCAGCACCGAGATGACCGCGACAGACAGCAGCACGGGAGCCTGGCCGGCGTAGAGAGCAAGGGTCCGGCGGATGACCGAGCCGATTTTGATGGAGCGAGGCATCCTGCTTGCTTTGGTTGATCGGAACTGCGGTTTCCGGCGGCGCAGCCTATGCACCCAGCCGAACGGGGATCTGCGCCCGGGCGACGTTGCCAGAGGCATCCGTCACCTGGAAGGAGGCGTCCCAGTAGACGATCCCGAGCGTCGCGGCCACCTTGGTCGAGGTGAACGTGTAGGTATTGATGAGCGGCGGGCCGGATGAGTACGGTACCGGCTGCGCAGACCCAAGACCGCTGTCAATGTCAGGACTGGACAGCAGCGCCTGCGAAGACGCCACCGCGAACGTCACCACCGACTCGGAATTACCCGAGAAGGTCACGGGAGAGCCCGCTTGCACCGTCGCGCCGTCGGCGGGACTCAGTCCTGCTTCCAACACGCTCAAGCTAGCCCTGCCATCACCCGAGCAGATCACCCACGGTTCGGGGGGACCCGCCGTATACCCCTGCGCCGGGCTGACAGACCCCAACACGACCCAGCCCAGCGCACCGAGCGCCACGAGCGAAGCCGCACCAGCGAGAGCGACCAGACCGCGCTGAAGACGGACAAGCTCACGAGTCGATAGCCACACGACGCACCCCCAGGCAAGTTGCTGACAATCGTATGAAAGCTACCAGGACGAAACAGCAGCAGGTCCGCCAGGCCCGATCAGCCACGGCTCGATTGATCGAGAGCACGGTGCACGATCGTGAGGATGAACTCGCTCTTCGCCTCGGTGTACGCCTCGCGGTCGTGCTCGAACCTCTTTGCCAGACCGCGCTTCAACGCCCCGTACTCCCGGGCGACGTCGGGATGCTCGCGCAGGTGGTCGCGAAACGCCAGCTCGTCGCGAAACCGCGGCGAGTCATTCGGCACGAGGTGCAGGTGGTGCGTGCGCCGGCTCGGATCGGGCTTGCAGAACCAGTGCATCTCCCCACTGCGATACGGGGCATACAGGTACCCCAGCCCGGCGAGCCGCTCAAAGCACCCGCGCGAGTCCTCCAGGTCGCGCACGCCGACGAGGATGTCGATGACCGGCTTTGCCACAAGGCCCGGCACGGACGTGCTGCCCACGTGATGGATACCGCCGACCGCCCAGTCGCCGATCGCATCGGCCAGCGCCGCGCGCTCCTGCTCAAAGCGCGCAGGCCAGTCGGGGTCATAGGGCACGATCCGCACCGGCTCCTCCAGCGCTTGGACGCGGCGGTTGGCGGCGCTTCGCTCGGCGGGGGCCATCTCGTCTGAGCACTCTATGTCGGCGCGTCGCTGGCCGCCCATCACCTGCAGGAGGATCCAGAGGTGTTTGACGACGTCGATCTCTACGGAGGCCGAGGGTTTGGGGGTCGTGTAGCCGACTTCGCTCAGCAGCTCGCGTGCCGCGGCGAGGTGCGCGAACGCTGTCTCATACGCGCTGTCCGGCGCGTCGCCGAGGGGTTCGCAGAGCGCCAGGATCGCTTCGGCGGCGAATCCGAGCTCGTTGATGGCGCCGTGTTGGATGGTGGGCACGATCTCGGCTGGCACCGTGAGGGTCGTGCTCCTCATGCGGTCGGCTCCCTGTCATTTGCGATCTCGTCATCGCGTCGGTAGCCGAGTTGGGCGGACAGCCGGTCGGCGCTCGCTATGAGATGCGGACTGAGGTGGTCCACCAGTTCCTCCAGTGAGATCATCGTGCTGTGGGCCGTCATGTCCATCGCCGCGGCGATCTCCCCATCGACTGAGCGCACGGGGGCGGCCATCGCGTAGAGGCCGGGGGTCAGCTCTTCGTCGCTTGTGGCCAGACCCGCCTCGTGGATGTGCGCCAGCTCGTCGCGCAGCGTGCGCCTGCTGGTGATCGTGTTCGGCGCGCGGCGGGTGGGTTTTATTTCGGAGAGTATTTCCTGCTGCTCGTCCTCCGGTAGGTACGCCAGCAGGAGTTTGCCCATCGCGGTGCAGTACGCGGGTTGGCGTGAGCCTGGCACCAGGCCGTTGTCGATCAGGTGCTGCCCGCGGCGGTGGCTGCGCGCGCGGTCCACGTGGACGATCTCGGTGCGGTCGAGCACGGCGATGCTCACGGTGTAGGAGGACTGCCGGCGCAGCTCCTGGAGGTGTGGCCGCGAGTGCTCCCGCAGGCCGGTGGCGTTCAGGGCTGCCATTCTTGGGCGTGGCACGCAGGCGATGATGACGCTCGTTTGCCGCGTCGATAAGGGCGGCGTTGAGTATTCAATCGCTGGAAAAACTGTCGCCGTGAAAACCGCCGGCGGGCTTGGCGGGGAGTCCTGTGGTGATGCCGAGCGCGCGTCGTCGCAGGCGCATCGCGGCGAGCATGGGGGCTGTGCTCGCTCCGATCGTGGCGATCGTTCGTTCCGTGACCGGCTGGGCGAACCCGGCGCTTGCCTGGGGGGCGGAGAGGTAGAAGCTCGCCAGTCCGGCGAGGATCGTGGCGTGGCGGCGGTGGTGGCGGAGGCTGCTCGTGTATCTGCTGGCGTCCTTGACGATCGCGGTGAACCTGTCCGCCGCGTGGGCGCTTGACTTGTAGTGGGCGACGAAGCTGTGGTTGGTGGTCTCGCTGTCGGCGGCGTGGTCCACGAGGCTGTCCAGGAGCGCGCTGATGGCGCAGATCGGCGGGAAGTAGGCCGCGTCGATCCGCAGGGCTTCGCCGGGGGTCGTCCTAGGGTCGGCCGCGGCGGCGAGGAGCGCGTGGATGGCCAGGCAGGAGATGCCGCCGGCCGCCAGCTCCCACCACAGATATTCAGAGCCGCTGGTCTGGGCGCCCGTCCAGGCGATGAGCTGCTCATAGCCTTCGGTCACGGTCGCGTGGTTTCGGCTCTGTGCCTCGCCGCAGCGATCAGCGGCGTGGACGAGCAGCGGGGTCAGGCGCTGCGCGGGGAGCTCTCGCAGAAGCCGCTGGCAGGCGTGGACGAACGCCGGGAGATATCCGCCGTCCTCGTGCTGGTGATGGTGGCGGTAGTAGCTCGTGGCGGTGCCGTTGCCGGTGATGGCGTCTGTGAGCGCTCGGTGAAGCCGCAGGCCGTCCGCGAGCGGGGTGTATGCGGGCTGCTCGTTGACGGCGTCGAGGTAGTCGTACACCAGCTGGTAGGCCACCATCAGGCGGATGCTGCAAGGTCGGGCGCGGCGGGGGGCTAGCACCGCGAAGCAGGCTGCCGCTTCGGGGTTCAGCTGCTCCTTGGTCAGCTTCTCCAGTGCCAGCTCCCGCAGCGTTGGGTTGGGGATGGCGCGTGCGCGGCGCTTCCAAGCGTGGATCTCGCCTCGCGCGCGGGGGACGATGCCAAGCCAGTAGGTGATGCCGGTCCTGAGCAGCGCGATTGCCTCGCGCGTGTGTGATGTGCGTGTGGGTTCCATGCCAGCCATGCTGGACGGGACCGGCGCGGTTTGCCAGCGGGCTGGGGTTGGTGGTGTCTCTGACTGCTACCGTGCCTCAAGCGCAAAGTCCTGTTTGAGGTAGCGGTCGCCCAGGAGGTGGCCGTAGATGCCCGCGATGGCTCCCACGAGGCAGCCGACGCCGAGCACGAGCCCGGACTCGTACAGCAGCACGCTCTGCAGCTGCCGCGGGCTGAAGCTCTGGATGCGCAGCGACGCCAGCGACGGCCGGCGCTGCCAGATCGCGGCTCCCATCGCGGCCGCCATCGCCAGTCCGGCCGCGAGGATCAACAGCAGCGAGATCTGGCCGAGGCGTCCCAGGCCTTCGCGAGCTAACACGTCTGCCGTGGAGGCCCGCTGCGTATTGGTCTGGACCTGCAGGGGCGAGGACGGGCCGAGCAGGCGCTGAATGGACTGCTTGACCGTGGCCGGGCTGGCGCCGGGGGCGGTGTCTATTTCCAGTGCGCTGGGGTCCGCGCTCGCCCACGCGCGACGGTAGTCGGCGCTGTTGAGCACGACCGCGCCCGAGGTCCATCCGAGGTTCGTCGTGGTCGCGGCCACGCGATAGCCCACCGGCCCCGTCGGGGTGGGGAGCGTCAGCAGAGCGCCCGGGCCGACGTGGTGCGCCGCGGCGACCTGCGCGGAGACGGTGACCCACCCCCCGGCCGCCAGGCGGGCTGTGGCGGCGGCGAGGTTGCCCTTGATGATCTGGCCGGCGGGGATCATGCCGCGGCTCGTCGGGGGCCGCGCGATCACCCACACGCGGCGGCCCGCGAAATCCAGGAAACCGCCCTGGTAAGAGCGCACGGAGGCGACGCCGGGGAGCGCCGCGATGCGCGCCGGGAGACCGTTGGCGGAGAAGTCCGTCGTGGCCAGGTAGTCGCCGTCATTGGTCACCCACACGTCGGCCGTGGCCACGTACTGCGAATAGTCGCGGTACAGGCCTTTGAGGAGATCGTTGTGGGTGCCCTCCGCTACCACGCTGCCGAAGACCGCGATCGCGCCAGTCGCCGCGAGCGCCAGCGAACGCACCGTCGTCGCGCGCAGCGCACGGGTGGCGACGAGCAGCATGTTCAGCCTCACGGTCCTCGCCGCGAGGAGCTGGGCCGCCGCGAGCACGATCGTGAAGCTGGCGGGAATCACCAGCAGCAATGCGACGGCCAACCCGACCGTCGCCACGATCGCCGCCGAGGGATCGAAGAGCAGCAGGCCGCTGGTGCCGAGCACCAGCGCCGCGCCCGCCGCGCCCAGCCGCAGGCGCGTCTGCGTCCTGAGCGCCTGGCCGGGCTCGCCCCCCTCGAAGCGGACCGCATCGACAGCGCGACCACGACGCAGATCCAATAGCGGCGGAGCGGCGGCCAGGCACGTCGCCAGGACCCCTCCCGCGAACGGCAGCAGCAGTTCCCGCGCCCCGATCACCGTCTGCGAACCCAACGGGATAGACGGCGATCTCATCAGCCGACATCGCGCCCACGTCGCGCCCCTGGAAGCGCACCGTGCCGCGGTCGGGCGCCAGCAGCCCCGCGGCGAGCATCAGCAGCGTGCTCTTGCCCGACCCGCTCGGCCCGTACAACGCGACCGTCTCCCCCGCGCCGACCGCGAGGCTCACGCCATCCACCGCCCGGACCGTCTCGCTCGGCCCAGCGTACTCCTTCACCACCCCCGCAAGTTTGAGAGCGCTCACGCGCTACTCATCCCGCGCGCTCGGCCTCGGCCACCTGCCGGACGGAGCGACGCAGAGGCACGACCGTGGCCTGCGCCGGCATCGCGTTCCCGCGCAGTTCGCCTTCGCCGATCGACAGGGCGCGATCGACGGACAGCGCGGTCGCATCACCGGTGCTCATCAACACCGCGACGCCCTCGTTCGCCACCGACCGCAGCAGCGCCATCACCGGGTCGCGCTCAAGCGGCTCCACGCCGTTGGTCGGCACCTACGGGAACAATAACCGAACCAGGGCAACGGTGCCCAGTAGGTGGAATCAGTTGGCGGTTCCAGACGGGGGGCGGGGAGAAGGACAAGCCTGGCCGTGTGCGCCGTTTGTGCTGCCCAGCCTCAGCAGATCGTGGCGATCACGGTGCCCGTGCCGGCGTGGCCCGGGTTGCCGGCGTAGCCGGGGTTGGTCTTCACGACGACCTCGTGGACGATGTTGCCCGAGATCGCAGACCCTGCCTTGCTGATCTTGCTCGAGACGAGCACCGCCATGTATTCCGGCAGCGGACCCGTCGGAGGCGGCGTGCTGTTGCCTGGGTCGGTTGTCCAACTCGTGCCGCAGACGGCCGTCGCCGGGCTATCCTCGAACCCCTTGAACGCCGCTGGGCCGGAGCCGCCGCTCAAGGAGTTCAGCTTCCACCACTGGGCGCCCCAGAAGGTGACCGGGGTCCCGGCTGCGGCGTTCTTGTCGCCGATCACGAAGTTGCCGCCCTTCGCCGTCCCGTAGATCAGTACCTGCGTGGTTGCGTCGGCGGTGCTTCCGCCATCATCGACGATGTGCACTTTGATCGTGAAGTAACCCGTGCCTTCGTAGGTGTGGCTGCCGCTGACACTGTACGACCCGCCTTCTCCGCTCACCGTGCCCGCCGAGCCTGGGCTCCCGTCGCCCCAGTCGATCGTGGCGGTGAAGTCCGCCGTCGTCGATGTAGTGTTGGCGTCGGTGAAGTTCGCCACGGTGCCACCGAACGATTGCGGTGAGATCGGGGTCGGGCTCACACCCGACGCCGCAAGCGCCGCGTCGACGACGGTCGCCGAACTGGTCGCGGTCGCCGAGATAGCCGGGTTGTCGATGTCGGCGATCGCCACTTTGACTTCGTAGGTGCCCTCATCGGCGTAGGTGTGTTCGCCGTTCACGACGAAGCTGCCGCCGCTGCCGCTGACCGTGCCCGCGGTGGAGGTCCCGTCGCCCCATTCGATCGTGGCCGTGTACTCGCTCGCGGTTGCCGAGGTGTCCGGGTCCGTGAAGGTTGCGACCTGTCCGCTGAACGCCGCCGCCTCGGTCGCGCTCACGGGCGTGCCGGTGGCCGTGATCGACGGATCGTAGTTGCCGAAGTCGTTGCCGGCGTACGTCGCGTTCGTGGCTCCGAGCGGCACGTTGACCGGGCCGGGTGTCTGACTGGCGAACCACCCGGGCTGTTGGACCTCTTCAACTTGGTAGCTGCCGGCACCGATCGGGAGATGATCGGCATCGAGCTGGAAGGAGTAGCTGCCGTCGCTCGCCGTGGTTGTGCTCGCCACGGCTTTCCCCTGGTAGAGCAGCCTCATGGTCCAGCCCGCAAGGCCCGGCTCCCCGGGATCGCGTTTACCGTTGCCGTTAAGGTCCTCGTACTTGACGCCGGTGATCTGGGGGATCGGGCCGGAGCCGCCGCCCCGGGTGAAGTTCCCGCACACCGCGCCTATGAACGCGCCGTTCCAGACGAGCACCGTGATGGGGCCGGATTTGACTCCAACACGAACTGGGTCGAAGTGAAACGATCCGGCCGGACACGGCTCGGGATGTGGTTCGGCAACGCATGAGGACCATTCCGCCGTCCCCGGTTCTATATGCTGGATAGGCGCCCAGTTCAAGAAGTTGGCGTCGAACCCCATTGCCTGGTAGTAGCCGGCGAGCGGCGGTTCAACGAATTCTGTCCGCAGGATTTCGTTTCCGACGCCTGGGTCGTAGACGAACGTGTCGCGACCCGGCGGATAGGTGCTTTCTCGCATAGCGAGCTCATTTGCGTACCCTTCAGCCATGGCCGTGGCAGGCAGCAAGACCGCCAAGACGAGCACCGTCGATGCTATGCCCAGCCAGAGGCGAGGGCTTCTCCATACCGCTCCGGGTTGCGTCATCGTGCTCCTTCGGTCAGATGGGACATTCCGGGGGAAAGGGCTTCCGCAACACTCTACTTTGCCGAACTGTATCAAACGTTACGAATCTGTTGTCATGTTGCCGCTCGCGATCTCGGCGCCGGGCGAAGAAGGGTTCGCCGCGCAGGTCGCCTTCGACTCTCGTGGCGACGCGTTCGCTGTCTGGCAGCGCCGGCCATCCTCACCGCCAGCAACGCCAGCGGACGCTCACAGCCCGTCACGCTCCCCTTCATGATCGTGCGCTGAGTTGACCAGCGACGCCCGCGGAGCGTCGAGGAGGCCCGCGCCGTCGGCGCAAGCGTCAGCTCTTCCACTTGATCGAACAGCCAACCGGTGGCGTCTGGGGCGGATCGGGGTCACGGCCGTCGAGCACCGCGTCGAGGGCGCCGCGCAGGAACGCGGCGTTCTGCGCCGGATCATCGTGATCGCCATCCGGGGCGCCGCGGTAGCGGAGCACTCCGCCGGCATCGAGCACGAACACATCCGGTGTCGTCTTCGCGTCGTAGGCGCGGGCGATGTCCTGGGACTCGTCGCGCAGGTACGGCACGCCGCCGAACTCCCCGCGCTCTACGCGAGCTCGCATCTGGAGCGGCGAGTCCCCCGGATAGCGCTCGGCGTCGTTGGGGTTGACCGCCAGCACCCGCACTCCACGGTCGGCATAGTCCCGCGCGACCTCGACGATCCGCTCGTGCCACGCCAGCGCATAGGGGCAGTGATTGCAGGTGAACACCACGACCGTCGCGGGAGCCCCGCCCGGCGCGTGCGTGATCCCGTCCGTGTCCGGCAGCGCGAACACCGGGGCCGGTTCGCCGATCGCTGTCATCTGGGCTCCTCTCGGGCAGTGGTGGCGCTCTGGGCG
>Ga0116217_10005118_pt1 | contig 11579 bp, 13 predicted proteins | sample Sb_taG_6_FD_89697 | JGI IMG/M metagenome (GOLD analysis project Ga0116217, IMG submission 89697) | Peat soil microbial communities from Weissenstadt, Germany - Sb_50d_4_PS metaG | ecosystem: Environmental > Terrestrial > Soil > Wetlands > Peat | place: Germany: Weissenstadt | collected 2010-09-21 | reverse complement strand
GCGCTCGAGGGGATCGTCGGCCTGCACGACGCCTCGACCATCGCGGCCGTGATCGTCGAGCCGATGGCCGGTTCGACCGGCGTGTTGCCCGCGCCCAAGGGTTATTTGAAGCGCCTGCGCGAAATCTGCGACAAATACGGGATCCTGCTCATCTTCGACGAGGTCATCACCGGTTTCGGCCGCCTCGGCGCCCCGTTCGCCGCCGAGCGCTACCGCGTCCAGCCGGACATGATCACCTTCGCCAAGGGGGTCACCTCCGGCACGGTGCCAATGGGGGGCGTGATCGTGCGCAAGCACGTCTATGACGCCTTCATGCAGGGTCCGGAACACGCGATCGAACTCTTCCACGGCTACACCTATTCAGGCCATCCGCTCGCTTGCGCGGCCGCGCTCGCCACGCTCGACGTCTATCGCGACGAGCGGCTGTTCGAGCGCTCTAAGACGATGGAGCCCAAGTGGTATGACGCGATCATGAGCCTCAAAGGCCTGCCCAACGTCGTCGACATCCGCTGCGTCGGCTTGACCGGCGCGATCGACCTTGCGCCGATTCCCGGCAGCCCGGGCATCCGCGGCTATCGGGCGCTCGAGCATTCGTTCTTCGAAGCGGGTGTCATGATCCGCCCGTCCGGCGACACGATCGAATTGACCCCGCCGCTCATCGTCAGCGAGAAAGAGATCGGCGAGATCATGGAGAAAGTCGGGGCGTCGATCAAAGCGGCGGCGTGAGGCCGCGGTCCTTTGGGACGTCGCGTGCTCCCTCCTGCTCTGCCGCATCTTTAGGCGCGGGAACGAAGTTCACAACCGACGGGGCAGCCTGTATGACTCCTTATGGCGCGAGGACGCTGCCCCCGCCCGAACTAGGCGCACGGCGCGCGGACCGCTTGCAGGGAGAAGGATGATGGGCTCGCATATCGTCAAATCGTTTTGCCTCGGATTGTCGCTCGCGGCTTCACTAGCCGTCGCGCCCGGGGCCGTCGCCAAGGACTGGAAAACCGTCGTCATCGGCATGGAAGGGGCCTACGAGCCCTGGAACCTGACGGACTCGAGCGGCAAGATCGTCGGCTTCGAGGTCGACCTCGCCAACGACCTCTGCAAGCGCGCGGGCCTTGAGTGCAAGATCATCGCCCAGGACTGGGACGGCATGATCCCTGGGCTCAAGGCGGGCAAATTCGACGTGATCATGGACGGCATGTCGATCACCGATGAGCGCAAGAAGGAGATCGACTTCTCGAAGCCTTACGCGGCTTCGCCGGGCTCGTTCCTCGCGCCGAAGGGTAGCCCCCTCGCCAAGACGACGGGCGCGGGCACGCTCATCAATCTCGACAAGGACCCCGCCGCCGGCCAAGCGGCGATCAAGTCGGTGCAGGCGGCGCTCAAGGGCAAGACGCTCGGCGTGCAGGTCTCGACGACGCACGCCAACTTCGCCAGCCAATATCTCAAGGACATCGCGACGGTTAAGGAATACAAGACCACTGACGACCGCGATCTCGACCTCAAGTCCGGCCGCCTCGACGCGGTGCTCGAGGATCTTCCGACCAACATGGCGACGGCGTCTAAGCCTGACGCTTCCGAACTCGCCGTCGTTGGGCCGAAGCTCATCGGCGGCGTGTTTGGGGTCGGCGAGGGCATGGGCATCCGCAAGAGCGACGCGGACCTGACCGCCAAGTTCAACAAGGCGCTCGCGGCAGCGATCGCCGACGGCTCGGTCAAGAAATATTCCGAGCAGTGGTTCAAGATCGACCTGACGCCCCGATAAAGGCCTTGAGCGCGCCCTTGCGTTGAAAGGGCGCGCTCCCCGGGGGCCCCGAAGTGGTGGGCGATCTGGCGATCTTCGGCTTCGGCGAGGGCGGCTGGGGCCTGGCGCTCCTCGACGGCGCGGCGATGACTCTCCTCGTCTCCGCCTGTGGCCTCCTTATCGGCGCGGCGATCGGCGGCCTCGTCGCCTGGGCGCGGCTCTCGGGCAAGCTGCTCGCGGGCGGCGTAGGACAGGCTTATGCGGCCTTATTCCGCGGCCTGCCGGAACTGCTCATCGTTTATTTCGTTTATTTCGGCACTTCGACGCTTCTGACCGAAACGGCGCTCTTCTTCGGTCATGAGGGCTTCGTCGGGGTGCCGGCCTTTGCCGCGGGCTCGCTCGCCGTCGGCGTCATCTCGGGCGCCTATCAGGCCGAGGTGTTCCGCGCCGCCTATCTCGCCATTTCGCGGGGCGAGCTCGAGGCTGCGGTCAGCGTCGGCATGAATCGGGCGCTGATGGCCCGGCGCATCATCCTGCCGCAGGTCCTGCGCTTCGCCCTCCCCGGACTTGGCAATCTCTGGCAGGTTGCGCTCAAGGATTCGTCGCTGATCTCGGTCACCGGCCTCGCCGAGCTCATGCGCGTGAGCCAGGTCGGCGCGGGCTCGACCCACCGGCCCTTCGCCTTCTATCTCGGCGGCGCCGTGCTCTATCTGGTGATGACGGTTGCGACGACGCGCCTCTTCGACGTCGCCGAGGCGCGGGCCACCCGCGGCATGCGCCACTCGACGAGTTGAGGCAGCGATGGACCTCGATTTCATCACCAAAACCTTCGTCCGCCTCCTCGGCGCGCTGCCGCTCACGCTCTCGGTGTGGTTCTTGTCGGTCGTCCTCGGTGCGCTCGTCGCCGCGGGCGTGACCTGGATGAGAGTGAGTGGGGTCAAGCCGTTCGAGCTTTTCGCGCGCGCTTACGTCACCGTCTTTCGCGGCACGCCGCTCTTGATCCAGCTCTTCGTCGTCTACTACGGCTTGGCTTCGCTGCCGGCGGTGCGCACAAGCCTATTCTGGCTGTTCCTGCGCGAGGCGTTCAACTGCGCGGTCCTGTCGCTCGCGCTCTGCACCGCCGGCTATCAGGCGGAGATCTTTCGCGGCGCCTTACTCGCCGTGCCGGATGCACAAGTCGAGGCGGCGCGCGCCTGTGGCATGTCGGGGCTCCTCATGTTCCGCCGCATCGTCTTTCCGATTGCGCTCAGGCATGCGCTTCCGGCCTATTCGACGGAGATGATTTCGATGGTGAAGGCGACGGCGCTCGTCTCGCTCGTCACCTTGTGGGACGTGATGAGCGTGGCGCTGAAGGTCCGCAACGACACGCTGGTCACCTATCTGCCGCTCATCCTTGCTGGCGCGATCTATTTCGTCGTCAACTATGCGCTTGGCGTCGCCTTCCTCGCGCTCGAGCGGCGCCTGTCGTCGCATCTTAAGCCCCGGCCAAGCTGAAAGAAGCGTCCATGCCTGCCGAGACGCCCGCGCTCACGGTCGAGAAGATGCACAAGCGCTTCGGCGAGCTCGAAGTGCTGAAAGGCATATCGCTGATTGCGAACGACGGCGACGTGATCTCGATCCTCGGCTCGTCCGGCTCGGGCAAGAGCACGTTTCTGCGCTGCATCAATCTCCTGGAGACGCCGGACGAAGGCGTGGTGACGGTCGCAGGCGAGACCATCAAGATGCGCCGGCGCGGCGACGGCCGCGCCGAGCCCGCCGATCGGCGTCAGGTCGATCGCATCCGCTCCGAGCTCGGCATGGTCTTCCAAAGTTTCAACTTGTGGTCGCATCTGACGGTGCTGGAGAACCTGATCGAGGCGCCGGTGCACGTGCAGAAGCGCCCACGCGCGGAATGCGTCGAGGAGGCGCGGGCGCTGCTGGCGAAAGTCGGCATCGCCGACAAATGGAACTACTATCCTGCCCATCTCTCCGGAGGTCAGCAGCAGCGCGCGGCGATCGCGCGCGCGCTCGCCATGCGGCCGAAGGTGATGCTGTTCGACGAGCCGACTTCCGCGCTCGATCCCGAGCTCGTGGGCGAAGTGCTGAGGGTCATGCGCGCGCTCGCCGAGGAGGGCCGCACCATGCTGGTTGTTACGCACGAAATGGGGTTTGCGCGCGACGTTTCGACGCGCGTGATGTTCCTCCATCAGGGCTTGGTTGAAGCCGAGGGGCCGCCGGACGAGTTGTTTGGAGGTTCGAAATCCGACCGCTTTCGCCAGTTCATCTCCAAGGACCGAGGATAGGAGCCCAAGTCTGACGCTTCCTTGCGTTACAACCCGTCCGCGCGTCGCCGCGAAACGCGCGTGCGTCAAGACGACCGATTCGACTGCGATCCTCCCGCGATCACATGTGGAGCAGGGGCGATGCCTCGCCTGTTTACCGCGCTGGAACTGCCGGAGCGCATCGCAAGCCATATGGCGCTCGCGCGCGGCGGCGTCGTCGGCGCACGCTGGCTTGAGCCCGAGGACTATCACATCACATTGCGTTTCGTCGGCGACATCGACGCGCGGACCGCGCACGACATCGCGGAGACGCTTGGCGACATCCGGCGGCCAAAGGCGCACGTCCGCTTCGAGGGCTTAAGCTGGTTCGGCGGCGACAAGCCGCGAGCGATCGTCGCCAAGATCAAGGCGGACCCGGCGCTCATGGATTTGCAGGCCGAGCAGGAGCGCCGATTTCGGCGCGTCGGCGTTCAGCCCGAGACCCGCAAGTTTACGCCGCATGTGACGCTGGCGCGGGTGCGCGGCGTCGCTCAGGCGGCGGTCGCGGACTATCTTTCTTCGCGCGGCGCGCTTGGGGCGGAAGCGTTCACGGCCGAGCGTTTCGTGCTCTATTCGGCCCGCGACGGGTCCGGCGGCGGGCCCTATGTCGTTGAGGCCGCCTATCCGCTGGGCTTGTAGCCGCGATCGCCGGTCGCGGCGGGACGCGGTCCATAGGGCGTCCGAAAGGACGCCCGTCTAAAGACGGGCTATCGACCGCGTCTACAATCGCGTGAGCCACCCGTGCGCAAATGCTCTAAAGGCCTGGCCATGAGTCCGACCATCGACGCCGCGCGCCGCCGCGTTCGCATCAATCCGCGCGACCCCGATTTCTTCAACGATCCCTATCCCGCCTACGCAGCGATCCGCCAAACGGCGCCCGCATTCTTCTGGGAGGAGTACGGCTTCTGGTGCTTCGCCCGCCACGCCGACGTTTCCGCGCTGCTGCGCGATCGCCGCTTTGGCCGGCAGATCCTGCACGTGATGAGTCGCGCGGAGCTGGGCTGGCCGGAGCCCGCGCTGCATCTTGAGCCCTTCGATGCGCTCGAGCGCCATTCGATCCTGGAGCTCGAGCCGCCCCGGCACACGCGGCTGCGCAATCTCGTCAATCGCGCCTTCGTCTCGCGTCGCATCGAAAAACTTGCGTCCCAAATCGCGGCGTTGGCGCACGAGCGGATCGACGCGTTCGCGCGAACCGGCTCTGCCGAGCTCATCGCCGAGTTCGCCGGCCCCATTCCCGTCGCCGTCATTGCCGATCTCCTCGGCGTGCCGCGCGACATGGGGCGTGAGCTCGTCGACTGGTCGCATCGCATGGTGGCGATGTACCAGTTCGGCGCGGACCGCGCGGTCGAGGATCGCGCGGCCGAGGCGGCGCGCGCGTTCGCGGACTTTGTGCGCGGCTACGCACGCGCGCGGCGCAGCGACCTTGGCGACGATCTCATCAGCCAGCTCCTCATTGCCGAAAGCGACGGAGGCAAATTGCGCGAAGACGAGCTGGTCGCGACCGTGATCCTGCTTCTGAACGCGGGCCACGAAGCGACGGTCCACGCCATCGGCAACGGGGTGAAGATCGTGCTCGAACATGGCGTCGACGCCCGCTCAGCGTTCGGGAGCGAGAGCGCCATCGCCGCGACGGTCGAAGAGCTCCTGCGGCTCGACGCGCCGCTGCACCTCTTCACCCGCTACGCGCTGGAGAACGTCGAGTTTGCCGGCGTCAGCTTGCGGAAAGGCGAGAGGATCGGCCTTCTGCTCGGCGCCGCCAACCGGGATCCCGAGCGCTTTCCAGATCCCGACGTCTTCGATCCGGGCCGGGCGGCAAATGCGCATGTGAGCTTCGGCGCCGGCATTCATTTCTGCGTCGGTGCGCCGCTCGCGCGCCTCGAGCTCGCGGTCGCGCTACCGATTCTCTTTGCGCGTCTGCCGGGCTTGCGCTTCATCGAGCCGCCACGCTATCGCGACGCGTTCCACTTTCATGGACTGGAGGCGCTGAAGGTCCGATGGGGGTGAGATCAGCGCTTTCGAACTTCGCTGACAGCGGATAAAAGCCAAAAAGTGAATTCAACATCGCGCCGAAGAAGCCCTCACCGAGAGCGCAGCGGTCCGGATCGCCCGCGGTCCTGATGCGGCATGCTGCGTCGATATCGTCGCTATTTCGCTGTTCTCGCGTTCCTGCTTTTGGCGACGCCGCTGGTCGTCGGCATCGTCAAGCCCGACGGCCCGGCTGCAATCCTAAAGGAGGGGCGCAAGCTCGCGCCGGCGCCGACGACCCCTGACGATCCCGCCGATTGGCTTATTCTGCCGAAAGAGATCGACGCCTATCTGAAAGACCATTTCGGCTTACGTCAGGTCATGATCCGCGCGCACAAGGATTTGACCAAGCCGTTGCTCGGGCTGGGCAACGATTTGGTCATGATAGGCCGCGACGGGCATATGTTCTATATTGGCGAGGAGACGATTCGCCAAAGCGCCGGACTGATCATGCGGGACCAGAGAGTGTCCGACGCGACGGATTTGCTGGTCAAGATGAACGAAGCGTTGGCGGCTCGCGGCATTCGCTTTCTTGTCGCCATTCCGCCGAACGCCGCGTCGATCTATCAGGACGATCTGCCTCATTGGGCGCAAAATTGGGGAAAGCCGACCGAGTACGATCTGATTTTGGCCAACCTTGGCGCAAAAGGCGTGCGCGCAGTGGACTTGCGGCCGCCGCTCATCAAGGCTCGAGCCGATGGGCCTGTCTTTTACACGCATGACACGCACTGGACCAGTCGCGGCGCGCTGGCGGGGTTCAACACAATCGTCGAGGCCGACTCCCATCCTGATTGGCGAATTGAGGCAGGCGCAGCGCTGGGCCCGCCGACGACCCGCAGAGGGGGCGACCTAGCGCGGCTGTTCGGCGTCGCCGAAAGCGTCACGGAATCTACGCAGGATCTTGTTCTTCCGGATGGGAAGAAAGAACTGATGTCTTCCGATATATTCGGCGATTTCGTAGACACGTCTGACAGGCCCGGCCCGACGATCATGATCTATGGCGACTCGTTCACCGGCGGCTATTTCCCTCCGCTGCTCTTGCAGCACGCAGGACGCGTGATTTGGCTCGCCCACCATTTCTGCGGTTTCGACTGGAAGGCGATCGACAAGTTTCATCCAGATGAGGTCTGGTGGATGCCCAACGAGCGCTTTCTGATTTGCGCGCCCGGCGCCCGGCCGCTCGACTTTGCCGAGTAGAAGGGCGGGGTCTCGATCGAAGGAAGGCGCTGGCCTTGGCTCGTGGGAGCAACGGTCCGAAGCCGATGGAGAGCCGGAATGGCGCTAGAAAATGTGACGGCGGCGCGCGTCCGCAGCGTGCTTGTTCTCGGCGGCGCGCGTTCGGGAAAAAGCGCATATGCGCAGAGCCTCGCTGAGGCTCACGCGTCCGAGCGGCTCTATGTGGCGACCGCGGAGCCGGCGGACGAGGAAATGGCGGCGCGCATCGCCCGGCACCGGGCGGATCGGGGCAAGAGCTGGACGACGCTGGAGGAGCCGCTCAAGGTGCCCCAGGCGCTTCGCTCGCTCGCCCGTCCGGGCGGGGTCATCCTCGTCGACTGCTTGACGCTTTGGCTCAGCAACCTGATGCTGGCCGGGCGCGATCCCGAGGCCGCTATCGCCCGGCTGGCCGACGCGATCGGCGCTCTCGCGGGCCCGGCGATTCTGGTTTCAAACGAAATTGGTATGGGACTTGTGCCTGAGCACAAGCTTGGCCGGGATTTTCGCGACTGGCAGGGCCGCGCAAACCACAAGATCGCCCAGGCGTGCGATGCGGCGGTTTTCTTGGCCGCCGGTCTCCCGGTCCAATTGAAGCCGGCCCCGCCGCCAAGCTTGCGATTAACCTGAGCCGCTTTTTCCCAAGAAAACGCTGGCGACTCAGGCCTGTGCTGGACTAGGATTCGCCCCCGTGAGGGGGGCTGGCCGGCTGCACGGGCTGTCGGGGTTCGCTTCAGCACACATGGGTTGCGGGTTTGGCGGGATGTTGCGTCTTTTCCAACGCCAGGCGCCGGAGTCGGCGGCGCATTTCGACATCGCCCACGACGGCGAGATTTATCGTGTCGCGCTCAAGCGCGTGGCCTCTTCGCGTCGCTTCACGCTCAGGGTTCGAACGGCGACCCGCGATGCGCTGCTGACGATTCCCTCGCGCTCCTCGCTCAAGGCGGCGCGCGAGTTTGCCGAACGCCACGCCGCATGGATCGGAACGAGACTTGCGCGGCTGCCGCAACCCATCGCCTTCGAGCCGCGCGCCGTGATGCCGTTGCGCGGCGTCGATCATCGGATCGTGCATCGGCCGGGCGAGCGCGGCGTCGTGTGGCTCGAGGCGAGCGAACGCGGGCCGCTCATCTGCGTTTCCGGGGAGCGGCCGCATGTGGCGCGCCGCGTCGCCGATTTCCTCAAGCGCGAGGCGCGCAAGGATCTCGAAGCCGCCGTGGCCCGCCACTCCAAACGGCTCGGCGTCAAGCCGCGCCGCATCGTGCTGCGCGACACCGTGAGCCGCTGGGGCTCGTGCTCGTCGACTGGCGGACTCAATTTTTCCTGGCGCCTGATTCTCGCCCCGCCGTTCGTGCTCGACTATCTCGCCGCGCACGAGGTGGCGCATATCGTGCACATGAATCATTCGCCGATGTTCTGGAAGCTCGCGCGACGGCTGCACTCCGAGACCGATCGGGCCGAGGTCTGGCTCAAGGTCCACGGCGCGAACCTGCACCGCTTCGGCGCGACGTGGGCGTGATCCTTATCTTGTGCGACGGGCCGTCGGAGAGGGAAGCGCCCTCGCCCTCACGCCATCCGCGCAAGCGCGTCGAACAGGAGTTGCAAATCCTGCGGGCGCGACAGCCGGTGATCGCCATCCTTGATGAGCGTCAGCGTCGCCGGGTCGCCGCCCAGTCGAGCCATGAGCGCGAGCGCGTGGCCGTAGGGCACGTCTTCGTCCAGCATGCCTTGCAGCACGACCGTCGGCGCGCGGGTGCGAATCATGCCCCCGAGCAGAAGATGCTTGCGCCCGTCCTCGATGAGCTCGCGGGTGAAGCAATCAGGTTCGTCGGAATATGGCGAAGTCCGGCGCCATGCGCCTTTCTCGATGATTGCGCGCCGCGCCTCCTCCGGCGCCCGCGCCCAGATCAGCTCCTCGGTGAAGTCGACGGCCGGAGCGATGAGAATCAGGCCCTTGATTCGCCCAGTCTTCCCCGCTTCATGCAGCGCGCGGGCGGCGAGCAGCGCCAGATAGCCGCCCATCGACGAGCCGACGAGAATCTGCGGTCCCTCGCTCTCGGCCCGCACGATCGCCAGCATCTCCTCAAGCCACCGGGAAATCGTCCCCTCTTCGATTCGCCCGTCGGAGCGGCCATGCCCGGAATAGTCGAAGCGCAAGAGGCCGAGACCGCGCCGCTCGGCTTCGGCGTCGAGGGCGGTCGCCTTGGTCGATTCCATTTCGGAGCGATATCCGCTGAGCCAAATGACGCCCGGCGCTCCAGTCTGCACTGGCGCGCGTCGGCGAAAGGCGATACGCCGTTGATTCGGGAATTCCCCGACCATGAAAAACTGCGGCTGTCCGTCCGACACATTGAGCTCGCTTCTGATGATGCGACCCGCGGACCGCGCCTGGACGAGCGCCGGCTTCGATGCTCGCGGACGCGCGGGCTTGGCCGAGCAGGCGCTTGAAGTCAATCGCCCGCGTGGCCTGGCGCTTGCCGCATCAAGGCGCGGTTTCGCGTGAGCATCGACGCGCTTTCTCCCTTCGGGCGCGGGGCGAACGCGCCGCTCGCCGGCCGAACGATCCTCCAGATTGTCCCGCCCGTTGACGCCGGCGGCGACGAGCGCGCGACGCTCGCCGTCACCGCCGCTCTGGCGGAGGCCGGCGCACGCGCGCTCGTGGCGACCGATGCCGGCGAGTTGGCGAGCGAGCTGCAGGCAATTGGGGGCTTGCACGTGCGCTTTCCCGCGGCGACCAAAAACCCGCTCGCCATGACGCTCAATATGGCGCGCCTTCAGCGCATCATCGCCTCCGAACGAGTCGACCTCGTGCATGCGCGCTCGCGCTGGGCCGCGTGGACGGCGGTCAGAGCGTGTCGCAAGGCCAAGCGTCCGTTGGTCACTTCGCTCCATGCCGACGGCGGCCGCTCGCCGCCGCGCACCAGTTTCGAGACGGCCGCCGCCGAGGGCGATTTCGTCATTGCGCCGTCGGAATTCGTCGCCTTGCGCGCGGCCGGCGTTTTTCCCGCGGCTCGCATGCGCCTCAGGGTCGTGCGCCCGGGTCTGGATCTGTCGAAGCTCGCGCCGGAGCGGGTGAGCCGGAAGCGGGTGGCCGAAGTTCGCGAGAGTTGGGGCGTTGCGCCGCACGAGCGGGTCGTGCTGACCCCCGCGCGTCTCGCGCCTGGCCGAGGCCAGGAGACGCTCATTGAAGCGGCGGCGCTCATCAAGGACCGCGGCCTCGACGACGTGCGCTTCGTCATGGCCGGAGACGCGGAAAAGCCGGCTTTTGCGCGCCAGCTTGACGCGCTCGCCGTTGCGCGCGGCGTCCAATCCATCCTCGTCCGGGTCGGCGCCGCCGCCGATCTGCCCGCGGCGTTCGTCGGCGCGGCGGTGGTCGTGTTTCCCACGGCGGAGCCCGACGGCGTGACGCGCACCGCGATCGAGGCCGCGGCGATGGGGACGCTCACCGTCATTTCCGACGTCGGGCCGGCGCGCGAGATTATCGCGGCGCCGCCGTACGAGGACGCCGAAGCGCGCTCGGGCTGGCTCGTTCCGCAGAGCCAAGCCGCCGCGCTCGCTGACGCCGTCGAGCGGGCTCTGGCGCTCGGCGCCTCGGCGCGCGAGGCCGTCCGGCGCCGTTCGCGCGCCCGAATCGCGGACGCCTTCTCGATTGAGCGCATGACGCGCGACACGCTTAGCGTCTACGCCGAGGCGCTGGGGCGATGACTCAGAGAGGTTTGCAATGGTTGGCCAGCCAAAGATCGCTCCGGCGCCGGCCGGCTACACCAAGCGGCAGATCGCTCTCCATTGGATCGTGCTCGTCCTGGTCGCGTTTCAGTTCGCGATCGGCAATCAGATGGCCCATCTCTTCCGCGCCGCCCATGGCGGAAGTCCAACCCACGCGAGCGCGATCTGGGCGCCGATCCACATCGTGGTCGGCGATGTATTCTCATCGCAATGCTGGCGCGCCTCGTGCTGCGCCGCCGCGACGGCGTGCCGGCGCCGCCGAAGCAGCACCCCGCTCTCGAGCGGCTGGCGAGCGCCGTGCACGCCGGGCTCTATGTCGACCTGATCGGCGCCCCGATCGTCGGCGCGATCGCCTACTTCTGGCTGCCAGCGTTCGCCGGACTGCACCGCCTCATGACCCGCCCGATCCTGGTCGCGCTGTTCGGGCTGCATTTGGCCGGCGCGCTGTGGCATTGGCTCGTCGTGCGCGACGACGTGATGGCGCGCATCTTCCTTCCGAGGCGCGCAGCGGCCGGAGGCCGTCGCGCAGTCGACGATTCTTGAGCTATGCCGCAGCCGGCCGCCCGACCCGCTGCATGAAATAG
>Ga0116217_10005116_pt1 | contig 11580 bp, 5 predicted proteins | sample Sb_taG_6_FD_89697 | JGI IMG/M metagenome (GOLD analysis project Ga0116217, IMG submission 89697) | Peat soil microbial communities from Weissenstadt, Germany - Sb_50d_4_PS metaG | ecosystem: Environmental > Terrestrial > Soil > Wetlands > Peat | place: Germany: Weissenstadt | collected 2010-09-21 | reverse complement strand
GAACTTCGCCGCTTGGCCAATTTCGCGCGACCCAGTTGTGAGCCGGACGACAGCACTTGACCGAAGTTGTGTAGATACCACAGGGGCAAGCCCGTGGGATTCGCGATGCCACGGGCTTGCCCCGTGGTTGGTCACGCTCGCGGCTACAGCAGGGGAGAGGGAGAGAAAAAAACTTTCTTTCCCCTCGCCTGTAGCTACGACCCTAACGATCCACGGGGCAAGCCCGTGGGATTCACTGCGCTGCCTCCGTCGTCGCCCGCTGTCGCGCCCGCTTCGAGCGCCGCAGGCCGCGCCAGGCGGCCTTGCGCAGTTCTTCCGGGTTCTCCAGCGACCGGCCGACCTTCGCCAACTCCGCCTCGGCCTCTTCACTGGCCGCCGCCGCCAACCCCTCGACCGCCCCCATCCGAGTCTCTTCCGACAGGGCACGGTTATTCGCGACGGCAGCCAGGCCGGCCACGTCGCCCCGAGTCGCCAGGTGCGGCACCGCGACGCCCTGGTAATGCACCTGTCCCGCGGCCCCGCGCAGCGTCTCGGCCAGGGCCGCGCTGCCGCCGCCGGCCACGCGGTTAAACGCCACCCGATCCGACAGGACGCGCCCCGCCACCGCCGGAATGCGCGCCGGGTCGTCGCGTGCAACCGCCTGCGCCGCCGTGGCACGGATTTCCGGGTCGCCGCCGCCGGCCAGTTCTTCCAGCGCCGCGAGGACGGGGGGACTCGGCTTGCTGCCGGCGAGGGCGGCGACGGCCTCGCGCCGCAGCGGACGGTCGAACGGCACGTCGGCGCGGGTCGTGGCGACGGCGATCAGCGTGTCCGCGGCGACGCCGAGCCGGCCCGCCGCCCAGGCGAGGCTGCGCAGTGGCTCCAGGAGGGCGCCCGCCAACTTGCCGGGCTGCGCCCCGCGCCGCGCCTCTTCCTGGCGCCCCTTGTCCCACTCGCCCCACCAGCGGCGCAGGGCGGCCGCGACCGCCGGGCCGCATTCGGGGGCGCCGGCCCGGCCGAGCAGATGCGCCGCCACGCCGGCGGCCGCCGCGTCGGGGCCGGCAACGACGGTTTGCGCCTCGGCCACCGGCAGCGGTTGCCGGCTCAGCAGGATGCCTTTTAGGCGCGCCGCTGTCTCGGAAGAGAGCTTCGGCAGGATTTCGAGCATCCGCCGGGCGTCGCCGTGTTCCTGCAAGCGTCGGAACAGGGCGTCCTGCTCGTCCTCATCGAGGTTCTCGTTCCGTACGGCCGCGTAATCGGGCTCCAGCGAATCCCGGCCCCAGAGGCGGCGGGCGCTGGCCAGGGCGATTTCCAGCAGCCCGGAATCGTCCGCTTCCGCCAACAGGCGCAGTAGCAGATCGCGAGTGGATGGATCGTCATTGTAGCCTAGCAACTCCACCGTGGCCCCCTGGAAGAGGAAATGTGAGTCGGCCGCACGCCGGCGGATCAACTGCCATCCCTCGGGGTGGTCAAACCAGCGGAGGCCGCGGAGGGCGAATGAGGCTGTCACGTCGGTCCCCCGGGCCAAGTCCAGCAACAACTCCAGCAACTCGTGGGCCTTGGCCGACCGGCCCATCCTGCCGATGGCTTCTACGGCCCGCCGTCGCAGGAGGTGCTCGGGGTCGTTGACGATCTTCAGCAGCAGTTCGAGGGCGCGCGGGTCGCCCAGTTCGCCGAGAGCTTCCACCGCACGCTCGCGCAGCAATGGATCGTCCTGCAAATCGACCGCCGCCATCAGGGGACCCAGGCCCTCGGCCCGGCCGCCGCGCCCCAGCCCCTCCGCGACCAGGAACTGCGTCACCGGGTCACGGTGCTTCAGCGCCTTGATGAGCGGCTCAGATGGCCCGCCGCGCTTGCGCAGCCGCCAGCCGACGGCCTCCACCGCGGCATGGCGGACGTCGTCATCGGCGTGGACCGTCAGCACCGCCAGGGCTGGGTCCACTTCCCGCCCCCGCGCCCAGCGCGCCCCGGGCAGGAACCCCAGGAGGTTCTTGTTCGCCTTCAGATCGGTACTGCGCTTCAGCAGCTTGGCGAGGACCGCGTCGTGACGGAGGTGCTGCTTCTGCTCCCAACGGCGATCTGGATTCTCGTCCTCGGGATCCTCGATCTCCTGGTCGAAGCCGCTGACGACGTGGGCCGCCGCCAGCGCAGGCCCGGTCCACTTCTCCGCCATCGCCAGCAGCCGGTCCGCCGTCTCCGGGTTGCGAAACTCAGCGGCCGACTGGAACAGCTCACCGGTCCGTGCCGTGCCTTCCGGGTCGTTCTCGATGCGGTCGAGGAAGGCATTCGCGCCGCGCGGGTCGCCGAGTCCCTGAAGCGCCTCGATCAGTTTTCGCTGCGGCCCCTCTTCCTTCGACTCGCGCAGCAGCTTCACCAGCGCGTCGAACGCCGCCGGGTCCTTCTTGACGGCCAGGGCGAATGCGGCCGACGTCACCACCTTGCGATGGCGCGATTGCAGCGCCTGCCGCAGCAGTTCGCGGGCCTCCGGCGAGCGATCGTATTCGGCGGCGAGCCAATCGACTGCCTGTTTGCGCAGCGGCTCGTGAGAGGCCCCCAGCGCCAGGCCGGCCACGGCGACCAGGCCGCGCCGGGCCGCGAGCAGCTTGGCCGCCTCGGTCGCCAGGTCGTCGGTGCGCGTCCTCAGTGCCTCTTCGAGGACTGCCTGCCCTTCCGCCGAGGCGCCGCCGCCGGCCATCTTCTCCAGGCCGCGGACGCCGACGTCGGTGTGTCCTGCGCCCAGGGCCGCCGCGCCGAGCGTGTCGGCATCCATCCCCAGGGCGGCGAGTTGGTCGAACGCCTGCATGCGCACCGCCTGGTTGGGGTCGCCCAGCGCCTGCACCAGCACCGGCCGGGCCGACGCCGCGCGGCCGCCGGTCGTGGCCATCTCCTGGAGGCGGGACAGCGCCGTCTGCCGCACCCGTACCACCTGTGCCTCAGTGCCGTAGCCGGCCGCGGCGGAGCCGCCCTGTTCGCGCACCAGGCCGACGTAGGCGCCAAACGCCAGGTCCTGCAACTGCTCCGGCGTGTACTGCGGCGCGGGAGCGTTGCGCCCCTTCGCCGCCTCGCGCAACTCCCGGATTTCGTTGGCGAAGCGGGCGGCGTGCAGGGCCCAGGTCTGCTCCCAGGCCGCCGACTCCTTTTCGGAGAGGTAGCGCAGCTGGTGGGCAGTCCGCGCCCGTGCCTTCGCGGAGCCGTGGGCCAGCAGTTCGGCGAGGGTATCGACCGTCTCGGCGGGGACCTTCCAGGCCGGCTCGTCGCCGCGGTCGTTCACCAGCTGCGCGACATAATCGCGGAACAGGGCGGGGCCGGCGCAGCGCTCCAGGGCCCGAGCGGCGGCCAGGCGCACCCGCGCCGACCGCGCCGACAGGCAGGTGAGGCAGCGGGCCGGGGCGCCCAGAGGCGACTTCTGTTCCAACAGCATCTGCACGACCAGCGCCCGCGTCCGCAGCCCCTCGTCGGCGTCATCGAGGAAGAGGGCGAGGCGATCCTCACCGGCCGGCCCCAGGGTCAGGGCAGCGACGAGTTGCTCGTCCTTCGACAACACCTCGGCGGCCTGGGTGGAGAACACCAGTGACGCCACCAGTGGGTCGCCGGCGTAGGCCAGGCCGAGGGCGGCGGCGTACTTCACCTGCGGGTCGGCGTGCTGCAGCGCCTGCCGCAGCGTTTCCGGGTGGTGCGGCAGGGCCGCCCACGCCAGCGCCTTGGCCGCCAGTTTGCGCAGAGACGGCAGCTTGCTTTGCAACAGCGGCACCAGCGGGGCCAGCGCGGCCGGGTCGCCGAGTTCCGCGAGCGCTTCGAGGGCATATTCGGCCAGGGCCAGCCACTCGGCCCGCTGCGGCGAACTCTCCGGCGGCTCGGGGGCGGTGGCCAGGGCCAGCAGCGGAGCCAGGGCCGACGTCTCGCCGTGGCGGGCCAGGGCGCGGGCCGCCCGCGCCCTCACGTCGGCGTGCGGGCTGGCCAGGGCCGCGACCAGCGGGCCGCGGGCGTCCTCGCCGACCAGCGCGGCCAGAGCCAGCTGCCGGACGTCCTTGTCGGCGTCGGCCAGCGCCTTGACGAGCAGCGCCTGGGCCGGCGCCGTGTGCTTCTTGATGAGAGCATCGACCGCCGACTTCCGGACGTCGGCGTATTGCGAGAGAAGGGCGGCCTCCAACGGCGGCAGTTCCTTGTTCTTGGCCACCGCCGTCGTGAACGCCTCCTGGCGCAGCATCGCCTCCGGGTCGTTGTAGAACTCCAGCAGCAGGTTCCAGGCCCACGCCTCGCGGACCTGGGCCATCACCTCGGTCAGCACTTCCATGCGCACGTCGGAATGGACGCTCTGGAGGATGAAGCGCAGCGTGCGGACGCCGCCGCCGGCCGCCTGGAGGTTGAGGGTCGCCTTGAACGCTTCGCCGCGCACCGCGGGGGTGCTGTCGTTGAGGGCGCGGGCGAGCATTTCGAGGGCCGGCCCTGCCTGGTTGGCGTGCTGCGACGACTCGCGCAGGAAGCGGACCAGCGCTTCCAGGCCGCGACGGCGGACGTCCTCGTGGGCGGCGTTGAGGCCGGCGCCGGCGTACTGAAGCGGCTGGGCCGCCTGGAGCTGGCTCAGGGCCGTGAAGGCGGCGTCGCGAACCGCGGCGTCGGTATCGTACAGCAGCGAGCGCAGCCGGTCGGCGGCGCGCGGGTCTTCGAGGGCGGCCAGCGCCCGGCAGACCTCGACGCGCGCCGCGGGATCCTGCTCGCGACTGAGTTGGAGAAGCAGACCGAAGGCGCGCGGGTCGCCGAGCACCGCCAGGCCGCGGGCGCCGCGCAGGCAGGTGTCGAGCGAGCGGCTGGCGGTCGCCTGCAAGAGCGGCGTCAGGTCGTCTTCGCCGAGGCCGGAGGTGGTCCTGGTCATGGGTGATCCACCGGGCCGCTTGCGGCTTCGCACGGCATGCGAAGCCGCAAGCGGCTAACCTTTCTTCGCGGATTCCAATTCGGTCAGTTGCCGATTCAATTCGGGGTCGCGCTGGCGCAGCGCCCGCAGCAGTTTCTCGCGGGTGTGCAGCGACAGCAGGAAGGCGACGCGGCGCACTTCGGGGTCGGGGTCGTCGCCGCGCCAGCGCAGGGCCGCCTGGGCGCGCGGGTCATGCAGCAGCCGCCGCTGGAACAACCGCAGCAGCGCCAGCCGGCGCAGGTCGGCGTGCGGGCTCCCCAGCGCCGTCAGGCTGGCCTCCGGCGAGTCCCGGCCGTGGACCTTTTCCAGGCTCGCCAGGGCCGCGCGCCGCACCTCGGCGACCTTGGACTGCAGCGCCCCCGTCAGTTGCGCCATGGCCTGGTCGTCCTTCGCCGCGAGCGTTTCCAGCGCTTCCACCGCCCGGACGCCGACATCGGCCTTGTCCACCTTCAGCGCCAGGACCAGCGGCCGAAGGTCATTCGGGCCGGCGTGGCGGCGCAGCCCATCGAAGGCGAGCAGGCGCACGGCTTCCTCCTTGTGCTCCAGCCCCTTCTCGAGCGCCTTGGCCGCCCGCGGGTGGGCCGACTCTCCCAGCAACTGGCACGCCAGCAACCGCAGCGCGTGATCGCCGTCGCCGGTCATCTGCGCCGCGATCCGCTTGAGCGCGGCGGCGTCGGCCCACTCGGCCAGCGCCCGCAGCGCCGCCTCGCGCCGCTTGGGATCGCTCTGCGCCAGTTCGTTTTTCGCCCAGGCGTCGGCCCCGTGGACGCAGACAGTGGCGTCGCCGAACTTGCCTTCCTCGTCGAGCTGGAAGAAACGCAGCGTGTTGTCGTCGCAGGCCGCCACCACCTGCGGCTTGCCGTGGACCGGTACGACGGCGAGGGCGACCACCTTGCCGACGCCGTCCTTGAGCGTCACCGGCCGAGCCCCCTTGGCGCGCGGCCAACTCTTGAGCGTGGCGTCGGTGCTGCCGGTGAGGAAGCGGTCGTTCGGCCCAGCGATCAGGGCCGTGATGGGCTGCTCGTGATTGGCGCCGCGGCCGCGATCCTCCGGCTCCAATCGGCCGCGGGCGTGCGTGGAGAGCAATTTCTGGTCGGCCCCCGCGGAGAGGAAGCGCAGCTCATCGGTCTCGAACAGCAGCGCCGTGACAGCCGCCTCGTGCAGCGGTGCGGAGTCGCTCAATTTGAAGGCGGCGGCATCCGTCTCGCACTCGAAGACCGACACGGCCCCTTTCGCGGTCCCCACGGCCAGCCACTGTCCGGTCGGGTCGGTCGCGATGCTGCTCACCGGATCCGGCAACTCCAGGGTCTGCAAGGACGTGCAGTCGCCGCGGGCGATCACGATCACGCGGGCGCCCGCGGCGACGGCGAGCCGATCGTTGGCCAGCGGCGCCAGGGCCACGATAGGCGCGTCAAAGGGTTTGGATGTGCGGCAGGTTGGTGCCCCACCCGCGGAGGCGTGATAGAGGGTCTGGTCGGCGCCGCCGATCCACAGGTCGTCTCCCAGGGCCAGCAAGACCTGCCCGCCGAGCGGCAAGGCGGCTTCGGAGAGGGTCAATTTCTCCGGGTCGAGGCGGGAGAGGGGAGTGGGCTGCCCCTCGGGATGGACGGTGACGAACACCAGGGCGCCGCCGGACGTGACCACGGCCTTCACGTCGCCCCGGTAGGTGAGGTATCTGTCGCTGCCCATGGCGTGCAATCCCCGCTCGTTGCGTCCCTCTGACTCACGCTCCGCACTACCAATACTCGACGGTCAGACCGGGGACTCTCTCGAAGTCCCGACGATTGCGCGAGACCAGGGTGGCAGAATGGGCAACACTGATGGCGGCAATTCTCAGGTCGTGAGTGGGAAGGCGGAGTTTCTGTCGGCGCCACTGTTGAAACAGGTCTTCCGCCCGCGACGTGTAAGGAAGGATTGTTACTTCCCGGAGGGCGTGGAGGGTCCGCTCGAAAAGTTCGTAGACCTGCTCAATCGTGAGGCGTCCCTTTCCTGCCTCCGCTTGACGGATGGCGTTGAGCCGACCGCGGATGATCTCCTCGGCCACCACGACGGGAACTCCCTGTTCCTGCGTGGGAATGAGTGCGGCGCGCCGCACGAACTCGGCGTTTCCCAACAGAATTTCCGTCAGCACGTCGGTGTCGAAGGCCTTCATTCGATCGGCTCGGAGTTTCGTTGTTGGTAGGCTTCTTCGCAAATCTCCCGCAGCGTGGGGTCATCGCGAAACTTCCCCGCCAGACCGGACACACCCCGACGTCCTACTTCCAGCGCCACCAGTTCCCCTTGAACGAGGCGCTGTTCGATGGCAGCTTCCAGTGCGGCGAGCGCCTCGGCGCGTGTCGAGGCCGTGACACGGACATCCGGCGCCCCTACCAGGGTCGCCGCGAACTGCCCATCAACAGGTTGAACAAGAACAGGAAACGTCATCGCAACCTCCTTCGCGGGTAGATCCCCCTGCTCATTGTATCTGGAGCGCCGGATGTCTGTGCCGTATCCGCGTCACCGCCACCAGGCACGCCGCCCGCTCGCTCAGGCCGCGCGAGGTCATGAACTCCTCCAGCAGCGGCATGACCCCGGCTGCGAACTGGGCGTCCTCGATGGCCAAATCGCGCATCACCTCGACCAGTTCCAACTTCGCCCGCCGCGCCGGCAGCGGCTTCAGCTTCTGTGTCGCCTCCGGCGCGTCGGCGGACTTCGGCGGCGGGCCGGGCGGCACCTCGAACAGCACCCGCCGCAGGAACTCGGCCAGGCCCTGCGATTTCCCGGGGAGCTTCTCCGGCCTGTGCGGCACGCCGGGGCCGCGCGGCTCCGGTTCGGCCGCCGCCTTCTTCGCCGCCGGGCCAATCGTCGATGTCGGCGGCACCGGCGGCTTCCAGTCCGCGGTAACACCCCGGTCGCGGTAGACCGCCCACAGCGAGCGAATCACGAAGCCGCGCACCAGCCGGTCGGGGCTCTCCGTCAGCCGGAACATCTCCTCCGGCACCTGCAAGCGCGGCGAGCGGCGGATGATCTGCATCCCCAGTTTGCGCGTCTCGGGATCGGTCGATTCGCAAAATCGGTAGACGGCGTCGGGGGCGAGCGTGTCGGGGTCGATGCGGAAGCGGCGCTTTTCCGGGTCTTCGTCGGCCAGCAGCGCCTCGGCCACGAACTGGCGCACGTCGCCGTGCGGCAGTTCGCTCAGCGCCAGCAGCGCCTCGGCCGGCGGCTTCCAGCGGGCGAACTCGTAGCGGGCCAGCTCCAGGGCGAAATCGCGGAGCGGCTTGCGCGTCTCGGCGAAGAGCGGCTCGACCCGCGCGAAGGTCAGGAAATCGGGCGGCACCTCGGCGCCGGGGTCCACGGGGCGGTCGGTCTGGGCCGGGCCGATCTCGGGGTGGTGGCGCAGGATGTACTTGCGGGCGAACTCGCCGCGGCGGGCCTCCGAAGAGCCGGGCGCCACCGCCATCCGCCAGAGCACCTCGCAGCCGGCGCGGGTCGTGTCGGTCCCGGCGGCGGCCGGCTGAGTGCCAGATAGCATTTGCAGGAAGGCCGTCTCCGAGATGATGCGGATGTTGGCCCCGGCCGCGTTGAGCTGCTCGGCCTTGACCTGCTTGTCGCCCTTGCGCCCTCCGCTGTAGAGGGGCGAGCCCTCATCGCCGATGACCAGGTAGTGCAAGGTCTTCGTCACCGACGACGCCTTGGCGCCGCCGAGCTGCTTCACCTTGTCCTCGGCGTCCTTGCGCGGCATCGTCGCCATTTTGCCGGTGAACAGGAACGACGCGCCGCCGAGGTTGATCGCCGCGGGTGCTGGTCCCTTCGCTGGCGCTTCAGGCTTGTGTGGGGCAAAATCGGCGGGCCGCAGCGCCTTGATCATCACCTCGACCGCGAAGTCGTGGTAGCGCGGCTCGCTGCGATCCACCAGCTGCATCAGCCAGTCGAAGCCGAGGTCGGCCGGGGCGAAGCGGCGCACGTCTCCGAGCCAGCCAAGCACACGATCCGACAGCCCCTCGTTGAACTCCAGGGCCCGAGCCCACGGCCGATCACTGCGGCGGAGATCGGCGAGCCACGAGTCCGTCTCCCAGGCGGGATGGTAGGCCAGCGCCTTCCAGAAGTCGAGCGGCACCCGATCCGGCTTCAAGCGGCCCTCGTCGATCCAGGCGTAGGCGGGGCCCCGCGTGGATGGGTGCAGCAGCAGCCGCCGCAGGAAGTCACGATCGAGAGCGTTCATGTCCAGCTTGGCCAGCGCCGCCGTCGCCAGCTGGGCCACGCGGCCAGACTCGTTCAGAGAGGGATCGATAATGGAGTCAATGAGATCGGTGAAGAACCCGGCTCCGAGTTGCTCCAGCGGGTGAATCTGCGGCAGGAGCTTCTGGGCGAACTCAAACGTCTCCTTGCTCGGCGAGAACAGCCGCGCCTTGAACCAGGCCGGCGTCAGTTCCTTCGCCCCGAAGTGCTTGCGCAGCGACTCGGCGGCGATCTTGTGCCCCTGCTTCGTCTCTAGCAGCCAGCCCCAGGCGTCCAGACCGATCTCGGTGCGCGGGTCGCGCCCCTGGAGCAGGTCGATCGCCAGTTTGCGGACCGCTTCGCTCGAATTATCGACCAGGCGCACCAATTCCGACACCGGCAGGTCGCGGGCGTGGGTGCGCGCGTAGCCGGCGGCATACGCCCGCGCCTCGGTGGAAGGCGAGTCGAACAGGCGCAGCACTGCCTCATGCAGGCCGAGCGAGCGGAACGCCCCCTGCTCGAAGCGCGGCACGTTGGTCAGGATCCAGACCACGAAATCGTCGATCGCTTTGCTGCCGACGCCGACCAGGCGCGCCACCCAGGCCGGCTCCACCTCGCGCAGCACGGCGCGGAAGTCGGCCTTGAGCGCCTCGGTGGCGAAGGCCCGCACCTGGTCGCTCTGCGCCCGCTCCAGCAGCGAGAACAGCGGCCGCGGACTGCGCTTCCAGAGGTCGGGGAACGCTCGCTCTTTCAGGAGGCTCTTCGGCGGCGAGCCGTAGGTGAAGCGGTTGCGGTTGTACGCCTTGCTCTGGTGGTAGAAGACGTGGTTGGCGATCCAGGTGCGCTGCCAGCGCGTCTTGTCGGTGTAGTGGGCGAGCACGTCGGCGGCGGTGTCGGCGTAGGCGACCGGCAGGCCGACGCCGGTGCGGCGCAGAGTGCGCCATGCCCGGCGAACGAGGTAGGTCAGCGTCGCCTGGCTGACGGCGTGGTCGCGCGAGGCATGGGCCATGTCGAAGCGGGCGGCGAGGGCGCCGTAGACCTCGGTGTCGCCCTTCGCCTCCGCCTCCTTGAAGATGCGCTTCAGTGCCCGCCACGGCCCGTAGGTCAGGCGGACGCCGGCGATGACCTTTAGCAGACACGTCCGGGCGAAGATGCTGTCGTCCTGCCATAGCGTCAGGATGATCTCGTGCAAGTGCAGCCGGTCGGGGAGCGGGACTTCCGCCTTGGGCGCTTCGAGCGCCTTGATCTGCTCGCGGCGGTAGTGGGCCTGTTCCTCCTTCGACTTGTGGCGGAACTGGTAGGTGCGAATCTCGCGCAGGAAGGCGTCGAAGGTCGGCGCCCCCTCACGGATGGGAGTTTCGGGAGCTTCGTCCGGTTGGGTGGCCAGGGCTTCGACGAGCGCGACCAGCTCCGGGTCGCGGGCGTCCAGGGCGAGGCGCAGGTCTTTCAGATGAAGCATTTCGATCCACCCCCGATCTGAAGAGTGGGGGAAATCCTGGGGGCTGCTCGACGAATCATCGAGCAGCCCCGCTTGCTCCGAAGGGTCGTTGCTACTTCACGACCTGGGACACGGAAGGCTCACAGACCCGCCGGTAAGTCCGGGGTCACCGGACTCCCGGTACCACGGCCGGCGGGGTTGCCCCAGACCGGGAGTCCGGTGACCCCGGACTTACCGATAGCGGGGCTGAAACAGCCTTCCCTGTGACGCATGGCGGGCCAGACGCTCGGGCGGCGCAACGCCGCCCCGGTGCAGAGCACCCAAGCTAGACCTGTCCCTCCGGCCCCTCTTCCTGAGGTGTGCAAGTGGGGAGAGTTTTATCAGAGCCGATGCCGACCTGCAAGGATGAGAGGCGGAAAACAGCCCTGCGGAATCGGCCCCGGGTCGTCCTGCTCGGGTTTGGCTCGGCGGCTGGCGTGCCGGCGATGACGGCACCGAAGCCGAACTTCGAGTGAATTCCCGACACCAGACGCAGTACCTGAACACGCGGCCACACCTGGAACACTCCGCCCAGCCACCCCGCACTCACTGTTGTCCAGACGGATCTGGATCCGCCCGTGGGCAGCGGGGGGAAGTCGGCACGCACGCGGACCAGCAACCCGCGCAAGGCCGTCAAACCGCAATCCTGCTTCCGCTCCTCGGCGCCGCCGGCGCGTCGGCCAGCGGGCGGTTGTCGATGAACTCGGTGGCGATCGAGCTGAGGCGGGGCGTCCTTGACAGTTCTGAGGCCGACCGCTATACAATATTCACAGTCGCGCCGCCCCCATCGTCTAGCGGCCTAGGACATAGCCCTCTCACGGCTAAGACAGGGGTTCGAGTCCCCTTGGGGGTAGTCAGAAGTCGAGAAATGGCAAGGAGTTAGGACAAGAGATAGTAACGGCTCAATAGTTCTTGGTAAGTTCGATCTGCTGGCCTGGCGCGCAGGGCCATTGCGGGGGCGGCGGGGACTGGGCTTGGGCTTACGCCGCGCCGGCCCTCCCTTACGCCGGCGCGG
>Ga0116217_10005115_pt1 | contig 11581 bp, 9 predicted proteins | sample Sb_taG_6_FD_89697 | JGI IMG/M metagenome (GOLD analysis project Ga0116217, IMG submission 89697) | Peat soil microbial communities from Weissenstadt, Germany - Sb_50d_4_PS metaG | ecosystem: Environmental > Terrestrial > Soil > Wetlands > Peat | place: Germany: Weissenstadt | collected 2010-09-21 | reverse complement strand
GGCGTCGATCGCGTCGAGTCGCTCTTCGGGAAAAATGAATTTCCTGGCCTGCGCAGAGGGCGAAACACGGCGTCAGGGAAAGCAGAAGCGCGGAGCCCTGCCCGAGTCGTCCGACCTGCCTCCGCGGGCTAACCATCCTCGCGCGGCCGCCCTTCGGCCCTCCCGCGTTCGATGCGGTCGGCGATGACGGCGCGAATTTCGTTGAGGGTCTCGAATAGGATAGGCGTCGCGATCTCCGAACCAAGGCCGAGGTCGGCGCCATAGCTGAGACCGCGCTGAACCCAGTCGAACGCGTCGTGTTCGAGGGAGCGCCGCAAAATTTCGGCTGGGTCTCCCTCGTTGAGCGCTTCGAGGAGACGGACGATTTGCGCCTGATCGTCGGCCAACGCGGGCTCCCAGCTCACAACCAATGGCGCGAGAATAGGCTCAGGTTACAACTAGTCAAGCGAATTTCAACCGATAATTGCAAATTTTTGCAGTTAGGCTGCAGGCCGCTCCGGTGCGGCAAATTCGCCGACTACGAGGAAGTCAAGCAGCGTCGGTTGGGCATCGACAGCGTCATCCCTGAATGGGCGGTGCTGTCCTAAGTTGCCCCTCGGTGTCCTAACTTGAGGAAGCGGGTGTCCTAATTCACAATCGCTCTTCGATGCGTTCCATTAAGGACATCAAGGAAGCGGTAGTGAGTGGAGCAGTTGCGATGTAGCGATTCAAAACCCAGTCAGTTTCGACGCGCCGCTCAATAACAAATTGAGTTTGCGTAAACTGCGCGAGTCCTCGTGGATCGGCCCCCCATGCAATTCGGTTAGGGCTCGGAGAGATATCAATATTATTGTCCGCTTTAACCGCATCTAAGCGGCAGTTTCCAGCGCCGCGCGGCCCAACCTCAAAACTTCGTGGATTGGGCCCATGAACATCCTTCCTTTTGAGAAACAGGTTGCAATCATTGCTGCTCTGACCGAGGGCTGCTCCATTCGTTCGACCGAACGGCATCGGCGGTTGACGGTAATTCAAGGCGGTCTGTCCTAGAGCGCATCCCATTGAGATCACAAACCAATCAGTCAGGGAACGCAAAATTATCTTGACAGGCTATCCAAATTGCGTCTCTGCGGGAGTTGATTCGCGCGGCCATTTGCCCTAAGTGATTTCAACTGTTGAGTATCCGCGAAATCGGGCTTGACCTTCTTGTCAAGCCCTTTTTTGCGTTTGGTGGCAAAAAAAGATATTTTCCGACGTCGGCTGACGTAACAGCGCGCTGGAGGCAAGTATGACGGCCTACAACTTCATAACGGTGATCGCGGCTCTCGCTCTTTGTGTCCTCGGCTTTTTAATTGTGGCAAATATAGTAATAATTTTTGCGCGATTAGGTCATAATAGAGCTTTTGCCAATGAGATCGTGAGGCAAATAGCGCCGTGGTGTCGCTGGGAGTGTTGGCGTCGAACTTTCGGCTGCGCTTAAAGATTTAACAGTAAACGCAGGCCAGATGCCAAGTAGATACAAAACAATAAGCTATCCCATAGCCAGAATTTTATTTGCGGTGTGTGCCGCTGGCCCTCTTGCGACGCTCCTAGCTACTAACCCAGATTGGACGGCGTTTTATGTAGGTATTACCGCGCCGCTTATATTCGATCGAGCGGCGGCCGGCATAAAATCTGATATTGCACCGCCTGACCTGGTCAAAAAGTGAACGTGCTGCGCCCCGTTGCCCTAGTGTCCTAATTTCCATTAAGCAGTGCCCTAGTTCGGACGGCACCCAACGGGCAGGGCTTCCGAGCCCGCCCGCCGAGCGCGTGTCCCGCCAGGAGGTTTGGCCGATGTCCGCATGCGAATTGTCGCGACGGGCCGCTCTCGCCGCAATCGGCGCTCTGGCGGCGTCTCAGGGGGCCACGATCCGATCCGCTCTCGCGCGGACTGGCTCTGTCGGCGGCGTTCGAGTCGACGTCTCCCCCCTGCTCCAACCGACGGCCGGCTGGGTTGCGCAGACGCTTCCGCCGGCGACAGCCGAAGCGCTCTCCGCCGCAGGCCGGAGCGGGGCTGTGTCTTTGCGCATCAACTACGTCATTCTGGGACCGAACCGGGGCGGCGAGTGCGGCCCTTCTAAGGACGAGATGGTCGGCGTCGTGACAGCCGGCGGCATGGAACGGCCGTTGCGGGCGAGCTCGTCCTACTTTCCCTCCCCCGCCGACAACGCGATGATCGAACAGTCGAATTACCAACGTATCTCTCAGCTCTCGCAGGCGTTCGCATTCTGGGTCGCCAGAGGGATGTGACCGCCGGTCCGCGCTATTCGCGCCGTGGCGAATTCGTTGCCGTTGCGCGTCGAGCCCCCGTCGTCATGGCCGTCCCCGGACTTGATCCGGGGATTGTCCCGGCCATCCACGCCGCGGCGCCGCGAAGACGCGTTCGCCATCCGCGCAGCCCTTTGCAAAGGCCTACAGACGTGAAGCTTTTCGCCTCTGCTCCTTGTTTGGGGGCGCTCGATGCGCCGAACCACATGGATGGCCGGGACAATCCCCGGATCAAGTCCTGGAGGAGATGCGGGTCCAGAATCCAGAAAAGCAACCGCTGCAACCCACGCTCCGTCGATTTCAAAAGTTTTGCGGGCAATGCATTGTCAAACTTTGCATTCCCGCCACAACGCCAAAATTGCAGACGACAAAAGCTTTGCAATTATCCGAATATCTCCTATGCTGCTCTTCTCTCCGATAAGGCCGCGGGGCGGCCAGAAGCGAGGCGGGCATGGATTCAAGGACGGCTCTTCCGAAGCGGGCGCGGCTCAACCCGTACGGCAAAGCGTTGCGGCGGGAGCGAATTTTCGCTCGGCTGCGCGGGGGCTGGGCTTATGACGAGATCGCGCGCGAGGAGCGCGTGACGCCGAGGCGCGTGCGCCAGATCGTCAGCGAGGCGTTGCAGCGGCGACAGGTCGACGACGGATCGGACCATGCGATGCTGCAGCACGCCCGCCTGGAAAAGGCGCTTCGGCTGGCGGCGGAGGCGGTGGCTGAAGGCGAGATCGGCGCGATCGCGCCTTATCTCAAGGTTCTCGCCCAGCTCGACCGCTACCAGGGCGCGGCCTCAGCCAAGCAGGCCTACGACGAAAAGGCGAGAGAGAGGCTGTTCGCCAAGATCAACCGCGTCGCCGCCCGTCTGGACCGGAGAGAAGCCGCGAAGCCGGCGGCGCCGGCCGAGGGTCTGAGAGCGCACGCAGCGGAAGCGCCCGAGTCGGAGAGGATTGAGGCGTTCAATCTGGAATCGCCCGCAAGCCCTTGAAAAGACCCGAATCGCGGAAGAAAAAAGCTTGGATTCCGCTTCCCCGGGCTTTGCATTTCCTTCCTTCAGGATTTGGATTTTCCTTCCCCAGGCTTTGAAAATCCTTCCCTTGGCTTTGAAAATCCTTCCCTGAACTTTGGCGCCTCTTGCGTTTCCCGAGAAACAACCCTCCCCTCCCCGGGAGGGAGGCCGCCTCGCGCGCCGCGCCCCTCCGCCCGCAGCTTCTCGCCGACGATCAGGAGCTGCGCAGCCGTCATGGCGGCGATCACCGCGGGCTCCTTGCCCTCGACGCCAGGCGCCCCGATGGGGCATACGAGGCGGGCGAGGCAGGACTGCGAGAGGCCGGCCGCCCGCATCTGGCTCAAGAAGCGAGCCCGCTTGGTCGGCGAGCCGATGAGGCCGACAAAGCCGAAGCGCTCGGCGCCGAGGGCCGCGGCGACGATTTCCAGATCGAGCGGGTGGGAATGCGTCATCACGACGATCAGCGCGCGGTCGGGCGCGTCGGCGAGTTCCGCAGTCGGCTCAGGCGTATGAATCAGCGCGACGTTCGCGGGCGCATGCGGCGGAAACGCATCCCGCCGGGAATCGATCCAGCGCACCGCGAACGGCAGCGGCGCCAGCGCCAGCACGAGCGCGCGCCCGACGTGGCCGGCGCCGAACAGGTAGACCGGACGGGCGGTTATCCCGAGCGGCTCAATCCAGCCATCGTCGACGGACCGGCGCGCCGTTTGGCCCTCCTGGCCAGTCGGTGCTTCAAGCGACCGTTCGACCCGACCATCCGGCCCGAGGCGCGCCCTGAGCGTCGCCGCGCCGCCGGCCTCGGCGATCGCCAAAGCCGAAAGATCGTCGAGATCGCGCGTATCGAATGTTTCGACGCGCCATTCCACCCGTCCGCCGCAGCATTGCGCAAGCTCGGGCCCGAGCGCCAGAGAGCGCCGCGAGGCGGGTCCGCGGCCGGCCTTGAGCGCGGCGTTCGCCGCCTCCAGCGCCGCCCATTCCAGCGCCCCGCCGCCGATCGTGCCGTGAAAACCGCCGGACGGCCTCACCACCATCCGTGCCCCGGCCTCGCGTGGGCTCGAGCCCTCGACCCGCGCGAGCGTCACCAGCGCCGCCGAGCCCTCGGCTTCGATCGCGTCGATGAGGCGGCGGAAGGCCCGCATGGCGCTGCTCTCAAGCCGCCCCGTTCAGCGAAGCGATCGCATTGAGGATCGATTCCGGCGTGCACGGCGGATCGAGCTTCGGCTGTCCTCTGGGATTGGTTGCGTGCACGGCGTCGAGGATCGCGGAATAGACGGAAATTCCGTGCATCAAGGGTGGCTCTCCGACCGCCTTCGAGCGGTAGATGCTCGGCGTCGGATTGGGGCGCGCAAAGAGACGGGTGTTGAAAATCGGCGGCGTGTCGGAGGCGACCGGTATCTTGTAAGTCGCGGGCGCATGCGTCGTCAGCCGTCCCTCAGCGTCGTAAACGAGTTCCTCGGTCGTCAGCCAGCCCATGCCCTGAATGAACGCGCCCTCGACCTGCCCCATATCGATGCCCGGATTGATCGAAGCGCCCACGTCATGCAAAAGGTCGGCGCGCAGCACCCGCATCTCGCCGGTCAGCGTGTCGATCGCGACTTCGGAGCACGCGGCGCCGTAGGCGAAGTAGGAGAACGGACGCCCTTTCGCTCTGAGCCGATCCCAATGGATCTCCGGCGTCTTGTAATAGCCGGCGTGCGACAGTTGCACGCGCGCCAGGCGGCAGGCCTTCGCAAGCTCGCCGAAGCTCATGGAGATGTTGCCGGCGAAGACCCGCCCGTCGCGGAACTCGATCGCCTCGGGCGTGATGTTCCACCCGTGGGCCGCAAAAGCGGTCATTCTCTCCTTAATCGCCCCGGCGGCGATTTTCGCCGCCATGCCGTTGAGGTCGGTCCCCGACGAGGCGGCGGTCGGCGAGGCGTTGGGAATCTTGGCGGTGTTGGTCGCGGTTATGCGCACGAAATGCAATGGGACGCCAAACTCTTCCGCAACGATCTGAGCGACCTTGGTGAACAGCCCCTGCCCCATCTCCGTGCCGCCGTGATTGAGATGGATCGAGCCGTCGGAATAGACGTGCACGAGCGCCCCGGCCTGGTTGAGCGGGATGAGCGTGAACGAGATACCAAACATGACCGGCGTCAGCGCGATGCCTCGCTTGATGATCAGGCTCGCCGCATTGAGGGCCGCGATGCGCTCGCGGCGGGAGCGATAGTCGCTCGAGACCTCGAGCTCCTCGATGATCGCCCGTTGCGTCTCGTAGTCCTCGACCGCCTGTCCATAAGGAGTGCGTTCCGCGCCCGCTCGCAACAGATTGGCTTTGCGCACGTCGAGCGGATCGAGGCCACGCTCGCGCGCGATCGCGTCCATCACCCGCTCGATGGCGATCATGCCCTGCGGGCCGCCGAAGCCGCGAAACGCGGTATTGGAGACGGTGTTGGTCTTGAGGCGGCGCGTGACGATCGAGACGTCGGGCAGCCAGTAGCCGTTGCCGGCGTGGAACATCGCGCGGTCGCAGACTCCTGGCGACAGGTCCGCGGAGCAGCCGCAGCGCGCGTTGAGCGCCACGTCGTAACCGGCGACGACGCCCTTATCGTCGTATCCCACTCGCCAATCCGCGCGGAAATCGTGGCGCTTGCCCGTCAGCACGAAATCGTCGTCGCGATCGAGCCGGATCTTGCAAGGGCGGCCCGTCGCCCGCGCGGCGAGCGCAGCGATCGCGGCCCAAGCGCAGGCCTGGCTCTCTTTGCCGCCGAAGCCGCCGCCCATCCGGCGCGTTTCGACCGTGACGAAGGCGTCCGGGATGCCGAGAATGCGCGCGACAATGTGCTGCGTCTCCGTCGGATCCTGCGTCGAAGCGTGCACCGTCATCTCGTCGCCCTCGCCGGGAAAGGCGAACGACGCCTGGCCTTCGAGATAGAAATGCTCCTGTCCGCCGATTGCCAGCTGGCCCTCAAGCCGGTGCGCGGCGTTGTCGATCGCGCCGGCCGCGTCGCCACGACCGAAGGCGTAGTCGGCCTGCACGCGCGCGCCGGTCACGAGCGCGTCGGCAATGGTGACTGACGGCGTCTTCGCCTCGATGTCGATCTTCGCGAGACGCGCCGCCCGGCGGGCCTCGTCGCGTGTGCGGGCGACGACGGCGAACAGCGCCTGGCCGTGGAACATCACGTCCTGGTCAGCGAACAGCGGCTCGTCGGCGAACACCGGCGCGATGTCGTTCTTGCCGGGAATATCGGCCGCCGTCAGAATGGCGACGACGCCCGGCGCCGCGCGCGCCGCCTTGAGGCCCAGGCTCTTCAATCTGCCGCAGGCCTTGTCGGCCGTGCCGATCGCGATATGCAACGTGCCCGCGGGCTCGCCGATATCGTCGACATAGTTCGCCGCGCCCTGAACGTGCAGACGCGCGGAATCGTGCGGCAACGGCTTATGGACGACGGAGGTCGCGAGAGCGAGACCGGCGTCGTCATTCGGCGGCATGGAGCATTCCAATCCGGGTCGGCGCGCCTGCGCCGGAGATTTCGAGCAGCGCCTTTTCGAGAAGGTTGGCGGCGACCGTCATGCGATAGGCCGCGCTTGCCCGCTGGTCGGTGAGCGGGGTGAAATCCTGCGAGAGCGCGGCCGAGGCCGCTCGCCAGCTCGCAGGCTGGTCGAGGTTCGCGTCGATCAGCGCCCGCTCGGCGTTCGCGGCCCGTTTCGGCGTCGCCGCCATGCCGCCGCAGGCGAGGCGCGCGCCGGCGATGCGCCGGCCGTGGACATCGATGCGCGCCGCGAGCATGATCGCGGAAATGTCCTCGTCGAAGCGTTTGGACACTTTGAACGCGCGGTAGTGCTGGCGGGCAGCGAGGCGCGGCGTCTCGACTGCCGTTACGAACTCGCCAAAGTCCCGGTCCTGCTTGCCGTAAGCGATGAAGAAGTCCTCCAGCGGCCGCACGCGGATTGTAGCGCCTTTGCGCAGCACAACCCTGCCGCCAAGCGCGATCAGGGCCGGCGCGAGGTCGCCGATCGGCGAGCCGTTGGCGATATTGCCGCCGACCGTTCCGCTCGCGCGCACCTGCACCGAGCCGAAACGACGCAGCAACTCGCCCAAATCCGGGTGAATCGCGCCAAGCAGCGGCGCGGCGTCCGTCAATGTCACCCCTGCTCCGAGCGAGAGCGCGCCGTCGGGGCTTTCGCCGACGACGTCCAACCCGGCGACCCTGCCCAGCCAGATCACGCGCTTAAGGTCGCGCAGTTGCTTGGTGATCCAAAGCCCGACGTCCGTCGCCCCGCCGACGAGGGTCGCGTCGGGAAAGCGCGCATAGAGCGCCGCGAGCGAATCGAGGCTCGCCGGAGCGGCAAAGAAGGCGGTCTCGTCGCCGGCGAACACGTCTCTGTTGTCGGCGAGGGCGGAGAGCGCCGCGGCGCGCTCTCGCGCCGTCGCCGCGAACCGGTCGGCTGGCGCGCCGTTACAAGTCTTGAGCGCCGCCGCGAGTATCGGGCGATAGCCGGTGCATCGGCAGAGATTGCCGGCGAGCTGGTCACAGAGCCCGGCGTAGGTCTGAGGCGCGCCGGAGTGGTAGGCGGCAAACAGGCTCATTACGATCCCGGGCGTGCAGAAGCCGCACTGCGACGCGTGATAGTCGACCATCGCCTGCTGCAGCGGATGCAGTTCACCGCCCGCGGCAAGGTCTTCAATCGTGATGAGCTCCGCGCCGTCGATCTGGCCCAAAAGCAGTATGCAGGCGTTGAACGGCTCGTAGGCGAGCCGGCGGCCCCTGAGCCGCGCCAGGACCACCGTGCACGCGCCGCAATCGCCCTCGGCACAGCCTTCCTTGGTCCCCTTGGCTCCCATTTCCTTGCGCAGCCAGTCGAGAACGGTCGCGCGGGGGGAGAATCGGTTGAGCGCAACCTCGCCGCCGCGGAAATGAAAGCGGAGGGCGTCGCGCACGCCGGTTGTCTTGGCCACAAGCGACATAGTCGCTCCTCGAACTCTACGCGATCATGACGCTTTTGCGGGCAAAACGGAAGCGGCGGAAAAGAGTGAAGATTGGGCGCAGAGTCTATGCCGGAAAGGCGCATATGCCTATCGTTTCGGCAGCGCGCTCAAAGGGTCGGTGCGGGAGTCCGGACTATCGTATTCTCATGCACCCCCAAGAAGCCGCAGCCTCTCGAGGGTCGCTTTGCGCTCCTGCTCGCCTGCCGGCCGCAGTGGGACAGGCGCCAGCCGCACGACCGGACGCCCATGACGCGTCAGGACGACCTCGTCCCCGGCCTCCGCCCGTCGAACAAGATCGGTCAGATGCGCTTTGGCTTCGCTGATCGGAACATTCATGCTCTGTCGAACCCCCTGCCCCCCGTGGGCCGCTGGCAGAAATCTTGGGCTAGACTTTCGTCTAAATCAAGCCACAGCACGCGGCGGCGCGAGCGCATTATCGGAGGTCCGGTGGCACGGCCTCGCTCGCCAGCGTCGCGAGCGCTTCCTCGGCACCCATCGTCGTCTGCGCATTGGAGCCGAGGCGGCGCAGAGACACCGTGTTTTCGCTCGCCTCCTTGCGTCCGACAGCGATGAGGACCGGAATCTTCGCCAGCGAATGCTCGCGCACCTTGTAGTTGATCTTCTCGTTTCGTAAGTCGGTTTCGACCCTCAGGCCCCGCTTCTTCGCCGCGGCCGCGAAGCGAAGCGCGACATCGTCGGCCTCGCTGGTGATCGTGCACACGACGATCTGCGCCGGCGCAAGCCACAGCGGCAAGTGGCCGGCATGATGTTCGAGCAGGATGCCGATGAAGCGCTCCATAGAGCCGCAAATGGCGCGATGAACCATCACCGGGGTCGTCTTTTCGCTGTTGCCGGCGATATAGAACGCGCCGAAGCGCTCAGGCAAGTTGAAGTCGACCTGTGTCGTTCCGCACTGCCAGTCACGACCGATCGCGTCGCGTAGCACGTATTCGAACTTCGGCCCGTAGAAGGCGCCCTCGCCCGGGTTGACCGCGGTCGTGACGATGTTGCCGTGGCGTAGTCGGATCTCGTCGAGGACGCGGCTCATCACGGCCTCCGCATGATCCCACATTGCGTCGGTTCCCACGCGTTTCTCGGGCCGGGTCGAGAGTTTCACCACGATCTTGTCGAAGCCGAAATGGCCGTAGACCGACAGGATCAGATCGTTGATCTTAAGGCACTCCTCGGCGAGCTGCTCCTCGGTGCAGAAGATATGCGCGTCGTCCTGGGTGAAAGCTCGCACCCGCATGAGGCCGTGCAGCGCCCCCGACGGCTCGTAGCGGTTGACCGCGCCAAATTCGGCGAGACGCACCGGCAGCTCGCGGTAGGAGCGCAAGCCGTGCTTGAAGATATGCACATGGCCGGGGCAGTTCATCGGCTTCAGCGCGTAGACGCGCAGGTCCTCGGTCTCGGCGTCCTCGCCCGCCGGGCGGCACACGAACATGCTCTCGCGATACCAGCCCCAGTGGCCGGAGATCTCCCATAAGCGCTTATCGAGCACCTGCGGCGCATTGACTTCCTGATAATCGGCGGCGAGCCGCCGGCGCATGTAGGCGACCAACGTCTGGAACAAGGTCCAGCCTTTCGGGTGCCAGAAGATCGAGCCCGGCCCCTCCTCCTGGACGTGAAACAGGTCCATCTCGCGCGCGAGCTTGCGATGATCGCGCCTCTCGGCCTCCTCGAGCTGCTTCAGATAGGCGTCGAGCTCTTCTTTCTTGGCGAACGCCGTGCCGTAGATGCGCGACAGCATCGGCCTCGTCGAATCGCCGCGCCAATAGGCGCCGGCGACCTTCATCAGCCTGAAGGCGTCGCCGACCTTGTCGGTCGAGGTCATGTGCGGCCCGCGGCAGAGGTCGGTCCACTCGCCCTGGCTGTAAAGCTTCACCTCCTGATCGGCCGGAATCGCGTCGATCAGCTCGACCTTGAACGCTTCGCCCTTCTCCTCAAAGAAGCTCTTGGCCTCTTCGCGCGAGACAACGGTCTTCTTGAACGGCTGGTCGAGGGCGACGATCTCGCGCATGCGCTTCTCGATCGCCGGGAAATCCTCGGGCGTGAACGGCTCGGCTCGATAGAAGTCGTAGTAGAACCCGTTCTCGATCACCGGGCCGATGGTGACCTGCGTTTTCGGCCACAGCGACTGCACCGCCTCGGCGAGCACGTGCGCCGCATCATGGCGGATCAGCTCGAGCGCCCGCGGATCGTCGCGCGAGATGAACTCAATCGCCGAGTCCCGATCGATCGGGTCAGCGAGATCGACAACCTCACCGTTGCGAACCGCGGCGACCGCGCGCTTGGCGAGAGAAGGAGAAATGGATTTGGCGATTTCGAGGCCCGAAACGCCAAGCTCGTAGGCGCGCTTCGCGCCATCGGGAAAGGTGACGTGAATCATCAAGGCTCCTAAAAGCTCACTCGCCGACACCAATCGGCGTAAGCATGGGCGAAGCCTATAAAGGCGTTCCGCGAGAGTGACAATGCTCGGCACGTTCGGCGCGCCCTCGGCCTTGTGGTCTGAACCTGTGGATTGGCGCTTTGCGTGACCGGCGCGCCGCAAACCGCCTTTGGTGGCGTTCCTGATCGGGGCCCGGTACAGAAGGAATGCGCCAGGAGCGACCGTCCCTGAAAGTAAGGTGAGAACGCGTCAGCTCGACCCCAAAGCGGGAGTTCTAATTTGGGAACGGTTCGAATCGCGTAAAATGATATGCCGCCGTGCTCGGTAGCCAGCCGGGCAGCGTCTTTGACAGGACCGTCCGAAGACTACCGGTTCGGACCGAATGGACAACCTCCTGAAAGTTCACATCGAGGTCGCGACCCCGAAGCGCTCGCATAGACGGAGGCGCGCTCGCGCTCGCGCTCCGGATCGATCCCGAATTCTTCGGGCCGGTAACGGTTGGCGCCGTAGCCTCCATTCGGGACCAAGGCGACTTTCGCCGCCATCGCCGCCCTGACCTCCCGCGACAGCTCAAGCCCGAACGCATCGTAGATCCGCGCAATCGTTCCAACCGGATCGGCGACGAGCGAGCGATACTGCACGTGCACGAGCCGGGAGCGCAGCGGAAAGGACGGATCATCCGCGAGCGCCACCATGCGCCGCATCCCGTCCTCCAGTAGTCGGCGACCTTGCGGCCGATCTCCCGCCGGTCAATCGCGGTCGTGAAAGGCGCGCGCAGGAGCTCCGTCAGGCGCGCGGCGGAGGCGAGCACATGACCGGGATCGCGGTGAACGAACACCAGCATCGCGTCAGGGAACGCGCGGCCGAGCGCGTCGATCGAGAACACGTGTTCGGGCGATTTCAGGATCCAGCGTCGCGGCGCCTCGCCCGGGCC
>Ga0116217_10005114_pt1 | contig 11585 bp, 9 predicted proteins | sample Sb_taG_6_FD_89697 | JGI IMG/M metagenome (GOLD analysis project Ga0116217, IMG submission 89697) | Peat soil microbial communities from Weissenstadt, Germany - Sb_50d_4_PS metaG | ecosystem: Environmental > Terrestrial > Soil > Wetlands > Peat | place: Germany: Weissenstadt | collected 2010-09-21 | reverse complement strand
CTGCCGCCAGCCGGTCGGAGATGGTCTTCAGGTTGCTGGTGATGTCGTCGAGCTTCTTGGCGAACTCCGGGTCGGCGGCGAACTTGCCCAGCGCGCCCTTGCCGGCGTTGACGTCGTCCATCAACTTGTTGGCTTTGGCGATGGTCTGGTTGGCGTTGTTGTACAGGCTGGGATCCTTGAGCAGCTTACCCACGGTGCCTTCGCCTTTATCGATCTGGTCCACCAGCTTGTTGATCTTGTTCACCGAATCATCGAGCTTGTTGTAGAGCTCGTCACTGTTGATGAGCTTGCCGATCGAGCCCCGGCCCTCGCTGATCTGGGCCACCAGGCTCTGCACCTGGGTGAGCGTGGTGTTGAGCCGGTTATAGAGCTCGGGATCGTAGATCACCTTGCCGATGGAGCCCTCGCCGCGTTCGATGGCGGAGACGATGCGGTCCACGCGCCGCACCAGGACGTCCACATTCTGCAGGGTGCCGCTGCTGGCGCGAATCACGTCCTGAATGGCCGGTTGCCCCTCGGTCTTCAACTCGTCGCCGGTCTGCGCTTGCGGTCCCTTGGCGGTCTTGTTGCTGATATCGACGAAGGTCTCGCCCAGCACGCCGGCGGTGGAGAGGATGGCGACCGAGTCCTTGTGCAGCGGGTACTTGTTGGCGACCTTCAAGGTCACCTCCACCGGGCTGAGCGGGTGAGAGGGGACGACGCCGATCCGGCTGACATTGCCGATGTCCACGCCCTCCAGGCGCACCGGAGCGCCCACGCGCAAGCCGGCGGCATTCTCGAAATACGCCTTCAGCATCAGCGTCGGGGTGAACAGCCCGCGGGTCCCGGTCATGAGGAAGACAAGAACGGCGAAGACGATGCTGGCGATCAGCACTGTCAGGCCTACGCGCAATTGCGACCATCGAACCTGCTTCTGTGTTGGCACTTTGCCCCCGCGGCCGCACTCCGGCGACCCAACAGCGCCGAATAATATCAGATGCACCCCGGAAAGCGTCAGCCCAGACTGGGGCGCCAGGTGAAGGTCAGCAGGATGGCCGCGAGATAGGCCGCCGCGCCGCCGGCCAGCGCCGCATTGAGCCCGAACTGGATGGCCACCATCACGGCGGCCACCGATCCCAGCACGCTGGAAGCGGCATTCATCGCCCACGCCCACTCGATCGCGCTCGCAGGTGGCCGCTGTAGGGACGTTGCTGGCAACGTCTCCCCGGCGATCTGCCGCAATCCTGTCGGGAAAGGCATGCCCATGACGAAGCCGAGCGGCGCCAGCAGGACACCGCTGATCGCCAGCTTGGCCGGGAACGGCAGACCGACCAGCGTCCCCAGAGCGCGCGGAAGAGCGAAAATGTACGCCACCACCAGCAGCGCGATCACGGCCAGCGCCGGGCGGACCTGCGCGGTCCTAGCCAGGATCCGCCGCGAGGACGCGCTGCCCGCGCCGCTGGCCAGCAGCATAAGAAACACCACCACCGTGAGCGCATAGGTGGGGTGCCCGAGAAACAGGACGAAGCGCTGGATGAGGGCGATCTCCACCAGTATGTACCCCAGGCCCAGCGCGACAAAGTAGAGCAGCGGCACCAGGTGCTGTCCGTGCGCTTCCCCGTGCAGCGCCAGCGGCCCGATGAGGAATACCACAACCGCCACCAGTGAGATCACCAGGACAATCCCCAGCACCACCACCCCGAGATTATTCTTCCAGTCCATGCCGCGGCCGCTGGCGTGGAGCACGTTGCGGACGGCGTCTCCCGTCTTGAAGGTAAAGAAGAAGAAGGGCGCGTTGTCGCTGACGGGCGCGATGTTGAAGGGATAATTGCGGATGAACTCCCGCCGCGGGCTGAAGCGCACGTCACCGAGAGACGCCCGCTCGTGCAGCAGAATTAGCCGCTGGAAGGGAGCAACGGCTTCGCCGGTGGCGCGCCGTTCCTCCCTGAGTTCCCTCAACCCAGGTTCATCAATGCAGTTCCCGCTCCACCCCGAGGCAAAATCCTTTCCGTCGATTGTCTCGGTGCAAATTTCATTCGTCAGGCTGGCGAACAGCGTCGGCGTGTACAGCGGATACAAGTCTTCATTGTCGCGGATGTGCTGGAGCACCTCGCGCTCTTCATTCCAGGTGAACGGCGTCTTCTTGGCCAGCACGGTAACGGGTCGGCCGTCTTCATCGAGTGGGCCGTCGGCGACCACGATGAAGTGCTTACGCACGTCCTGCACGCCCATGGCTTCCAGCGCGTCGATGGCCTGCGAGACCACGCGCAGCGCCTCGCGCGGGCGGCGGAACTCCCAGCGTGTGATGGCGATGAAGCCCTCGGGCTGGAGGTGGTCGAAGTATTCGCGGAAGGCCTCCACCGTGTAGAGGTTGTTCTCGCTGAGCGCGAAGGCGCCGGCGGCGGTGGAGGCCCAGGTATCCACCAGCGTCATCTGCACCACATCGAACTTGTCGCGGCTGCCGCGGATCCACGAGCGTCCGTCGCCGACGTGCATGTGCACCTGTGGCAGTTCGTAGAGGTGAAAGCTGTAATCGGCGTAGAGGCCGCGCATGATGGTGTCGGCGATCAGAGGATTAATCTCGATGGCGGTGACGCTGGGGCTGCCGTTGGCCACGGCGCGCAGCACGTCCACCCCGCCGCCCGGCCCGATGATGGCGTACGCGCCCCGCGGACGCAGCACGTTGGCGACGGCCGGCGCCGCCGACATGAGGTCCTCTTTCCAGTTGTAGCCCGGCTGGCCGCCACCCACGTGGTCGGCGCCTTGCGCGGGCGATTGCGTCTCCCCCCATTTCTGCGGGTCCACGTTCATGATGGCGGTGGAAGCATCGGCGTCGATCACGATGTACTTGCCGGTGCCGACTCGGTCCACTTCCACCCGCGAAAGAGCGTTCCAGCGGGCGAACAACATCCAGGGCTGATCGCGCCGCATGCCCTTGGCGTAAATGATGTCGATCAGGCGCCCGGAATGATTGGCGGCCAGGAGAGCGATGAGCACGAGCGCCAGCACGACTGCCAGCCGGCGCAGCCTGCCAGAGTCGGTCCAGATCGCCGCCGCGCCTGCCATCGCCAGCGCCGCGCAGACGACCGCGTTCGGTCCGCCCACCCAGTTCAGCAGCGGCACCACGGCCAGGCAGGAAATCGCCCCGCCGACCAGGTCAGCGCCGTAGAGCTCGGTGATCCGCCGGGTCTCCCGCGCAAACACCGACGAGAACAGCACCCCGGTGAGGAAGAACGGCACCGCGGCGGCGACGTACATCAGGCTCAGCCGTCCGAAGTTTGCCCAAGCCAAGTTCAGTGACACCGGGACGTGCAGCACCACTTCCAGAGCCAGGACGATGACGACTGCATTGATGCCGCACAGCACAGCGCCCAGCCCCCGCAGCGTCCAGCGCGTCAGCCAGCGTCGGCGCAGATAGGCAAACACGCCGCCGGCCCCGAGTCCCAGCAGCGCGATGGAGATGGCGAGGAACGCGAAATGATAGAAGAGCACCACCGAGAACAGCCGCGTTAGCGCCAGTTCGAGCAGCAGGCTGGCAAAGCTCGCCAGGCCGACGCCCGCGATCAGCACATGCCGGTTGGTCTCAAGTATGTTCGCGCTGCGGGGGAGAACGGCGGCTTGGCTCATCGGGAGAGGTCAGTCCTCGAGGATCACTTGCGCGATCGCCTGCTCGGCGGTGTGGGAGAGCGAAAGCGACGTCCGCCGCACGCCCAGCTTGGCGGCGAATTCGGCGGCTTGCCCACTGAAGCAAAGGGTTGGCCGTCCGCCGGGCTCGCGGCTGACTTCGACGTCCTTCCAGGTTACGCCGTGGCGCCATCCCGTACCGATGGCCTTGAACCCGGCTTCCTTGGCGGCAAAACGCGCGGCAAAGCGCTCCATGGCATTCTGCTTCGACTGGCAATATCGAATCTCGCTGGCGGTGAACACGCGATTTAGGAAACGCTCGCCGAACCGCTCCACCGCCGCGGCGATGCGCGGGACTTCGACGATGTCGATGCCGGTGCCAACGATCACAGGAAAGCTAAGATAAATTCATTTCGCCGCGGATGCACGCGGATTCACGCGGATCTTGGACAATCATTCTGATCCGCGTTCATCCGCGTCTATCCGCGGCGAAGTTGGTACTGCGTCTCGCCCGCATGCCTGCACATCCAAGGAATTGCGCATGCACTCGCTGGCCACAGTCGCCGAAGCTATTGGCGGTACCACCAAGAAGACGGAAAAGGTCCGCCTGCTTGCTGAGTATTTCCGCTCGCGCTTAGTGGATGAGGCTGCGATCTCGGCCGTATTCCTCTCCGGGCGCGCGTTTCCTGCCTGGGAGGAAGTCACGCTGCAGGTGGGCGGGGCGCAGCTCTGGCGCGTGGTCGGGACGCTGGCGCACAAGAGCGAAGCCCTGCTGACGGCCGCCTATCGTCGCCACGGAGACCTTGGCGCCGCCGCGTATGAAGTCCTGCGATCGGTGGCGCCGGCCCAGAGCACGCTCACCGTACTCCAGGTGGCGGAAGCTTTCCGCGCCATCGCGCGCGCTTCCGGTCCCGCCGCGAAGTCGGCTCTGGTTAAGGGCCTACTCGATCAGGCGACGGCGCTCGAAGCCAAATACATCGTCAAGATCATCACCGGCGAGCTGCGCATCGGGCTGAAGGAGAGCCTGGTGGAGGAAGCCATCGCCAAGGCTTATGGCGCCACGTCCGCCGGAGTACAGCGCGCCAACATGCTGTTGGGCGACATCGGCGAGACCCTGCGCCTGGCCGCCGCCGCGCGTCTCGGCGAAGCGCGCCTGCGCCTGTTCCATCCCATCGGCTTCATGCTCGCCAGCCCGGTGGAGAATGCCGAGGAAGCTTTCACCTATTTCGACCATGCCGCGGTTGAGGACAAATACGACGGCATCCGCGCGCAGGCTCACATCGCGGCTGACGGCGTGCGCCTGTTCTCACGCACGCTGGACGAACTCACGGAATCCTTTCCCGAGCTGGTCGCGCCGCTCAGCACTTTCGCGGAGACGCTCGTGCTCGATGGCGAGATCGTGGCCTGGGACGCCGCCGAACACCGTGCGCTTCCGTTCTCCGAACTCCAGAAGCGGCTGGGACGGAAGAAAGTCAGCGAGGCCATCCAGCGCGAGGTGCCGGTGGCCTACGTTGTCTTCGATGTGCTCTATGCCGGCGACGCGCTGGTGATTGACCGTCCTCTGCGTGAACGCAGCGCGCTGCTCGACCGCATCTTCGCCGCTGCACGGCGCCCAGTCACAGTCCAGACTACCGACGTCCAGGGCCGCCTCACATTCGAATCAGCCGTAGAAGCTCATGCTGACGCGAATTCCGCGGCGCAGGTGATCCGCGCGCCCGTGACCGCTGCCGATTCGCCTGAGCACTTGGCCGAGATGTTCGAGCAGGCGCGCGAGCGCGGCAACGAAGGCTTGATGATCAAAGACCTGGAATCGCCCTACACGCCCGGACGGCGCAGGCACGCGTGGCTCAAGCTCAAGCGCGAGCTGGCGACGCTGGACGTGGTGGTCACGGCCGTCGAATGGGGACACGGCAAGCGCGCCAACGTGCTCAGCGATTACACGTTCGCGGTGCGGGACGGGGACAAGCTGCCCAACGTCGGCAAGGCCTACTCCGGCCTCACCGATGCCGAGATCGCCAAGATGACCAAGTGGTTCCTGGAACACACCCTGGCCGACCAGGGCTTTGTGCGGCTGGTCGAGCCCAAGGTCGTGCTTGAAGTCGCATTCAACGCGGTGATGCGCTCCGACCGCCACGAGAGCGGCTTCGCCCTGCGCTTTCCGCGGATCTTGCGCCTGCGCGACGACAAGTCGCCGGATGAGATCGACACGCTGGAGACGGTGAAGCAGATTTACGAGCGGCAGAGATTCCCGCAAAGTGTGTGAGGGAAGTTGCCAGAGGCTCTTCTGATTTATCATTTCCGAACGCGAAGGCCCTCGCCACGTTCGTTGGAATGTCGATACTACATGGCCCGAAGACACGCCAAAATGCACGCGACTATTGTGCAAATCATCTGCGTCGCAGTCCTTCCGCTCGCGGTGACACTTTCCGCGACCGCGCAGATCGAGACGCCGCTAATCATCTCCCGGAAATCTGTCCTGAAGGGCAAGCTGGCAGACTTGGCCGCATTTGGAGGTGCCAAAGAGACTCTGCAGGAAATATCTTCACGCCCACCAACCGTAGGTATGGGAGCGCCGTAAACTCAGTGCTCAGGATTGCACCGGATGCTGTGTCATACAGTCAGTTCTCCATCGATCCACTCCCCCAATTGGAAGACGGCGATATCACTGATTGGGTTCTGGAGCCTAACGGCCATATCTACGCGCTGGCGCGTCGAGTATTGAAGTATTCCGACGTAACGGTTCCGATAGAGTTCGGGGACACCTTCATCGTTCACTGGGATCCGAGCGGCAAACTTGTAAACCAGGTTCGTCTTGCACTCGACGCTAATGGATTCAGCCCAACCGGCCTCGCGTTGCTGGCGGGTGGGGACTATCTGATCGTCGGGTATACACGCATAGGTGACAAGATCAGAGTCCTCGCACAATCATTCGGTGTAAACGGCGGTCTAATGAATAAGCTGGACCTCGGACATGACGGTACGAAGGCATCTAAGGGAAGGACAGTCCGGAGTAAGCGCGTGTATCATCCGATGGCAGTCAAAGCAAACGGCTTAATATACGTTTTGCGTGGCACGACCACCGAGCCGGTGTATGTCTTTTCCGAAACTGGTAGCCTCGAGGGAACGCTCTTATTGAAGTATCCCGGATTAGAGTTCGACTCGCCACACATCTTCAAGAACGATCTCATCGTGCATGCACACAGGCCGATTGCTGACAACGTGCCGACGTTTACCTTCCGGTCAGGCCCTGGACGGGTCGACTATCCTGTGTTTGATCTGCACACGGGCGAAGTAGTCCAGGAGTATTACTGGAACGAGGAAACGATCGGACTTGTGTGCTATACGCGTGATGTTCTGACGTTTATCGGCCAGGATGTGAGCTCAACTCCCACTGTATGGGCCATTTTCTTCGCGAAGCCTGGACGGCCGATGAAGCAGAATGATTCACGGGCCAAAAAGGTTCAAAACTCGCGAGTTTTGGTTGCGAACTGGCCTAGGAACCAAGAGCCTGTAGCTACTCCACCACATTCACGTTGAACGTCGTCTTGCCCGTCTTCCCCTCGGCGCTGGCGGTGACCACGACCTCCCATTCTCCGGCCATGCTGAAATCGGCGGCGCCTTCGTACTCGCCATTGCCCGCCGGCTTGAGCGCGAACTGGTTCTTGCCCATGTCCATCAGCGGCATGACCAGCGAGGCCTCGACCTGAGCGCCCTCCACCGGCGTGCCGAGCGTCTGCTTCACGGTGACGCGGAAAGTCGTCTTCCTGGCGAACTTGGGCTGGGCGGGATCCATGGCCAGCGCCATGATGAACGCCGAGCCGGGCGCCGCCTGGGTGCTGATGATGGCGCTCTTCTCGCGCGGCGTCGGCGGCGCGGGTTCTTTCTTCTTGCAGCCGGCAGCGAATAAAAGCGCGAAGGCGAGCAGACAGGCTAAGAGACGAGGGGCCGCTCGAAATCGCAAAAAACAGGTCCCTCGACTCGGGCCAGCCAACGCATCAAGCCAAAAGCAGGCTTGATGCATCATTGGCTGGTCCTCGCTCGGGATGACAATTCAGAATTATTTTCGGCCATGAGCGATGCAAGCTAGTGCTGATGTGAGTGTCTGTCCTCGACCACGGCCACGCAGCCGTGCGCCACCTCGCAGACCACGTGTTCGAACTGGATGGTGGTGTGCTCGATCTTGAAGTTTGCACGCAAGCGCTCCTTCACCTCGCGCAGGATCTGCTCGCTTTCCGAGGGCGGGATGTCCGGGATGGAGATGTGGCAGGAAAGCGCGTGGCTCTCCGAACCCAGGCTCCAGACGTGCAGGTCGTGGACGCCGTTCACGCCCTGGATCGCGGCGATCACGGCGGTGATGCGTTCCAGCTCCATGCCGCGCGGCGTGCCTTCCAGCAGGATGTTGAGGGTCTCGCGGATGATCTCCCACGACGACCACAGGATGAGCGCGCCGATAGCCAGGGAGAGCGCCGGGTCGATCCAGGTCTGGCCGGTCAGCAGGATGCCGACGCCGCCCACGATCACGGCGGCGGTGGAGAGCGTATCGCCCAGCATGTGGAGGAAGGCGCTGCGGATATTGACGTCGCGGCTGGAGGCCCACAGCATGGCCGCAATCACGCCGTTCATCACCACGCCGGCAGCCGCCACCCCGATCATCAGCCGCGGCGCCACCTGCGCCGGCGCGTACAGCCGGTGGCCCGCTTCCCAGAAGATGAAGAACGCCACCGCCACCAACGCCAGCGCATTGACGAATGCGGCCAGCACTCCGGCGCGCTGGTAGCCGTAGGTCTTGGTCGAGCTCGGCGGCAGCCCTTGCACGTACACCGCGAACCAGGAGAGCAAGAGCGCCAGGAAGTCCGAGAGGTTGTGTCCGGCCTCGGAGAGCAGCGCCAGGCTGTGCGCGCGCAGTCCCGCCCCGACCAGCAGGACGATGTAGATCAGGGTCGCCAGCAGCGAGAGGCGCAGGACCTTGGAGGTCCGCTGCTGGGCGTGGGTGTGCATAGGCTCAGTCTAACTCACTGGCCGCAGTACGGATCACCCCCGCTTAGTGACAAAGCGGATGATCTCGTTGCGGGTGAATCCTGCCTCTTTGAGTAAGGCAAGAAGAGTTCCCTTTGGGATATCGCGATTGTGCCGTGGAACCACCGCGCGCTTTCGGGAAGCCGGGTCGTAATAGATGAAATGGCTTCCCGAAACGTGGTCGAGGACGAAGCCGTGTTGCTCCAGGAATCGGACGAGCTGGTGTGGTTTAACGGCCGGGAGTCTGGACATATTCAAGATCCAGGGAAGCCACTAGAGTTTCCTCGTCCGTGGGGATGGGCTCTTTGTGCTTCCTCAGGCTCTCGATGTAGCCGGAGATGGCGTCTTTGACCATCTTGCGGGCCTCGACCAGCGTGCGTCCGTAAGTAATGCACCCGGGCAGGGCAGGAACCAGGGCTGTAAACCCGCCTTTCGGCTCGGGCCTAAGGATGATATTGAAGTGGTAACGAGTTTTCCGCATCGGTTACGGCGATTCTATCCCGCTCGGTGTAGTTTGGACAATCTGCAGAATCACCGCTTGAGCAGGTCCACTGGCTCGCGCACGTCAGTGACGCGGAAATGGCGGGCCAGCGTGGGATAGCGCTGCGCCACGGCTTGATACATATCAAAGGCGATTTTTCGATACGAAAAATGTCCGGCGGCCCCAGTGCGCAGCTCGGAGATGTAGGCCGCCTCGGCAAAATCCATCTTGAACAGCGTGCGCTTGCGGAAGGCCAAGGGCAGCAGGTAAACAGCGTCGGTGCACGCGTCCTCGCCGGCCATGCGCTTGAGTTCCGCGACCGCGTCCTGCACGCGCTCCATGGCATCGTCATAGCGCCGGCGCAGGCCGGCGGCGGCGAGTTCGTCGGGAGCTTCGTAGCCGTGCTCGTCGGTGAACGGCTGGTGGATCTGCACGCAGCGGCGATGGCGGTGCAGATCGCGGAAGCCGCCGATGTCCATGAGGATGTCGAAGCGCAACGTCTGCCCGGCGCTGAAGGCGCGCAGCAGCTCATCGTGGTCGCCGCGGTGCTTGACCCCGAGGTCGACGATCTCGCGGCGTTCGCCGGCGCCGAGCGTGGCCACGCGCTCGCGAATCTGCCGGTAGGGATACGCGCAGTGCTCGTAGAGCAGCGTGGTTGCGATCTCGACTTCGAGCGGCTCATCGTCCAGCAGATCGACTGCGGGCGCGGGCGCAATGGCAGCGCCGGCCATGAGTTCGGCGGCGGCCGCTGCCAGTTCCTCGCGGCTGCGCATCAGGTAAGGACTCGCGTCGGCATACTTGACCAGCGTCGGCGCCGGCCGCACATCCTTCATCAGCAGGTCGTAGACGTTGTTGCCCCAGCCGTCGTCGCGCGCGCGAATTTCTTCCCACAGCTCGCGAAGCGCATATCCATTCGCGTTGTAGGCGGGATTGCGCGCCGCTTCCTTCAAGCTCTCCCCTAGCGCGCGCACCTCGGGGAAGCGGTCGGAGAGCAAGCGCGAAATCTGGCTCTCCAGGGTGCGGGCATTGACGATCTGCCCGAGCGAAGTGTTGGTGGCCAGCGGCAGCAGGTAGCGCGCGACGTCGAAGGCGCGGGCGCGCAGGGTGCGGTCGTACGCCTCCTGCTTCATGTCGATGGGGCGTGGCGTGCGCTCCAGCAGGTGGCCGAACACGCGCGCCGAGATGGTCTGATACTCGCCGAAAAGAAAATCGATGGTGTCGCAGAAGCGCCGCTGCGCCGGGCCGCTCCCGCCGAACTCGGGCAGGTAGTAGTCAGGATGAGAGAAATCCTGGTAGCGCGTGGATCGTTCCTGCCCATCCCAGCGCTGCTCGTCGACCACGGCAATGGCGGCCAGGATCGAGAGCCGCTCGATGGCCATGGCGATGTGCGCCAAATCCGCGATCGAACGGTGGCCGTACTGGAAGTAATAGGTATTGAGGAATTTCTCGGCCCGTTGTTCGCTGATCTCGCGCAGCGACTCCTTCATGGAGAGCGACGAACGCGAGTATTTGGCCATGGCGTAGGCCTGCACCTCGGGCTCGACGCCGTAGATCGCATAGACGGACGTGGTAGCCGGCTGAGCCAGCTTGGGGTCGCGGGATCCGTTCTCGTGGGCCATCGCGAGCGATGCTATTCCGGAATCGTGGCCGCGGGCAAGAGCCGGGTGATTGGCTCAATCGAAAAAATCCGGTTGTTACTTCCCGAGCGTTTCGCGCATCTATATGACAGCGTAGGGGGAGCGCTTTGGGAGTTACGTCCGTCACTGACTTTTGCACAGACGGATGTCCGAATTCGAGCTAGAATCTGGAACTGTTCTTAATGGATGCGTAGCCTTCTTAAATCTTTAGTTCTTTTGTTTGCCGCCAGCCTCTCGCTGGGCGCGTGGGGAGCCACGTCGCCGGACGCGCACAGCGCCTCGGAGGCCTCTCTGCCGCCCGAACTGGTCGCCAGTTATGCCAGCGAGAGCGTTCTGCCGCCGCCCACAACCCTGCCCCGCATGGCGCCCGAGTTGGCGCTCCGGACCTTCCAGCAGCGTGCCGCGCGGCAGTTGAGCGAGCCAGTCAGCTACTCCGCCAACACCGTGGTCGAGGCGGAGCTGCCGGACACCTCGCAGAGAGGCCAGTACCAGTTGCGCCGCAGGTTCGTGGCCCCCAAGACGCTGTTGTTCACCCCGGTGCGCTTCGTGGGCGACAATTTTGTGAAGAGCAACATCATCGCCCGCCTGCTGCAGGCGGAAGTGGACCACGTCAACAAGGGCGAGGGCGCGCAGACGGCGATCAACGATGCCAACTACAAGTTCAGCTACAAGGGCGCGGAGGCGATGGACGGCGGTTCCGTGCACGTCTTTCACGTGAAGCCGCGCGCCAAGCGGCCGGGACAGTTCAAGGGACGCATCTACCTGGATGCCAGCACCGGCAGCCTGCGCCGCGCCGAGGGCACGCTGGTGAAGACGCAGTCGTTCTTCATCAAGAAGATCGACTTCGT
>Ga0116217_10005110_pt1 | contig 11590 bp, 10 predicted proteins | sample Sb_taG_6_FD_89697 | JGI IMG/M metagenome (GOLD analysis project Ga0116217, IMG submission 89697) | Peat soil microbial communities from Weissenstadt, Germany - Sb_50d_4_PS metaG | ecosystem: Environmental > Terrestrial > Soil > Wetlands > Peat | place: Germany: Weissenstadt | collected 2010-09-21 | reverse complement strand
GTCGTCGAGCAGGCCCATCATGATGTCGTTGGGCCCGCTCCCCTGCTCGGTCCCCGCGGCGCGCGCCTCTTCGACCGCCGCCGAGGCACGCAGCCCGCGCATGATCCAGGCCTGCAGCATGGTAGGCGGCGCGATGAGGCGCTCGTGCCCGGCGGCCCGCGCCGCCTCGTCGGACACGTAGACGGGGTTCTCGTCGCCCATCGCCTCGACCCAGTGCCGGATCATCGGCAGGTTCACGCCATCGGGCGACAGCGTCGGCGTCCCGGACACCTGGCCCACCAGCGCCGCCAGCTCGACGCCGTGGTCCGGGAACGGCGCCAGCTCCTCGAACCGCTCCGACCCCGTCGCCACGCTCACCGCGATCCCCGGGTCATGCCCAGTCCCGCCGAGGCGACGATCTCGCGTTGCACCTCGTTCACGCCACCACCGAACGTGTTCACCTGCGCCTGACGCGCCGTCGCTTCGAGCCGGCCGCGCAACAGCGCGCCCGGCGACCCCGGGACGAGGTACCCGGCCGCACCGATCACTCCCAACAGAAGACGCACGACGTCGAGGATCCGCTCGGTCCCGAAGACCTTGATGGACGACGACTCCGCCCCGGTGAGCTCGCCGTCGGCCACGTGGACGGCCATGCGCCAGTTCAGCAGCCACATGGCCTCGAGCTCGGCGTGACACCGGGCGAGGTCCATCTGCACCCAGCCCTGGTCGACGAGCGTGCGACCGTCGTCGGTCTCCTGCGCCGCCGCCCATGCCACGATGTCCTGGTAGAGCGAGATGGCCAGCCCGCTCCACGCCGCCAGCCCCACCCGCTCGTGGTTGAGCTGGGTGGTGATCATGCGCCAACCCTCGTTCTCCTCGCCCACGCGGTTGCTCACCGGGACCCGCACGTTGTCGTAGAAGGTCTGCGTCGTCGTCAGCCCGCCGACGGTGTTGATGATCGACCACTCGAAGCCGAGCGCGGACGTGGGCAGGCACAGGATCGAGATCCCCTTGTGCTTCGGCGCGTCGGGGTCGGTGCGCACGGCCAGCCAGATGTAGTCGGCCATGTCGGCGCCCGACGTGAAGATCTTGGCCCCGTTGACGACGTACTCCTCGCCGTCGCGGGTGGCCCGGGTGCGCAACGAGGCGAGGTCGGTGCCCGCCTCGGGCTCGGTGTAGCCGATGGCGAAGTTGAGCTCTCCCGAGAGGATCTTGGGCAGGAAGAACGACTTCTGCTCCTCGGTGCCGAAGCGTATGATGGTCGGCCCGACCGTGTTGATGGTGACGAAGGGGAACGGCGCGCCCGAGCGCCGTGTCTCGTCGAAGAAGATGAACTGGTCCGTGGCGGGCCGGCCCTGCCCGCCGAACTCGGTCGGCCACCCGATGCCGAGCCAGCCGTCCTTGCCGATCTGGCGCACGACGTCCCGCCAGGCGTCACCGCCCTCACCGCCCTCGGCCAGTCCGGCCCGCACCTCGTCGGTCAGCAGCTCCGCGTAGTAACCGCGCAACTCGGCGCGCAGCTGCTGCTGTTCGGGGCTCTCTTCGAGGAACATCGTGGGGCAGCCTCGCGTGCACTCCGCGGTCCCTGCCAGGTCAAGGCCGCGCTCGGGGCAAAACTGTAACACGTTCTCGTTTCGGGGACTCCGGGTGAGGCCGCCGCCCCGAGCTCCGGACCACATCGTCCCGGCGGCCGGACCTCGACCGGTGCGGCCCCGCCGCCCGCGGGCCGGCCCCCCGCCCGCGGGCCGCGTCGGGTCCCGGTGGCGACCCGTCGTGCCTATGATCGAATGACACACGTTCTAGTAATGGCCGCAAAGAGCCAGGCACCCCTCGCGAGGGCCGGTGCCCGAAAGGGGGTCCCGGATGAGCCTCGAGGAGATCGACCTCATCGACGGGCGCAACTTCGTGCCGGGCGTGCCCCACCACTGGTTCGCCGAGCTCCGCCGGGAGGCGCCGGTGTACTGGCACCCCGAGGAGGCCGCCCCCCGGGGTGGCTTCTGGGCCATCACCCGCTACGACGACTGCGTGCACGTCAACCGGGACTGGGAGCACTTCTCCTCGGCTCGCCGGACCTCGCTCTTCCACGAGATGGACGAGGACCAGCTGGCCCAGCAGCAGCTGATGATGGTCAACATGGACCCGACCATGCACACGCGTTACCGCCGGCTGGTCAACAAGGGCTTCACCCCCAAGATGGTGCGCGACCTGGAGCAGCAGATCATCGGGTACGCCGACGGCATCATCGACTCGGTGTGCGAGCGCGGCACGGCCGACTTCGTCGAGGAGATCGCGGCCGAGCTCCCTCTCCTCGTCATCGCCGAGCTGCTCGGCGTGCCCCAGGAGGACCGCCGCATGGTGTTCGACTGGTCCAACCGCATGATCGGGTCCGAAGACCCCGAGTACCAGATCCCCGACACCGAGCCGGGCGAGGCGGCCATGGCGGTCTACGGCTACGCGGAGGAGCTGGCGTCGAACCGCCGGCTCCACCCCAAGCAGGACCTCATCTCGGTCCTGATCGACGCCGAGGTCGAGGGCGAGAAGCTCGACCAACTCGAGCTCGACCTCTTCTTCCTGCTCCTGATCGTGGCGGGGAACGAGACCACGCGCAACCTGATGTCGGGCGCCATGACGGCCTTCTTCGACCACCCGGACCAGTGGGAGCTGCTGCGGCGGGACCGCTCGCTGCTCCCGGGCGCCGTCGAGGAGATGCTGCGCTACGTCACCCCCGTCATGCACTTCCGCCGCACGGCGACCGAGGACATGGAGATGGGCGGGCAGCAGATCCGGGAAGGCGACAAGGTCGTCTTCTGGCACACCTCGGCCAACCGCGACGAGTCGACCTTCGAGGACGCCGACACCTTCGACGTCACCCGCTCCCCGAACAACCACATCGCCTTCGGGGGCGGTGGCCCGCACTTCTGCCTGGGTGCGAACCTCGCCCGCATGGAGATCATGGTGATGTTCGACCGCCTGCTCGAGCGGATACCCGACATCGGCCTCGCCGGCGAGGTTCAGCGACTGCAGTCGAACTTCATCAACGGGACCAAGCACATTCCCGTGGCCTTCGCACCATCCACCCCAATCGGGGACGCACCGCTGCCCGCACGGGCCCGCTGAGATCACCGCCGTGGCCGAACGCGCGGTCCGCTTCCACCAGGCCGTCGCCTTCCTGCCGACCCGCCAGATCCTCCCCTTGGCCAAGGCGTGCGACGGCCTGGGCTACGGCGGCATGTACGTCTCCGACCACCTCTTCAACCCGAGGCGCCGTGAGTCGCGCTACACCTACTCGAAGAGCGAGGACGGTGCGCCGGGCTGGGAGGACGAGACGGCATGGCCCGACCCCATGTGCGTGATCTCCGGCTGCGCCGGCGCGACCGAGAACCTGCTCTTTACGACCGGCATCTACATCGCCCCGCTGCGCGACCTCATGACGGTGGCCAAGACCGTCGGCACCGCGGCCGTCCTGTCGGACAACCGGCTGCGCCTCGGCATCGGCGTGGGCTGGAGCAAGGAGGAGTTCGACCAGACAGGGCAGGACTTCGCCACCCGCGGCAAGCGCCTGGACGAGATGATCGTCGCGCTCCGGGCGCTGTGGGGCGGCGGCTGGGTCGAGTTCCATGGCGACTTCTACGACGTCCCGGAGTGCCAGATGGAGCCCGCCCCCACCGAGCCGGTGCCGTTCATCGGCGGCGGCCACTCCCCGATCGCCTTGCGGCGCACCGCCGAACTGTGCGACGGCTGGATCGCCGCCGGCGCCTACAGCGAGGAGGAGGCGTGGATCCACCTCGCCAACCTGCGCGACGCGCTCAAGAAGGCTGGCCGCGACGAGGAGGGGTTCAGCATCTACCTGTCGCTCAACGAGCGGCCGGAGGTCGACCTGTACCGCCGCTTCGCCGACGCCGGCGTGACCGATTTCGTGTGCGCGCCATGGATGTTCGTCGACGTCGCGCCGGGGACGCCCGACGACGAGGCGCTGGCCAAGCGGCTGGGCCCGGTGCGGTGGTTCGCCGAGGAGATCGTCGCCAAGGTCTGAGTCTGAGACACTTCGACCCGGGCGAGACACGCGAGAGGAGCCGCACGTGAAGACGATGAAGATCGGTCTGCAATTGGGCTACTGGGGCTCGGGGCCTCCGCCCAAGGCGGTGGAGCTCGTCGAGGAGGCCGAGCGCCTCGGCTTCGACTCGGTGTGGACGGCGGAGTCGTACGGCTCCGACGCCCTGACGCCCTTGGCCTGGTGGGGCTCGCGCACCGAGCGCGTGCGCCTCGGCACCTCGCTGTGCCAGCTGTCGGCGCGCACGCCGACGGCGATGGCCATGGCGGCGCTGACCATGGACCACCTCTCGGGCGGGCGCTTCGTCCTCGGCCTCGGGGTCTCGGGCCCCCAGGTGGTCGAGGGCTGGTACGGCCAGCCGTTTCCGTCCCCGCTGGCCCGCACCCGCGAGTACGTCGACATCGTGCGCCAGGTGCTGGCGCGCGAGAAGCCGGTGACCAACGACGGCCCGCACTACCCGCTGCCCTACCCCGGAGGCGCCGGACTGGGCAAGCCGCTCAAGCCGATCGTGCACCCGTTGCGCTCCGACATCCCGATCATCCTGGGCGCCGAGGGGCCCAAGAACGTGGCCCTGGCGGCCGAGATCGCCGACGGTTGGTTCCCCATCTTCTTCTCCCCCAAGGCAATGTCGTCCTTCGAGGCCGCGCTCGACGACGGCTTTGCCCGCCCGACCGCACGGCGGTCGGCTGAGGACTTCGAGGTGCTGGCCTTCGCCCCCACCGTGATCCACGACGACGTCGACGCGGCGGCCGACGGGTTCCGCCCCATGCTCGCTCTCTACATCGGGGGCATGGGGGCCAAGGAGATGAACTTTCACTTCGACGTCTTCGCCCGCATGGGCTACGAGGAGGCGGCCCACAAGATCCAGGACGCGTATCTCGACGGGCGCAAGGACGACGCCACGGCGGCCGTCCCGACCTCCATGGTGGAGGACATCGCGCTCGTCGGGCCCGTCGAGAAGATCCGCGACGATCTCGAGGCCTGGCGCGAGTCGCGCGCCACCACCATGCTCATCAACGGCGACATCACCACCATGCGCACCATGGCCGAGCTGGTGCTCGGCTAGGTCGTTCGGGCTAGGTCGTTCGGGCTAGGTCACCGGCTCGGGTACGACGGCCGGCCGCGCCCTTCGACGCGGCCGGGGCGGCTCACATCGCCCTTGGTCCTCCGGCAGCGGGGCCCACATAGGAGGACGGTCCGAACCCGAGAATCGGGATGAAGATGAAGGACAGCAGGATCAACCCGACCGCGAAGCCGGTGCTCTTGGCGAACGACTTCGCCAGATCGATGGCAACGATGATCCAGACGATGATGTTCACGATCGGGATGAAGTACAGGATCAGCCACCATCCCGGACGGCCCACGATCTTGAGCAACACGTAGTAGTTGTAGAAGGGGATGATCGCGGCCCAACCGGGGTGGCCCGCCTTCACGAACGTTTGCCACAACGCGGCGATCTCGAACACGATCACTGCGATGTAGACGATGATCAAGATCCCGACTCCGGCGCCCGAAGAGGCAAGCAGCACAGCTGACACGGCGGATCCCTCCCGTTCTGCCCACGACCGCAGGGGCGGGCGACCCGATCGTACGCTGGTGCATTCCCCACTGCAGGGATGCTGACCAGGCATTCACCGGGACGTCACACTGATCGGCCACAATGCGGTGCATGACCCTCTTCGACCTCTGCGACCTGTTCGGGCCCGAGCCTCCGCCGGACGGGCGCGGCGCCGACGTGGTGGCGGCGGAGCACGCGGGCGCCGAGGGGCAGCCGGCCGACGCGGGCACGGTCGAGGCCTTGCCCGAAGTCGAAGTCCGGATCAGCGCCCGCCGCAAGAAGACCTCGGAGGCCAAGTGGGTCGGCGGCCGTATCGTCGTCTCGCTGCCCGCCCACCTCGATGTCGAGTGCCGGCAGAGGACGATCGACTGGCTGGTGAACCGACTGCTCACGCGTCACCGCCTGGACGGGCCACCCGGTGACGACGAGCTCCTCGCCCGCGCCATCGCGCTCAGCGATCGCTACCGGCTGGGCGCCCGCCCGGCATCGGTTCGCTGGGTGACCAACCAGACGGCGCGCTGGGCCTCGTGCTCGTACTACTCGGGCCAGATCCGCGTGTCCCATCGGCTGCGGGCCGTGCCCGACTGGGTGCTCGACTCGGTGCTGGTCCACGAGGTGTCGCACCTGACCCACCCGGACCACTCACCCGCCTTCCATCGGCTGGCCGGTGCGTACCCGCGCCACGAGGAAGCCGGCGTGTTCCTGGCCGGCTACGGACTCGGCCTCTCGACTTCCGTGACCTAGACGGCGCCCCGCGCCGCGCTGGCGCCTTGCTGAGTGTCTCTGGGCGTCTCTCGGAGTGACTCTCCGGGCGTCTCTCGGAGTTCTCTCTCCACACTATCAACCTTCTCGTTTATAGTGTGGAGAGAGAAGGTCGGGGTGTTCAGACGGGTTCCTCCGCCAGCAGCCGTCCCAGCCGGCGCAAGCTCTCGTTCGCCCCGCCCAGCGTCAGTTCGATCTGGCGCGTCAAGAGGAAGTAGCGGTGCAGTGGGTAGTCGCGGTCGACACCCACGCCGCCGTGCAGGTGGGTCGCCGCGTGCACGACACGCTGTCCGCCCTCGGCGGCCCAGTACTTGGCCACGGCCACCTCGGCCGCGGCCGGCAGTCCCGCCGCCAGCCTGGAGGCGGCCTGCCACGCCGTGAGCCTGATCGCCTCGGTGTCGACGTAGGCATCCGCCGCCCGCTGCCCGACGGCTTGGAAGGTGGCGATCGGCTTGTCGAATTGCACGCGCGTCTTGGTGTACTCGGCCGTGAGGTCCAACGCCGTGGCGCACACTCCGGCCTCCTGCACGCAGAGCGCGGTGGTGGCGGACTCGGTGATGAGGGCGATCACCGCGGCGCCGTCGGCGTCCTCGCCGAGCAGGCGGTCGGCGCCGACGCGCGCTCCATCGAGGTCCACGATGGCTTCGGGGCGCCCGGTCGTCGTCGTCTGCCGCGTCAGGGTCACGCCGTCGGCGTCCGTGTCGACGATGAAGACGGCGATGCCCGAGACCGCGCCGTCCGGGGTCTTGCACGTCGCCGGCACCAAGATGGCGTCCGCCACCAGTGCGGCCGGGACGCACGCCTTGGTGCCCGAGAGGAGCCAGGTGCCGTCCGGCTGGGCCGTCGCCGTCGTGGCGGGCTCGGTCCCGCCCGGCAGGATCACCTCGCCGACGAGCTCGGCCAGGGCGGCGGTGAGGATGGTCTCGCCGCTCGCCACACCGGTGAGCCACGCCTTGCGCTGCGCATCGGAGCCGAAGCGCGCGATGGGCACGGCGCCGTAGACCATGGTCTCGACGACGGGCACGTAGGCCGCGGTGCGACCGGCCGCCTCAATCACGAGACATGCCGCGACGAAGTCGAGACCCGCGCCCCCGACGTCCTCGCTCAGGTGGATGCCGAGGAGGCCGGCGCCGGCGAGCTCCCGCCACAGGCTCCGGTCGAACGGCCCCTCGTCGCCCGCCTCGGCCTCGAGCTGCTTCAGCCGGTCGTGCGTCGCCCGTTCGCCGAAGATCTGCCCGGCCAGCTGGCGGACGGCCTCTTGCTCTTCGCTGTAGTTGAAGTCCATTGGATCTCCTCCTCGGGCGGGTTCAGCGCAGCGACCGCGGCATGCCGAGGCCGAAGATCGCGATGAGGTCCCGCTGGATCTCGTTGGTGCCGCCGCCGAAGGTGAGGATGATCATGGAGCGGGCGTACATCTCCAGGCGGCCGGCGATGATCGCTCCCGGTGAGCCGCGGGTCAGGTAGCCGGCCTGCCCCAGGATCTCCATGAGAGAGCGGAAGGCCCGCAGGTAGAACTCGGTGCCGAAGACCTTGATCGTCGAGGCGTCGGCCACGTCGAGGTGTCCCTGCGTGCCCTGCCATGCCACCTTCCAGTTGATGAGGCGGAGGAACTCGAGCTCGGCGTGCACGCGGGCCAGGTGCTCCTGCACCCACTCCTGGTCGACCACGCGCCTTCCGTCGGGCAGCTTCGTCGCCTGGGCCCACGCCCGCACGTCGGTCAGCACCCGCTCGATGATCCCGGGCGAGCACAAGGTGACCCGCTCGTGGTTGAGCTGGTTCGTGATGAGGTTCCAGCCCTGGTTCTCCCCGCCGACGAGGCTGGTGGCCGGGACGCGCACGTCTTCGTAGAACGTGTAGTTGATGTTGTGGTCCCCGAGGAGCTTCATCGGGACGACCCGGATCCCGGGGGTGTCCATCGGCACCACGAACATGGAGATGCCCTTGTGCTTGGCGACGTTGGGGTCGGTCCGGGTGGCCAGCCAGATGTAGTCGGCGTCGCCGGCCAGGCTGGTGAAGATCTTTGCGCCGTTGATGACGTACTCGTCGCCGTCGCGGACGGCCCGCGTGGTCAGCGAAGCGAGGTCCGTGCCCGAGTTGGGCTCGGTGTAGCCGATGCAGAAGTGGATCTCGCCGGCCAGGATCTTGGGCAGGAAGAACTCCTTCTGTTCCTGGGTGCCGAAGTTCATGATCGTGGGCCCGACGGTGTTGATGGTGAGCATGGGCACCGGCGCGCCGCTGCGCATCGACTCGTCGAAGAAGATGAACTGCTCAATCGCCGAGCGGCCCTGGCCGCCCCACTCCGTGGGCCAGCCGATGCCGAGCCAGCCGTCGCTCCCCATCTGCTTGACCACCCGTCGCACGGCGGGGCCGACCCCGCCGGCCCTCGAGAGCTCCTGCTCGACCTCGGGCGTCAACAGGTTCTGGTAGTACCCGCGCAGCTCGCTCTTCAGCGCCTGCTGCTCCTCCGTGTAGGCAATGTCCATCGATGTCCCTCCCGGGTGGCGGCGCCAATCGGCCCACGTCAACGCCACGTCGTCGCCGGCCCGGCCGTTGGGGGCTCCGCGCGCTAGAACACGTTACAGTCCGCCCCGGGACGCGGCCACCTGGGCCCGCAAGGTGGCTCGGCTACCGCCAAGTAACCTGCAATCCGCCCTGGGGCGGGACCCCGGGGCACATGTCGAACCGAGGAGCCGAGGAGCCGTCACCATGCCTGAAGCCGTCATCGTCGCCACCGGTCGCACGCCGATCGGGAGGGCCAACAAGGGCTCGCTCGTGGAGTGCCGGCCCGACGACCTGAGCGCTCTCGTGTTGCGCGCCGTGCTCGACAAGGTGCCCCAGCTCGACCCGGCCGAGGTGGAGGACGTCCTCCTCGGCTGCGGCCAACCCGCCGGGGAGGCGGGGTACAACGTGGCGCGGGTGGCCGCCATCCTGGCCGGACTGCCGAATGTCCCGGGCGTGACCGTCAACCGGTACTGCTCGTCCTCCCTCCAGACGATCCGCATGGCGGCGCACGCCATCCGGTCCGGCGAGGGGGACGTCTTCATCGCCGCCGGCGTCGAGACGGTGAGCCGCTACATGCACGGCGCCTCGGACACCGGCCCGCACAACCCGGAATTCGCCGAGGCCGAGGAGCGGACCAAGGTCCGCGCTCCCGCCGTGACGGAGCCCTGGACCCCTCTGGCCGGCCTGCCCGACGTCTACATCGCCATGGGGCAGACGGCGGAGAACGTGGCGGAGTTCGAGAAGGTCGGCCGGCCGGAGCAAGACGAGTTTGCGCTGCTCTCGCAGACCCGGGCCGTGGCGTCGCAGGAGAATGGCTTCTTCGAGCGCGAGATCATCCCGGTCACGCTGTCCGACGGCAGCGTCGTGAGCAAGGACGACGGGCCGCGGCCCAACACCACGCTCGAGGGTCTCGCCAACCTCAAGCCCGTCTTCCGTGAGGGTGGCACCGTGACGGCGGGCAACGCCTGTCCGCTCAACGACGGCGCGGCCGCCGTGATCGTGATGAGCGACACGAAGGCCAAGGCGCTCGGCATCACCCCGTTGGCCCGCATCGTGGCGAGCGGCGTGACCGGGCTGAACCCCGAGATCATGGGCCTCGGCCCGGTGGACGCCTGCCGCCAGGTGCTGGCGCGGGCGAACATGACGATCGACGACATGGACCTGGTGGAGATCAACGAGGCCTTCGCGGCCCAGGTGGTCCCCTCGGCCAAGCACCTCGGCATCAGCTGGGACAAGCTGAACGTCCACGGCGGTGCCATCGCCCTCGGTCACCCGTTCGGCCAGACGGGCGCCCGCATCATGACGACGCTGCTCAACGGACTCGAGGACGCGGACAAGACGTTCGGCCTCGAGTCCATGTGCGTCGGCGGCGGCCAGGGCATGGCCATGATCGTGGAACGCCTGAGCTAGCGGGGCGAGGGGCGTCCGCCCCCGGCGTGCGCCTCCTCGACGGCCGGCGCCGGACCGGGGTCGACCCCTTCGTGTGCCGCCAGGTGCAAGGAGACGAGCTCGCCCAGCAGCGCCAGGTCGAAGAAGCGGCTGAGGTCGTCGTCACCCTCGGCGCGTACCTCGAGCACGTCCGCCATCACCTCCTCGGTGGCGGCACGCACCGCCTCGAAGAGATCGCCCGCCCGCGAGCCCTCCCCCGCGTGCCGCAGCAGCACGAGCGACATGGTCTGGCGCGTGACGTCGCCGCCCTGGCCCCAGCCGGCGAGCTCGTCGTAGGTCAGCTCGGGGACCACGGCCGCGAAGGCCGGCGTCTTGGCATTGAGGTTGACCCGGGCCTTCCACCAGCGAGCCGCCACGGCGGTCACCCCGGACGAGCCGTACACGAGCGGGATGGTGCGCCCGATGCGACGGGCGAGCTCCTGCGCGGCGCCGCCCGGTGCCAGAAGAGCGTCGCGCCGGCGCGCCAGCGCGGCGGCAGCCGCGTCGACGGACGGCACGCAGTCGGGCACGAGGCCGATCCGGGACAGCGCGACCAGCAGCGGCACGGTGACGGCACCCAGCGCGGCACGGGCCCGCGGTGCGCCGGGCGTGCCGCGCCCGCCCTGCGAGCCGAGCCGGCCGACCGCGGGACACCACGACAGCGCGGCGCCGAGGGCGAGGCGGGCCAGCGCACCATCGGCGTCGCCTCCCACGGCCACGACCCGCGCCCCGCGGCTGGCGGCCTCCGCGGCGGCCGCCAGCGTCTCCTCGGTGCCGCCCGAGCTCGAGACGGCGAAGACCAACGTGTGCGCGTCGACGAACGCGGGGACCTCCGGGCCGTGGCCGAGCCAGAACGGCAGCGGCAGGCGCCCTGCGGTGAGCGCAGCTGCGGCCTCGCACGCCGTCCCGCCCGTGCCGAGCCCGAACGCGGCGACCGTGCGGACCACGGCCGCGTCTGACGGCCCGAGTCCGTCGAAGGCGTCGCGGGCGGTGTCGAGGGCGACCGACAGCTGCTCGGGCAGTGCTGCCGCCGCCTCCCACAGCCCGAGCGTGTCGAGGTACGGCGGGTCGGTCACACCTCGGCCGGTCCGGTGGCCCGCACCTCGTCCTTCTCGGCCTTGGCCATCAGCCGCTCGTGCTCCGGCTCGCCGACGTCGACCGCCTCGTCCACCAGCAGCACGGGCACGCCGTCGACCACCGCATAGCTCTTCTTCAGCCGCGGGTTGTAGAGGACCTCCTCGTCCGCGAACCACAGCAGCGGGCCCTTGTCGACCGGGCAGGCCAGGATGTCGAGCAGGAGAGGGTCGAGG
>Ga0116217_10005109_pt1 | contig 11590 bp, 9 predicted proteins | sample Sb_taG_6_FD_89697 | JGI IMG/M metagenome (GOLD analysis project Ga0116217, IMG submission 89697) | Peat soil microbial communities from Weissenstadt, Germany - Sb_50d_4_PS metaG | ecosystem: Environmental > Terrestrial > Soil > Wetlands > Peat | place: Germany: Weissenstadt | collected 2010-09-21 | reverse complement strand
GTGGACTGTGAAAAGCATATGAACTTCGACAAGATTGCGCAGCTCGAGAAGCAAGTCCTGATTCCCACCTACGACCGTTTGCCGATCCTAGCGGTGCGAGGCGAGGGTTGCTACCTGTACGATGATCAGGGCAAGAAGTATCTCGATTTCCTGGGAGGGCTGGCGGTAAATTCGCTTGGTTACGCTCACCCGGAAATCCTCGCAGCTCTCCGCGACGAATCCGAGACGCTTCTGCACACCTCCAACCTGCTTTACCACCCGCACCAGGCGCCGCTCGCGAAAAAACTCACTGCCTTGTCCGGAATGGACCGGGCCTTCTTCGCCAACTCCGGCACGGAAGCCATTGATGGAACGCTGAAGCTGGTCCGTGCCTACGCTCGCCGGCGCCAGGAGTCGTGCGAAATCCTGGCAGTCGAAAACTCTTTTCACGGAAGAACCTTCGGAGCTCTGTCCGCGACCTGGACCGAAAAATATCGCAAGCCGTTTGAGCCCCTCGTTCCGGGCATCCGATTCATCCGCCTGAACGACGCGAAGCACCTGCGCGAAAGCTTCACGCCCCGCGTTGGAGCAGTGCTGCTGGAAGTGATTCAGGGCGAAGGCGGGGTGGTGGAACTCAGCGAGGAGTTCCTCAAGACCGCGGAAGAACTCTGCCATGCGAATGGCGCCTTGTTGGTTTGCGACGAAATTCAGTGCGGCCTGGGGCGCACCGGGCGTTTCTTCGCCTTCACCAAGTTCGGACTGCAGCCCGACGTTGTGGTGGTGGCCAAGCCTCTAGCGGCCGGTTTGCCTTTAGCGGCCATTCTCGCCCGCGAAGAAGTGGCGCAGGCATTCTCCCCCGGCATGCACGGCACAACGTTCGGTGGCGGGCCACTCCAATGCCGCCTGGCTCTGAAGGTTCTCGAAATCCTGGAGCGCCCGGGTTTTCTCGAGCACGTCCGTGAAGTCGGCGGCTATTTCCGCGCTCAACTCGAAGCGCTCCGGAGCGAATTCGCAGTCATCGAGCAGGTTCGCGGCGACGGCTTGATGCTGGCCGCCCAACTTTCCGTTCCCTGTAAGAATGTGGTCCGGCAAGCGCTCGAAGCGGGAGTGATTTTCAATTGCACCCAGGAAAAGGTCCTGCGCTTTCTTCCACCCCTGATCATCGAGCGCAGCCACGTGGACGAACTTATTGCGGCCCTGAAGCCGATATTGGCCGCCTGCCGCAACGCTTAAGATGGCGTAACCCTCTCCCCCTTGGGGGAGAGGGTGGACCGCAGCCGGCGCTTTCATCAGCCGGGGCGGGCCGGGTGAGGGGGTCGGCAGCCCGCGTCGAACCGGCCACGCAAGGAGGGGAGCAAGCATGGCATCGAGCTTGAGTATGGTTGAAAAACAAGAAAAGTTGAGTGTAACCGATCTGCTGGCGGACACGGACCTCTCGCTGGCCGACCTGAACCTGATCTTTGGGCTGGCGGAGCAAGTCAAAGCCGCGCCGCGCGCCTATTCTCAGGCGCTCTTGGGAAAACAACTGGCGATGATCTTTGAGAAGCCTTCCCTTCGCACTCGCGTCACTTTTGAAGTGGGCATGACCAGCCTGGGAGGTTTTGGCGTTTACTTGGACCACGCCAAGCCGCGCTTGGGCGAGCGCGAGGCGGTCAAGGATATTGCCCGCAATCTCGAGCGTTGGGTGGATGGAATTGTGGCGCGCACCTTCTCGCACGAGTCGGTGCTGGAACTCGCGAACAACGCCTCGATTCCTGTCGTGAACGCGCTCACCGACCTCTTTCATCCCTGCCAGGCCTTGGCCGATCTCTTTACGCTGCGGGAAAAGATTGGAACCCTGTCGGGGCAGACGCTGGCCTTCGTCGGTGACGGCAACAACGTGTGCCATTCCCTGATGGTCACCGGCGCGAAGCTTGGCGTCTCGGTGCGCGCTGCCACACCTCCGGGCTATGAACCCAAGACCGAGGTGGTCGCCGTCGCGAAAGCGCTGGGCGCGGCGACGGGGGCGACAGTCGAGGTTTTCAATAACCCGCTCGAGGCCGTGGCGGGAGCCCAGGCCGTCTACACCGACGTCTGGGCAAGCATGGGACAGGAGCACGCCGTCCACCTCCGAGCCCAGGTGTTCGCACCTTACCGGGTCACCGATGAACTCTTGGCCGCGGCCGCACCCTCTGCGCTGTTTATGCATTGCCTGCCCGCGCATCGCGGACAAGAGGTGACCAATGAAGTGATCGATTCTCCGCGCTCGGCGGTATTCGACCAGGCCGAAAACCGCCTGCACGTTCAAAAGGCTTTGTTGATTCTGCTCATGCAGGGCACGCGCGCCTAAGCTTTGAAATCTGAAATTTCAAATCTCAAGTCCGCCCACGGATCGTACTAAAGAGAGGGAAACGATACATTGGACATCCGAAAGGCTGAATTACGCGACGCTCCCGCGCTCTACAAGCTAATCAGCCGTTACGTTGCCGAACAGGTCCTGCTTCCGCGCCCGTTGTCGAACCTGTACGAAGACATCTGGGAGTTCACCGTCGCGGAAGAAGACGGAGAGCTGCTCGGATGCGGCGCACTCAAATTCTACAGCCAGGAGCTTGCTGAAATTCGTTCACTCTGTGTAGAAGCGGCGCTCAAGGCCAAGGGCGTAGGCACGCTGCTCACCGAGGTCATCATGGACGAAGCCGAGCGCTGTGGCCTGAAAACAGTCTTCGCCCTTACGGTCGTCCCGGCCTTTTTTGAAAAGCTAGGCTTCCAAAGGGCTACGCGCGAGAGCTTTCCGGTGAAAGTCTTTCAGGATTGCCTGGGCTGCCCCAAATATTCCTGCTGCGATGAGATTGCCGTAAGCTACGAGTTGGCTTGGCGGCACACGCAAGACCTCGAGACCTCCTTCGAGGAAATCAACGCGCCGGCGTAGCGCTGGCCTCTCACTCGCTCTCCAAGTCCATCTCGACCTCACATCAAGGACGTCGCTCGCATCTCTTGAAATCTTGCTCTCTATTTTAAAATCTTGAATCTTCGATAGTCGCAGGTCCCGGCCCCTGAACCCTGACACCTGGCCCCAAACACCTGCCTTCCTGGTGTATACTCTCCGCCACCCACAACCGTCGGAGGGGTCCATGCGGCTGAAGAATCTTGCGCTCACCGTATCGTTCATCCTAGTGTCCGCGCTTGAATCGCTGGCCGCCACACCGGCGACCATGCGCCTCGACTTTTACCACACCGGCAACGCCAATCAGGAATTGTTCAGCGTCGACTGCGTGGTGGTCGAACCTCTCCCTTGGCCCGGGAATCCCGCGAAACCCATCGACACCACTAACCGCGGCACGTATTTCTTCGAAGTCAGAGATCTCGGCACCCAGCGCGTGCGTTATTCACGCGGCTTCTCCTCCATCTACGGCGAGTGGGTGACCACGGATGAAGCGAAAAAGGTCAACCGGACGTTCCACGAATCGCTCCGCTTCCCCACGCCGGAAGCTCCGGTTCAAATTGTGGTGAAAAAACGCGACGCGAAAAACGCTTTCCGCGAGGTCTGGTCCACCACCCTCGACCCGCACGACAAGCGCATCGACGCGTCCAAGCCTCCCTCACCCGGACGTGTGCTCACCCTGGAACAAAACGGTGATCCCGCAAATAAAGTGGATTTGCTGCTTCTGGGCGACGGCTATACGGCGGCTGAGCTCGACAAATGCGAGAAAGACGTGCGGCGCCTCGCCGAGGGCGTCTTCACTTTCTCGCCCTTCAAAGAGCGCCGCAAAGAATTCAACGTGTGGGCCATCTGCGCGCCTTCGCCTGACTCGGGCGTGTCACATCCCTCGCGAGGCGAGTACCGAAATACGCTCTTTGACTCCGAGTTCGATGTCTTTGGCACCGAGCGTTACGCCCTCTCGTTCGATAATCGCGCGATCCGCCGCATTGCGTCGTACGCCCCTTATGATGTGATGGGGATCGTGATGAACTCGAAGGAGTACGGCAACGGAGGCATCTTTGGTCTTTACGCTACGGTCAGCATTGATTTCCCGGCGGCCATTCGGGTCTTCACTCACGAGTTTGGCCACCACTTCGCCGACCTCGGCGATGAGTACTACTTCAACGCCAACGTCGCCTACGCGCCCGTCACTAACCCCGTCGAGCCTTGGGAGCCGAACATTACCACCCTGCTCGACCCGAAGAATTTGAAGTGGAAAGCCCTGGTGCTTCCCGGGACGCCCATTCCCACGCCGTGGCCGAAGGAGTGCTACGAAAACAGCATCCGCGACGCGCCCCTCCACATCCAACAGATGCGCGCCGACGGAGCCACTGCCGAGCAGATCACCGCCTACCGCCGCCAGACCCGCAACACCACAGAGCACTGCCTGTCTGATGGACCCTACTCCAACAAGGTGGGCGCATTCCAAGGCGCCATGTACGAAGACAAATACTACCGGCCGCAGCAGCGCTGCATCATGATCTCCGGCGACACTTTCTGCGCCGTCTGCCAACACGCCATCGAGGAAATCATCGACCTCTACTCGCGGCCGTGAACGAGAAGGAACAACCCTCTCCCCTGGGGAGAGGGTGTCACGCTCCGGCGTTTTCATCAGCCGGAGCGTGACGGGTGAGGGGTCACTCCGGCCGTTTTCGCAGCTTTCTCCGCCAACTCCCGTCGCCTCTCATATCCGTTGATGCTGCCGCATCGCTCGACGTATACTGGTATAGAAAGATGGGACGTATGGCATCTGACCTCGTCAGTCTGGTATCGCAGCTTACTGCCGAAGAACAGTCAGCGGTGCGGGAGTATATCGAATTCCTGAGGGAACGAAAGGCGAAGCTTCCTCAGACACCCTTCAGCGTAGCGCTCGATGAATTCATCGCCGCCCATCCTGAGTTACTCCGTCGCCTTGCCCAGTGACTCATCAACCTTCTTTCAACTCGGAATATTACGGCCAAGCCCGAGTTGCTGTCGCAGGAGTTGGCGGTGTGCTAGGATTGCGAAAGAAAGGTGGATGAAGCCTACTATGGCAGCAAAACGCAAGGGTCGGGCGAAGCCCCACGTGCACATAGCGGAAGTGGATGAGGCCACAATTCGACTTCATATCGAACCGTTGGACGAAGGGGGATATGTAGCGACCAGCCCCGACGCTCCCGGCCTGGTCGCTGAAGGCCGAAGCATCACGGAAGCGGTCGAAATCGCCCAAGGACTGACCCGCAAAATTGTCGAATCCTGTATAGAACACGGAGACCCGCTCCCTCCATCATTGCGTGAATTGCGTAAACCACCGTTCGATCTGCTCATCCCCGTGGGCGTTCGCTGATGCGCCGGCTGGCGAGGCGGAAATTCATTGTCTCTGAAAATAATAGGCTATGTGTATAGTTAGTCGATCAAGATTAGCCTTCTACGCCTAACTTTGCGGAGGGGCTTCGGGCGCTTTGGAGTGCGGCAGCAAAGCTGCCGCCCTTTCGTCCGGAATCCAAGGCGGCAGCTTCGCTTCCGCACTCCATGGCGCGGATCAAGCGCGGCGGAAGTTGAAGCGTGCTTTGGCGATGGGCGTGCCGACCACCTCGATCTGGCTAAGATCGCGAGTGCCGACGCCGAGTTGTTCCGCCAGGCGCAGCGTGCTGTCGCAGGTTTCGAAAGGGGCGGTGCCGCGGTCCGCCATGGGGTCGAAGCCCATGAGCGCTGTGCACACCGCGTCGGTGGCCACGCAGTTCGTGCCCGCGACCAGCAGGCCGGGTTGGACGTGGCGCACGTTGTCACACCACGGGCCTTCCCCGCCCGCCATACTGTGGATTCCGTCGATGACGGCCAGGTGCACGGGCCGCACAGACACCAGATCCGCCACTACACGCGGCACTCTGTAGCCAGGGTCTTTCGAGGCAAGGGCATTATTCACCGGCGGGGGCGCGCTCTTCGAGGGCAGGCGATTCCCCTCGTGGAAAGGCCCGCGGCCGCCGCGCGGTGTAAGACTCGGCTCGTCCACGGGAGAGCCGTCACCGTAGATCGTGCAAGGCGTGATGCCGAAGCAATTCTTCATCGAGAGGGTGACGCCGGCGGTCACATGCTCTTTCAGCTTGGCCAGGGAGACGAAGACGTCGCAGTCTTCGTAGGAGTGGTTGAGGTCGTAGCCCTTGAACATCAGGCCGCCGTCCGGAACCCAGAGGCGCGAATACTTCCTGCCATAGCCTAGATAGTTGGTGTTCTCGAACTCGACTTGCGGCGCCGCACTCGAAAAATCGCGCGGTTCCCAGTTGGCCTGGAGCATGAATTCCTCGAGCGGCTCGGCGGTCGACATCGGGCTCTCGAGCAGGCGAATGCGCGCCGCGCCCGCCTGTCCCAGCAGTTGAACCGTCGCCCCAATAACTTGAGGATGAACCCAGTGGGTGATCTCCGCCGGAAAGTAGCCGAGCCGGTCGGTGGCGTCGCCGGTCAGGTTAAGCTTGACGGCAACGGTCTTACCGCGCACCAGCCCTTCGAGCCCGCCTAACTGGTCGAACATCCTCGCCAGCGTCCCGGTCACATCCGCGTCGTACTCGTGGCACACGCCCACCGCCACGCGGCCTGCCGGGACGGCACGAGCCATGGACATCATCGGGCGAGCCAGCCATGCGCCGGCCGCAGCGCCCATCGCCCCCAGGAATTTCCTTCGCGAACAGGTAGTCGTCATCATAGCTTTGTGCCCTCAAACTCGAGCGCGCAATAGACCGATACAGGCGGAAGGTCGAACTCCGTTCCCGGCGCCGCAGGCCGGCCCTGGAGATTGCGTGCCTCCGCCGCCCCGAACTGCCAAAACCGCGCGGACTGCATCCCGTCATTCACCCAAAGCGCGACTGAGGCGGCCGGCTCGGAAGAGTAATTGAGCACTTGCACGAGCCGCCTCCCTTTATGCGGCGATACCGACTCGCCGCTCGAGCGGCAGTTGGTCGCTTCCGGATTATAGAGCCGCACCAGATCGTTCCGCCGACTCACCAGGAGATGCGTATCCACCGCCACCTGGTAGGGATCTTGGAAGCCATCGTCCGCCACCGCAATTTGCCCCTTCCCGACATTATACAGTCTGTACTGAAGTGACGGGTCTTTTTCGGCCGGCGTCACATCCGGACTGCCCCAGTAGGCTGCCGCAATCACCAACCCTCCTTGCCGCACGAAGGCGAGCAACTGGGCACGCTGGTCCGCGCTAGGCGTATCGTGATCGAGCCAGAGGATCGCTTTCAGGCCCTCGAGGGCAGGCAGCGATCTCGCTCTCTCGATGATTCGAAACTGAACTTGGCGGCGATTGAGCAGGTTCAGCACTTCACCACCGAGATACGCATTGTCTCCGCGAAAGTCAGAAATAATCGCCAGTATGCCTTGCGATTTGAACGCTTGCCATTGCCTGTGACTCTCGAAAAAGCCGACTGCTTCGCACAGCGTTTTCCAAACGCCCTGAGCTTGGGAATTCCCTTTCGGAAGCGCGGCTCGAAGCTTATCGTCCAAGGAAATGATCCACCGGCTTCCATACGCGTAGCTGTCGGCGACAGCCAAGGCGTAGGCGGCGGGATGGAGTAGGTTCGAAGCCGCCGGAGGGTCAAAGTCCAGCCACAAGGTTTTTCCGGGCGCCAATTCACGCGCCAGCATTGAAAACCACGCGTTCGAATTCACCCACGGTATGCCCGTTGGGCCGGCGAGGGCGGTGTCTCCATGCATGGTTTCCAGATTCAGTCCAGGCCAGACGTTTTCTGTGGCGCTGAAAACGGTCGAAGCCCTCTCCCATTCGGCTTTGTCACGTGGGAATTGCTGAATGGCCGGGAGGTCAGAGGGCTGGGCGGATGCATCCTCGCAGATCACGGCTGAAAGTCCGGCTGCGAGCGCGGCAGAGACCGCGGCACCCGCACTCTCCTTCAGCGCAAGCTTCCCAACGAAACTGATCCCCAGCTTGTGGCCTGCCTCGAGAAGAGGCTTTAAGGCTTGCTGCTGGGCTGAATCCTCCGGCCGTCCATCGGCCCATTCCACGATAAGGCAGTTGATCGGCGTACCCTTGAGCCATTCCAATGCGGAGGGCCGCACCCATGCCTCGAGCGTATCCTTGAGGTCGGCATCGGTGCTCCCCGACTTTTTTCGGCGCGCGATTTCCAGCGGCCCGCAAGGCCACTTCATCGGCACCCAATTCCGATCCACAATCATGCGGGTCTCCCTGCTGAGGGTTACATAGTATAGTGACGCATCACCCCCTCACCTGGCGCTGCGCACCACCCTCTCCCCCAAGGGGGCGAGGGCATCAACCCGGGTTGTTTCTCCCCTCGCCCCCTTGGGGGAGAGGGGGCGGGGGATGAGGGGTGATTTCGCTCAATTGTGCAATTCTCAGTAGGCGGTCGAATCAGCCGCAGCGGCCCGCCTAAAGGCTACCGGAACGAGAACCACAGGACCACAGTACACAGAAAAAGCACTCCGGCCCATAGGCGGTAGTCGCGGAATCCCTTTCCCGGTGCTCTAAATTCCCCCAACACATTTCGCGTCGCCCTGGAGGGGTCAGCCGGTTGAGTGAGCAGGCTGACGGCAATCATCACGGCGGCCGCAGCGATCCACGCCACCAGTGTGCGATGCATAAAAGAGTTTAGCAGAGGGTTGGACAGCACGGGCAACTTCCAGGCCAGAACCTGGTCAAGAAAGAAAACGAGGCCGACGGAAAACCCCGCCAGCACCCCTGCGATCGCCCCTTTGGTGTTGCCTCGCTTCCACACCAGGCCCGTGAAAATCACCGCCGACATGGGCACGGAAAGGTAAGCGGAGATGAATTGCAAGTAATACCAGATCGTCACCGAAAGCCCCACCAGCGGCGCAGCCAGGACGCCCAGTGCTGCCATGAGCACAGTCACCCAGCGGCCGATCACCACCTGGCGGCCTTCCGAGGTGGCGGGCCGGAAGCGAAGCACGAAATCCCTCACCACCAGCGTGGCGCTCGAGTTGTAGCAGGCGCTCATGGAGGACATCAGGATAGCAATCAGGCCTGCCAACACCAGGCCGCGCAGTCCCACGGGCAATAGACCTTGCACCATTCTGGGATAAGCGCCGTCATAACGAGGCAGCGCGGGATAAAGCACCCGGGCAATCAAACCCGGAAGGACCAGAATGAACGGCACCATAAGCTTCAGGAAACCCGCAAAAATCGCGCCCCGCTGGCCATCCTGAGCAGTGCGCGCGCCCAGGACGCGTTGCACGTTGGTCTGGTCCATGCACCAATAGAACATTCCCGCCAGCAGATTGGCGATGAGGAATCCGGTGATGGGGAAATCGTTGTTCAGGGGCTTGACCATTTGTATCGCCGCATGGGGCACGTGACTGACCAAGCCTGACCACCCGCCTACCGCTTTCAGCCCAAGGATCGTCAGCAGAGCGCTGCTCAGGATGAGCCAGGTCCCTTGCACCATGTCCGCGTAGACCACCGCGCGCAACCCGCCTTTCATCGTGTAAAGGGCGGTAAAGGCTGACATGATCACCATCACCAGGGTCTGGGGCCATCCGAAAAGAACCGCAAACAAGAGAGAGCCTGCCCAAAGGTCGATGGCGTTCTTGGTGAGCACATTGATGACCAGCAGATTGATGGAGAGGAAAGCGCGCAGGCTCCAGCCAAATCGTTTTTCAAGAAATTCTGGGATCGTGTAGATCTTCTCGCGGAGATAGAGGGGCGTGAACATCATGGCCAGGATAATGAGGTCCCAGGCGCCTACCCATTCATACCCTCCCGCGACCAGGCCGATACGATAACCGTCGCCGGCCAGCCCCAACACATGTTCGGCGGAGATATTCGAGGCAAAAAGAGACATGCCAATGAAGGGCCAGCGGAGGTCGCGGCCGGCGAGAAAATACTCGCTGCCCGAGCTGCTCTTTCGCGCCGCCCTCGTTACCGCGTAAATCACCAGTGCCAGGCTGGCGAAGATCGTAATGGCGTCAAGGTAGGAAAGCACGCTGGTTCACTCCCCGCACAGGTGCCGGCAGCGCCGCTGGCGCGCCAGCCTGCAGAATTGTTTTCTCCCCGACTGCAAGATGAAGCAGGTGCAATCGAAACCGTCAGTTCGGACTTGCCCTGGCAGCGATCATGCCACAACTTCTCCCAGGAAAGGAAGGAATTCGCGATTGACTTGCCACATTCCATAACCTAGACTCGCAGCCTCGTTCATGCGTCATCCCTTCATGAGCACAGGTGACAATGTTATGAAGCCCACACCGAGAAGAGATTTCCTCAAAGGACTGGCGGCATCAATCCCCGCCTCAGCGGCCCTCTCGAATTATCGTGCGATGGCCGCCCCCTTGCGCAAGAGGGTGAAGATCACCGATGTAAAAGCCATGGTCGTCCGGGGAAGCACGGAGTGGAACCTGGTAGAGATCGAAACCGACAGCGGCATCACGGGAATCGGGGAAGCTTACTGGGGCCACGGGGTGAAAGACGTGATCCTCGGTTACTTGCGCAACCTCGTCGTGGGCGAGGACCCGCTGAACATTGAGCCGCTTTACACCAAAATGGTCCGCTCGACGGGAGGAGCCGGCTCGACAGCGGGGGTGACCGTGACGGCGATTAGTGGAGTGGAAATCGCCTTGTGGGACTTGGCGGGAAAGATCTCAGAGACCCCGGTGTGCAAACTGTTGGGCGGCCAGTACCGGGACGGAGTCCGGGCCTATTGGACGCGCTCGCCCAAAGACATGCTCGACCCGGCTTCCTGCCAGGAATTCGCGGCTGCGCTGAAGGCCCACCCTTATGGCATCACGGCGGTCAAGTCGGACGCTGACGCCTTCCCCGCCAAGTACGACCCGCAGATTCGCGAGCCCGGACACGAACCCAATAGCCGCCACCTGACGCGCAGGGACCTGGAAAGGATTGGCAGGGGCTTCGGCAACCTGCGCGAAGCGCTTGGGGATGACATCGACATCGCGGTGCATTGCCACTGGGAGTTCGATTGGATTGACGCGCTGGAACTGGCGCGGGCCGTCGCGCCCGCGAAGCCCATGTGGCTGGAGGACCCGATGCCGCCGGATTTCTCGGAGCCCTGGGGCAAGCTGACCGCAGTTTCTCCCGTACCCATCCTGACCGGAGAGAATCTTTACAAGCGCCAAGGCTTTCAGCCGTTCATTTTGAACCAGGGTTGCCACCTGATTCACATCGACATCCCGAAAGCCGGTGGGTTGCTCGAGTCCAAGAAAATCGCCGACCTCGCGGACCTGTTCTACCTGCCCGTCTGCGCTCACCTGGCGGCAAGCCCGGTGGGTGCGCTCGCTTCCGCCCATTGCGCCGCTGCCATCCGCGACTTTCGCGCCCAGGAATTTTCACCTGGAAGCCTGACCACCGATGAGTGGGAGAAGTTTGTGGTTTACGACGGCCCCGTGATCAAAGATGGAAAGTACAGGATTTCAGACAAACCGGGATTGGGCGTGGAACTGAACGAAGACACCGTCCGCGCGCATTTGATGCCGGGAGAAACGTGGTGGGGGTGAACCAACCTGGAGGAATAAGAAGGAACTAGCCTGCCAGATCACACTTGCTCGTAGACGGCGCATCGCGGAACGGCGTTGTGTGCTTCACTTCTCCATCACCCAGCGTCGCGCCTTGCCCCTCTCAGGTAGTCCGCGGGAGACTGAATAAGAAGTCCTTCGATCATCTTCCCAAAATAG
>Ga0116217_10005106_pt1 | contig 11597 bp, 12 predicted proteins | sample Sb_taG_6_FD_89697 | JGI IMG/M metagenome (GOLD analysis project Ga0116217, IMG submission 89697) | Peat soil microbial communities from Weissenstadt, Germany - Sb_50d_4_PS metaG | ecosystem: Environmental > Terrestrial > Soil > Wetlands > Peat | place: Germany: Weissenstadt | collected 2010-09-21 | reverse complement strand
GCAGCGGGCGAGAAGGATATTTCGCTGCAGCCGGAGAAGCTGGAATAAAAGCTTTCAGCTGTCAGCTATCAGCTTTCAGCAAGGCGCTTGGCTGATAGCTGACAGCTGAGAGCTGACAGCTCATGAAAGCTTTCGTCACTGGCGCAACCGGGTTCGTGGGCAGTCACGTGGCCCGGGTGTTGGCCGAGCAGGGCGCCGATTTGCGGCTGCTGGTTCGTTCCGGCAGCGATCCGAGAAATATTCAAGCTTTGAATGCGGATCGGGTCATCGGCGATCTGCGCGATCCGGCATCTATAGAGAAGGCCGTGGCTGGCTGTGACGTGGTGTTTCATGTTGCCGCCGATTACCGGCTTTGGGTTCGCGATCCGCAGCAGATGTACCGCTCTAATGTGGAAGGTACGCGGGCTGTGCTGGACGCCGCCCGGAAGAATCACGTACGGCGCGTAGTTTACACATCCAGCGTGGCAACTATGGGATTCACTTCGAATGGGCGTCCGGCGGACGAGGATTCTCCGGTTTCGCTCGACAGCATGATAGGCCATTACAAACGATCGAAATTCATGGCCGAAGAAGTGGCGCTGCAGGCCGGACGCAGCGGAATGGATGTGGTAGTGGTGAATCCCAGCACCCCGATTGGTGAACAGGACATTAAGCCCACTCCCACGGGACGAATCGTTGTGGACTTTCTGAAGAAGAAGTTTCCTGCTTATGTGGATACGGGTTTAAATCTGGTTGATGTCACGGTATGCGCCCGCGGTCATGTAGCCGCGCTGGAGAAGGGAAGAAGTGGGGAACGTTATATTCTGGGCGGAGAGAATCTGACGCTGAAGCAGATTCTTGACAAGCTGGCGGCCATTACCGGATTGCCGTCGCCCAAGCTGAGAGTTCCTTACGCGCTGGCGCTGGCCACCGGGGTCGTGGACGAAGTTGTGACGGGGCGTATCCTGGGCCGGGAGCCGCGGGCGACGATCGACGCCGTCCGCATGGGACGCAAGAAGATGTTTGTGTCCTGCGCTAAGGCAGAGCGCGAACTGGGCTGGAAGACAGTTCCGGTGGATGATGCGTTGCGGCGGGCAGCGGATTGGTTTCTGGCGAACGGGTACGCCACGCGAGGGTGATCCGGTTGCAATAAAGTCCCGATTGTCATCCCGAGCAAAGCGAGGGATCTGGGTTCTTGCGCGGCCGGCGAAACCCCAAATTCCTCGTCGCTTCGCTCCTCGGAATGACAGAAGTATTAAGGGGAATGACCAGGGTTATCAAGGGGAATGACCAGGGGTATTAAGAGCCGAACCGAGCGGGGGCTCGGCTCGGATGGGTCCCTTCGACTTTGCTGAGGACAGGCTCCGACCCGTCCGGCACAACCAGATGTCAAAGTCGGCCAAAGTCGCGATGGTTGCTGCTCTTGAGCGCGAGGTGCGTTTGCTGGTGAAACGCTGGCCCACGATTGAGCGTGAACACGAAGGTAGGCGTTTCAAGTTCTTCGAGAGCGGACAAGCTGTACTGGTGTGCGGTGGTATCGGAGCGGATCCTGCTCGCCGGGCGACCGAAGCTGTGATTGCTCTGTACCTGCCCGAGGTTGTGCTATCTGTGGGCTTTGCGGGAGCGCTTGATGCGGCATTGAAGGTGGGCGAGACGTTTTCGCCTGGCCGCGTGATTGACGTAAGGGACGGTAGCAGCGTAGAAATTGCCACGGGCCGGGGCGTGCTGGTCAGCGCTGTAACGATCGCAGGCATGGAAGACAAGGTGAAGTTGGCAGAATCCTACGGCGCGCAGGCAGTCGATATGGAAGCAACCGCGGTGGCGCGGGGCGCGCAGGCGCGGGGCGTCCGCTTCATGGCGGTGAAGGCAATCTCCGATGAGAGCAGCTTCAACATGCCGCCGATGGATCGCTTCGTTAACGAGAAAGGTCAATTTCGAGCCGGAAGGTTTTTGATGTTTACCGGTTTGCGCCCGTGGCTTTGGCTGCGGGTAATCCAGCTTGCCAGCAATAGTGTGGAGGCATCCAGAGCCCTGTGTGTTGAGCTGGATCGATACGTTAATGATCCAAAGAAAACAGAGGTCTCGGGGCCGCAGTTGCATCCAATAGCTAGGTAAGTAATTGATTCATGGCAATCGCCGGCCAATTCACGATCCAGAAGACGAAGCGATCCATCCCGACGACCATGCGTGCAGCGGTTTATCGCGGAGTGAACGACGTTCGGGTGGAAACCGTCCCGGTGCCGAAGATCGGGCCCGGAGAATTGCTGGTTCGAGTGCACACGTGCGGCATCTGTGGAACGGATCTGAAGAAAATCGCCAGCGGCTCGCACTCCGCGCCACGCATTTTCGGGCACGAGACATCGGGCGCAGTGGCCGCGGTGGGCGGGGAAGTCAGCCAGTTCAATCCAGGTGATCGCGTGGTGGTTTTCCATCACATTCCGTGCGGGCAGTGTTTCTACTGCCGCCACAAGACCTTTGCCCAGTGCGAGACCTACAAAAAAGTTGGCTGCACGGCAGGATTCGAGCCCTCAGGTGGCGGATTCGCCGAATATGTCCGCGTGATGGATTGGATTGTTAATCAGGGTACCGTTCGCATCCCGGATGGCGCCTCGTTCGAGCAAGCATGTTTTGCCGAGCCCGTGAATACCTGCATGAAAGGGATCGAGACTCTGCAACTTGTCCGCGGCGAAAGTGTTCTAGTAATTGGACAAGGGCCGATCGGCATCATGTTGAGTACATTGGCCAAAAGGTCAGGGGCTAGGGTAATCACTTCCGATTTGTATCCCGAAAGGCTTACAATATCTAGAACCTACGGTTTAACCAATGTGATTGATGCTTCGCGCGCCGACACAGTGAGAGCGGTGCGCGAGCAGACAGAAGGCCGGGGCGCCGATGCGGCGATTCTGGCGGTGGGTGGTAACGGCTTAATTCGGACCGCCATGGATGCAGTGCGTCCCGGAGGCCGGGTTTTGCTGTTTGCGCAGACGGTTCGCGGAGAGGCCACAATTGATCCGGCGGCGATCTGCGTGGACGAGAAGACGTTGTTGGGGTCCTATAGCGCATCCGTTGAATTACAGGAAGAATCAGTGCGGTTCGTGATGAGCCGCGAGATGGACTTGGAAGGTTTGATTAGTCACCGCTTCTCGTTGTCGGACAGTGTGGAAGCCTTGCGGTTGGCGGCGAATCCCCAGCCCGATTCGATGAAGATCGTGATTCAAGCGGGCAGTTCTTGGGAAGGAAATACTGAGTGAATGGAAAGATGACGGCGGCTGTCCTCTACGGCAAAGAGGACGTAAAAATCGAGAGAGTTCCCATCCCGCGAGTCGGCGATGGGGAAGTGTTGGTGAAGGTACAAGTCGCGTTGACTTGTGGGACCGATCTTAAAGTCTACCAGCGCGGCTACCACGCCCGCATGATCGTTCCTCCTGCGTTGTTCGGTCATGAACTGGCTGGAGTGATCGAGGAAGTCGGCCCGGGTGTACGCGCATTCAAGAAGGGGATGCGGGTGGTGGCTTTGAACTCCGCGCCCTGCCAGATGTGTTTTTATTGCTCGAAACATCAAGCCAATCTTTGCGAAGATCTGTTGTTCAACAATGGGGCTTATGCGGAGTACATTCGAATTCCGCGACGGATCGTCGAGATCAACATGCTCGCGATTCCGCCGGATGTGAGCTATGAAGAAGCGGCAATGGTCGAGCCCTTGGCCTGCGTCCTCCGCGGTTTGCACGAGACCGGAGTGGAGATCGGCGACACCGTGACCGTGGTCGGAGGCGGTCCCATCGGCTTGATGTTCGTGCAGGTTGCCAAGGCGGTTGGCTGCAATGTGATTTCCGTGGTCAAACGCGATTCTCAAGTTCAGGCCGCCAAACATATGGGCGCGCATGAAGTGGTGCAGATCACCAAGGTGAAGGATCCGGTGGAAGCGGTGCGGAGACTTTCCCCTGAAACACGCGGCAGCGATGTTGTGATCGAGGCGGTGGGACGCCCGGAAGCTTGGGAGATGGCCATCGACATGGTGCGCAAAGGCGGAACGGTAAACTTTTTTGGCGGCTGCGCCAGCGGCACCAAAGTGCAGCTCGACACCAACCGGCTGCACTACTCGGAGGTCACGCTGAAAGCGACCTTCCATCACACGCCGGAAACCGTACGCAGAGCCTTCGCTCTGATTGCGGAAAAGAAAATTCGTTCCACCGATTACATTACTGGCGAGGCGCCGCTTTCCCGGTTGCAGCAGGTTTTCCATCACATGCTGAACCGCAATGGCGATATCAAGACCGCCATCATTCCCGGGCATTGAGGAGTTTCCGCTGCGCGGGCGTGGACGCCCGCGCCCACATTAACGACTATGCCATCCCTTGCCAGCGACTCCCGGACTGCAGCTATCTCCTCCGCCGTGTCGGGGTGGAGCACCCTTCCGCGCGAGTACGCGATTCCCGAGCAAGCCGCTACCCAGGCCGAAGCGCAAGAGTATTGTCGTCGGCTGGCGCGTACACATTACGAGAATTTCTCGGTGGCGACCTGGTTTCTTCCCCAAAGCCTGCGTCAGGATTTTTTCAACGTCTATGCCTATTGCCGCATCTCCGATGACTTGGGCGACGAAGTCGGTGATGCCAATGCTTCCTCGCAGTTGCTCGATCAGTGGGAAGCCGAGCTTGATGCTTGCTACGCGGGGAGCCCGCGGCATCCAGTCTTCGTAGCCTTAGCGGAGACCGTGCACAAGTGCGAGATTCCGAAACAAACATTTGTTGATTTGCTTACCGCGTTTCGTCAGGATCAAAGGGTCTCGCGCTATCCCACGTTCGAGGATGTTCTCGGCTATTGCCGTTACTCCGCCAATCCGGTGGGACATCTCGTGCTCTACGTTTGTGGCTACCGCGATGCGGAGCGCCAGGCACTTTCCGATTTCACCTGCACCGCGCTGCAACTCGCGAATTTCTGGCAGGATGTGAGCCGGGACTATGCCAAAGGGCGAATCTATCTTCCTCTCGAAGATCTTCGCCGCTTCGGAGTCACGGAAGATGACATTGCGGCGCAACGTAATACATCGGCGTTCTGCGATCTGCTGCGCTTCGAGGTGAAGCGCGCTCGCGACTGGTTTCGCCAGGGTCTGCCCTTGATTGAAAAGGTGGACCGCGAACTCGCGCTCGATATTGAGTTGTTCAGCCGCGGCGGACAAGAGATTCTGAATGCCATCGAGGCTCAGGGATACAACGTGCTGGGCCGGCGTCCGGCGATTTCAAAGTTACGCAAACTGGCACTGGTAGCGCGTGCCGCATGGGGAAAATTCCTGCGGGGAAATCGGGTATGAGCACCGCGGTGCAGCCAGCTCCCACACCCTTCGTCCCCACCGAATCGCAGCTCGCTGTTGCGTACTCGGTTTGCCGCAGCATCACGCGTTCCGCCGCCAAGAATTTCTACTACGCGTTTCTGGTGCTGCCGCGGGCCAAACGTCAGGCACTGTGCGCTGTCTATGCCTTCATGAGGCGCTGCGACGACATTGCGGACGATGAATCCCTGTCACAATTCGACCGGAGGCAAAAACTCACGGCGTGGCTGGACGCGTTTCACCGCGCGCAATCCGGCCAGCCGACCGACGAGCCCGTGCTGTTGGCGTTAACCGACGCACAGCGCCGCTACAACATTCGCATCGGCCTGCTCGATCAGCTAGCCTATGGCACCGCGATGGACGTCGAGGGAGGTCCCGCTGCCGATGAAAGTCTGCCAGCGGTGGCGCCCGCACCACCCGAGCTTAGCGTTCACTACCGAACTTTTGACGACCTCTATCAGTACTGTTACCGCGTGGCATCCGTCGTTGGTCTGGTTTGCATTCATGTATTCGGTTATGGCGATCCCGCTGCGGAGCCGCTGGCCGAGCGACTGGGGCTGGCCTTCCAGCTTACGAACATTATTCGCGATGTAAAAGAAGATGCCAGCATGGGCCGCGTTTATCTGCCGGAAGAGGATCTGTCCAAGTTCGGTGTTTCGCTTTCTGCATTGCGTTCTGTCTCCGATCCTGCGATGTTTCGTCCGCTGTTGGCGATGGAGGCCGACCGCGCCCGCGAGTATTACCGCGCTGGAGAGGAACTCATTCCGCTCGTCGAAGAGGACAGCCAGCCGGCACTTTGGGTGCTCATCACTATTTACCAGCGGCTGCTCGACAAAATTGCGCTTCGCGAATACGACGTCTTCAGCGGCAAAGTCAGTCTCACCGTGCGCGAGAAGCTCGGGATTTTGGCTAAGGGCTTCCTGAAACGCCTTTCCTGATGAACCCGGGCCCGCCGCAAAGTTCCCGAGTCGCCGTGGTGGGGGGTGGATTGGCGGGACTCGCCGCGGGGTGCGCCCTTGCCGGGAGCGGCTTTCGCGTAACCCTGTTTGAGCGCCGGCCTTATCTGGGCGGACGCGCTTCTTCGTATCAGCATCCTGGCACCGGCGAAGTGGTGGACAACTGCCAGCACGTACTGCTTGGCTGCTGTACCAACCTGATCCGGTTCTACGAGCGGCTGGGCGTCGAAAACCGGATTCGCTGGTACGACCGGCTGACTTTCCTCGAACCAGGCGGACGCGCCTCGGTGATCGCACCATCCGCGCTGCCAGCGCCGTTTCATAACACACCTGCTTTCCTCCGCGCCCATTGTCTGGAGCTCTCCGACAAGCTTGCCATTGGGATGGCGATGGCGGTTTTAGCGCCCGCTACGCCGCGAGACGCTGGCGAAACATTCTTAGCATGGCTACGCCGACACGAACAGACAAAGCAAGCCATCGAGCGCTTCTGGAAGCCGGTGCTGGTGAGCGCATTGAACGAGGAGCTTGATCGCGTCTCGGTTCCTTGCGCGGCGCAGGTGATACGGGAATCCTTCTTGAAGTCGGCTGCGGCTGGGCGCATGGGTGTGCCGACCGTGCCTTTAACCGAACTTTACAGCGTGGCTGGAGACTACATCACTGCCCATAGCGGCGAGATCCGATTCCGCTGCAGCGTCGAGTCTTTTCTGATTGAGCCTGATGGTGTGAAACTGATGACATCGGCCGACGAAACGAGATTTGACTTCGTCGTATTTGCCGTACCTTTCGATGTCTTATCCCGCATACTGCCGCAGACGCCGACTGCGGCGCCCCTGCGCCAAGTCCTGGCGCGATTCGAGACCTCACCGATCACCGGCATCCATCTGTGGTTCGATCGCCAGATCACCGATTTCGATCATGCCGTCCTATTGGACCGAACCATTCAATGGATGTTCCACAAATCGAAACTGCTGGGACGAAACGAGGGCGGGAACGGCAGCTATGTGGAACTGGTCGTGAGTTCATCGAAGACTCTGGTCGAGAAGTCACGCGCCGAAATCATCGAATTGGCGCTCGCCGAACTGCGCGAGTTTTTTCCCGGCGCACGAGACGCGAACCTGGTGAAATCGACGGTAATCAAGGAGGTCCACGCAACCTATTCGCCGCGCCCCGGAGTGGATGTCTACCGTCCGCGCCCCGAGACCGTTTGGCCAAGAGTCTTTCTAGCCGGAGACTGGACCGCGACCGGATGGCCCGCCACGATGGAAGGCGCGGTACGCAGCGGATACAGGGCGGCGGAATCCGTGGCCCGAGTCGCGGGAGTACGAGATGCGTCGTTTCTTGTGCCGGATTTGCCTGCGTCCGGATTCATGCGGCTGTTTGGATAGCCTACGAGGGCAACTTCGAGTCGCCACCACTTCTTCAATCGATCCGCTAGCCGAGCACATCGCATGTGCAGAACATACCTCCAGGTTCGGCATGCACACCTTCGGGTGCACCATTTCGATCAAAAAAACTCTCATTTCAGTGCAAAATCTAGAAAACAAAGGGTCGGAATTTTCCTTGCCTTCTAGATCTATGGTTCTTAAGGTAGTTACAGGCAAAATATTCAAAACATTGGAGTTATAGGGTTCGCCGATGGCCTGCAGTTCCACTTTGGAACAACAAGCAAAGCACGGACGAAGGTTTTCGCCTTCACTATGATTGGTCGGACTCAGTATTTGGTGTCGCCGCGAGCTGCGCCCATGTCAGGTTGTCAAAGAACGTAGATTATCTTGTAGATAATCTATGTCGCGTTATATTATCGTAAGTGAGGAATGAGATCAAGAAGAAAGTGGATCGGTTGCGAAGTTGGCTCCCAAGTTGGGAATTCTAGAACCACCACCCTTTCCGCAAAGGACGCGGAAAAGGGTGGGGCACCCGGGGCGAGGGAAAGCTCTGGCCACCGACTTCGCCGTCCCCACCTTTATAGAACGTAAAGGCAGGCCAGCCCCCAATTTGTCCCACCTTCTCGGATGCCTCATGAGTTTCGTAGCAGCCTCAAGAAACGTAAAGGCAGGCCAGCCCCTAACGTCCCCATAAATACTTAACACACAGGCTAAATATTGTCTTGACTTTCAAGAACACCCGGCATTACATTTAACCCCGTGGTTAACAAAGAGAAAAGGATCACGGCGGTTTTTGCCGCGCTGGCAGACCCCACGCGACGGAGAATTGTGCAGCGTCTTTCTAAGCGAGGCGAGAGCCGGGTTACGGCTTTGGCCAAGCCCTTCCGCGTTTCACTGCCTGCAATATCGAGGCATCTCCGAGTGCTGGAGAATGCCCGATTGATCAAGCGGCAGCGCCATGGGCGCGAGCATCTGATTCGTTCACTTCCCTCCGGTCTGGAAGACGCCCGGAGATGGATTGCTCAATGCGCGGCAGGCTGGGAGTCCGGGTTTGATACGCTCGACGAGTTGCTTAAGACGGCTCAGCAAAAGGAGAATACACGATGAAATCTGAGGTGAAGGTTGGCGACAATCGATTGCAAATTACGCGAGTGTTTGATGCCCCGCGGCGTCTCGTATTTGCGTTCTGGAAAGAAGTTGACCGGTTACAGCAATGGTGGGGCTGCAAAGACACAACCAAGGTCGAGTGCCAGATGGATTTTCGTGTGGGCGGTTTTTTTACCTGCGTAATGCAGATCACCGGAGCCGGTGAGTTTTCTTACAGGGGACAATACGACGAGATCGTCGAACCAGAAAAGATCGCCTACCACGCTGACTTTGGCGGCACCACCACGCGAGTGGTCGTCGAGTTCATTGATCAAGGGGCTCAGACGAAGATGGTTCTGACGCAGGTCGGATTTCCGGCGCAGAACATTTGCGAGATGGTCTCGCAAGGCACTGCTGAATCGTTCGACAAACTCGACTCTTTGTTGACGAGCCAGATTCTGGTAAACCAAGTCTGATTTGGAAAAAGGACTACTCATGAACCTTATGCGTGTCGCTCTCGCAGCTCTTGGCGCCTTCGCGGCATATTTTATCGTCGGGGGTCTGTCGTTTGGCTTGCTGCCGTCGCTTAAGAATGAGTTTCTCAAATACCCCGCTGTGTACCGGTCCCAGCAGGGACAGATGAGCGCTATGCCGTGGGGAATGGCGGCCATGTTTGTGTCGATGCTTGTGCTTGCTGTTATTTACGCGATGCTATATCAGGGCGGCTCCGGCACCGCGGAGGGCGCACGCTTCGGCGCCCTGATTGGAGTCTTCGCGATTGGCGCCTTTGTGATTCACAACTATGTCAATCTGAACATCGGGCTAAAACTGGCGCTGCAACAATCGGTGGCCTACTTTGTGGAATGGGTTGTCGCGGGCATCGTGATCGGTCTCATCTACCGGCCTGCGGCTTGAGTTCTCACGGCTACTGGGGGGCTGCCGAAATCAGCACTTAGGACTTTAAGACAGGGTTGGAAAAAGAGCGGGGAACTCACGCGGCCAGCAGCACCACGCCGCCTGCAACCAAGACTGCGGCCATCCAGCGGCGGTGGTCTACGCGTTCGTGGAGAAAAATCTTGGCGGCGACTGCGTTGGTGACAAAGGTGAGCGAAGCTGAAGCGGGGGCGATCAGGCTGACGTCGCCCCAGGAAAGTCCGAAGAGGAGACTGTAGAAGGCGGTGGTCATGGCGAGGACGCCGAGCAGGAAGTTTGGATTGCCTAGCACTCGGCTCAGCACCGTCCACAGGCCGCTTTGCCACCAGAGCGCGCCTACGTCTCCTACCTGCTTCATGGCGCGGGAAAGCAGGACATCGCCGGTGGTCGACGCCAACACGATGGCGGCAATTGCGCTCCACGCATAGGCTTGCTTCATCGGGCTTCCCTCATGTTTCATGCCTCGCTGCAGCCGGTTCGTATTCGGTTTTGTGGGGCTGAGCTTTTGCCGGGTGGTGCGTGAGCGCTGGGCCTTGGGTTACGAATCCGACGCCCGCGGAGATTAGAAGGACTCCGATCCAGCGCGAGGTGGTTACTGCCTCGTGCAGGTAGAACTTTGCAATCAGCGTGAGCAGCACGTAGCCGAGCGAGGTAGCGGGAAGAACGTAGGTGAGGTCGGCCCAGGACAGGGCGGTCATGTAGGACGCAAAGAATCCGAGCAAGAGCAGAATTCCCAGAGCTACCGACGGATTCAGCACGGCCAGGATCACGTGGGACAAGTGGTTCAAGGAGATGCTGCCGACCTGTTTCATGCCGCGGGAGAGCAGCGAATCGCCGATGGAGGCACAGAGGGTCACACCGGCGAGCACGAGATACTTGCGGAAGGTCACGCGATCCGTTCCTGACAGATCGCGGAAAAGCGATCTTGGGTAGTGCGGATCTTTCTAAGCAACCTGTTGAGGTTGGCGCTGAAAAGAGAGTGCATAGATCCTTCGCTTTGCTCAGGATGACAGCGTGGATCTTCGGCGCGGCTGAAGCCGCGCCTTTTCAAAGCTGTCTACTTTATCAACGAATTGCTACTCAACGAGTTTCCGAGACGCCTGCTAGGCCTTCGCCGGGGCGATCGCGGCGGCGGAATCGTCCTTCTCGCGTTTGTCCTTGACCCACTTGTGGCGCATGGCGCGGACTTTTAGGAAGGTCTTGGCTTCTTTGTAGAGGCGCTTGCGATCCACGCTGTTGAATGCGGCTTTTCGCAAAATGCGGAATACCGCCTTGGGGCGGAAGTAATACTCGTCGTAAAAGCGGTGCACCGATTCGAGAATTTCTTCCGCGGGCAGGCCGGGGTATTGGATGTGGGCGAGTTGGTGGCCGCCCTCATCCACCATTTTGTTGTCGCCGACCATGAAGCCGTTCTTCACGGCGTAATCATATAGTTCGGTGCCGGGATAAGCGTGGGCCACGGAGACTTGAATGGTCTCGACGTCCAGTTCCTTGGCGAAGGCGATAGTGTTGCGAATGGTGTCGTGAGTTTCTCCGGGAAGGCCGAGGATGAAGTCGCCGTGAATGACCAGGCCAAGCTTGTGACAATCCTTGGTAAACTGCCGGGCGCGTTCGATGGTCGCACCCTTCTTGATGTTCTTCAGAATCTGCTGGTCGCCGGATTCGTATCCCACGATCAAGAGCCGGCAGCCGGCTTCTTTCATCGCCTTCAAAGTTTCGTAATCTGTGGTGACTCGCGAGGTGCAGGACCAGGTGAGTTTCAGCGGCTCCAGCTTGGAGCAGAGCTCGATGGTGCGAGGCTTCTGGATGTTGAAAGTGTCATCGTCGAAGAAAAATTCTCTGACGTCGGGCCAGAAATCCTTTACTTTGGCCATTTCGCGTGCGACGTCGTCGGTGGAGCGTTTCCGCCATGGGTGTCCACTCAGCGTTTGC
>Ga0116217_10005101_pt1 | contig 11599 bp, 10 predicted proteins | sample Sb_taG_6_FD_89697 | JGI IMG/M metagenome (GOLD analysis project Ga0116217, IMG submission 89697) | Peat soil microbial communities from Weissenstadt, Germany - Sb_50d_4_PS metaG | ecosystem: Environmental > Terrestrial > Soil > Wetlands > Peat | place: Germany: Weissenstadt | collected 2010-09-21 | reverse complement strand
TGGTTCGTCGCGGCGATGCGGACGCAATGCTGTGCGGCACGGTGGGCAATTACTTGGATCATCTGCGCTACGTCAAGCGCCTGATCGGCCTGCGTGCGGGGGCCCATACGCTGGCGACGATGCAAATGTTGATCCTGCCGAACCGGCAGCTGTTTATCTGCGACACGCACGTCAACCATGATCCGGATGCGGGGCAGATTGCCGAAATGACGCTGCTCGCCGCCGAGCAGGTGCGCCGGCTCGGCCTGACACCGAGTGTCGCTCTGGTCTCTCATTCGAGCTTCGGCAGCTCGGATGCCCCGTCGGCGCAAAAGATGCGCGCGGCCCTGCAGTTGATCATCGCTCGGGCGCCGGACCTGGCCGTCGAGGGCGAGATGCGGGCCGATTCGGCGCTGTCGGCGGGGGTGCGCGGCAACGAACTTCCGGACGCACGGCTCACCTGCGACGCGAACCTGCTGATCATGCCCAACGTGGATGCCGCCAACATTACTTACAACGCATTGCGGATGGTGAGTGGCGAAGGGGTCACGGTGGGTGGCTTCCTGCTCGGTCTAGCTCAGCCCGTGCACATCCTGACACCATCCTCCACGGTTCGGCGAATCGTCAACATGGCCGCCGTTGCGGTGGCCGATGCTGGATCTCAGCGCGCGCACCACTGATCTTAGACATATTGAAGGCAGGCTAAGGCCGATCCCGCTGGGGCTAATCTCGACGGGATTTAGTGAAGTCACCTTCGACGAGAAGACGCAAGACCGGCGTCCGAGCAACCCAGTCTCGCACCCTATGTCGCATTCAGGAAAACCTTCTGATCTAAGCGGCGCAGCTAGACTGCTTTGAAATTTAGCGCCTTCAGGCGCCGCAATATCGGCGTTGTCATGGGCACCGTCAGCATCGTGCTGCCCACGGCCATCAGCAGCAATGCCGTGAACGTGGTGCTGGTTATGATGCCCTTATCGAGCAACACATTGACGAAGATGATCATGATCAGCGCCTTGGTTTGCAGCAGCCAGCCGATCAAGGAGCTCTCGCCCGGTTGCCACCGAAGGATGGCCCCGGCCAACCGCGTACCGAGCAATTTGCCGCTGACTGAGGCAATCAGCAGTACAGCAGCTGCCAGCAACACCGCCGGTCCGCCCATCGTCCAATTGGTGCGCAGACCCGTGCTGAGGAAAAACACCGGCATGATCAGCATCAGTACATTCTGCCTCAGCGTATCCATCTGCTTCCGATCAAACCAGTGACTGTCCATGATGGCGCCGGACAGGAAGGCACCCACCATAAAATGCAGGCCCGACCAGTCGGCACCCAGGCCGCACAGCGCCAGCCAAATCAGGCCGACATGCCACCGATCACGCTCCGGCAATCGGACCATGAACCAGCGAAAAGCCCAGGCTGCGATCGCAAATGTGATCAGGAAGCTCAGCTGCCTACCGATCCGGTGCCAGTCCATCAGGATCAACGCAAGCACACCCCAGATGGCCACGTCGTCCATGCTGGCGTAACGCAAAATGCGCTGACCGATGGGCTGGCGCAAAATCTCTAGTTTCTCCATAAATAGGATCAATATCGGTAGCGCGGTCACCGCGCAGGCCATACCGATGCCCAGCACAAATTGCCAAGCCGCCGCAGTAGCGCCAATCCAGCCGCTGAATCGAACTAGCCCGACCGCCGCCGCGCAACCCAACAGGAAGGGTACGCCCAGTGCCAGCCCGGCGGTAATGCCACTCTCTTTCCGCTGCTCCCAGACTCCGACCAGATCAAGCTCCACTCCGGCAATCCACACAAAACTCATGACCGCCCACCACGCGATGCCATTGAGTGCCTGGACAACGGCTGAATTGAAGATGAAGGCGTAATAGTGAGGATATAGGGCGCCCAGTATTCCCGGGCCGAGCAGGATTCCTGTGACGATCTGGACCACTACCAACGGTGCATAATACTCAGTGTTCCCCACGCGCCAGATCAGATAAGGCGCGAAGAAAATAATCCCCATGGCGATTAGAAATATCTCACTGGTGCTCATCGGTTCGTAGATTTAACTTGCCGATGAACGGCCAGAGATGGGCAGGTTCCGTGCTCATCCTGCTTCCTTGTTCGACTAGCCTACCGGAAGCTGTGGACGCTCGCCTCCTGACCTCCTGCGGCCGTTCAGGACTGGCCCCTTTGCGGTAGCCAACTAGACCGATCAGCGGGTGCTGGGCGAACCGGCCTGCAGGGCGATCTTCACGATGCTTCAAGAGCCCAGCGCTGCACCCGAGCAAGCGGGTGAGCGCCTAGTCTAGTGTGATTCTACTGTTTGTCGAAAACCAAGACGTTGTCGTATGACATGCCTTTGGCGTCCGTCCCCTTGGATGACAGTGTCAGCACCTTGCCGTGCGCCGAGATTGTGCGGGTTGTCGTTCCCACGACCTTGCCCGCCTTTTTCTGTGTGCTCTTGACGGTACTGCCGTTGATCCGCTTCAACGACAGCGTGTCGAAGTCGGGCGAGCCCGTGATCGGGTAGTCCTTGCCGTCATATTTAAAAGTCGACTGCCCGGAAACCGCTGATCCGTCCGCAGCGACTCCATTGAACGTGAGAGCCGTGCCCTGCGCGGTCTGCGCATACGTTCGCGTCTGAGACTTGGGTGCCGGGCCAGGGTTGAATTTGGAGTTCGCCAGATTCAGTGTCCAAGTGCCAACGACCGGATTCGGTGCCTCAGCAGCCAAAGCCACTGCGCCACCATCGACAGCGAGAACTGTTCCAATAAGAAGCGTCCGTATGCTTCTGTTCATGGTACTTCCCTTGCTAACCTTTGATCCATGTAGTTGGTTTGCGACCGACGAGGCGAAAGATCCTCTATGCCGATCGAGCGGCGAGTATGCGCTCGGGGCCCGCCCGCCTCAACAATGGAACGGCATCATGCAGGCGAAATCCTGCCGAGCCGCGATGCGGCCGAGTCTGCGCGGATCACTGATCCATAGTTCCGGGCGCGTCTACGATTTCGGCGGGCAGATCGGTCAGGGCACGGGATTCGCACCCGCCCTCCGCCAACTGCTGCTGCATCTCCCGGGGGGACGCCGCAAGCTTGTCTGCCGACAGCGGTACTTGACCGAGCTCGGCCTGCGCCGCGGCGCAAAGCTCCAATTTGGAGGCGATTACGACTTGAATTGCGCGCCGCCGCAAACCTGTCCAGGAAAAGCGTTGCGGCATCGGCACAAGTAGGTACTTGCAGTCGCCGCTTGCGGCCCGAAGTAACACGCGGATAAACGACTTAGCGCATATCGGCAGTAGAATGTGCCGGCGACTCCGCACCCTGATTGTGCCAAGGCCATGACATTCCCGTCGCTACGAAGCGATGCGTGACGCGGACCGGGTATTCTCCGACGGAGGCTGACGAATGTTGAATAGCAACGACGCTCAGACCGACCACACCGACACTCGGGACAAGGCTGGTCTCCTCGCAGACTCCGATCCGCGCCTTCGCCTACTGCTCGACGGGATCAAGGACTTCGCGATTTTCATGATGGACACTGATGGCCGTGTGTCGAGCTGGAACGCCGGCGCGGAGCGTCTGAAGGGATACCGCGCAGAAGAGATCATCGGCAAACACTTCTCGTGTTTCTATCCGAGTAGAGACATCGACATCGGAACGCCCAGGCGCGAGCTTGAGCTCGCAAAGACCAAAGGCCGCCACGAGCAGGAAGGCTGGAGGGTGCGCAAGGGCGGCGCCGAATTCTGGGCGAACGCCAGCATCACCGCGCTCTGCGGCCCGCACGGCGAGCTGCTCGGCTTCGGGGCCGTCGTGCGGGATATTACCGAGCGCCACGTTGCCACGCAAAAATTGGACGCGCTGCACGAGCGTTTTGAGCGCGCAGTAGACGCGACGCGCGACGGCTTGTTTGAAGGAAGCGCTTTTGGCAGCGGCGACAGTCTCTGGGTCTCGCCGCGGTGGTGGAAACTTCTCGGCTACGATCGGCGCGACACACCCCAAACCATCGCTGCAGCGGCGATTTCCGAGATGATTCATCCGGATGATCGCGCAGCCGTCGCGCAGGCTAGATCGGACTCTGCTTCTTCCGGTACGCCGTGTGCCGTCGAACACCGCATGCGTACCCGTCAAGGCACATGGCTTTGGGTGCATACGAGTTCAGCTGCGGAACTTGATGCTACCGGGCAAGTGATCCGCATCTCCGGTTCGATGCAGGACATTTCCGCTCGAAAGCAGATCGAGTCCGAATTGAAGCAGACAAACGAGCGCTTCGCGATTGCCTCCAATGCTGGCGGCCTTGGCTTCTGGGAATTCGATATCAGGTCAAATACGCTCCAATGGGACGACCAGATGTTCCGACTCTACGGTCGTTCGAGATTGGAAGGAGAGCAACCCTACGCTCTGTGGGCAAGCAGCCTGCACCCTCACGACCGCGCAAGAAGCGAACAAGAGGTAGCAGAAGCGATTAACGGAGCACGCGCGTTCGACACTGAATTCCGTATCGTCCATCCAAATGGCGACATACGGCACCTGAAGGCAGCGGCCAGTGTCACGCGCGGCATAGACGGGCGCGCCGTTCAGATGGTTGGCGTCAGCTTCGATATCACCGAGCGCAAGCAACTCACGGCCGACCTGCAGCTGGCGCGCGCCGACCTGCAAGCCATCTTGGACAACGTACCGGCCCGAATCACCTGCTGGAACGCTGATTGGACCAATCGCTTCGCAAATCGGGCGGCAGAGGCCCAATTCGGTCTGAAGCCGGGCCAGGCCACCGGTCGGCACGTCCGGAAAATCATTGGAGATGTTCGGTACAAGAGAGCCAAGCAATACCTCGACGCAGCACTGTCCGGTGAACGGCAGTCGTATGAACAGGTCGATCGGCAGCCGAATGGATCACTTCGATACAGCCAGGTGACATACGTTCCGACGCTCAAGGACGGTGCAGTCGTCGGTTTCTGCGCCCTGGGGAGCGACGTCACGGATCTTCGCAACTCGTACCATCGGATCCGCGAACTGGCCCAGCGGCTTGAGACAATCCGAGAGGATGAACGACGATCAGTCGCCGTGATGCTGCATGAGGGAATCGCGCAGGACCTTGCGGCGGCTCTGCTGCGCCTGGGCCGCCTCGAATCGCAGCCGAACGACGCACAGTACGTTACCCAATTGTGCACAAACCTCAGGCAAGCTCTGAAAAAATGCATTGAAGAATTGCGACAAGGCGCCGAGGAACTCCGGCCGGCGACATTTGCACACCTTAAGGTCTCGGACATGCTGCTTTCGCACGCGCGGAGCTTTGCCAACCTCTCTGGGCTTAACATTGAGGTGACCGAGATAGAACCCTTCCCGACGCTTGCAGAAGCCAAGCAGCTGCTGTTTTTCAGGGCCGCGCAGGAAGCACTGATCAATGTGGCAAGCCATGCCCAAGCGAAATCAGTCGAGATAATTCTGCGCGCTGATGCCGAGTCTATCGCGATGGATATCGCCGACGACGGCATTGGAATTCCAGACGGTGCGATGGATAAGCCCGGCTCCTTTGGGCTGCTCGGCATTCGGGAGCGGTTTGCGGCGCTCGGCGGCGGACTGACCGTTGAAAGAAACGCCCCAACGGGCACAAGGGTATCGGTTCGCCTACCCAACGCCACCGCCTGACTGACGGCGCAGCGCACCGTGAGGAGCGGCGGCAAAGGACTTTATTCGCTGCCTGCGATGACCTGGAAGCCCCAGATCCCTTACACAATCTGGCGCCCCCGGCCGGAGTTGAACCGACGACCTACCGGTTAGGAGGCGGCGGCCCAGGCGGTACACAAAATTAGACAACCCGTGGTACGTGAGAGCGCAACACAGCCGGCACGCTGAATCCCGGGCGGCAGCGTACAGTCCGGACAGTGCGCCGTAGCTCAATCGGACGAGTACCGAGCCACGAACCAGGCTCGGAGTTCGAATCTCTCGGGGCGCGAACTTCGAGAAGTGTCGCTGGTTGCAAGTTGGCATCGCCTATCGGATGCGCCAAAGAGCTCATTATCGGTGCCATAATGATCTAGGAACTGGCTGAGCCGAGCGCCCACTGCGCAGCGGAGGAAGCGATGTCTTCAGATCCACGGAACGGAACGCACAACCCAAATCGTCCGACCAGCCGCCGAGCGCTGCTGAAGCGCACGCTGATGGTATTGGGGGCGGCAGCCATCGTGCAGCCGTACGGTGGTGTATTCGCGACCGAAGCGCCACCGAGGCATAACAAGAAGGGCCACCACACGCCGAAGAATCCTGCTGTTGGGATGTCAAAGGCGAGCGGGCTCAGAAGGAAGGAGAATCTCCTAAAGCAAAAGCCAAATACTTCGCCGGAAGGAAAGTAGGCGATCGGCATGAGCGCGCGTGGCAGCAGCGAGCCGCTGCCGGCGCTGTACGCCGAATGGCTCGAGGATCTCCTCGGTGGCCCGATTCCCCGAGAAAGCCGGGCGACCTGCGATGACTGCGCGATGTGCGCGCATGCGGGCGACGCGCACGGGCCGAGCCGGCAGTTTTTCTCAGCGACCGTGAAGTGCTGTAGCTATGTCCCCGAGCTGGCCAATTTTCTGGTGGGCCGCATTCTGTCCGACACCGATGCCGCGGCGCAGGCCGGGCGCAGTACGGTCAACGACAGAATCGCTGCGGGGCTTGGCGTCACGCCCTTGGGCCTGCAGCAATCGGCCGTGTATTCGCAGCTGTACCGCGGCAGTGACGCTGCGTTTGGCAGGAGCCAGGCGTTGCGCTGCCCCCACTTTCTCGAAGACGGCGGCCGCTGTGGCATCTGGCGACATCGGGAGTCGACGTGCGCGACGTGGTTTTGCAAGCACGTCCGCGGCCGGATTGGCTATTCGTTCTGGCGGGACGCCATTTATCACCTATTGAAGACGATCGAGCGCGACCTCGCCCGCTGGTGCGTGCTTGAGATCGGCGTCAGCGATGCGATGCTCTGCCGTCTGATCGAAACCCCGGCGTGGTCGGCGCAAGCCGAACCGCTCACCGCCGACTCCCTCGATCAGCGCGGCGTCAACGAGGCCTATCGGCAATTGTGGGGTGACTGGTGTGGGCGTGAGTCCGAGCTTTTTGTTCGCTGCGCCAAGTTGGTCGGGCCGCTTGCCTGGGCGGAAGTGCTCGCGATATGCGGTCCCGAGGCACATGCCTACGCACGCCTGACCCAGCACAAATATGCGCAGTTGATGTCGGATGCGGTTCCAGCAACGCTCCAGGCGGGCAGCTTTCAGGTGGTGGAGATCGGGCGCGGGGTGAGCCGCCTGGGTACGTATAGCAGCTACGACCCGATAGACGTGCCTGCCGCAGTGCTTGAGTTGTTGGCCTATTTCGATGGTCGGCCGACGAGCGAAGCGCTGGCCGCCATCCAGGAAAAACGGGGCGTCCGCCTCGACGCGAGCCTTGTCAGAAAAATGGTCGACTTCGAACTGCTGACTCCACCGAAGTAGGACTGCACCGTTTGCTTCTGCCGATCCCGGACTCAGATGTCAAAACGAGCCGGTCGATGCGATGTGAGCCAGTCAATGAGCTGATCGCCCAGACTCTCCTGGCTCATGTGGTGACCGAGTATTGGCGCGAACTTCACGCCGTCGCGAAGCTTACGCGACAGAACTATCGGCGGCCTCCGCGTAGAGCATCCGCGACAATGATATTGGACAGCTCCGCCGAAGGTCGCGTCTAACACCTTGAATCTGGCGCCCCCGCGAAGCATCCAGCCGTCGGAGTGGAGCACGAGGCCTCGAGGATCGAGGTTACCCTGGCGGCAGGGTTGAGTGACGAGCTCCACGGCGATCAGCGCAGAGTCTCCGGCTGCGATTCGCCACCCGACGATGCGACGGCTCCAGACATCCATTACCAGATACAGAAGCAGGTATATGCCCCGCACGGTCGTGGGCAGCCAGGCGATGTCCCAGCTCCAGACCTGATTGGGACCGGTAGCTCGATGGAGCGTGGCGGCACGGGTGGTGTCAGCTCGGCTAATGACCCGCTTGCTTATGCGAAGCCCATATCGACGGTCGAATACCGATCGTCAGCCGTGCAGCTTTTGGTCATTCAGCGCGACTGCCTAGACGCGCGTCACAGTTCTCAAGAGACCGCCCGTTGGTCGGCTCGACCGGCCGGGATCTGTGTGGTAGGTCCCCTTACCGATGTCTTCTTCGTCATAGGCTCCTTCGGAGACGGTAGCCCGCGTGCGCATTTGGACTGGTCCCAGTGCAATCCGGGTCCAGGAGACTAGTCGATGCGCGGCGTCACACAGTCACTCGCTCGCGGTTCCGACAGCGCGACCGCCGAGACGCGCGCCGCTGATCTGGAACAGGTGCTGGACCAGACTGGCGAGGCCGTCATCATCAAAGACCTGAATGCGGTCGTCACCTACTGGAACCGCGAAGCCGCGTCGCTGTACGGCTTTTCCGCGCAGGAGGCGATCGGCAAGTCACTGCGCGATCTCCACGCCGCCGACCTGTCAGAGGCCGACTACGCCCGCGTGCTCGAACGCGTGCGGGCGGGACGTCCCACCGCAAGCTTCGCAGAGCGGCGCAAGAAGAACAGCGAAGTTGTCCGCGTGGCACTCAAAACGGCGCCGTTACTGGACACGCACGGCCAATTGGTCGGTGAGATTACCGTTGCGCGCGACATCACCACACTCCATCGCACAGAAGAGGCGTTGCATGCTGCACAGGCGACCCTCCACGCCAAACTGGCCGCAATTCGCGATGCCAACCGCAGACTGACCCGCGAGATTGCTGCCCGCCGTAAGGCCGACAGCGCCATGCGCCGCAACAACCAAGCCCTGGCAGCCACGGTCCGGCAACTCGAGTCAATCCACCGCGACGGCGCGGACCTTTCGCACATGGCCGAACTGCTGCAGGCGTGTACGTAGCGCAGTGAGGCTTATGCGATCGTGCGCGAAACCGGCGCGCAACTATTTCCGGACTCCTCAGGATCCCTCTTCATCTACCGCGAGTCGCGAGACGTACTCGAGCACGTGACCTCCTGGGGCAGTGGGCAGGCGCCAGAGAAGACCTTGGTGCCGGACGAATGCTGGGCGCTTCGGTTAGGGAACCCCCATTTCGCACCGCGTAAGGGCGCCGTTCGCTGCCGCCACGCGCACGACGACACGGAGAGCTACGTCTGCATGCCTATCCAAGGCCAGGGCCAGGTTCTGGGCCTGTTTCACATTGCAATCGACGTCAGCGCACGCACCCGGCGTCCGGCGCAGGACTCGGAACTGCGTCTGCGCGCGATGACCGACCGAGTCGGGCCAGCGCTCGCCAATCTCAAACTGCGCGATTCGCTCCGGCAGATGGCCCTGCGCGACGGACTCACCGGTCTGTACAACCGGCGCTACTTCGAAGACGTGTTAGGCCGTGAACTACATCGCGCGGAGCGCAGCGGCAAGCCAATCTCCGTCATAATGATAGACATCGATAACTTCAAGCTCTTCAACGACAAACACGGCCACGACGCGGGTGACTTCGTGCTCAGTGCGGTGGCACGCGCAATCTCGAACAATATTCGCCCCTCCGACATCGCCTGCCGCTACGGCGGTGAGGAGGTTGCCGTCGTGCTCCCGGAGACGAACCGGGAATGCGCCCGCGACCGCGCCGAGCGGATGCTGCGTGCGTTCCGGGACATCAATCTCGTCCACGCGGGTCAAACGCTGCCGGCGCCGACCGCCTCCTTCGGCGTCGCGGTATACCCGGAACATGGCGCCAAGCCGGCGGAACTGCTCAAGGCAGCGGACCAGGCCCTCTACCGGGCGAAACAGGAGGGTCGGGACCGGGTTTGCGTCGCCGCCGCATCGACGCCAGCCGGCACCTGATTGGGAGTCCGGGCGCTGCAGGTCAGTGACAGACAGAGACCCGAATCGGGTCGGATGCGACGTGAGCTTGAAGCTGGCCACAACTGCAGGAGGCGGTTCGATGAGTCATCGGCCTGTAGGGTGAGGATTACGACGACTAACGTTTGACATGAGGGGCGGCCGCAAGTGGGCGAAGCCCGCTTGTGGACGTCCCCTCGATGGAACGGTTAGGCCTCGGGTTCGTGGCAAACCACTTCGATGTTGTGCCCGTCCGGACCAATGACGAAAGCTGCATAGTAGTTCGCGTGGTAGTGCGGGCGCAGACCAGGCGCACCATTGTCTTTGCCACCCGCCTCCAGAGCCGCGCGATAGCAAGCTTCAACTTGCTGGCGATTCTCGGCCGTGAACGCCAAGTGAAGATGCGCCGGCTTCTCCCCGGTTTGGTACAGGCACAATGAAGCCTTACCCTTTGGGCTAAGCTCGACACCGTACGTCGGCGGCCCCTCCGAGACAACAGCTACGCCGAGCGGTTCGAGTGCCTTGAGGAAGAACGCTTTGCTCGCTGCATAGTCGCTGACTCCGAATTTGACGTGGTCAAACATGAGTTCTCCTGAAGTGTGTGGGCCTGCACGAGGCCTAACTTTGTTATAGCAGTCAGTTTAGACTGCTAACACTGATGGATAACATCGGCGGCGATGTCGCGGGGCGAGATGACGACCGCTTGCAGCCTTGAGTTGACGCGGGCGCGAGTGCTCTGGGAGGGCGACCAGGCCAAAGGGGCGCGGCGGAGTCTTCCTCCCGGATGCCCTAGAGCGGAAGTACCCTCGCCGGCGCGTTCTGGCCGCTTCCGCGAAGCGGACGGTCCCGACCGACAGCAACTGGCCGAGGCTGTGTGAAAACTCACGGAGCCAGAAATCTGTGATCTCCTGCGTGCCGTGAATCGCATCTGGAGTGGCCCAAGTGCATTAGAACAGCGCGTACGTGCCCCGTTTTGCGAACTCGCTTTGCGCTTGCAGACGTTTTCACACAGCCCCGGCCGACTGCGGTCACGCAGTTGATCACGTAGGGCTTCGGCGATAGTCGGCGAGACTTAACGATAGAATCATCGAGGGCGGGCCACTTAAGCTATTGAATTACAAACTACCCTGATATCTTGATTGATCCTACGAACCAGGGGGTCTGGAGTTCGAATCTCTCCCGGCGCGCCATTCACATCTTGCGCTGACTGGTCTGTTAGCGATTTTGGGCCTGCTACCGTTTTGCTACCACTCGCCCGCCAGAGCACATCTGCAACCTACTCCCCGGCCTCCTCGAGCTGCTGAGGAATCCCATCGGCGTACTGGTCGAGCGTGAAGCTCGTGGAGTGATGACCCGCGAGCGTCTGCGCAACCTTCGCATTGACTCCGCTCTGGATTAGCGCGGTCACGAAGAAGTGGCGCAGCATATGAAACGTGCCTTCGATCGCCTTGCGCTTTGGGTGATCCTCATCCGGACCGGTCTTCTCGAGCAACGGTACCCATACGCGCGTGCGCCAGTTGTGGTAATCGAGCGGTGCGCCCGAGGCTCCGGGGAATACCAGCGGCCCGGGCGGGCGCAGCCGATGGAGTCGCAGCTGTTTCACCAACTCCTTCGCGAGCGGACTCGGCGACGGCTGTATGCCGTCTTGAGCTCCGACCAGGCGCCGTGCGTGAATTGCTTGCGGACTTCGATGGCACCAGCAGCTAAGTCGACTCGCTCCCACTCGAGCCCAGCGAGCTCTCCGAATCGGAGCCCAGTGCTCGCTGCCGCGCGGATCAGCAGCGCCAGCGCCGTAGAC